>Ga0116192_1001515_pt1 | contig 16229 bp, 12 predicted proteins | sample AD_UKC113_MetaG_FD_89876 | JGI IMG/M metagenome (GOLD analysis project Ga0116192, IMG submission 89876) | Active sludge microbial communities of municipal wastewater-treating anaerobic digesters from Hong Kong - AD_UKC113_MetaG | ecosystem: Engineered > Bioreactor > Anaerobic > Digestate... | reverse complement strand
GAACGCATGGAAGCGGTTCTCGAGGAGCCCTACATCCTTGCCTGTGAAAAGAAAATCAGCAATATGAAGGATCTGCTTCCGCTCCTCGAACAGATCGCCAAGATGGGCAAGCCTCTTCTCATCATAGCGGAAGACGTGGAGGGAGAAGCCCTGGCCACCCTGGTCGTGAACAAGCTGCGGGGCACTCTCAAGGTTTGCGCCGTGAAAGCCCCCGGCTTCGGCGACCGGCGCAAGGCCATGCTCCAGGACATCGCCATCCTCACCGGCGGACAAGTCATCTCCGAAGACCTGGGTATCAAGCTCGAAAACGTTACCCTGAAAGAATTCGGCCGATGCAAGACCGTCCGAGTGGACAAGGACAACACCACCATCATCGACGGCGCGGGGACCCGCGAAGCCATCGAGGCGCGTATCAAGCAAATTCGGACTCAGATTGAGGAGACCACGAGCAACTACGACCGCGAGAAGCTCCAGGAACGGTTGGCAAAAATCGTCGGCGGCGTCGCGGTCATCAAGGTCGGTGCGGCGACCGAGGTGGAAATGAAGGAGAAGAAAGCCCGGGTGGAGGATGCTCTGAACGCAACCCGTGCCGCCGTGGAGGAGGGGATCGTTCCCGGGGGCGGGGTGGCCCTTCTTCGCTGCATCCCAGCCCTAGCCCAAATCGACGGCGACGGGGCGGAGGCTTTCGGAGTCAATATTGTCAAACGAGCCCTCGAAGAACCCGTGCGTCAGATCGCCAACAACGCAGGAGTCGAGGGTTCGGTAGTCGTTGAGCGCCTGAAGGGCGAAAACGGTGCTTTCGGTTTCAACGCCGAGACGGAGCGTTACGAGGACCTTGTGGAAGCGGGAGTCATCGATCCGACGAAGGTGGTCCGTTTTGCCTTGCAGAATGCAGCCAGCGTGGCTGCTCTCATGCTCACCACCGAGGCCATGGTGGCCGAAAAGCCCAAGAAGAAGGAACCGGCGGCGCCGGTGCCCCACGGCGGGATGGAGGACATGTACTAACGAGGCAAAGGAGGGACAGGTCATGGACTTTGATCGAGCAATGAGGGTATTTCGTCTGTACTGCAAGCAATGGAAAGAAAACCCGGTTCAGGCGGAGTCATTGCTCTGGACCGAGGAAGAAAGACTTACGATTCGGGAGATCAAAGACTTGATCAAGGAATGTGCGGGACTGTTTGAGGCGGACGAGCCTTTGCCCCTGGCCAAGGCCGTCTGAGGTTTCGAAGGTATTCCTGCCGGCTACCCGGTGAATGGCAGGGACTGCACGGAGGCAAAAGAGAGATCGCGGGACGGCAACCTGTTTCGTGGGGGATTGGGGGAACGGTTTCGGGTGTTTCCGGAAGCCGCGGTCCCTCCTCCGGAGTCGTTTCCGCGGTCCGATTTTCCAATGAACCTTGTGGGCCGACGGGAGGAGGTGCCTCCCGTCGGCCTTTTCATGGGGGACAGCTGGGGGTCGGACAGATCGAGGGGCCTCCCCCATCCCGGAGTCCCGTTCATGGGCTAGGCGGACGCGGTCTCTTCCTCCGAACCCGGAGCCGGATTAAGGCCCCGCAATACCTTCCCCATCTGCCGCAATGCCTGACGAATGCGGTGCTCATTTTCCACCAACGCCAGGCGAAGGTACCCTTCTCCCTCTTCCCCAAAGCCGATTCCGGGGGCGACGGCCACGTTGGCCTCTTCCATCAGCTTGACGGCGAAAGCCATGGACCCCATTTGGGAATAGGGCTCGGGGATCTTGGTCCAAACGAACATTCCCGCCCGGGGTTTTTCCACGGGCCACCCCATGCGGCGCAGGCCTTTGCACAGGACATCCCGGCGACTTTCGTAGATCTTTGCCTGCTGATGGACGGCCGGTTCGCAATCCCGGAGGGCAACGATCCCCGCGATTTGGATGGCCGAAAAAATCCCGTAGTCGTAGTATCCCTTGATCTTGGCCAACCCCTGGATGATTTCCCGGTTGCCGACACAGTACCCGATCCGCCATCCCGCCATGTTGTAGGACTTGGAAAAGGAACCGAACTCCACCCCCACGTCCCGGGCTCCGGGGACTTCCAGGAAGCTGGGAGCCACATACCCGTCAAAGGTGATCTTGGCGTAGGCGAAATCGTGGACCACCATGAAGCGGTATCGTTTTGCAAGCTTCACCACCTCTTGAAAGAGCTCGCGGCCCGCCACCACGGAGGTGGGATTGTGGGGATAGTTGAGCATGAGGACCTTGGGGGTGGGAACCAGGGCCTGGCAGACGGTGGAAATTCGTTCGAGAAAGACCTCTTCGTTGGCCAGGGGGACCTGGATGACGTTGCCGCCGGCAATGATGGCTGCGTAGATGTGAATGGGAAAAGCCGGGGTGGGCACCACCACGGTGTCTCCGGGACCGATGAGAGCCAGGCACAGGTGGGATATGCCTTCCTTGGATCCGATGGTGCAGATGACTTCCCCCTCACTGTCGAGGGAGACCCCATAGTCCCGATCGTAGTACTTGGCGATTTCTCTTCTCAGGTTCCGAAGTCCCATCGCTACGGGATAGCGGTGACTTTTCGGGTCCTGCACCACTTCGCACAGCTTCCGGGTCACGGCCTCCGGGGCCGGGTCGATGGGGTTGCCCATCCCCAGGTCGATGACGTCGTCTCCCCGCCACCGCTTCTCCATTCTCATTTTGTTGATCATTCCGAAGAGGTAGGGGGGCAACTGATCCATTCGGGGAGCAAATCGTATGATGGAATCCGTTGTCATGGATGCCTCCTATATGGTTGATTCTCGAGTCGGGTCCGATTCCGGTCCTTTCCCAAATAAAAAGCCCCGGGGTCTGCGGCCCGGGGCAACAAAAGCGCCATGGGCCGATTCTCTCAGCCCATGGCGTCGGTGGTTTCAGAAGGATGGTCTCTTCACACGCCGACCGGCACCCAGGCTGACCTGAATGCGGCGGCGGCCGCCAACCATGGAAACAAGGTTATCCTGCTCATCTTTGCCCAACCTTTCTCTCAGTTGCTCAAACATGTATCGAATTCGCCGGAAAATGTCAACGAGCAATCCCCGGCAGCTTCGACCCCGCCCGGCAAATCCGGGGTTCCCGGAAGGTGCATCCGGGAAAAAGCTTGACGAACCACGACGGGGTGCTATTCTCTTTTGGGACGAACCCCTCAAGGCTCCAGGGCCCTGAGATAACGATCCTCCATGTCGCGGGTTCCGTTAGGTGATTCCCAAGCCTCCAGATACCTGCCTTTTGTGACCAATAGGGTGACAGAGTGAGCCGGGGATGTTGTTGACTGCCAGTGCGTGCAGGAGGATTGACTCTTGACCGGGAGCGATCCGTCGGGAGGCACGGGGCTCGAGGTGCCTTTCCCGAATCGGGGATTGGGGAAAGGGTGCGGGGGATCGGACGGGGATAAGACCGTCCCGTTTGCCCGGTGCATGTCCGGAAAGGGGTCGGTTGTTGTGAGGAATCTGCATGGTGCCTTTTTCTAGAAGACTTCTGTGGTTTTGGCTGCTGCCTCTTTGGATCGGGGCCGCGGCGGTCTTGGCCGTCTCGGCCCAGGAACCCGCCCAGGAGGCCCCGGGGGAATCGGCGACGGCCAAACTTGCTTTGGTCCAATCCTCCATGTGCGAGAAGGTGGAAAACCTTGCCCCGGTTCGACCGGCCATCGCATTTTCCGTGTCGGTGGGGCAGGTCTACTGCTTTTCCGCTTTCGAGCCCGTGCCCCAACCCACCCTCATCTACCATCGCTGGTATCATCGCGATGAATTGAGCACCCAAACCCGTCTGCGCCTGTATCCTCCCAAGTGGTCCACGTACAGCGTCATCCAGTTGCGCGAAACCGACAAAGGGGCCTGGCGGGTGGAGATCACCGATCAGGACGGCCGGGTATTCGGCGTGTTGCGTTTCAGCATTACCGACTGAGCGAAGGCGGCCTGAAAACCATGAACAAGTTTCTGACCTTCCTTTCCACCGTGCGGTGGCAGGATCTCGTGGACATCGTCATCAACAGCTACATCCTCTTTCGGGTGTACGTGCTGTTCCAGGGGACCAACGCCTTTCGAGTGCTGGTCGGAATCACCTCCCTGTGGATCCTCCAGGAAGTGGCCGCTTCCATGGGGCTGATCCTCACCAGTTGGGCGGTTCGGGGCATCACCGCCGCCGCCGCCATCATCATCATCGTGGTGTTTCGCAACGAGATCCGTTCCGTGCTGCAGGTGCGGAACCTCAAGGCGTTCCTGTGGGGTTCCCCCCGCCGGGAACAACAGGCGCCGGTGGAAGTCATCGTCGACAGCATCTACCAGCTGGGGAAGAAACGAATCGGGGCGTTGATCGTCTTCCCGGGGAAGGAAGACCTCGCCGAGGTGGTGCACGGGGGGATCCAATGGGACGGAACGGTATCCCGAGAGATGCTCTACAGCATTTTCTGGCCCAAGAACCCGGTGCACGACGGGGCCATCATCATCCGGGACAACCGGGTGGCGGAGGTGGGGGTCCTGTTGCCGCTTTCCCAGAGACAGGATCTTCCCAGCTACTACGGGACCCGACACCGGGCGGCGGCCGGGCTGGCAGAGCGAACCGATGCCCTCATCGTGGCCGTTTCCGAAGAACGGGGGCGGGTGACGGTGGCCCAGGGCAACTTCATCAAACCGGTGGCCCAACCCGAGGAGTTGTCCCATCTCTTGAAAAAGCACCTGAATTTCCAGGACCGGATCAACGGACACGAACACAAGCGCGAGACGCTGAAGCTCATCCTGGCGGGGGTCACCTCCCTGCTGGTGATGACGGGGATCTGGTTTGGTTTCACCCGGAGCCAGGACACGGTCATCGCCCTCAACGTCCCCATCGAGTATGTGAATCGCCCTCCCATTTACGAAATCATGGACACTTCCGTGGATGAAATCCGGTTGCAGCTCTACGGATCCAGCGCTCTCATCAAGTCCCTTCGTGCCGGACAGGTCCAGCTAAAGATCGACCTGAGCAAAGCCACCGAAGGGCGCAACGTATTTCCCATCACCCAGGAGAACATCATTCTGCCGCCCGGCATCTTCCTGAACAAAGTCCAGCCCACCTCCATCGAGGTCATCCTGGACGTTCCCGTTACCAAGGAATTGCCCGTGCAGGTGGACTGGACGGGAAAGCTCCCGGAACACCTGATGCTGGTCTCCGCCGCGGTTACTCCCGAGAGTCTGAAGGTGATCGGAGGGGGAAAGATCTTGGAGAAAGCGGGCACGATCTACACAACGCCCGTGCGCCTGGACCATTTGACCAAGAGCGGAACCGTCACCGCGTCCATCGTGCTGACGCCCCCTTCCCTGAAACTGGCCTCGGGATCTTCGGACCGGGTGACCATCCATTTTCGAGTGCAGGAACGGCCCAAAGCCGACAGAAGGTAGCGGCAGGGACGGGGAGGTGAGAGCCTTGCCCGGGGACGGCCCCCTCAGGGCGTGCAGGGGTCGATGTCCGAAGCACCCCCGTTTCTTAGGGAGGAAATGATTCGGTTGGACCTTTCTTCGATCTCGGGAATCATCTCAACGATGGCCCGCAGGGAAGCCAGGATCTTCCGGGTCTGGTGCTTGTGGGGAATGGAAAGCTGGGGGTGGTCCAGGAACCGGATGGCGTCATTGAGGGTCCGAAGCTTGTCCGCGGTAAAATCCACATAGGCCAGGCGAGGCCACTCCCGGCGGATTTCCTCGGGCAGGTGCTGCATCTTTTCCAGCAATTCTTCGCTCATTCCCAGCCAGGACGAGTGCTGATATCGCTCGAGGACCTCCAGGATCTCCTCCCGATCGGCACTCCATGCGTCGCTTTCCGAGAGCAACCGCATCCATTTGGGACGAATCTGGTGTTCCAACCACTTGAGACCCGCTGCAGGCATGGGGCTCAGGTGGGCCAGTTCTTTCTGTTCCCGAACCAAAGTCCGGCCCAACCGCAGCAGGTCTTCGGCTCCGTTCAGGCTGGGCAAGCGGGATTCCAGCAACCGGGTCAACCGATCGAGAAGCGCTTTCCGGGTCCCTGGTTCCGGGAGGGCTTTTTCCACCTGGTCCTCCCATTGCTCGCGCAGGTACCCGAACTCGGTATTGATGGCGGTACAAATGAATCCCAGTTTGACGAGGGTGTTCCTCAGATCGTGAGCGAGTACGTTGCAGCTCCGAAGGCGCTGGCGGGTGAGGTCTTTCTGGGCTTCGGCAAGGGTCTCCCGGATGTGCAGGGACAGCAATTCGGTCCCCAGGGTTCGGGAAAGCTTCTTGATGAGCTTGGTGGACCGGTCCCCTCGGTGGATGGCATACGGCTTGAAATGGATCTTCACCACTGCGGCAACCACGTATTCGGAATCCTGCCAAATGGGCCGCCCCGCGCAATCCAGCGGGTATACCAGGGTGCCGAGTTGGTCCCCGTACAAGTAGCGCTTGGGAACCAGCACCGGTTCCATGTGGTGGAAATCTTCGATCTCCCCGCTGAGCTGTTTTCGCACGCTGCGAATGTCCTCGTAGGGATCGTCGGCGGTCCAGCTCTTTTGACGTTCCACGCACCATCCCATGGCTTCCAGCACGTGGCCCGGTCGGTCCCGATACTCGATCCAGCTCTTTCCCGGGGCGTTGTAGTCCGAGACCTCGGGCAACCCCCAGTCGATCTCGTCCGAGGCTTCCCGGCGAATTCCGGAGGTGATTCGAACCGCCTGGAGGTTGGGCATTTTCCCGATGCGGTAAATGGTCCCTTTGGTGGCGTCGCTGAGGCAGAAAAGAATGGTCTCAATCATATCCTTGCAGGTCTTCTCAAGGATATCATTGCTAATGATCATTGGCTTCAACCCCTCACTACGTGGTGCTCCGGCAAAAGCCCACCGGAGAGCACTTTATTATCCCGGAATGTCCAGGGGGTCAACAGGGATTTCATGGGAAATCCTCCCGGAAGGATGGGGCCGGGACGGAAGGGATAAAGCGGACTCGGAACCGAAGGTGTCCAATCGCCTCCGGGTGCCCGGGCGAACGAAAGAACGCCGACGGCCGGCCGCACCCGAGAGGGCGGGAGACGGTGGGAGGCCCGGGTGCAGGTTCTTCGGAGACCTTGAGGGAACTCCTCTAGCATCGCCCAAAGAGGCGGGTCGCGGCACGCAGCCTTTGGACCAGTTCGGGGGAGAACTGCTCCGAGGACATCCTCCATTCCCAGTTCCCGTGAGTGACTGCCGGAAGGTTCATTCTCCCTTCTTCCCCCAGGCCCAGGATGTCCTGCATGGGAAAGACCGCCATACGGGCAACGGACATCATCCCCAGGCGCACCAATTCCCAGGCGACCTCCTCCTCCCCGATCCCCCGCCCCAGGTAAGCGAACAAGGATTCCTTTTCCCCGGGCCCCGCTTCTCTGCAGAACCAACCTTTCACCGTATTGTTGTCGTGGGTCCCGGTGTAGACGATGCTGTCCGGGGAATGATTATGGGGAGCATAGGGATTTTGGGCCACATCGCCGCCAAAGGCGAAGACGAGGATCTTCATGCCGGGAAAGGCGCAGGCACGCATGGCCTCTCGAACGTCGGCGGTAATCACCCCTAGGTCCTCGGCAATGATGGGCAGGGACGCGAACCGCCGGAAAAACCGATCGAAGAGTTGCCGGGTGGGCACCTTCACCCACTTGCCGCCGATGGCGGTCTTTTGGGAGCCCGGAACTTCCCAGTAGGAGACAAAGCCCCGGAAATGGTCCAACCGAATCAGGTCGAACAGGCAAAGATTGTGTTCCATGCGATCCAGCCACCAACGAAAATCGGTCTTCCGGTTTTCTTTCCAGGAATAGACGGGATTGCCCCAGAGCTGTCCCGTTTCGCTGAAATAGTCGGGGGGAACCCCGGCCACGAACTCCGGCCTTCGCCGTTCATCGAGCTTGAAGAGACGGGGATGAGCCCACACGTCCGCGCTGTCATAGCTGACGTAGATGGGGATGTCGCCGATGATCTGGATGCACCGTTTGTTGCAGTATTCCTTGAGGCTCCTCCATTGCGTGAAAAACAGAAACTGAACAAACTGGTGCTCGAGGACGGCGTCGCTCAGCCGCAGCCTCGCGTCCCGGAGGGGGGCCTCGTGACGGTCCCGGATCTCCTCGGGCCAGTCCCCCCAGGCCGTTTCCCGGAATTCCTCCTTGAGGACTCGGAATAAGGAGTAGTCTTCGAGCCAATGGCCGTTGCGACGGCGGAACTCGAGGAAGGTCGGGTCATCTTCCAGGCGATCCCTGTGCCGGTCGAAGGCTTTGCGGAGCAGTCGCTCCTTGTACTGCGCCGCCCTCGGGTAGTCCGTGCGATAAACGTTCCCGGCCGGCGGGTCTTCCAGGTCGGACGGATCCAGGATTCCGTCCCTCACCAGGTCGTCGGGGCTGATGAGCAGAGGATTTCCCGCAAAGGCCGAAGGACTCGAATAGGGAGAATTCCCGTAGATCCCCAGGGTTGGGTTCAGAGGCAGGACCTGCCAGAGGCTCTGGCCGGCCTCGGCCAGCAGGTCGGCAAACCGACGGGCTTCCGGGCCCAAGTCCCCAACCCCGTAAGGAGAAGGGAGGGAGGTGATATGGAGAAGGAGTCCGCTTCGTCTGTTTTTCATTTCTTCACCTCATCCTCTCGTCAAGGAAGGAGGAAAGCTCCCTCGTCCCCGGCAGGAGAGGGATGGGGTGAGCCGGATGCCCGGTTTCCCGGGTGGGAGCCTCGCTCTCGCGGGGGCCTGTTCCGGCGCTGTTGCCCTACGGTTCCGTGCTCCTGAGGAAAACGACCCCCAGGGGAGGGACGACCAGAGAAACGGAATAGGGTCTCCCATGGGAGGCCGTAGGCTGGGCATGAACCCCGCCCGAGTTTCCCATCCCGCTGCCCCCGTAGATTTCGGCATCGCTGTTGAGGACCTCCTCCCAGAAGCCGCCCGTGGGCACTCCCAGCCGGTAGTCGCTTCGGGGCACCGGCGTGAAATTGGCCGCCACAAGAACCACCCGTTTCGTGGTCTTCCCCTTCCTCAGGAAGGCAATCATGCTGGCATCGGCATCGTGAAAGTCCACCCATTCGAATCCCTGGCTGCTGAAATCGTCTTCGAAGAGCGCCCTTTCAGTCCGGTAGAACCGATTGAGGTCCCGCACCCAACTCTGGACCCCCTGGTGAAACGGGTATTCCAGCAGGTCCCAGTCGAGGCTCTTCTCGTGATACCATTCGTCCCATTGGCCGAATTCCCCTCCCATAAAAAGGAGCTTCTTCCCCGGCTGACCCAGCATGTAACCGAACAGCAGGCGCAGGTTGGCGAACTTTTGCCAGTCGTCTCCAGGCATGCGGCGAAGCAGCGAACCCTTGCCGTACACCACTTCGTCATGGGACAGGGGAAGAATGAAATTCTCGAAGAAGGCGTACCAAATGTTGAAGGTGAGCTGGTTCTGGTGGTACTTGCGATGGATGGGATCCTTGGAGAAGTATTCCAGGGTATCGTGCATCCACCCCATGTTCCATTTCATCCCAAAACCCAATCCACCCAGGTAGGTCGGCCTCGAGACCATGGGCCACGCTGTGGATTCCTCCGCAATGGTCTGCACATCGGGCTGCGTTTCGTAAACGGCCTGGTTGAAACGCTGGATGAAATAGATGGCGTCGAGGTTTTCCCTCCCCCCGTATGGATTAGGAATCCATTCTCCTTCCTTTCGGGCATAATCCAGGTACAGCATGGAGGCCACGGCATCCACCCGCAATCCGTCCGCGTGATAGCGATTCAGCCAGTGGATGGCGCTGCTGATGAGAAAGGAGCGGACCTCGTAGCGTCCGTGATTGAAAATGTAGCTGTTCCACTCCGGATGGAACCCTTTTTTGGGGTCTGCATGTTCGAAGAGATAGGTCCCGTCAAAATACACGAGACCATGCTCGTCGCTGGGAAAATGGGACGGCACCCAGTCCAGGATCACCCCGATGTCGTTGCGGTGCAGCCGGTCGATGAGGGCCATGAAGTCCTGGGGAGTGCCGTACCGGGCGGTGGGAGCAAAGTACCCCACGGTCTGGTAGCCCCAGGAACCGTAGAAGGGGTGTTCCATCACGGGGAGGAATTCCACGTGGGTGAAACCCATGTCCCGGACGTAGCTCACCAAGTAATCCCCCATCTCCCGGTAGGTGAGAGGCCGGTTGTCTTCCTCGGGGACCCGTCGCCAGGAACCCAGGTGGACCTCATAGATGGAATGGGGGGCATTCAGAGCGTTGGCTTCCCGGCGTCGACTCATCCAATGGCTGTCTTCCCACGGGTAATCGAGGTCCCACACGATGGAGGCGGTCTTGGGGGGGGTCTCCCAGAAAAAGGCGAAGGGGTCCCCCTTGTCCACCCGGTACCCGTTGCTCTTGGAGAAGATATGGTACTTGTAGGTCGCCCCCTGCTCCAGGCCCGGAATAAACCCTTCCCAAATGCCCGATCCGTCCCCTCTCACGTCCAGGGGATGAGATTCGGGGTCCCACTGGTTGAAATCCCCGACAACGGACACCCGTTCCGCATTGGGGGCCCAGACGGCAAAGTGGACGCCTCGAACACCTTCCACCGTAAGAATGTGAGCCCCCATTTTTTCGTGGAGCCGGAAATGATTTCCCTGCTTGAACAGGTAAATGTCATGGTCCGTCAGCATACTTCCCCGGTACCAAACTTCCTGAGTCATCTTGATGTCCTTTCTCCACCCCGGGATTCCTTTCGGCGGTGCCATGGCTTCCGGTGCCGGGCAGGATGTTTCCGAGCCCCATCCTGCAGTCCCCCGTGCGCACGGAGCAGCCGGGAAACGCCCTGGGGCGCTGTAAGGCCGGGAGCTCAGCCCTTACCGATCAGTCGCAATGGGGAATATGCCCGGAACCGAAGAAAAGGGCAAGGAACTTTCCCCGCCCGAGTTTGGAGAGGAAGGGCTTTGCGAACGGGGCCCTTTCCCGGGCGGAAAGAAAAGGACCCCGCCTCGGAAGAGGCGGGGATTGGATTCACCAACGGGGGTCCGACTACGGCTCGTCGGAACCTAACCCGGGAGGGCCGTGATGATGGAGGGGGTTTTCACCATCTCGTGGAGTTGGCGCTTGGCCACTTTGTATCGTTCGAAGTACACTTGAGTGATCTTCTTCATGAGCTTGTAGCCCAACTCGGGATCCGCGGCGCACATCTCGAGGAGCTTGTCGGCATCGACGGCCAGCACATCGGAATCTTCCAGGCAAACCCCGGTCAGGGTATAGAAGCGCTGGTCCGTAAAACAGGCCGTCCCGAAAAGCTCACCCCTCTGGCGCATCTCGAACGCAATACCGATCTGGTCCTCGGGCTTGATTTCCCGCAGGCTCACAAGTCCTTTCTCCACGACGAACAAATACCGGGCGGGCTCCCCGCTCTCATAGACGCGTCCGTTCGCTTTGTAAGATTTCCTTTGGGTGACCCCTGCAATCTTTTCCAACTGGGCGTCGGAAAAGGCTTCAAACAAATCGAATTTCCTCAGTTCACTAACCTCTACCATGGCGCGCCTCCTTTGTTGGTCGTTCCCGCCTTCTTCCTTCCCGTCAAACCATGCCCCGGAGAGTCACACCGAACGAGGGCCCCTCCGGGAGGGCCCTGATTCCTCGATCTTCTGCAACCAGCGGCCCAGGATGTTGCTGGGCGTGTCGCCGGTCAACAAGCAGGGTGAGGTCCCGTAATAAAGGTTGTTGCATATGGAGGACCGGCCCACCAGCTTGGGATGAGTCACCAGAACATAAAGCAGGATTGCCGGGGTGAACTCCTTCAATCCATAGGTGCAAAGGATCGAGCACTTCTTGCCCTTGAGAAAACCGTTGAGCTCGGTCTCATATTCGATGAGACATTCCGATCCCCGGACTCCGCCCAGGATCCAACCCATATCGGCGATGAGGAAAAGATTCGGATACCCCCGGGACAGGGCTTCATCGATCCGGCCGCCCAGCCTATCGAGGACCGCATGAGGGCTGAAAGACCCGGCCGTCAGAAAAAACTCCTCCGCCTTTTCGAAATCCAACTGCCTGCTGAACAGGTTCGGGTCGATGTCCCATCCCGTCCCCCTCAGGTAGTCGATCAGACGGCTGCGGCCCCGTTTGTGCAAGACACAGAGGACCTGATCTCCCGCAAGGAGGGAAGTCGTCAGGACCGGGGCGATGGAAGAACACAGGTCCGGGAAAGAATCAAAAAAGAGGCATAGATGATCCGGGGTAAGGCTCCGGTTTTCGGCATTGTGCAAAGTATACACGGCAATCCCCTCCGCATTGCCCGCCTGACTGTAATGTGCACGGTGTTGTGCCGTTTGTCCATGGAGCGACCGGTTCATTTCCATGGGGAAGATTCCCGGTCCCTGGGGATAAGCCCCATAAGCACGGGGACCCGGACCGTCGCGCGGGTCCGTGTGCCCCGGATCTGTATCGGGCCCGGGGGCAGAGGGGCTCGATGAGGAAGGCGGGGCGGGGTTCATTCCTTCCAGCGGTCGATGTCAATGAGGCCCAATCGGGCCGCGTATCGAATCAACTCGAGGGTGCTGTGAAGGTCCAATTTCTCCATGATTCTTGCCCGGTGGTTGTCCACGGTCTTCGAGCTGATGCACAAATTGGCGGCGATCTCCTTTTTGGAGAGTCCTTCGGCAATGAGGCGCAGGACCTGCTGTTCCCGGGGGGTCAGGGTCCCGTATTTCCTGTCCGTGACCTTTGCTTCCTTTCGAGGCAAATCCACCAGACGTTCCACGACCCGGCTGGACAGGGAGCAGTCGAGATAGAACTCCCCTCGCGATACGGCTTCCAGGCCTGCAACCAGGCGGTCCGCCGCCGATTCCTTCACCACGTAGCCCGTGGCCCCGGCCTGAAAGGATTCGGTGACGTAATCGATTTTGGCGTGCATGCTCAACATCAGGACCCGGGTCTGAGGAAGGACCGCGAGAATGTTCCGAGTGAGCTCGATCCCGCTCTTGTCGGGAAGGGAAATATCCACCACCACCAAATCGGGTCTTAATTCCCCGGCCAGCCGAAGTCCTTCGGCGGCGTCTCCCGCTTCTCCGCTCACCTGGAAAGACGGATTTCGTGAAATCAGAGACTTGATTCCTTCCCGGAAGAGGGGATGGTCGTCCACCACCAGGATGGTTGTCTTCCTAGCCAACACCCTTCTCCTGCAAGGGGAACTCGATACGGATTCTTGTGCCGTGGTTGGGCCGGGAATCGATCTTCATCCTACCCCGCAGCAGCGCGACTCGCTCCTCCATGCTTCGAATCCCCATGCACCGTTCGTTCAGGGAAGACCATAGTCGGCTCTCCACGTCAAACCCCGTGCCGTTGTCTTCGATTCGGAGAATGATCTTGGGGTAGGAGGCCACCAACCGGATGGCGACCCTAGTCGCCTTCGAATGTTTCTTCACGTTGCTCAACCCCTCCTGGATCAACCGAAAGAGGGTGATTTCCGTTTCAGACCCCAGATGGAGGTCATCGATCCCGCCGGCCACAAAGTCCACCTCGATCCCGTTTCTCCGGGCGAACCCTTCGCAGGTTCGATGGATGGTTCTCACCAGTCCCAGTTGGTCCAAGGTGGGAGGACGCAGATGATAGGCAAGGCCCCTGAGGGCCTCGATGCTCTCCTGGAGCATTTTTGAAAGCTCCGCGACTCGATTCCGCAATGAAGGGTGCGCCTCTTCCGTTCCGTCCAGCAGGGTATCCAGTCCGATCTTCAGGGTCGACAGGTCCTGCATGATGACGTCATGAAGATCGGCGGAGAGCCTCTGTCGTTCCATCTCCTGGGCGGACATCAATTGCCGGGTGAGATACCGAATGTGTTCCTCGGCCCTCTTCCGAAGAGTGATGTCCCGGTCGATGCCGCGGTATCCCACCAGGGCGCCGGACGGGTCCCGAATGGGCACCGCGCTGGTCTCCACCATGATTTCGTGCCCGTCCTTGTGAACCAGTCGTTTCACGTATCCGGAGATGGGACGCCCTTGATCGCCCAACGGCAGGGCCTCTTTCTTCTGACTTTCCCGCTCCTGCGGCGCAGAGAAGTCGTAGAAGTGCTTGCCCAGGACCTCTTCGGCCGTAAACCCCAGGATGGCTTCCACAAGGGGATTGGAATAGGTGTACCTTCCGTGGGTGTCGACTTCCCAAATCCAGTCGGAGGTTCTTTCTGCCAAGTCCCGGAAACGTCGTTCCGTCTCTTTCAGGGATTCCCGGAGTCTCTTTTCCCGAACCACCTTTTCCAGGAGCCTGGGAAGCAGGGCGAAGCAATCGGCGGACTTGACCAGGTAGTCCCACGCCCCCAGCTTCATTGCCTGAGCGGCGATCTTTTCATCTTCCCGCCCCGTAATCATGATGACGGGAATGTTGTGCCGTCTCTCGTTGAGGAACTCGAGAAACTGAATTCCGTTCATGCCGGGCATGCGATCATCGGTCACGATGAGGTCCGGCTGGATCCGATCGATTTGCTCCAGGCATTCGGAACAGTCACGGAAATGGTGAAGGGTCGCATGGGGAAGGTCCTTGTTGATCACCCGTTTCATGAGTCGGAAGTGCTCTTCCTCATCTTCGATGACGACCAGGCTCAGAGCTTCCGCTTCGCCGATATCCGAGGGGTTGTCTTTCCGGATCATTGGGCGCCATTTCCGTTTCAAGAGATCGTCCCCGGGCATTTCCGACCGCGGGTTGAGCCGCGCTCCGGGTTCTGGCGGTCGAATCTTTCACGGCGTTCTTGCCCCGGCAAAAGGGCGCTGCCCAAAGGCCCCCGCTCCCGGCAATGCTGTTGAGTGAGTGAAACGGCACTTAGGAATTCCCCCTCGAAGGGGACAGGGGGTGTAGGTGTTGTGATCGCACCTCATCCCTCCCAAAGGGGGAAATCAACCCGTTTCGTTCAACGGCATTGCCCCAGTCGCGGTGTCCATCCGGGAGAGGCTCCGTGCCGTCGGGTCCTTTGCGGTTGGAACTCTTCCTGAATCCGTGCTCGTCTCGAGGCGCGTGCTTGGGCGGATGAGCGGGGGATGGTCAAGGAGAAACACACGGTTCGCTGGCTGCGGGTTTGCCGACGGAATTTTCGGTAGCGCCCCCAAAGGCACCGATGCCGCTTTGAAAAGTACCGTAATTTTTACCAGAACTGGGAAGTTAGTCAAATCCTATCCCAACCCCGGGATCGGGGAGGCCGGGTTGCGGCACCGCCGGGAGCCGCTATTGACAGGACATCCGGACTCCCTTATTGTTCCGCGGTATATCCCAAGATCCGGAACCCGTTGGGAAAATCCTGCACCTGCGGAAAGGGAACCGGGTTCATAAACCGTGGGGCAAGCTCTTAGAGGAGAACCTCCTTGGAAGTGATCTGGCAAGGAATGGTGGAAGCCGGACGGCTATTGGCGACCCTGGATGCCGATGTCATCCACATCACCCTCCGAACCCTCCAGGTCTCCGTCACGGCCACGTTGATCAGCATCCTCATCGGCATTCCCGCGGGAACGGCCCTGGCCCTCACCAATTTCTGGGGCCGGAACTTTGTGGTCAGCGTGGTCAACTTCGGGATGGGGCTTCCCCCCGTGGTGGTGGGACTGATCACCTGGCTGCTCCTGGCCCGTTACGGACCCCTGGGATCCTTGAGCCTGCTCTACACTCCCACGGCCATCGTGATCGCCCAGGCCATCATCGCATCCCCCATTGTCGCCGGGTTCAGCCTGGCCGCTCTCCAGTCGGTCAATCCCAAACTTCGATTGCAAATCCTCTCCCTGGGAGCCAACCGGTTTCAGTACTTCCTCCTCCTCCTCTGGGAAGCTCGGTTGGGGATTCTGGCCGCAATCATCGCCGGGTTTGGAGGGGTCATCAGCGAAGTCGGGGCCTCCATGATGGTCGGGGGAAACATACGGGGCTACACTCGAGTCCTGACCACCGCCACGGTGCTGGAAGTCTCCAAGGGAAAATTCGAGCTGGCAACGGCCCTGAGCGTGATTCTCCTGGTCCTCTCGTTTTTTGTGACCGCTTCTCTGAGTTACCTCCAACAGAGGGGCAGAAGAGCGTGAATCCCGTCATTGCAGCCCACAATCTCAAGGTGGTTCGCGGGGGGAAACTGATCCTCCGGGTGGACGAGCTGGCCGTGGAGAAGGGACAGGTGCTGGCGGTGGTCGGACCCAACGGGGCCGGGAAAACCTGCCTGCTCCATACCCTGGCACTCCTGGAACCCCCGGCCTCCGGAACCGTCCGGCTCTTCGACGTGGACGCTTTCAACGGCAATCAGCTGGCCCTGCGCCGCCGAATGGCCCTGGTATTCCAGGAACCCTTGCTCCTGGACACCACCGT
>Ga0116192_1001512_pt1 | contig 16278 bp, 20 predicted proteins | sample AD_UKC113_MetaG_FD_89876 | JGI IMG/M metagenome (GOLD analysis project Ga0116192, IMG submission 89876) | Active sludge microbial communities of municipal wastewater-treating anaerobic digesters from Hong Kong - AD_UKC113_MetaG | ecosystem: Engineered > Bioreactor > Anaerobic > Digestate... | reverse complement strand
CGAAGGTAATGCTAGCGACGCGCTAGCAGAGCGCAAGCAATTTGCTGTACCAGAGGCAGAGGCAGAGGCAGAGGCAGAGGCAGAGGCAGAGGCAGTCGCGCGAACCGCGCGCCCCGCCAAGTCGTCGACGCCGAAGTGCCCGGATGACGTCGAAATCCAGGTCTGGACGGACTGGCTGACGCTCCGCAAGTCCAAGCGCGCCCCCGTGACCTTGACCGTATTGGACGGCGCACGGACTGAGGCAGGCAAGGCCGGCATGACGCTCGAAGCCTTCCTGCGCGTCTGGTGCCGTCGCGGATCTCAGGGCCTTGAGGCTTCGTGGCTGAAGGAGCACGAACGCACCGGCAGCGCGACAACCGCGCGCCAAGCCGAAGTCGCGAAGTGGCTCGGCCCACTCGCCCCGAAGCCGCAGCAGGGCGGCGAAATCATCGACATGGAGGTCGCCAATGGCACTCGACGAGCGCTGTGTTAACGCCATCCACGCGCGGCTGCTGGTTCGCTACGGCACGCGATGGGTGAGCATGTGGTCGGGCATCCCAGAGGAGGCGGTGAAAGCCGACTGGGCAAACGAGCTGCACGGCCTCGGAGGCGATGCGATCTCGCACGCGCTTGAGCACCTGCCGCCCGAGTTCCCGCCGACAGTGCTGCAGTTCAAGGCCCTGGCGCTGCGTCGCACGGAGCCGAAGCTGCCCGCGCTGCCGGCACCGAAGCCGGACCCGGAGAAGGTCGCTGCGATCGTTGCGTCAGTGAAGCAGATCACGCGCGGCAGTCCTGGGCGCGATTGGGCGCACCGGCTGCGCGAGCGCGAAGAGCGGGGCGAACCGCTGTCGCATGCCCAGCGGACGATGTGGCGCGCGGCGCTGCAATGCCCGGAGGTCATCGAATGACCCGCCGAGTCGAAGGCGGAACGACGTTCTGCGGCAAGTGCAGGCGTCACGAGCCGGGCGGAACGGGAAGCGGGATTCGCTACCGCTGCCCGCGCTGCTCTGCGTTCCGACTGGCCGCGCTACTCACGGGCGAGGCGAAACAGCAACCACGGAGGCCAGCATGACCGACCCGCTACAGGACGCCGGCCTCGGCGTGCCGGACAGCCAGATCGCCAGCGACTTCGCCCGGCTCGAGGGAGAGAAGTCCAGGCGCACCGATCGATGGGTGAACTGGGCGTTCACGCTGCTGATCGCCGCCGTGGCGGTGGCGGTGGCCGCGGTGTTTTGGCCGGGCCGGGCATGACGCACATCGTCGTGCAGTACGCCGAGCGAATCGAGAGCGAGGCGAACGGCCGGGAGCACTGGCGCCCGAAGTCGGCGCGTGTGAAGCGCCACCGGATCACGGCGTGGGCGGAGCTGCGCAAGGTCGAGCGGCCGGCGTTCCTGGGGCCGGTGCAGATCACGCTGACGCGGATCGCGCCGCGCACGCTGGACGACGACAACCTGGCGGCGGGGTTCAAGGCGACGCGCGACGGGGTGGCCGACTGGCTGGGTGTGGATGACGGCGACAAGCGGCTGACGTGGCGCTATGCGCAGGAGCGCGGGGCTCCGAAGACGTACCAGGTCAGGATCGAAGTGAGGGAATCGTGACGGTTACAAAAACGAAGCGCAAACCGACAGGCGCCGCAGCAATGGGGCCTGGGCCTGGTCGACCGAAGGGCTCGACGAACAAGGTCACCCGCGAGTTCCGCGAGACCATCCGCAAGCTGCTCGAAGACAACTCCGAGAACGTTGCGCTGTGGCTGGAGCAAGTCGCGCAGGACGACCCGGGCAAGGCGCTGGATCACTTGGCCAAGCTGGCCGAGTACGCCGCGCCGAAGCTCGGCCGGATCGAGCACGTCGGCGATGGCGGGGGCCCGGTTCAGATCGTCGCCAGCAAGGAAGACGAACGCCTGTGAAGCTCACCGAGAAGCAAGCCGCAGCGCAGGCCGTGCTGGCCGGCGACGCCACGCACTGCATGCTGTTCGGCGGCTCGCGGTCGGGCAAGACGTTTCTGCTGGTGCGCAATGTCGTGTTCCGCGCGCTGAAAGCGCCGGGGTCGCGGCATGCGATTTTTCGTTTCCGCTACAACCACCTGAAGGCCTCGGTCGTGCTTGACACGTTCCCCAAGGTCATGCGCGTCTGCTTCCCCGGCGTGAAGTGGACGCCGCACGTTCAGGACGGCTATGTCGAGCTGCAGGGCGGCTCGCAGATCTGGTTCGCCGGCCTGGACGACAAGGACCGCACCGAGAAGATTCTCGGCATGGAGTTCGTGACGCTGTACTTCAACGAGTGCAGCCAGATCCCGGTCGGATCGATCGACACCGCCGTGACGCGCCTGGCGCAGAAGGTCGAGAGTCAGACCGGCGGACTGCTCAAGCTGCGGGCCTACTACGACTGCAACCCGCCGACGAAGGCGCACTGGACGTACCGCCGCTTTGTGCAGAAGCAAGACCCCGAGACGAAGCAGCCGATTGCAGCGCCGGAGGACTACGCCAGCTTCCAAATCAACCCGGCCGACAACGTCGACAACTTGTCGCCTGAGTACCTGCGCATGCTGGAGTCGCTGCCGGCTCGAATGCGCAAGCGGTTCATGGACGGGCAATTCGGCGACGCGAACCCGACCGCGCTCTTCCCCGAGGAGCACATCGACCGCTGGCGCGTGCTGGATGGCAAGGTGCCGGACATGGTGCGGATTGTCGTGGCGGTCGACCCGTCAGGCTCAGGCGACGAGGACAACGCCGACAACGACGAAATCGGCATCGCGGTCGAAGGGCTGGGCACGGACGGCAACGCGTACCTGCTGGAAGACTGCACCGTCAAGGCCGGGCCGGGCACATGGGGCCGAATCGCGGTGCAGGCCTACCAGCGCCACGCCGCGAGCTGCATCGTCGGCGAAACGAACTACGGCGGCGCGATGGTGCAGCAGACGATCCAGGTCGCGGCCCAGGCGCTGAACGTGCGCGTGCCGTTCAAGATGGTGACGGCCAGCCGCGGCAAGGTGCAGCGCGCCGAGCCGTTTTCGGGCATGTACGAACTCGGCAAGGTGCGCCACGTCGGCATGTTCGCCAAGCTCGAGGACGAGCTCGCCGGCTTCTCGACGTTCGGGTTCACGGGCGCCGGCTCGCCGAACCGCGCCGACGCTCACATCTGGGCGTTGGCAGAACTGTTCCCGGCGATGACTGCAACGAAAGCCGCGGGCTATGACTTCAGCAAGTCCGCGGCGATGGGGGCGAGGATATGACCGAGTGGAACCTGACATGCGTTCCCGACGACCCGCGCTACGGCCGCAAGGAGCAGACGCTGATCGCCGAGGTGGATGATGGAGAGCTGTTGCTCGGAAGGCGGATCAGCGTGTCCGACTTCCCGTGGCCGCTGCGGGTGACGGCTGTCGAGCGGGTCGAGCCTGATAGCGATGCTCAATCGCAAGTGTTGACGCAATAGCCAACGTCAATTAGACTCGGCCGCATCATGGCCGACCTAACCTCAGAGGCTCCCGGCAAGCGCTGCAATCGCTGCGCTGACCTAAAGCCGCTGGCGTCGATTGCCTGTTGGGCTGATTCTGAGCTTGAGCGGCTGGCGATCGCCGAGGCATACAGGTTGGCTGACCTGCGATCCAAGATGCTTGGGCGTCGTTTTCATGTCGACCACATCGTGCCGCTACGCGGTCAGACAGTCTGTGGGCTGCACTGCGCCGCGAACCTGCAAGTGATCCCGGAGGCGCTGAATGTCGCCAAGGGCAACCGCCATTGGCCTGGGATGCCGCAATGAGCGACCAGATCAGCGAAGCGCAAGAGCGCTACTTGGATGCAATCAAGGCGTTGCGCGACCAGCGGCAACAAATAACCGAGGATCAGGCCTTCACCGACCCGGCGAACCCCGACCAGTGGGACGCCATCGTCAAGCGGCAGCGCGAGACCGACCCAGGCGGCGCGCGTCCATGCCTGGTGTTCGACCAGTGCGGCCAGTACATCAGCAACGTCGCCGGCCAGATCGAGCAGCGGCCGCCGAGCCTGCATGCGCTGCCGGTCGATGGAGGGGCCGACAAGAAGGCCGCCGAATCGCTTGACGGCTACTACCGATACATCGAGTACGCCAGCCGCGCGCAGAGCCACTACGCCCGCGCGCTGACATCCGCCGCTCGCGTCGGCGTCGGCTACCTGATCGTGCGGCCCAGCTACGTCAACCGAGCGCTGAACTGGCAGGAACCCCGCATCTCGAGCGAAGGCGACCCCATGCGCGTCGTCTTCGACCCGTGGAGCGTGGAGCTCGACGGCAGCGATGCCGACATCGGATGGCTGCTGCACCCGTACAGCCAGCGCCAGTTCAAAGCCGAGTTCGGTGACAAGGCCGAGATGGTGTCGTTCGGCAGCGAAGAACGGCAGACCGTGCGCAACGAGCGAGAGTCGATCCTGGTGGCCGAGCAGTGGCGCTGCGACTACCAAGACCAGAAGTGGATCATCGCGCTCATCAACGGCGACGAGGTAGCGCTCAGCGAGGAAGACGCGGCCCTGAAGCAGCAGCGCGGCGAGCCGTTCGACGTGCGAGGCGCATATACCGAGCGCGTAAAGGTCGTGAAATGGTGCCGCATGTCCGGCGCCGAGATGCTGAGCAAGGGGCCCGGCCAAGACGCCGACGAGACGATCTACCCGGCTGACGCGATCGGCCTGGTGCCGGTCTACGGCTACGTCGGTTGGAGCAATGGCCGCATGACGTACTGCGGCATTGGCCGCCGCGCCATGCACGCGCAGCGCTCCTACAACTACCACATGTCGGAGATCCAGGCCTACGTGGCGACGGCTCCGAAGGCGCCGTGGATGATCGACGTGCGCGCCCTGAACGGGCAGACCGGGCCGATCTGGGACCGTGCCAACGTCGACACCCGCGCCTACCTGCCCTACGTCGGCGTGGACGACAACGGCAACCCGATAGCGCCGCCGCAGCGCACCAGCCCGAGCGTGAACCTGCAGAACCTGATGGCCGGCGCAGAACGCGCGCTGCAGGACATCCAGGCTTCGATCGGCATGTATCAAGCCAATCTCGGCGCGCCAAGCAACGAGACCAGCGGCGTCGCGATCGACAGCCGCAAGCAGCAGGGCGAGGCCTCGACGGCGCACTTCCCGGCGAACTTGGCAGCGTCCATCTCCCAGGTCGGCAAGCTCTGCATGCAGATGGTGCCGCGCCTCATCGACACGCGCCGGCAGATCCGCATTCTCGGCATCGACGGCACGATGGGTCAGGTCACGGTCGATCCCGAGATGTCCGATCAGGCAGTGGCCGAGACCCCGCAAGGCCTCGTCATCAACCCGAACGTCGGCACATACGACGTGCGTGTCGCGGTCGGCGCCAGCTTTGCCACGCAGCGCACCCAGGCCCAGGCCGCGTTCACCGAAATCATGCGCGCTAGCCCGAACCTAACGCCGGCCATCGCGCCGCTGTGGGCGCAGACGCTGGACGTTCCTCACGCCGACAAGCTGGCCCAGGTGCTGACGGCTGTTGCGCCGCCCGAAGTCAAGGCTGTGCTGTCGCCGGAGGGCGACGACAAGCCTACGACGTCCGATCTGCAGGCCAAGGTGCAGCAACTCAGCCAGGCGCTGCAGGCAGCCATCCAAGAAGCGCACCAGGCCCAGCAGGACGCCGACGAGGCGCACCAGCAAGCGCTCGAGGCCAAGTCCAACGCCGATGCGCGCGAAGACGAGGTGGCCATTAAGGCCTACGACTCGCTCACGAAGCGCCTGCAAGTGCTCGGCGCCACGATCACACCCGAGCAAGTGCAGGGCATCGTGCAGCAGATGCTGGCCGAGATGGTCGCGCAGCCGTCGCCGACCGAGGAGCCGGGCGAGGCCGTCGAAGGCCCCGGGATGGACGGCACGCCGGCTCACGAAATGGCCGAAGGCGAGCAGCCCGAGCCGATGGAGGGCGCCATGCCGCAGGAAGACCCGCAGCACGAGGCCGCCGAGATGCAGGCCATCCGGCAAGTCGCCGAGGGCCAGCAGCAGCTGGCGCAGATGCTCGCCCAGCTCATCACGCTTGAGCAGGCCGAGCGTGAGCGCATCCCGGTGCGAGATGCCAAGACCGGCGACATCACGAAGGTCATCGACCGCCTCGTGAGAAGCGCGCCTGAAACCATGCAGTGAGGAGCCTATGAACGAACTTCAAGCCCCCGAAGCGACCATGTCCGGCCAAGCCGCGCGCATCCCCGCGGCACTGAAGGCTCAGCCGGGCCAGATGACCGCAAAGATCCAGATCACCCGCGCCGCGACCGGCAAGGTCGAGGAGTACCAACTCGCGTTCACGCCGCTGCCGGCTGACGATCAACCCAAGGAGGCCTGAACATGGCCGTGACCCACTCGACCGCGATGCGCAACACGCTTGCGGACGCCATCACCACCGCACTTGGCGCCTCGCCCAAGCTCGCGTTTCGCCTGAGCGGCACCGTTTCTGCGCCTGGCACCGTGGTTGCCACGCTGACGATGAGCGCGACGCCGTTCGCTGCAGCATCGGGCGGGACCATCACCGCCAATGCGATCACGAGCGACACGAACGCCACCGGCAACGCGTCTCCGGTCGCGACGGCGACCCTGCAGACCTCAGGCGGCACGGTCGTCGTGCACTGCGCCGTCGCAGCCTCGGCCTCCGACATCAACATGACCGGCGGCCTCACGGTTGGCGCCGGTGACACGGTGTCGTGCTCGTCGCTGACCTACACGGCACCGGCATGAAACTGCAGCGCCGCCCCGTTCACGCCGGGCGCCTTGAGCGGTTCCTCGGCGCCGAGAAGATCGAGCATCTGCAGCGCAGCATGCGCGGCTGGTACGGGCGCCCGATCTACCTCACGGACGTGCCCGGAAACGTGTGGGTGACGGCGCAGGGCGACTTCGTGGGCAACTTTGTCCACGGGTCGTTCTTCTCCGCGCTGGAGTCCATCGAGGACAACGTGAAGCGGCTGCTGCGCGGCGCGGTGCGCGAGGTGAGCCGCCCGAGCTACGGCACGCTCAACGCGGGCTTCTCCAGCATCAGCGATGCCCTGTCGCGAGCGTCGCAGGGCTTCAGCCAGCGCCGCCAGTTCAACAAGGCCGGACCCACCGGAGTGGTGGCTGTCTCATCGAGCCATTGGCGTCTGGGCAACCAGCCGGCGGCCGGTGCCACCCCAGGTGCAGCGCCTGGCGGCACGGCCTTCACGTCTTCGAGCACCGGGGCGCTAGCATTCGCCAACCCGGCTGCCGGCACGCTGCGCCTCGTCGGAGCCGATGCCGGCGCGAGCGTCATCGGCCACACGCTGCTGGCCTACGACCTCCTGTTCGGAGTCGCCAAGACGATGAACAGCACGGCGACGGAAGCCGTCACCGGCGTGCCGACGCGCTACCAGAGCACCACCGCGAGCGCCGAGGACTACATCGGCGACAACTTCGGCTTCATTCAGGTCGGCGGCACCGCGCTGGCCGCCACGGCGCACAACTGGACGACCTGCACCTACACCGACCAGGCGAACGCGGCCAGCACGCTGCCCAGCGTTACCGGCAACTCCGGCGCCATCGTGGATCGTCTCGACCACCCTGTGGGCCAGTGGTTCGCTCCACTGGAGTCTGGCGATGTCGGCATCAAGGCCTGGACGCAGATGCAGGCGAGCGCAGCCGTGGCCACCGGCGTGATCTGGTTCATGATCGGCCACCCGCTGGGGTTCATGAGCTTCCCGCAGGCCAACGGGCTGCTGCCATTCGACTGGCTGACCAACCGCGACCAGGCGCCGCGCATCTTCGACAACGCCTGCATCGCGTTCATGGAAACGCTGAAGCCGGCCACCACCGCAACCAACTACACGGGGCGCCTCGTAGCGACGAGCACCTCGTCGTAAAGCCGTGACCGGCCCGACGCGGTTTCAGATCCGATCGGGAGCCCTGGGTGGCGACGCCACCCAGGGCTTTTGGACTCCGGGCGCCCCTGGCGGCACGCCCGACCCGTCGATTCCGTACCTCGCGCTGGAGGGTGATCCTTCCACCCTGAGCGCGCCGGTTGCGTCCGCTCAGCCAAACGGCGCAACTGACTTCATCGACGCGGCAGGGCGCGTCTTCACCTTCATCGCAAGCGGCAACCCTGCACCCACGTATCAGTGGGAAGAGAACACCGGCAGCGGCTGGGCCAACGTCACCGGGGGCAGCGGCGGAACCACGCCGAACTTCACCGCGCCGACAGCGACTGTCGCGCTCGATGGCATCCAGTACCGGTGCGTCGCCACCAACTCGCAGGGCAGCGTCACCAGCAACGCGGTGACGTGGAACATCATCCCGATCCGCCTGCTCACCGAGGCGGGCTCGACGACGGACGCCGCCAGCTTCAACGGCGCGAGCATCACGGTAGCGGTCAACCGCCTGGGCCTGGTCAACATCACGTCCCAGGGGGTGAACACCAGCGATCGTTCTGCTCCGAGCAGCGTGAGCATCGGTGCCCACGCGCTGGAACTGGTGTCGCAGGTCAACATCAGCACCTTCACAGTCGAGTCGGTGTGGCGCTGCCTGAGCACGTCTGGAAGCATCAGCGGCGTGCTGAACATCGCCTTCACCGGCGTGACGCAAGACACGGTTGCGTGGAGCGCCGTTGAAGTCGAGGGCGTCGACACCTCCGGCACGAACGGCAGCGGGGCAGTCGGCACGGCGTCGACCAACTCCGGCACCGGCACGGCGATGTCGGTCGTGAGCATCGCCGACCCCGGAGCGGCGGGCCGCTGGCTGTACGCCGGATGGGGTTGGGACAACCCCAGCACTGCCACATCGAACATCCACCGCGAAGCCGCGGGGATGCTCAAGCGCAGCGAGTCGCTTGCGATCGACTCGGCGTACTACTCGGCCCAGGCCGTAGATGCGGGCGTCAAGGCATCCAGCGTCTCAGCCTCGTTGACCGGCAGCGAGACGTGGGGCGGCATAGCGTTTGTCTTGGTCGGCGTCGCTGCGGCCGGTTCCCACGCAACGTCGGGGGCTCTGTCTGCCGACGCCTCGACGATCTCTGGCACGGCCGCCCACCTGGTGCTGCACCCGACTTCCGGAGCGCTGTCGGCGCAAGCCGCCGCCATCGCCGGAACGGCCGCGCACCAGCATGCGGCCGCCGGTGCGTTGGCGGCTCAGAGCTCGGCTCTCGCGGGGACGGCTGCTCATGCCACGCTCCACACCTCAAGCGGAACGCTTGCGGCTCAGGGATCGACCATTGCCGGCGTTGCGGCTCATCAGCACGCTGCAACCGGCGCGCTGTCGGCGCAGGCCGCAACGATTGCGGGCGCGGCGGATCACACTGTCGCGGGCTCATCGCATGCCACGTCCGGCGCGATGGCCGCTGGTGACGCCGCCGTCAGCGGTGCAGCTGCACACCTGACGCTGCACACCACTTCGGGCGCACTGTCGGCCCAAGCTGCCACGCTGGATGGCACGGCGGTTCACCCGCACGTAACGACGGGCGGGCTCAGTGCGCAATCGGCAGTGGTGGCCGGAACCGCCGCACACGCGACCCTGCACGCGACTTCGGGCACGCTTGCAGCGCAAGCCGCAAGCATTGCGGGCACGGCTGCGCACGACCACACAGTGGCCGGCGCGCTTCAGGCTGCCGCTGCATCTCTCAGCGGCACCGCGACGCACCTTGCGTCTGGCGTTCACGTCGCAATCGGCGCGCTCCAGGCCGGTGACGCGGCGATCAGCGGCGTCGCTGACGTGCCGGTGCGGCGCCAGGTGCTCGGCGGCTGGGCCAAGTTCCGCCGCGAAGTCAAGCGCACCGAGCCCGCCGCGCCGATCGCCGAGGTGCAGGACGCCGTCGTAATCGAGCCGACGCCGCCGAAGCCGCGCATTCGCGGAACCATCCGCATCGCCGACATCGCCGGCCGCCTTGAGGCCACCCGAAACGCAGACGTGGACGCGCTTGAGCGGCGCGCCGTCGAACGAGCACGGCGCAAGCGCCGGCAGCAGGAAGAACACCTCCTGCTCATGTAACCACCAAAGGAGAGCCACATGAACACCGAAACCACCGTCGAGACCGGCGACAACGCGCTGGAGCAGGCCGCCGAGACGACGAAGCCCGAGGCCGACCAGCCCGCGCAGACCGAAGGCGAGCAAGCCAAGGCCGAGGGCGAAGAAGGCGCCGAGAAGGCCGGGCAGGAAGGCGAGAAGCCGCCCAAGAAGGAGAAGACGGCCGAGGAAAAGGAGATCGCCCGGCTGCGTCGCCGCGTCGACAACCTGACCCGGCGGCTGTACCAGTCGGGCGCCAATCAGCCTCAGGACTTGCAATCCGGGCCTATTGAGCGTACAAATCAGAACCAGCAAGCCGATAGCGAAGAACTAAGACTCTCTCGCGCGGAACTGCAGAAGCTTGTCGACCAGCGCGCCCGGGAACTGGCGCCGACGCTCAAGCAGCAGACCGACGAGATCGAGCACCGCCGAACGGTGGTTGAGAAGCTGTCGCAGTCTTGGGGTCAAGAGAAGTTCGATCAGCTTGCCAGCGACCTGGACGATGCGTTCGGGGGGCTGGCGGATCGCAGCGGCAAGCCCAAGCCTGCCACCGACGCGATCTTCGAGGCCGAAGACCCGGCCGCGCTCATCGAATACCTGGCGGACCCCGAGCACTCGGTCGAAGCCGAGGCCATCGCCCGCATGTCCCCCGTTCAAGCCGGCCGAGCTGTCGCAAAGCTCGAGCTGAAGCTGGCCGAGGAGCGCGCGAAGCAAAAGGCCGAAGCCAAGCCGAAACGAAGCAATGCCCCGGCTCCTGTCGAGACGGGGAAAGCGGGCGGTGCCAGCAACGGCATGCCCGATCCGAGCAACACCAAGGCTTGGATCGCCTGGCGGAACGCACAAGAAGGCGCCCGGTGATCCAGGCCTCGCAAGAGGCACTAGATCATGGCAAACGCACTTCAGACCGCAACCATCGTCACCAACGAGGTGTTGCGGGTCGCGCACAACAACAGCGCATTCCTCGGCAACATGTCGACCGACCACGATGACAAGTGGAAGGGCAAGTACGCACCGGGCGCGACCCTCAAGGTCCGCCGTCCGGTGCAGTTCACGATCCGCAACGGCGCGGCCGCGAACATCCAGGATCTGACCGAATCCACCGTGGACCTGACGGTTCAGCCGGAAATCGGTATCGACTTTTCCGTCAGCAACTACGAGCTGGCCACCGCCGTGAAGGCCGACGGCTCGGTCGACAAGGCCTTCCGCGACCGCTACCTGAAGCCGGCCGGCCTGCGGATCGCCGCGGAAGTCGACGCGCGCATCGGTTCGATCATCAAGAACCAGATCTACAACTTCGTCGGCACGCCCGGCACCGGCCCGTCGTCCATCACCGACATCCTGAACGCCCAGGTGCCGATGGACAACTTCGCCGCGCCGCGCGAGAACGGCATGCGCTACGCTGCGCTCACCCCGGTGGCCAACGCCGCTGTGGTGGCCGGCTTCGCGACGCTGTTCAACGACCCGGCGACGCTGTCCAAGCAGTTCAAGACCGGCATGATCCAGACCTCGCTGGGCCTGGACTTCCTGATGTCGCAGAACCTGCCGGCGCACACCGTCGGCGCGCTCGGCGGCACTCCGCTGGTCAACGGCGCGAACCAGGGCCTCATCAACGCCGGCTCAACCGACAACCCCTACGCCGCGACGACCTCGCTGGTGACGGACGGCTGGACCGCTTCGGTGGCAACCCGCCTGAAGGCCGGCGACGTCATCACGCTGGCCGGCGTGAACTCGGTGAACCCGGAGACCAAGGCGGACAACGGCTCGCTGATGCAGTTCGTCGTGACTGCCGACGCGGCCTCGGACGGCGCCGGCAATGCCACCGTGGTGATCTCTCCGGCGATCATCGCCGGCGGCGCGTTCCAGAACGTCACCGCGCGCCCGGCCGACAACGCCGCGATCACCGTCGTCTCCGGCTCGGCCAACACGACCTACCGGCAGAACCTGCTGTGGCACCGTGACGCGATCATGTTCGCGTCGCCGGAGCAGGAGATCCCGGGCGGCATGGACATGGCCTACAACGCCAGCCTCGCCGACGAGGGCTCGATCAGCCTGCGCTTTGTCCGCGGCTTCGACATCACCAACAACCGCTTCATCAGCCGCTTCGACGTGCTGATCGCGGCCACGGCGGTGAAACCCGAGTGGTGCGTGCGCCGCACGGCGTAAGGGTTCTTCAGCAGAGCGTTGCCCCCGCGTCTCACACGAGGCCGGGGGCCTTTTCACAGGAGAATCCCCGAATGTTCCCCGTCAGGATGACCCTCAAGACCACGCAGCCGGGCTTCGCCGTCGCCAACGACGCTGCCGAGCTCGCCACGCTGCAAGGCCTGGGCTTCGCGCCTGACGTTCCCCTCAATGCCGCGCCGGCCGACGAGGGGGACGGCTCCTCTCCTCCCGGTGGCCATGATGTCGGACCCGGCGCGGCGCCCTCTACCGTCGAAGAGGCACGCGCGGCGCTAGACGCCCGCGGCGTCGCCTACGATGGCCGGTGGGGGCTTGCGCGACTGCTCGAGGCGCTGAATGGCTAAGGGACGCGACATCATCCGCGGCGCGCTCACCTTCCGGCTGAACAAGCTCAGCCCGGGTGAAGCCGAGGATGCAGACCTGTTCACGCGCTGCCTTGACGCACTAAATGACGTCGTGGACGAGATCGACGGCGTGAAAGCGCAGCTGTTCCGCGAGATCCTGACCGCCGGCACCGTCAGCGGCTCGAGCGGCACGATCGGCAGCACCTGGGCCGGGCTGAACCCTGGCTGCGACATCCTCGGCGCCACGGCGCAGTACCCGGGCGGCACCGACTACCCCATGGATGCGCTGACCATGGCGCAGTACGCCGACATTCCGCTGAAGACGACGGTCGGCCTGCCCAAGCTGTACGCGCACGACGGCTATGCGACCGTTTACTTCTACCCGGTGCCGAGCGGTCAGACGGTCACGCTGCGCACGCGCGCCGACTTCGCCGATTTCGCCGATCTGGATACCGACTACGGCATGCCGAAGGGCTACAAGTCGGCGTTCTCGGCGCTGCTGGCCGAGCGCATGGCGCCGACGCTGATCGGTGGCATCACGCCTGCGATCGCGCTTGAGGCTCAGCGGGCTCGAACGCGCATGCGCTCGATCGCCGTCGACCCGAAGATCATCGACACGTCTGCCGCGACGTCGAATCGCACGGCAGGCAACATCCTCAGCGGGTGGCGCTGATGGCCGGCACGCGCGTCATTCAGGCAATCGGCCCGTCCTACACGCTCAGCGACCGCAAGAGCGCCGTTCAGCGCGCGGTCAACCTGTTCCTGACGCAGATCGAGGGCGTCGGCGAGGATCGGCCGCTGATCCTCCGAAGTGCGCCCGGAATGGTGCAGTTCGAAGACATGGGCGACACGATCCGCGGCATGTACAACGCTGATGGGCGGTGGTTCATCGTGGCCGGCGAGACGTTGTACGAGATTGTCGGCTCGGCACCTGTCGTGCGCGGCGCGGTCGGAGGTTCGACCTTCGTCAGCATGCGGCACGGTACGAATCAACTGGTTGTCGTGACGGGCGCCAATGGCTACGTGCTGAACCTGACCACGAACGTCTTTGGCACCATCCTTTCGGAAGGCTGGCGCGGGTCAAACGATGTCGACCATATAGATGGCTACTTCGTCTTCGTTGCGCCTGGAACCGAGCAGTTCTATATCTCGGCCATCGATGACGCGTCAAGCCTGGATGCGCTCGACTTCAGCTCGGCCGACACTCAGCCGGACAACATCGTCGTTCAACGGGTGTTCAAGCGCGAGCTCTACCTATTCGGCACTCGGTCGACCGAAGTTTGGATCAACTCCGGTAGCCCTGACTTCCCGCTGTCCCGCTACAACTCTACGCCGATCCAGGTCGGCATCGTGGGCCGGCGCGCGCAGTGCATCGCCGCCGATACGCTGGTGTTTGTCGGGCAGACCGACCGCGGCCACGGCTACGTGTACCAGATGCGCGGCTACCAGCCGGTGAAGGTCTCGACTCAGGCGGTCGAGGAAGACCTGAACGCGGCAGGCGTCGATCTCGGCCAATGCTCGCTGTGGACGTACCACGTCGAAGGCAACGAGTTTGTCGGCATCGAGGCTCCGGGGCTGGAAACAACGTGGGTCTGGGACGCATCGACGCAACAATGGCATGAGCGCGCCAAGTGGGCCGCTGGCGCATGGCAGGCGCTCGACATTTCCGCCGTCACGTTCTACTCCGGCGCCCACTACGCAGCCAAGGGTTCCAAGGTCTTCACGCTGGATCAGTCCGCCGCGACCATCGATGGCGAAAACATGGTTCGCGAGCGCACCTGGCCGCATCTGATCTCGCCGAGCATGGAGCCGACCTTGTTCCGCGGCTTGGAGCTGCTGTGTACGACCGGCTATGGCGGCAACGTCACGCTTGAGATCAGCAACGACGGCGGCTACCGATGGGGCGCGCCGCTGATCCGCTCGCTTGGCGTCACCGGCCGCTTCGCCGAGCGCATCCGCTGGCTGGGCCTTGGTGCAGCGAATGACCGCGTGTTCCGCGTGCGCTGCTCCGATGCCGTGCCGTTCTCGATCTACGCCGCCACGCTGGACGCCGCATGACCACGATCACGCTTCCCCGCAGCGACGTTTCCATGCTGATGGATTTGGCATCCGGCATGCCGTCTCGTGACTGGTATCGCTGGGCGCGCGACATCACGGCGCGAGTCGGCGGGGTGACCGGCGCCGGCACGAACGACCTGGCCGAGTCTGCATTCGAGGATGCCGGCATCGAAGAGACCAAGGCGCTGACAGCCAGCGTCGCTGACGCTGCCGGTCAAGTGCCTGCCGGCCCGGATCTGCTCGCCTTGCTCATCGCCGACAACCAGCGGCTGAGCGGAGAAGTCGAAGAACTGCGCGCCCTTATCAACGAACTGTGGAAGTTCGCCCAGGACGCGCGCCAAGGAGTGCTCCTGTCGTGAGCGCAAGGAACACACGATGACCGTCACAGCTCGCCCGCTCGTCACGGCGCAATACGCGCCGAACGCCGAAACCACGATGTACACCGCGCCGGCTTCTACGCGGACCATCATCGACAAGTGCACGGTCACGAACGGCACGGCCGGCGCTGTGACAATCGCCATCAAGCTCGTCCCAAACGCTGGTTCGGCCGGCGCGTCGAACCAGGTTATCAGCAAGAGCCTGGCGGCCGGGGAGGCCTATACCTGTCCCGAGGTGGTCGGGCATGTGCTTGAGTCTGGCGGCGTCGTCTCTGTGCTGGCCGGCGCCGCCTCCTCCATCGTCATCCGCATGAGCGGGCGCGAGGTGACTTGATGGACGCCGTAGCTCTCCTGTCGCAGATGCCGACGCCTGAGCGGGTCGGCGCGCTCGAGCAGCAAATGCTGGCGCTGCCCCAGGTCGATTTGAAGACTTCACATGTTCTGCACGGCGGCATGTGCGTTCGCACGATCTTCATCCCGGCCGGCACCACGCTGACCGGCGCGCTCACGAACATCGACAACGTGTGTGTGGTGCAGGGCGACATCTCGGTCACGACCGACGAGGGCGTGAAGCGGCTTCAGGGCTTCAACGTCATCCCGGCCGGCGCCGGGTTCAAGCGCGCCGGCTACGCGCACGCCGATACGTGGTGGTCGACGGTCTGGAAGACGGACCTGTCTGACCTGGCCAAGATCGAGGAAGAAATGACCAGCGAGGCGAGCAAGCTGCAGACGCGCACGCTCGCCGTCGAACATCAGGAGGCCGCAGCATGTCTTTCGCAGTAGCAGCAGTAACTGCGACCGCGGCGATTGTCGGCGGTGCCATTCAAGGCAATGCCGCCAAGGATGCCGCGCAGACGCAAGCCGACGCCACCAGCGCCGGCATCGGCGAGCAGCGTCGCCAGTTCGACCTGATGCGCGAGGACTTCGCACCCTATCGCGAAGCCGGCCGGCGCGGCCTGGCCGCCTACGAGTCCGAGATCAACACGCCGACGACTGCCGCCGACGTGATGCAGGACCCGGGCTATCAGTTCGGGCTGACGCAAGGGCAGACGGCGCTGGATCGCAAGATCGCGGCGATGGGCGGCCGTGTGTCAGGCGCTGCGCTCAAGGCCGCGGCGCGCTACGGCACCGACTACGCGTCGACCGGCTTCAATGCCGCATACCAGCGCCGGCAGGACCGGCTGAATCGCCTTGCAGCCCTGGCCGGCATCGGGCAAAGCGCGACGGGATCAAGCGCTGCCGCTGGCTCGCACATGGCCGACGCTGTGAGCGGCATGCTGACCTCTCAGGGCGACGCTTCCGCAGCCGCACAGATGGCGCGCGGGAACATCTGGGCCAACACCGGCAACCAGATCGCAGCGCTGTACGG
>Ga0116192_1001508_pt1 | contig 16293 bp, 14 predicted proteins | sample AD_UKC113_MetaG_FD_89876 | JGI IMG/M metagenome (GOLD analysis project Ga0116192, IMG submission 89876) | Active sludge microbial communities of municipal wastewater-treating anaerobic digesters from Hong Kong - AD_UKC113_MetaG | ecosystem: Engineered > Bioreactor > Anaerobic > Digestate... | reverse complement strand
GCGTGGGCAAATTTCAGACGGCCATCCTGGTCAAGGAAATCAACATCCAGAAGATTCAGAAGAAGGGAGGTCCCGACCTGGTGGTGAACGTGATCCTGGCGGCCCTGATGGAGAAGGGAGAAAAGTCTTAAAATCCCGTGCCGTTTGGTCTATACTTCTCCACCCGCAAAGTGACGGCGCGCTTTCGTCCCTACTGGGACCTCCTCCTCGGGTTCGGAACGGAATCTTCTTCGAGTCCTGTGGCGACTCGACAAACGATTTGTCATGAATGAGGCTTACGCATGAAATGGTACCGGGCCTTCCTTTCGCTCCTCCTCGCCGCCATGCTGGCCGCCTGCGCCCAGCCTTCCCCACTGGGACGCGGACAGGCGGATACGGGAATTCGAGCCCCTCGGCCTCCCGCCTCCGCCGCCCGGATGCCGCGGGAGATTTCCACGGATTTGTCCAAGTCCGCCGACGCGACGTCGGCCGACGCGGCAAAGAAGAAGCCCGTCCTGCCGTCGGTGACCGCCAAGCCTTCCTACGGGCTCATGAGTCCTCCCTCGGATCAGAAACCTGAAAAGCTTCCCCTGTCGGACAAGGAGAAACAGAAGGTCGTTCTGAACTTCGAAAAGGCGGACGTGGCCGAGGTTACCAACCAGATTTTCGGCGATTATCTCAAGCTCAATTATGTTCTGGATCCGGGCCTCCAGGGACGCCTCAGCTTCTATCTCGAGGGGGAATTCACCAAGGAAGAGCTCTACCAGATGATCCTCAAGGCCTACGAGGCCAACAACATCTCCATTGCAAGCCGCAAGGGCATCTTTTACATCCAGCCCCTCCAAAAGGGGTCCAGCAGCAGTCTGCCGCTGGCCACCAAGGCGTTGCTCCAGGATGAAAAGGCGGGGGCAAGACCGGTCATTGTCCTCTACCGTTTGCAGTTCATGGAAGCCAAGCAGGCCCTCAACGTCATCAAGACCTTCCTCACTCCGGGCAGGCCCGTCGCTTCCGACAACCTGACCAACAGCCTCATCTTCGTGGAGGACGCCGAAAACGCCCGAAGCATCCTGGACGTGCTCAAGGCCCTGGATATCAACATCCTCCGGGAGGTCAGCATGGAAATCGTCCCCGTCCAGGGGATGTCTCCCATGGATGCGGCCCAGGGCATGGAGGCCCTGGTCAGTAAAATGAGTCTCTTCAAGGAAAGCACCGTGAAGAGCAACGTTGCCTTCATTCCTTTGCCCAATTTCGGCGGGGTCCTGGTCCTGGCCCAGAATCCCGAAGTTTTGAGAATCGCCAAGTCCTGGCTGACGGCCCTGGACGTCCAGGGCAAGGAAGCCGGGGAACAGGTCTATGTGTACTTCGTCCAAAACGGGCTGGCCGGAGACATCGCCGACATTCTGAACCAGGTCTTCGGCCTGGGCGGCACCACCGGCGGCCGCCGGCTGCAGCAGCAGGTGGTCCGCTCCTCTCGGCAGTTCGGAGGCACGGGGCAGGGGCTGGGAGGAACGGGCGGATTCTCGGGGCGGACCTTTGGAGGCACTTCCACCGGGACGGGAGGCTTTGGGAGCTCGGGAGGCTTTTCTTCCACCGGCCGAACCTCCGGGTTCTCCTCCGCCGCCCAGTCCGGAGACGGCTCCGGTACCTCGACGGGAACGAGCGGCACCTCCTCTTTCGGAACCGGTGCCGGGGCGGCGGCAAGAAGGGCCCGGGTCCCCGGAGGGCTGGGAGCCCCGGGGCAAACCCTCCCCAATATCCTTAGCGGCGAGGCGGTCATCATTCCCGACGAAGTCAACAACGCCATCGTCATTCGAGCCAACGCCAACGACTATGCCAAGATCAGGAAGACCATCGAGACCCTCGACATTCTCCCCCGGGCCGTCCTCATCGAGGTGATGATTGCCGAGGTCACCCTCAACAAGGAGCTCCAGTACGGGCTCCAATGGTTCTTCCAGGACATCGGCATCAAGATCGGGGGGGAGGAGGGGAAGTTCACCATCGCCAAGGTCAATCCCGGGGCCGGCACCTCGGGAACGGGGACCGACGGGACCGGCGGATCCAACGTGAACCCGGACAATACCAACCGCAACCGGAGGACCTTCCTGAATCTGGCCCCCAGCGCAACGGGAGGTCTGTCCACCTTCTGGGGCACCCTGCCTCACAACGGGGTTCGGGATGTGGCCGTTCTCCTTGACCTCCTGGGTTCCAAGACCACCGTCAACGTCCTGTCCACGCCGACCCTTCTGGCCACGGACAATCAGCAGGCATCCATCACCGTGGGCGGACGGGAACCCATTCAGACCGGCCAGACCCTCCTCGAGGGCGGGGTTTCCACCAACAACATTTTCACCACCATTCAGTATGAAGAAACGGGGATCATCCTGAACGTGACCCCCCACATCAATGCGGGGGGACTCGTGCGGCTGGAAGTGGAACAGACCATTCGGAACGTGGCCGAACAGACCACCCAGGGGATCAATTCTCCCCGTTTTACCGAGAGAAACGTCAAGACCACCTTGCTTGCCCAGGACGGCTCCACCGTGGTCATAGGCGGCATTATCGAGGATCGCCGGTCCGACGGGAAAACGGGGATCCCGGTGCTTCAGGACATGCCCATCATCTGGCCCCTCTTTTCCACGACGGACAAGAAAATGAACCGCACGGAGCTCATCATCGCCATCACGCCCCACGTGGTGGACCATCGCGAGAGCGATGTGACCCGCGAGTTTCTCGGCAAGTTGAAGCAGCTGAAGAAACGCATCGAAAACTAGGTGGGGCTGCGCAGGAATCGGGAGTTTGGCGCATGGTGTGAGAGGGGCTCTGATACGAAGCTGCATTCAAGCCGAAACTGCCCATCCGCAGGACTCAGCCCTTTGCTCGAAATCTTCACTCAGCATGTCGGGGCGACTTTGGGCGCAACCGGGTATGAGGGGATCATTGCGGGGGATCACCGCCTTTGGGCCCGAGGTCCCGGGGGTCCCCGATGGACTCGAGAAGCCGGGAGAAGTCCCCGGGCAGCGGCGCGACGAACTCGAGGGGGGTCCGGGATGCCGGATGCCGAAATCCCAGGCGCAGGGCGTGGAGCATCTGCCGATCCACCTGGGCGAGCAGTTCCCTCAGACCCTCATCCCTGACCAGACGGGCCCTTCTCTTGCCCCCTCCGTAGGTGGAATCCCCCACCACCGGATGTTGAATGTGGCTGAGGTGCACCCGGATCTGATGGGTACGTCCCGTGTGGATCGCCACGGTCAGCAGGGAAACCTCTTCCCACCGGGTTTCGACGCGCCACCGGGAGACGGCGGGCTTCCCGCCCTTGGACACGACCGCCATTTTCTTTCGTTCCATCGGATGCCGCCCCAGCAGGGTTTCGATGCGCCCGTCGGCCTCCTGCATTTTCCCGTACACCAGGACCCGGTATTCCTTTCGGACGGAGTGTTCCTTGAACTGGCCAACGAGGTCCAGGTAGGCCCTCTCCGACTTGGCAATCACCATGGCTCCCGAGGTGTCCCGGTCCAGGCGATGAACGATGCCCGGGCGCCGGGGCGCTCCCTGGAGGGCCAGGCGCGGACAATGGGCCAGGAGTCCGTGAACCAGGGTGCCTTCCGAGTGGCCCGCACCGGGATGGACCACGACACCCGGCGCCTTGTTCAAAACCACCAGGTCCTCGTCCTCGAACAAGATATCCAGGTGCATGGGTTCGGGAACCAGTTCATCGAGCTCTTCCCGAACGGGAAACCGCACGGAGACCTCCTCCCCCGCACGAAGCTCCCGGCTGGGCTTGGCAGGCTGCCCGTTCACCAGGACCCGGCCTTCGAGAATCAGCTTGCGGAATTGGTTGCGGGAAAAATCCGGATGTACCCGGCTCAAAAATGAGTCCAGCCTCTGAGCTTCTTCGGCAGGAAAAACCACTCGCACCGGAGCGTCGGATCTCGGGCCCGGACCTTCCACGTTTCCGGTTCCTCCTGATTTCATCATGATTCTGGACTGTCCTGAAAAAGGAAAGGCTCCTCATGAATCGCCGTCCCTGCCCGGGCCGGTGTCCCGGCCCTCCTCCCGGGACCCCGCACCCGCCTCCCCCGGGACCCGCCCCAAAGAAGAGCCGGGTCCCTCCTAGGATCGAACGTCCTTTTCCGGGGAGCCGCATTGCGGGCACGGCATCCGGGCTTAAACGAAGACGGGCGGGATGACCCGCCCATCTTCGCCGTACTTCGGTCGCCTCGGGGAACCGGATCAATGCTGGTGTCGCGTGTGGTCCGAGTCCTTGAGCGTCGTGAAGATCAATCGCCCTGCGGTGGTCTGCAGGATGCTCGTGACCGAGACTTCGACCTCTCTTCCCAAATGCCGACTGGCATTCTCCACCACCACCATCGTGCCGTCCTCGAGATAGGCGATTCCCTGCCCCTGCTCTTTTCCCTCCTTGAGGATCTGCAAGCGGAGGACTTCACCGGGGAGGACCACCGGTTTCAGGGCGTTGGCCAGCTGGTTGATGTTGAGAACTCGAATGCCCTGGACTTCCGCCACTTTGGACAGGTTGTAGTCGTTTGTCACGATCTTTGCGTTCAGGCGCAGGGCCAGAGCCACCAGTTTGGCGTCCACATCGCTCAGGTTTCCGAAATCCTGCCGATCGATGCGAACCTCCACGGTCTTCTCCTGCTGAAGCCGTTTGATGATATCGAGTCCCCGACGCCCCCGCACTCGACGGATGGGATCGGGGCTGTCGGCGATGTGTTGCAGTTCCTGGAGCACAAACTCCGGAATAATAAGGGTGCCGCTCAGGAACCCCGTCTCCACAATGTCCGCAATGCGCCCGTCAATGATGACACTCGTGTCCAGGATTTCCGAGGACTGGCCGCCCCTCTGGCCCCCGCGCATGATCCAGGACCAGTTGGGCAATCGCATCTCGTCCACTTTAATAGTTCCCAAAACAATGCCCACGTATCCAAAAATGCATGAGAGAATGATGTAAACGGCGATTCGGACCGTGCTGTTTTCCAGACCCGTAAACGCATAGCCCACCAGTTTTGCCACGGAGAGGCCCAGCACAAGACCCAGCGTGCCGCCGATGATGACCTTGAGCGGCATGTGTTTGAAAAGCTTTTCCATGGAAAGGGCCACGGTGGCGAAGAGCATGCCCGCCAACATGCCTGCCCATGACGCCCATTCAAACTGCGAAAGGCTCTCCATGTCATGGGCGATGAGATAACCTCCAAATCCGCACACGGCAAACAGCAACACCTTCAGAATCAACCACGCCCACTTCAATCCGGTTCACCCCCTTTCCCTTGGAATGGCCTCTCGAGAAGGACCGTCTCAGGAGGGTGCGCCCCCGATCAGGGTCCAATGCAGTCAAAGTCGGGACCCCTTCGGGAGGCATAAAAGCATCACTCGAGGATCTCCCGAATCTCCTGATCCACGATCTCCTCGCTGACTTCCCGTACGATGGAAAGTTCTTTGAGGAGCAGGGTCCTGGCCGTATCCAACATTTTGCGCTCGCCGAAGGAGAGTTCCTTGTCGTTCTTCAACACCGTGAGGTCCCGCAACACTTCCGCCAGTTCGTAGATGGAGCCCGTCTTGATCTTTTCCATGTACTCGCGATATCGACGGTTCCAGGTGCCCCCGTTCACGGATACTTCCTTGCTTCTCAGGATTCCGTACACTCGGGGAATCTCGTTGGTATCGATCAGTTGCCTCAGACCCACCGCTTCCGCATTGCGAATCGGGATCATGATCTTCATGTCGTTTTCCAGGATTCGCATGATGTAGAAATCCTGCTTGTTCCCCGCGATGCTTTTTGTCTCGATGGATTCAATTCTGCCAACACCGTGAGCAGGATATACAGCTAGATCTCCTATTTTAAACATTATTTCCTCCAGAGTTCCTAGCCATTCCAGCGGATTTTGCAGTATTTGAGGCAAGATCGACTCAATTTTATCACTAGTTTTGGGGAGTGCAAAGCCTAATCACAAGCACCAAGGCTGGGATGGAGGTATCTGGCATGGTATGTGAAACAACGAGACCCGGTCCGTCACGGAAGCGCTCAAACGGTGCAGGTTTTCGAAGAGTCGGCCGGGATGGATCTCCACGGGGTTGGAAAGTCAAGAAAGGAGTGCCTTGGGCGAGTATTCCCTCAACTCTGAAGAATCTGCCCTTCGCGCCGATTGTATTGGTTCATGGCCTCTTCCAGACCGGACGAAAGAGCCGTCTCCGCAACCCGGGCCCCATGTAGAATCATCCGGTCGAACACCTCCCGTTGTTCCGCATAGGGAGGCTCCAGGACATACGCTTCCACCGACTCCCCGCGCATGGGCCTTCCGATTCCCAGCTTCAGACGGGGAAAGCGGACATGCCCGATGCTCTGACTGATGGAATGGACCCCCTTGTGCCCTCCGGCCCCCCCTCCCCTCACCAGCTTCACGTGTCCGAAGGGGAGGTCCAGGTCATCGTGAACCACGAGCATCCGGGAAGGGGCAATCCCAAAATATCGAAGGACTTCCGACACCGGGTCCCCGCTTCGGTTCATGAAGCCGAGGGGTTTGACCAACAGGATCTTTCTGTCCTCCCACCGGCCCGACGCCCAAGCGGCCTGGAATTTCCTCTCCTGGAAGTGGAGCCCGAACCGGAGTGCCAGGGCATCCACGACCCGAAAGCCGATGTTGTGGCGGGTCGACTCATACTGACTCCCGGGATTCCCCAACCCGACCACAACCAGGATTCCTTCTTGGGACAAAGCGATACCGCTCATGGTCACGCCGAGTCCGAGAAGCCGAAACCGATCTCCCACGAGGGATCAGGCCTCTTCCCCTCCCGCCCCCTCGGATTCCTTGCCGGCCTCTTCCGGCGAGGAGACGTTCACGACGGCGAAGCTGGGGTCGTCCACCAACTCATAGGGAACCCGACCGATGAGGTCCTCCACGTGAACGGAGCCGCCCAAGTCCAGATCCGCAACGTTCAGCTCGATCTTCTCGGGAATCTCTCCCGGCAGACATCGCACGGACAGGGTTCGCCGGATGAGGTTCAGGGTGCCGCCCTTCCTCACGCCGACGGATTCACCCATCAGCTCCACGTGCACCTCCACCACAATGGGGTGATCCAGGGGCACTTCGTAGAGGTCCACATGGAGAAATCGGCGACGCACGGGGTGTACCTGGACTTCCCGGACCAGCACTTGTCGGTTCTGGACCTCGCTCCCGTCTTCAATCTTCAACTGCAGGAGCCTGCTCTCTTCTCCCATGCCCGAGAGAAGCTTTTCGAGGCTCTTGGCGGAAAGAGAGAGCAGTTGAGAAGGCGTCTTGGGACCATACAGCACTGCAGGGACTCTGCCCTCCCTGCGCAACCTTCTCGCGACTCCTTTGCCGCCGACTTTTCTCACTTGAGCGTTGAGTTCGATATCCATTTTTCCTTGTCTGCCTCCCAAAGGAAAGGAGCACTCCGTAAAGGGTTGCCCAAAATTGCCGGTTACGAGCTTTACCGGACAAACATCGCGCTCACGGACACTCCGTCATGAACGCGACGAACGGCTTCCGCCAGCACCGGGGCCATGCTGACCGTTCTCAGCTTCCCGCTCCGTTCGGACCGGGTCGTCAAGGGGATGGTGTCCGTGACGGTGAATAGGTCCATGGGGGAAGCCTCGAGCTTGTCTACGGCATCTCCGGAAAGAACGGCGTGTACGCAACAGGCCTCCACCGACGCGGCCCCTGCGGCGACGGCCCCGTAAACGGCCCTCAGAAGGATTCGACCAGTATCCACCATGTCGTCCACGATGATCACCCTTTTGCCCCCGACTTGACCCACGATGCGGGCAAAGGGCTCGTTCTCTTCGGTTCTCTGGTCCACCATGGCCAGACCCGCCCCCAGCAACTCGGCGAACCTCCTGGCCCTCCCGACCCCTCCGGAATCGGGAGCCAGGATGATTTCTCCTCCCCCCAATCTCTTGCGCAGGTCGTCCGCCAGGACCTGAGTCCCGTGAATATGGTCCACGGGGATGCTGAAAAACCCTTCGATCTGGTCCGAATGGAGATCCACCGCGATGATGCGATCGGCGCCCGCTTCCATCAGAAGGTTGGCAATGAGCTTGGCCGTGATGGAAACGCGGGGCTTATCCTTTTCATCCTGCCGACCGTACCCGTAGTAGGGGATCACTGCGTTGATGCGGGCGGCGGAAGCCCTCTTGAGGGCGTCCATCATCACCAGGAGTTCCACCAGGTTTTCGTTGACGGGGGGGCAGGTGGACTGGAGGATGAAGACGTCCTTTCCCCGAACGTTCTCGGGGATATCGACCCGGACTTCCCCGTCGCTGAACCGTCCCACAATGGCCGAACAGGGTGGAAGCCCCAAATGAGCGCAAACCTTTTGAGCGAGGGGCCAATTGGAATTCCCGCACAGGATCACAAGTCGGCTTTCCATGCGCTACTCGAACCTCATCCCTGAAAGATTCGCACCCCCACGCACCCCAGGTACCGGGAAGACTCGAGAAGGGCTGGCTGGGGTGGGAGGATTCGAACCTCCGAATGCGGGTTCCAAAGACCCGTGCCTTTCCGCTTGGCGACACCCCAAACTCTTGCGGCAGGCCCTACGGGGAATTCCCGGCGGCCATGACGGAAGTCACGGCAACCCAATAGCGACCCCAGACCTTCCCGGCCAGCGCTTCGGCCCTTTGGGCATCGGCCATGGACGGGTATACCCCGAACATGGTGGGCCCGCTGCCGCTCATGAGGGCCCCCAAGGCACCGTGTTCCAGGAGCCAGCTTTTGATGGCGCCCAGTTCCGGGAGCCGGGAGAAGGTGACCGTCTCCAGGTCGTTTTCCAGAAACCCTTGGACCTCCCAGGGCTTTGCCACAAAGGCTTGAAGTTTAATTCGGCTCACCCCTCTTGTCAACTTCAAACTGCCGTAGACCTCCCGCGTGGATACGGCTACATCCGGCTTGATGAGCACCAGAGGGTAGTCGGGAAGACCCGGGACCTTTTCCAACTTTTCTCCGATCCCTGAGGCCAACGCCGGGTACGGGTCCAAAAAGAACGCCACGTCCGCACCGATCCCCCGGGCAATGGAAAGGAGCCTTTCCTCGGGCAGGGGTTCGGGCACAAGCCGATGGATCATTTGCAGGGCCGCACCGGCGTCGGCGCTTCCCCCTCCCAACCCGGCACTCACCGGGATCCCCTTCTCGAGGTGGATGTCGACCCCTTGTCGAAAATCCGTCTCGGACAGATATGCTTCCACGGCCCGAACCACCAGGTTGCGACGATCGCAGGGCACGAGCGGGTGCCCGCACCTCACGCGAACTCCCCTCTCCCCCCCCACCCTCAGGGTCAGGGTATCGTGGATCCCGATGGGCAGCATGAGGCTGGACAGCTCATGGTATCCGTCCTCCCTTTTGCCCAGGACTTCCAGCCAGAGGTTGATCTTCCCCGGAGTCCTGCTTGTGATCGTCCTTTGATCCACGGTTGCGGTCCCCCAAAGCCCCAGGTCAGGGAGCGGAAAGACGGGGAGACTCCCCCCCGGGCGGGACCCGCGGTGAAAGGGTTCTTGGGCCCGACCCGGTCTAGGGGTCTCATGACTTGGATTTTTGGACATATCGGAGGCGCAAGTCGTAGAGGACGGATTTCAGGAGTCGGTCTTCGTTGGGATCCAGGTTTCCCCGGGTCTTTTCCTGCAGCAACCCCAGGGTGTCGATGATTTGCCGGGCCATGGGCAGGTCCACCCGGGTGGCCTTGGTATCCGGCTCGGGGATCTCCCCCAGGTGAACCAGTGCCGAAGAGCTCAAGGAAAAGATAAAAGCGGACAGGGTGACCTCGGGCAGGGCGGCTTTTTCCCCCTGTCTGTCGTCCCGAGAGACCTTGTCGAACTCGTCCTTTGCCCTGGCGTCTTCTTTTTCCCTTCCCTCGTCCCCGCCACCTTTCTTCTCTTGCCGATCCAAATCCTCACCGGAGACCTTGCGTCGGTCCTTGATCACAAATCCCTTTTCTTCCTTTTCGTCCATCTTACCTCCCCGTCCCTCGAATCAAAGCTCCAACCGCTGGACAACATTGACGTTTTCCATGGAGAGCAGTTCGGCGACCACATGTTTGGGAACCGACGTATCCGTGCGCAGGAAGATGATGTTTTGCCCCCGTTCCAGGACCTGACCCACGTCCATCATGGAGATGTTGATATTGTGGCGGCCCAGGCAGGTACCGATGGCCCCGATGGTGCCGGGGGTATCGATGTTGTAAATGAGCACCAGGTGGCCCTCCATGGCGGCCTCCAACCGAAAATCGTTGATCCGAACCAATCGGGGGTCCTTTTTCCCAAACATGGTCCCCGCCACCAGGTTCTGGTCCTCGGAGGTCTTGAGGTGCACACTGATGAGGTTGGTGAAATCCTCCGCCTCGCTGGTCACCATTTCCCTCACCTTGATGTTTCTTTCCTTGATATGGAGCGGCACGTTCACGAAGTTCACCATGTCCCCCAGCACGGGGGTGAGCATCCCCTTCATGATGGAAAAGGTGAGCGGTCGGGTATCCATGGCGGTGACTTCGCCGATATACTCGATGGAAACCTCCTTGATGGCTCCGCGGGTGATCTGGGCCAGCACGCTTCCCAGTTTCTCGGACAAAACCAGGTAGGGACGCAGGTGTGCCAGCAGGGCGCCGTCCAGATTGGGAGCGTTGACGGCATTTCGGATGGTCCCTTTGAGCAGGTAATCCATGATCTGGTCGGCCACGGCCATGGCCACGTTTTCCTGGGCCTCTTCCGTGGACGCCCCCAGGTGAGGGGTCACTACAACCTGGTCGAGGGTGAGGAGGGGGTTGTCCGTGGGAGGTTCCTTGGTGAAGACATCCAGGGCCGCTCCCGCTACGATTCCCGACCGAATGGCCTCATAGAGGGCCTCTTCGTCCACCACTCCTCCCCGGGCGCAATTGAGGACGAAGACTCCTTTCTTCATCTTTTTGAAGGCTTCTTCGTTGAGGATGCCTCGGGTCTCGGGAGTCATGGGAGTGTGAATGGTGATATAATCGGAGCGGGCGAGGAGTTCATCCAGGCTCACTCCCTCGATGCCCATTTTGTGGATCACTTCGGCGCTGATATAGGGATCGTAGGCAATGACCTTCATCTTGAGTCCCAGGGCTCGGTCAGCCACAACTCGACCGATCCGTCCGATCCCGATGACGCCCAGGACCTTGTGGAAGACTTCCTTGCCCTGAAAACGCTTTTTTTCCCACTTTCCCGATTTGAGGGAGTGCATCGCCTGGGGAATGTTTCGGGACATGGAAAGCAGCATGGCGATGGTGTGTTCCGCCGTGGTGATGACGTTGCCGTCGGGGGTGTTCATCACCACGACGCCCCTCTTGGTTGCCGCCTCCACATCCACGTTGTCCAGGCCGATACCCGCCCGGGCCACCACCTTGAGCTTCTCGGCCGCCTCGATGACGTCGGCGCGAACCTTCGTCGCGCTGCGAATTACCAGAGCGTCGTAATCCTTGATCACCCGGCAAAGCTCTTCATGGCTGAGGCCCGTGTTCACGTCCACCTGGAATTCGGGAACACTCCTGAGCTTTTCGATGCCAACCTCCGCCAGGTTGTCGCTGACTAGAATTCTCATCTCTTTCTCCTGAACTTCTCCAAACGCGAAAACAGCGGGTATTTCGTCATCCCTTTCCATCAGGGAAGTCTCAACTCGCAACGGATTACACCAGCGGCCTTGTCTAACACCACCCCCGCCGCAACGTCAAGAAAGAAACCCCATGGTTTCCTGGAAACCCGGCAACGGGTCCGCCCCCCTTTACGGTTTCTTCGCGGCGGCCTTCAGTTCCTCCTCGATCAGCAAGCTGAATCGCTCGGCAGGGATCGCCCCGGTGTACATCTTCCCATTGATGAGGAAGGTGGGGGTCCGGTCCACCCCCGCTTTGTTGGCATCTTCAATGTCCTTTTGCACTTTTGCCCGGTACTTCCCCCCGTCAAGACAAGCCTTGAACGAACCCATCGCCAATCCGATCTTGCCGGCAAGGAGCTCCAGCTTTTCGCCGGAGAGCTCTTCGGTGGTTGAATACAAGAGGTCTTGATATTCCCAGAACTTCTCCTGGTCGTTGGCACAGTGGGCCGCCTCCGCAGCCCGTTCCGCATCTTTGTGTCGTTTTAGGGGGTAATCTTTGAACACCCACCGCAGGCGGTTCCCGTATTTCTCCCTCACTTTCAGCACCACTTCATGGGCCTGTCGACACGCAGGACACTGGTAATCGGAGAATTCCACCACGGCGACGGGGGCATCCTTGGGCCCCCAGGACGGACTTCCTTCCACATCGATCCTGGTTCGAGGAGGGGAGGGCTCCTTGAGGTGGACGATCACTCCGTACTTGGGTTCCAGGGTTTTGGAGAACTCCATCACCCCCTGCAGGTTCTTCTGCTGTTGCAGGTAGGACCGGACGCGATCTCTGAGCTCCTCTTGGGTTCCCTTCCAATCCGCCATCCGTCCCCGGTTTTCCTGGAGATACTTCTCCACTTCCTCGTCGGTAACCGAAGCCCCCTTGGACAGGACCTCTTCCGTCACCAACTGCTGCACCGTGATGCCCCGGCTTACGGCTTCCTTGTGGAGCACCTGGTCGGCCACCAACTGATCCAGGCGCTGTTTCTTCAGCCGATAGATCTCGTGCTGCATCTCGTGGATGCGGTTCAGGAAAGGGGCCTCCAGTTCCTGCATGGTGATGACCTGACCCGCCACCTCGGCCGCCGCCACGGGCGCCTCTGTGCGATCGGCCCCCGAGGCCGACGCCGCGGATTCGGGGCCGTGAATCAGAACGGAACCGGACAAAACCCAAAAAAACAGGCAAAAAGAAACCATCTCCCACACCCGTTTTCTATCGAAAGAGAGCAGTACCAGGAGGATCACGACGGCAAGGTTGCCCAGGCAGAAGACGCAGATCAGCTTTTTGGAAAAGAGGACCCAAGCCAAGGAAAGTTCCACGCCCATCCCCGCGGAGACAACCCAGATCATCCATTTTTTCGCCCGGGAAAAGGTCAGCACCAGGACCCCGTAAAACACGAGCCCCCATGCCCAGACAGGAAGCCATGCCAGGGTGAAAGCGGCGGTTTCCCGGCAGCCGTCCGAGGCGGTGGTGCACAGGACCTCGAGCCAGTCCGCCTTTTCCGACATTCCGGTCAACGCACTCAAAAGAAACCCTGCAAGACTCAAAATGAGCAGCAACCTTTCTTTCGCATTCTCCTTGAGCATCACCGGGTCAACCTCTTATCCATGAGGGTCTCGGTCCAAGCCGCTCCATTGATTCGTCACCGGCATTGCCGACCGTCCACCCTTTCCCCGACTCGGAGCCCGCGGCCCTCCATCAGCGCCTCTTCTCCCGCTTCCTCATCATGGCTTCTTTCTCGTACTGCTTCATCTCCTTGATGCGTTCGTTGAGTTCGTCGATCTTCTGCACCGAATCCTTGAGCATGGCCTTGGCCTTCTCATAATGGAAGAGGGCCACCTTGAAATCCTGCTTGCTCTCATAGTAGCGGCCCAGGTGGTAATGAGCCTCTCCCATACGGTTGACCTGCCCCAACAGGACCCCCAGTCGATTGTCGATTTCCGGGAAGGTAGCGGACATGGGTTCGATTTTCAAAAGTTGGGCCACGGCTTCCTCCCGGTTTCCCTGGTCTTGGAGCACAAGGGCCAACTGGTAGCGAGCCATGGAGTTCGAAGGATCCAGCTTCAAGCAGGTCTGGAGCACCCGCTGGGCGTCTTGAAGCCTGCCCTGCCGGAAATACGCGTTGCCCAGAGTGCACAGGATGAAGGGGCTGCCGGGTTCCTTACGGGCGGCTTCCAACAGATACGACACGGCCTCTTCGGTCCGTCCCAGCCGCAGATAGAGCCTCGCCAACCCGTAGGTCTCGGCGAGGGTTGGGTTGGGACGATCGAACCGGTCCCGGGCCACCTTGGTATCCCCGTACTCGGCAATGAGACCGGCCTGCATCAGCTGAAAGTCCGAAGACCTGCCTTTGGAATTCTTGGAGGCTTGCTTCTGGGGGTATTTATTGCACAGATCGGTCAGGTACTGAATGCGGTCCCCCGTGTCCGGGTGGGTGGACAGGTAGGAAGGAATCCGGGAATTGCTGCGCAACTTCACGTCGTTGAGCCGCTGCATCACGGTCACCATGTCCCGGGGAGGATACCCGGCGGAGCTGAGATAGCTGAGCCCCAGCTGATCCGCTTCCTGCTCGTTTTCCCGGCTGTACTTCAATCCCAGGGCCTGGCTTCCGGCGACGCTTCCCATGGCAACGGCGGGAGATGCCGAGGCGTTGCCCGTGGCCGAACCCAGGAGCACCCCGGCCAAAACGCCCGCCAGGGCGGCGGCGGTCAGCACCTTGCCTGCATCCATCTGTCGATGGACGTGACGTCCCTGGATGTGGGCCATTTCATGGCTGAGAATGGCCGCCAGTTCCCCTTCGCCGGCCATGAATTCGATCAGCCCCCGGAAGACGAATATGTACCCCCCCGGAATGGCAAAGGCGTTGGGGACCGAAGAATCCACCACATAGAACTGGTACTCGTAGGAAGTGGTCCCCAGCTCTCTCACGATCCGGTTTCCCACCGATTGCACGTAGCTCACAATGGCGGGATCTTCCACCAGGGGAATGTGCGCTCGAATCTGGCCCAGGATTTTTCGCCCCAGTTCCTTCTCGTCCCCCAGTCCCAAGGCCCAAACCGCGGGCCCGGGCATCGCCAGGCTCAGGCACAGGAGCCAGACCACCACCGGGACCAGGAACCGGCGTCCCCGAACCGAACGGAACCAACGATTCATCCCGAACGGGTCTCTCGGCCGCCGGGGCCCGTTTTCCTCCTTGTGTCCCCCACCGCATCCGAACCCTGAACCGTTTGGCGGGCGCAACCCCCTTTTCGTCGTCTCGATGGACATCCCGGCCTCCCGTCTTCCGAACGCTCGGAAGTCATGAAGGATCGGAGGCCGCACACTGCACCGGGCCCCCAGTGGGCCCCGTGCGAATCCTTTTGGCCTCCGACCAGAGACTTTCCAGGTCGTAAAAAGGACGAACAGGCTCATAAAAGATATGAATGATGACGTCGGTGTAATCCATGAGAATCCAATGGCCTTCCTGCCTGCCTTCCACCCCCAACGGCCGGAGGCCGTGCTCCCGAAGACGGGCTTCCAGGTTCTCGGCAATGCTTTGGACCTGTCGACCGGACTTGCCGCTGCAGAGGATGAAATAGTCCGCAAAAGAAGACAGACCCGATACGTCCAGGAGGACCAGGTCCTGGGCCAGGAAGCGCTCCGCTTCCCGGGCACAGAGAGCGGCTTTCTCTCGTGCGCCGAGGCCCTCTCCTTCCCGGTTCGCCTTAGCTGGCCCCTGTGTGAGGCTCATGATCCCACGCTCCCCTTTTCTCCGGGTTTCCCGGCTTCCAGTCGGTACAGCCGGTTTTGTTGAATATAGCCCATCACGGCCTCGGAAACCAGGTATCGAATGGAGCGCCCCTGGGCCACCAGCCGTCGGATCCGGGTGGAAGACACCTCGATGAGGGTATTGTCCAATAGATACACCGGCTTCAGGGCGGGGTCCTCAAACTTGAGCTCCTCCCTGCCTCGGAAATACCCCGCTGAAACTTTGGCCCTCAGAAAATCGCCCACGGATCCCTCGGAATACCCCCGCCGGTGAAGCACCACGATGGATGCCAATCGGAACAGCTCCCGGTAATGCCACCACGAACCCATTTCGAAAAAGGCATCCATCCCCACGAGAAAGAATAGCTCGGCGTCCGGGGGGGATTGCTCTCTCAGCCTGCCCAGTGTGACGACCGTGTAGGATTTGCCGGGGAAATCCTTTTCGAGAGCGGACACCTGGAACCGCGGATTTCCCTGGATACCCAGCCGGAGCATCTCGTAGCGGTATTCGAAGGGAAGAATCCCCGTTGCTCCCTTGTGGGGCGGAATTGCCGCGGGAATGAACAGCAGCGTGTCCAGCGCCAGGAACTCCACGGCTTCCTCTGCAATCCGGAGATGTCCCACATGAACCGGATCGAAGGTGCCTCCCAATATCCCCAGTCTCAAGGCTCCACAGGCTCCAATTCGTGTTTTTCGTCCCTGAATTCCTAGGTCCGCACCTGTCCGTTCCCCAGGGCCACGAACTTGGTCGTCGTCAACTCCTCCACCCCCATGGGACCAAAGGCATGGAGTCGGGACGTGGAGATGCCGATTTCGGCACCCAATCCCAGCTGGAATCCGTCATTGAAACGCGTGGAAGCGTTCACCAGGACCAGGGAGGATTGGACTTCCTGGAGAAAGCGGTGGGCCCTTTCAAAATTCTCCGTAATGATGGCTTCCGTATGCTGG
>Ga0116192_1001506_pt1 | contig 16304 bp, 11 predicted proteins | sample AD_UKC113_MetaG_FD_89876 | JGI IMG/M metagenome (GOLD analysis project Ga0116192, IMG submission 89876) | Active sludge microbial communities of municipal wastewater-treating anaerobic digesters from Hong Kong - AD_UKC113_MetaG | ecosystem: Engineered > Bioreactor > Anaerobic > Digestate... | reverse complement strand
CAATGCTAAGGAGACATTTTGAAACATTAAAAATAGATACAAAATCTAAACATTTAAAAAATAATAATAGATACAAGCCTTATTTTCTTGCTGATGGTATTTATAATTCAACAAAAAATATAATTTTTTTTTCAAAGAAAAAGGATATACACCTATATTAGCTCCGAATAAAAGAAATAGTCATAAAGAACTTGCACCACTAACTGTTGAAGAAAAGAAGATATATAAAAAAAGAATATATGAAACTTGTAATTTGTTTATGCAAAGCCAATACTTGGATATTTCAGAATTTTAAAAATAAATTCTAATACTAAATTACTATAAAAAAAGTAAAATTTATTAGCCTCTTAATCTCAAGACCAAGTGAAGAGTAGATTCTTTTTGGATATTATAATCAGCCAAAGTGCGACCATCTTCTAATTGTTTGCCTGCAAAAATTAATCGTTGTTGATCAGGAGGGATACCTTCTTTGTCTTGAATTTTTTGTTTTACTTGTTGGATAGAATCTGAACCTTCAACTTCAAGGGTAATAGTTTTACCAGTAAGAGTTTTAACGAATACTTGCATTCCACCTCGTAATCTTAAAACTAAATGGAGAGTAGATTCTTTCTGAATATTATAATCAGCTAAAGTACGTCCATCTTCTAATTGTTTGCCTGCAAAAATTAATCGTTGTTGATCAGGTGGAATACCTTCCTTGTCTTGAATCTTTTGTTTTACTTGTTGGATAGAATCAGAACCTTCAACTTCAAGAGTAATAGTTTTTCCAGTTAATGTTTTGACAAAGACTTGCATTGCTGAGTTTGTTACGAAAGAATTACATATAAATATATTTTTCAATAAGTTAAAATTTCATTTTTTATTTTAGCTTATCATCATTTTTTAAAACTAATATATGTGACAAATGTGTTACATAAAAATTTTATTTTTAATTATTCTTTTTTTTATTTTTAGAACTTTTATTGTTTGATTTGTTCTTCGTGTCATCAGAATTGCCCCATAACATCCAAACGGAAGATGAACAAGAAGATAAAAGAAGTAATAGTATTACCACACTAGCAATCAAAATCCAAAATAAAACATATGTAGCTTTATAATTGTCTCTAAGACATTTAAAAGCCCCAGATTCACAAATAGCTTCGGTCATTTAGTTATTATAACTATATCTGATAAATTAATTAAATTCCCCAACTAATTTCATTCTATCGTATTATTACTACTATTAACTAAATCTGTTATTAAGCGTTTGTATTCTTCGTAAATGTATGTTGCATCTTTGATATTTTCATTATTTTCAAAATTTACATTTGATATTTTATATCGTAACGTACTTAATAAATCATTTAATCTTACAATTTGTTCTTCATTAATTGTACTGCGATATTGATCTTGTGATAAATATTTATCCATTGATGAAATGAAATCATTAATATTTTTTTTCAAATAACATGCTCTAAATACAACAATATTATCACACTCAAAGTTTTCATATTCTGAAATATTATATTTTTTATTATCAAATGTGGCACTAACATTAGTTCCACTTACGAGTTCCTTTGCTGTAACAGTTAAAGTGCCTGAACAATCCATACTAAACTTGACAAGTATTTTTGGTATACGTTTTAACATAGCGGGTATATTAGATAATCGCAACTTTCCTATAAATTCATTATATTTAACAAGGTTACTATTACCTTGATAAACTTGTATTGTAACAACTCTTTGATTATCTAATTCTGTACTAAAAACTTTTGTTGCAGAACATGGTATTTTTGTATTCTTTTCAATTACAGTACACATTTCAATACCTACAGCAACACCTAATTTTAAAGGTGTAACATCAATTACTAACAATTCTTGACTTGTTTTGTTTAGTTTATAATATTTATTAATTAAATTGTAACAATGCACTGATGCTCCTTCACAAACGGAATATTTAGGATTCTTTATCATTGTTGGTTTAATTTTAAAAGCATTTTGAATTACGGTTGATAAATGAGGCATTGAACTTGGACCACCAATAAGTACAATATTATTGATGTCACTTAAATTCAAATCAGCACATTTTATTACATCATTTATTAATTGAGTACATTTATTAAAATACTTATCACATATCGCTTCAAAAATACTTCTTGTTATTTTAATACAATAATCTCTACCATCTAATTCCTCAATATAAATATTACTACTGATTGAGCTAGATAATTCGATTTTTGCTATTTCACATGCTTTCAATATTTTATGCATTGTTTTAGGTTGTTGAATTAATGTTTGCACTGGAATATTTGGATTTATACGTTTGAGTTCCTTAAAAAAATACAACATAATTTCTTTGTTAAAATCATTTCCTCCTAAATTGCTATCTCCTGTTGTAGCTAAAACTTGTACTAAATCATCATTGTTTTTATCACTAGTATTAACATTCAAAAGCGTTACATCTAAAGTACCACCTCCCATATCAAAAATAATAATATTTTCATTATCTATTTCTGTTGTTGTATTATGATTAGACTGCAAATACGATAAAGCTGCTGCTGTAGGTTCATTAATTAATCTGATTACATTAATTTTCGCTATTTGTGCGGCTTTAATTGTAGCTACACGTTGATTTTCAGTAAAATATGCAGGGATTGTTACAACAGCATTAAGATGTATATTTTGATCTATGTTAGGTATGTATTTATTAATTTGTGATCTTAGATAACTAAAATATAAACCCATTATTTCGTCAGGTGTTATTGTGACAACATAACTAGGATGTGTGATTTGAATACTAATTGTATCATTAGTGTTAATGATATCATAACAATGTTGTTTGTTATAATAAGCGACTGATTCTAGTGTTGTTTTTCCAATAATTCTCTTTATGTCTTTAATTAAATTTTTAGGATATGATATGCCTACCGTGTTAGCTATTTCTCCATATAAAATTTCATTTTCTAAAAATAAAATGCTTGTTGGAATAATACTATCACCTGAATTATCAACTACAGCTGTATATTTGTTCCCATCATAAAGAGACACACAAGAGTTGCAAGTACCAAGGTCAATACCAATTCCAATTTCATTACTATTTGTTACTACACTAGTCATAAAAAATATATTAAAAATGTAGATTTAAGAAATTACCATATATTCACATCATTATTAACAATTTTAATTATCTTGTCAATATGTGCATAATGCTATAATACATCCATTAAGTTGAAGTTCAGTATCAATGCCTTGATTTATTGTATGGAATGCTTTACTTGTTTCTCTTAAATAATAATGTTGAATTTCAGCGTTAATTTCTTTTAACTCATTATATATTATTAAATTTTGCATACAATTTAATGTGTCCGCTGTTGAATAACCTTTATCTCTTAATTCCCTAACTTCCATAATTGCTGTTCTTACATCTTTTTTGTAACATGCTAATAGTATTTTTTTAATAACTTGTGGTTTTGGTTTATCGGATAACTTGTAAACACCAGATTGTGTTATTCCACCATCTAAATCATATGAAAAAGAATTGTACATTACTTGTAAATTATTAACAGCATTTCTCATATCACCATCACTAATTATAACTAGAGCTTTTATACCATCAGCTGTGTACTTAATATTTTCTTTTTTACAAATATATTCTAAACGTCGTGTTATTTGTTCTTGATTTAGTTTATTATATCTAAAAATAATGCATCTACTTTGGATAGCTTCTATTATATCTCCAGAATTATTGCAAGTAAATGCGAAACGCGTAGTATTTTTATGTACTTCCATTAAATTACTTATTGATTGTTGAGCTTTTTTTGTCATATTATCAGCTTCATCAAGCAATATTATTTTATGCTTCGCATATTTTTCAGAATAAGAAGAATCAAAATGTAACTTTTTTTTACAAAAACTTATTACTTGAGCGTGTGTTTTTATTCCTCGTTCATCTGAAGCATTAAGTTCAAGTAGTGCCTCTCTATAATTATAACCTAATATTTGTTGTGCTATTAAAAGAATTGTTGACGTTTTACCTTCTCCTGGTCCACCTGTAATAAGTATATTTGGCATTTCTTTGTTTGCAATTATTTTTTTTAATTTTTCCTTTGTAATATCATCAATTAACAAATCATCTAATTTATTTGGTCGATATTTTTCAGTCCATGGCATTACAATTCTACTTAATTGTTCACGTTTGTAAGCTAATAATTCTTGCTTAATATTTGAGCTTAATCCAATATCTTCAAAACTTGCAACATATGGTTCTTGATTTTGATCTTGAATTTCATCTTGATTTTGATTTTGATTTATATTTCGTTCTGAATTTATTTCTTGATCCATATCCGATTCATTTTTTTGATATAATTCTAACTCTAATTTAACATTTATATTATTTTTTGTTACTTCTTTTTTTTGTTCTTTATTTGAAATGTCATTTTTTTTTGTTTTTTTTTGTAAAGTTTCATCATTAGCAATATTTGTTTTTGGTGCATTTAAATTACTAACATTAGTTTTTTTTGTGGTTCTAGTCGGTTTTAATTGTGGTTGTGTAATATCAATTGGTGATTTAGTTAATGTATCTTTGGTCACTGTTTTTTTGGCATTAATTTCCGTTTCATTAAATTCATTATTCAACATTTGATTAATCGGATTTTTTATATTTTTATTTGACTTGTTGGCGGGTTTCATCAAGAATACTTAATATTATGTAAAATAGCATAAATAATAGTATATGAAAACATTAATATATCATTTTTTAATAATATATGCATATTTTAGTTAAAATCAGTAAATTTCTTGTTAACTATTGTTTGAACAATTTGAATTATTCGAACGATTAGATTCTGATGATTTTTTTAATATTTTGCGTTCTTTTAATTTTATGGCTCTCGCAAATATATCACCATCAGAGTCATCATCAGAGTCATCATCACTTCCAAAATTAAAATCTTCACGGATGTCACATATTTTTTTACTATTTTTATTATATTCTTCTTTACTTTCGTCTACAATATCATCATCATCATCATCAAGATCTTCATCAGATTCATCATCAATAGTATCTTCGCCTTCTTCATTTTCAATATTGGTATCTTTAGTAACGTATTTATTGTAATCGATATCAAACATATTCTCAAAAGTTTTATCAGAAATATATTTGTTTAGAGGATACATTTCTTCTAAATTTTCTGGTTCGAGGTTGGTATAATAATATTCCCCGTACATATCAATAATATATGCTTTACGGACTTCGTTATCTGTAATTTCAAGATATTTTTGTTCTGTTATTTTTTTGTCGACAAGTAGTTTTTTTTTTAATGTTAAAAGTTCTGTTTCAAAAATGTCATAGTATTGTAGTACATATTCTTGTGCTTCATAAAATTTCAACCGCTCTGGGAACCATCTATTAAATATATATAATGAATCACAAATGTCTACAACAATAGGAAAAATATCATTATCTTGTATTTGTTTACGCAAAATCCTTCCAACAGCTTGCTCAATATCTTTTTGTGGAGAAGCCATTATCAATACATTTAAATCGCCTATATCTAACCCTTCTTTTGCTAAACCATAAGAACCATAAATCACATCAGACTGTGCGGCATAATCTAATTCATATTGCTTCATTCTTCCGATATATAACCCTGAAATCGGTGCATCTTCACGATTAATAACGTCATGTATAATTAATTTTTTGACTGTTTCATCAAACATTTTTTTAAGAGTTTCAAGATGTTCAATTCTTTCTGAAAGAATTAATATTTTTCTGTAAGAGTCACCTTTAACTTTACCGTTAGTGTTTTCGAGGATAAGATTTATTGTCATTTCATTAATTGCTTTGTTACGGTTTTCAATACTAATTAAATTAGTCATTGTTTGTACTGTTGATGGTTTATATGCACGTACATTCTTCATATATTGCTTTCGTTCGCAATAATTTTTATCATTACTATCATAATTAATTACATTTATGAATACGCGATTATCTTTTTTTTTATCTTTTTTGAAAATAATATTCCCAATATTCCAAAACATAACTCTAATTAAACCATCTTTACGTCTTGGAGTTGCAGAAAGTCCAATAGTATATTGAGCTCCTATTTTTTTAAAAGCTTTAGACAATATTCTTGATGGCGTTCTATGGCATTCATCATATGCAACAACACCAAACCCTTGAAATATTTTATCATCATAATCCTTCAAAGCAATACTATGAATCATACCAACAATAATATCAACATTATCGACAATGACTTTATTTTGTCGTATAATACCAACACGAGCTGTAGTAAATTGTTGAATACGTTCAACTGTCTGTTTTAATAAACAAGATTTAGGTACTATAACCAATGCTTTTAAACCAAGTTTACAAATTAAATCAAGCATCATAACTGTTTTACCTGCTCCGCATGGTACTGAAATCACACCTCCACCTTTTTCAAGAATTTTATTGTAACATATTTCAACAATTACCTTTTGTTCTTCTTGCAATGTGCCCTTGAATTGTATATCTATTTTTGTGGATATAATATTAGTGGAAGTGTGTTTTCCAAACTTTTTATCTCCAAAATATCTTGGCACATAAATGAAATTTTCATCTTCATTATATACAGGATAACTTTCGATACCTGTATCATAATCAGGATGCACTTTAGGTTTTACTGTTAGTTGCTCTTTCAAATCTGCATATTCTTCCAGTTTTAGTTTATCCTTTTTAATTGCATAACCTTGTTTTGTAAGCATTTTATGTTTTGTTGGTAAGATTGCAACTTTAGATAATTCTGTTATTTCAGCCTTTTTTGTTTGTTTGCTTTCGTTTACTTTTTTTTTATCCTTCTCGATTTTAATTTTTGGTTGTTTTGGTTGTTTTGGTTGTTTTGGTTGTTTTGGTTGTTTTGGTTTGCTTATTTTAGGTTTTTTTGTTGATTTTTTTTTTGATGAATTTCTTTTTTTCTTATTATTGTCGACCATTATTGTAATCTTTACTTTATCATCTACGTAAATCATGTTGAATCAACCTATAATAATTTCATTTTTACATTTTTAAATATTGGTTTTTTAACTTTTATATAACAGTAGTATATATCACAGATATTATAGTAATAAACAAAACATGTCCGAAAAATCCGTTACAGATATCAAAGAACAAAAGACAATGATAATCGTCGGGATTGTAACTGGAATATTGATAATTTACAGTGCTTTCTTTGCCCACCAATTACCTTATAGTTTTACACAATATATGGGTTATTCATTTATGAAATTAATATTATTTGCTATCGTAGTTATGCTTACTTATGTTAATCCAGCAATTGGTGTTGCCGCACTTATTGCATTACTATCAACATTTCAATACTTTTACATGCAAAAAGCTTTCCGTAGAAATATGACAGGTAGAATTATCAAAAATGACATTAAAAAAGTTGAAAGAAAAATTAAAAAAGGGGTTGAAGAAATTGTTGCGAATGACGATGAAGATAAAAAAGAAGCAGAATTAAAAGCTGAAGTAGCAGAAGCTATGTGTTCAATGGGAAGTAATACCGGTGCTACATATATGCGCGATAACAGTTATTTTATGACTGAAAATAATTATCCCGAATTTCGTATGCAAGATAATAGATCTTTTGCTTCTCAACCCGCGCAAACGCAATTACAAAGTCAAATGCGCGTAGCAAGATTACCAAATGCAAATACATTTACTAATCCTTCAGCAGGAAATTTCGCATATCCACAAGGTTTACCTAAAGCTCAAGGACCAGATTGTTTTCCAGGAGATAATGCAGGAAATACTTTTTACCCAAGCTTTGTAAATGAAAATAATGCAGCATATGATTCACAATTCCAACCTGCTAGTGCTGGTATTGATGAGTATAATTTTATGCAACAATATGATCGTCGTAATAGAGCTTAATTAGTAATACTTAACAGTGTAATAATCTTCAGCATCTCGAGGATTTCTCGCTGCTATTTCTATTTTACCTTGTAAATTTTCACTAATTTGCAGTAGAACGCAAGGTTTTTCAATCTTGATAATAGGCAATTTTACTGATATATTTGATATTTTTTTTTCAATATACCATATTAATTCGATAGCGCAAATCATTAATATAATGATTACTAGAATTACAACACAAATAATATCTAAAGTGTTCATTTTATCTATCTTATATTACCTTGATACGAAATTAATTCTTATTTTGTCTTTTTGTAGTCCTGTTAAAATCTAATTATGTGTAATATGTTACAGTACAGAACATTGACATATAACATATCAAATTATGTTAAAAGAATTATTAACATATAATATAACGCAATGACGTTTAAAGATTTATTGCCTGATACTGATTTTGAAAAATATGATCTTGATAATTTTTATAAATATTGTCCAAATTATAGTTACATACCCACTATATTACCACCTCAACCTAGAATAATAGTAATTGGAGATTTACATGCTGATTTAGAATTAACAATTAAATGTTTAGAACTAGCCAAAGTAATTGATAATAAAGGTAATTGGACAGGTGGTAACACAGTAGTAGTACAAACAGGGGATAAAGTTGATGGATGTAGACCCATTCCAAATGTTAATTCTTGTGGTAAAAATAATTTAGGAATAAAAATTAAACATGATACTAGTCATGACTCAACAATAACGTCAGAATTACTTATTAGTGATAATTCAGACATTGGCGATAATGAAGAATACAATGCCAATGATGATATTAAAATACTTGAATTATTTTATAATTTACATGAAAAAGCAAAACCACATGGAGGTGCAGTTTATAGTTTACTTGGTAACCATGAACTTATGAATGTAGAAGGTAACCTAAAATATGTATCTAAAAAATCATTGGAACAATTTGCAGAATATAATGATGGTAAAATTAATTTTAAAGAAGCATATTCACATTTATCACCAATTGATAGAGGTATTGTTGCTAGAAAATATGCATTTAGTCCAGGTAATAAATGGTCCACATTTTTAGCGTGTACAAATATTGGATGTATGATAATTGGAAGCTTTTTGTTTGTACATGCAGGTATTGTACCAACATTCATAGAAGAAATGGGCATTAAAACAAACAAGGATTTAATTAAAGTAAATCATTTGGTTAGATTGTGGTTATTAAATTTAATAAAAAAAGATAAAATACATAGAATGATATCTGCAGATAATAGTTTATTTTGGGATAGAATACTTGGATCAATACCTGCTGATGCATCATCTAATGAAAATGTTTGCAAACAATATTTAGATCCTGTACTAAAATTATTTAATGTTGGTAATATGGTAATAGGTCATACACCACAATTCTTAAATGGTATTAATAGTACGTGTGATAATAAATTATGGAGAATTGATGTTGGAGCATCAAAAGCATTTAAAAGTTTTGATAAATATATGAAAAATGGAAAAAGAGGACCAACAGTACTTGAAATATTAAATGATAAAATTATTAATGTTTTGAAATAATTTTCAAATTATTAATAATATATTCTTAGTTTACTTTTTTCTACAATAAGCTTATGTCTTTCTATTTTAGTAATCATATGATTTACTATTTTTTCATATTTTTACATAATTTATATTTTGGTTGTAAAGACTAAAAAAAATATAAAAGTAAACATTCAAATACTTGATAAGTCATTAGTTTGAAGTTTCAGAATAATTATTAGATTTTTTTGATTTTCTAGGTGCTCTTGGTTTTTTGGGTTCATTCTTAAATTTTTCAAGCAATTTGGTTTTGGTATCTTTACTATCAGAATCAAATAATTCCTTAGCTATTTTATAAATTTTTTCTCCTGTAACACCTGGATTTTTTGATGAAGCTAATTGTTTATAGTGAGATCCCATTTTTAATTTCATTGGACCTTCAATATCTAAAGCTTTCTTAATATAAGCTAAAAAATCCATATAAGCTACTTGTCCAGAAGTTTGAGTTCGTCTCATCGAATGTTTTCTGGATCTTTTTTTAGATCCTTTTTTTGATGCTTTTTTTGAAGCTCGTCTCAATGTTTTTTTGGAGGTTTTTTTGGAGGTTTTTTTAGACGTTTTTCTTGAACTTTTTTTGGATGCTTTTTTAGATGCACGTCTAAGTGATCTTCGTGCTTTTTTAGATCCTTTAGTTTTTTTCGATCCATGTTTTGATCTTCTTTTACCTCCTGTAAGGTGTTTAGTAATGTCTCCGTAATCTTCTGTTGCGATATTTTCGTAGTCCGCTAATTTAGGCATTGTAGGTATATACTATAGTCAGAAAATTATGAAAATTGGTGTTTATTAGAGCATTAAAAAAATATATTATTCAAGAATTAAATAACACACTAAATATGTTGAATTTTAATTGAAGTGTCAAACTTGCTATTATTGGAAGATGTTTTAGTCTAATAACTAAACCACAATTGGCTATTTATATTATGGTTCTTAATAATTGTCATTCTAACATTATTTGATTATTACATTATTATTATTCATTAATGACAAAAACTAATTGATAGTAACATAGAAAAAATAAAAACGAAAAAATTAAATTATATCTTATGAAATTGATAATAAATATTAACAAACGATAGAATTATTTTTGATAATTCAAGTAATAGTTTTTGCCAGCTGAATTGTAAGAATAAAAATTTGATACATATTTGTACTGTGTTATGTTAACAATTGAAAAATACTTTATTAAAAATGAATAATACTTTTTTTATCATATATTATAAAATGTAACATATCAAGGTATTAACATAATATATATAAGATGGGAGTACCTGGATTCTTTGGATGGTTAATGAAAGTATTAAAAAATTTTAAAAAAATGGGAATTCTTAAAGAAGATGACTTGAATGTAGTTTTTGAAACTTTGGGTGATGATAAAATAGTAGATGAATTTTACATTGATGGTAATTGTTTGATCCATCCAGTATGTTTTTACACATTAGCCAAGTATCAAGATAATCCCAGAGTTACGGACCCTAATTTTTTACATAATAAAATGTTTAGGAATATATTCAAATATATCAAATATTTAGTAACTTATGTCAAGGCAAAAAGCGTATTTTTGGCTATAGATGGTGTTGCACCATTAGCTAAAATTAATCAACAACGTAAACGTAGATTTATGAGTATTCAAGAAGCACGTGACATTGATAATATTAAAAAAAAATATGGGAAGTATAAGCCTCAAATTTGGAATAATACTTGCATTTCCCCTGGTACGGATTTTATGGAAGATTTACATATTTATTTACTAGGAGAACTACCAAAATTGGGTATCAAAGTAACTTATTCTTCATATCATACACCAAGTGAAGGAGAACATAAAATATTGCAAGAAATTAGAACGAGTAAATTAGAAATGTGTCGTGTGATTTATGGATTAGATGCAGATTTAATATTTTTAGCTCTTGCTGCCAATAAAAATAATATATATTTACTTAGAGAGGAATCACAACTAGATTCTAAAAATAAAAAAAATAATGGAACAGAATCATCAATGTTTGAACTTCTCAATTATGTTTCAATTGATGATTTAAAGAAAGTTATTAATTTTAAAATAAAAACTGATATTTCCAGAAAATTTGGAAATGATACTAATAGTGAAGAAATATTACTAAATTACGATTTTGTTAATGATTTTATATTCATTTGTTATTTGTTAGGAAATGATTTTTTACCACATATTCCATCAATAGATATAAAAATCAATGGTATGCAGCTCATACTTAATTGTTATGCTGAAACATTCTTTAAATATCAAACTTTACTACTCATATTGGAACCAACAATAGAAAATGCAACTGATAGTAATAGTGACAAAATAATATATATAAATAATATTTTCTTTGTTGATATGATTTTCTTATTGTCTAAATACGAAAAAGCACATTTTACAAATTTTCTTCCACAATATCTTGAGAAACTGAACGCAAAAATGCCTAATACATCTGAACCATGTGAATTAGAAATATGGCATTATAATAATGTAACAAATCGAGAAGATAATTTCTTGGGTAATGGTAAAAAAAAAGAATGGAAATACAATTATTATTGTAAATATTTTGGCATTGATGGTAATCAAGAAGAAATAATAAAGAAAGCAAGTCATAAATATTTGGAAGGAATTGCATGGACAACTAAATATTATTTTAATAAGTGTCCTTCCTGGAATTATCAATATGATTATAATTATTGTCCATTTTTAAGTGATATTGTTCATTATATAAAAAGTAATTCTATAAACATGAATGCATTTAGATTTTTAAACAATCCTTCTGGTGTGCAAACTCATCGATTATGTCCATTGCCAATAATGGCACAATTAATTTCATTGATACCACCTCAACGTTCAGAATTATTACCTCAAGCATTTCGAAAACTTGTCACTCAAGAATCAGCAATTATAGATATGTATCCAGAAAGTGTAACTGTTGATACAATGAATAAAGAACAACGGTTTAAATGTGTACCAAATTTACCATATGTTGATATTGACAGAATACTAGAAACTATAAAAAATGTTGAATTAACAAAATCTGAAATTGTTAAAGGATCGTGTTATAATAATTTTTTAATGTAATAAGCTTAAATTTTAATAAAATTAGTTTTGTTTAATGCTGTAATTGGAGTAATTTTTTTATCAAGATTTAAAAATTGTGGATTCATTTGTGCTGTTGTAGGATGTTTAGTATTTGGTTGTGGAATGTTTCTAAAATCAGCAAAAAAAGGATCCGTATTTAAAACATCAATTGGTGTTAAATATTCATCATTAACAAGTAATCTTCCTCTAGGATGAACATTCCCAATATAACTTGCATATTTCGGTCTCTCTTGCATATGTCTATCATTTAGCAACATTTTATAATCATATATTTTGTATTTATTTTTTTCGTAATCATGAATGTGTACATTTTCTTTAAAATACTCCTCATCGTTAGTTACAAAATAACGATACTTGCGTGGTACCATTCTTCTAATAAATAATTTAACTTCTTCTGGTATTTCGTTTTTAGTATCTTTTAGTATTTGAGGCAAAAAACCTTCACGAATTAATGTATTGAAAAAGTAGTGCAAATCATAATATCTATTCGTTACAGGATCCACATTAATTAATGATGTCCATTTAGCATTGACTTTATTATTTTCTACAACTTCTGGAATACAAGCAAAATCAAAATCCCATAATTTAATAATGTAATTAATATTTGGAACGAAGAATTTTGAATTATTTATTTCATATGAATGGAATAATAATTTATTTTTTGGTTTGTTCTTATGTAACAGTATATTATTTGCTTTCATATCATTATGACGGAAAGACGGATATTTAGATTGAATAACTGCGAGTACAGATATAATTTGAAAAAATATTACTTTCCATTCAATTAATGATAAAGATGCATAATTTTTTCTTAAAAAGTCAGCCAAATCACCACGATTAGCCCATTCACTTATTAATACTGAAACATAATCATGAAAGTGACCTTTTTTATAATTATCTACAAATTCAATATACTTTTTAGCCTTTCGATTGAGTAATGGATTACCTTTATTATCTTTTAATATTAAACCTTTTTCATCCCTTGCATATGGATCTATTGTACCATCTTGGATTAATCCGACAAATGGTTTAATAGAAGTATTAAATGTGCCAATTGGTAGAACAATATGTGGAGTCTCTTTGCGAACTACAAAATATGTTAATAATTTAATAGTACATATTTCCGCATTTTCTGGACGTCTAATATCTGTATAATCCCCATATTTTTCTTTACCTTCTCTATCTTTAGAATATGCTGCGACCTTGAGAGCGTAATAAAATTTTTCATGTGTTTCTTCATCTTGAATAAACCCTCTAAAAGTATGTCCTGTTGATCCACTTTTAATATAATGTAAAGTACCACCAATTAATGGTATGATATTATACAAATTATACTTTTTTTTTGATAATTTGGTTTTTGTATGAAACTCACTATATCCTTTGCTTAAATACTTGGGCGTTTCTTTAGTTGTTATAAAATTTTCAGTTTCCGTGTTATCATAATCAACAATATTTTGTAAAGGTGTATTTTGAATTAGCGTTTTTGCAAAATTAACCCTATATTGCAATGTATCATAATCTCGTTCTTGCAACTTGCTTAAACTTGAAGCACTACCTGTGCTTTTGCAAACGGAAGAATTAGTTGATCCTATATTGGATTCATAACTACCCCCTGTACCTGCTTTTGTATTTTTATTTTTATTAATGTTAGGATACATATCTATTATTACTGTATTATTAGTAAACACCAATGTTGATAATATTAGCGTATATATTTAAATTGTAATTATTGATTGCGACAAAAAAGGTTGCAATAAACATTTAATAAAAATCAAAAACTATTAGTAAACATTAGGAAAAGATAAAATTTTTATTATGTTTATATATAGATCTCTTTAAAGAATGACAACTAATAAATATGATACTTTAGAATTTTGTTTGATTTTACTTTATGATTTCCTTTATAATGAGGAAAAAAAGTGTATAAATTATAAACATATTTCTGCCACAAATGTGACAATAAATAATATTAAAAAACCAAATAATTTTAATTATGATCACATTTTCAATAATATAAAATTTGCATTCAAGCGTATTTATGATGATTGTGTTTATTTTAAACGACATCAAGATAACGCATATCCATGCATAATAAAATTTAGCAAATATTCTACAGATCTAGAAAGTTTGAATATGTCGAACAGAAGACAAATGATTGATATGAAAATAAATTATTTGCTTAATGATATTTCGATTTATGATAAAATCAAATTTACTCAATTTACTATTTGTAATTTTGATGCTGATGTAAAAAGTATTAACAAATTAAATCCTGAATTCGCTATTGAATTAAAAAAACACCTTAAAGTCGATGATAATGATACATTATGTGTACAAATTTATGAAAATTATTTTAAACTTCTTACATTGAAAGAATATTTAAAACAATATGGTAAAGATATGGTGGAAAATGATTGGAGATGCTTAATTTTTATGGTCCTTTATATACTTGCCAAAATACAAATTAAATATCCTAATTTTAGACATAATGATCTAAATCTTGACAATATTGTAGTTTATAAAAAGAAAAACTCAACTACACGTGTTCTTAACGTTAGAAACGCACTATATGAAGTTAACGATTTAGGACTTGATATTAAAATTATTAATTTTAGAAAAAGTTATATTCCAAAAATAGCTGAAAATAGAAGTACTAACAAACGTTTAGATAATCAATATTATGATGTTTACATATTTCTAGAAAATTTGCGCCATTATATTGATGATAATGATTACAAAAAAACTCCTGTATTATCCTATTTTTTCGAACGTGTAATACCAGAGATATACAGGTCAGAAGATTCTGAAGCAATTGATTTGAATGATGAATTATATCTGAGTTCAGGGGAGAATATACTAACTCCAGAATTAATAATCTCTAAAAATAATTTCTTCACAGATTTTATTAAGGATCATTCCATGAGTGCTAAAAATAATTTATCGGAAACATCTACTTACTCAGAATTCTTCAATAGAGCATATGGGGGTCATTATGTAGACACTGAAGATAGTAATTATCAAACTGGGGGTAGTCGTAAAAATGACAAGAACCCAAAATCAAAACTATCAAGATATTACAAACCTCAAGATAGAATTGATTATGATTTATACACTACAACACAAACAGGAGGAGAAGATAAAGACGATAGTGATAATAATTCAGATGAAACTACTACTAATACACCAATGAGAACTAAACCAAGAGACAAAAAACATAAAAGTAATTTTGTTCCAGCTAGCATTACTACGTTAGAAAGATCAAAAACATATGATGATGATAGTGAATATAGTCCTACTTCAGATGACAACGTAACAAGTACCACATCCAATTTACTTAGAAGAACTAATACAAGTAGTACAACAGAAAAAAAAACAAAAGAAAAAGAAAAAGAAAAAGAAAAAGAAAAAGAAAAAGATAAAAAAAAAGATAAAAATAGAAAAAAAGATAAAAAACATAACAAAAAGAAACATCATAAAGTTAGAAGAAACAAAGATGACAGTAGTAATAGTAGTGACAGTAATGAAAGTAGTGAAACTACAGGTATAAGTACTAGTAGCAATAGTAAAAATAATAACGAAGGAACTATCAAAAAACCAATTAATGCAAAAGCTGGTCTTTTCAGAGAAAACATTCAAGAAAATTCAATACCTTATAATTTGTCAGAAGGTGCTAAAAATAAATTAATACAACCACAAGGAATGGGTATGCCAAATATGATGCCT
>Ga0116192_1001505_pt1 | contig 16308 bp, 18 predicted proteins | sample AD_UKC113_MetaG_FD_89876 | JGI IMG/M metagenome (GOLD analysis project Ga0116192, IMG submission 89876) | Active sludge microbial communities of municipal wastewater-treating anaerobic digesters from Hong Kong - AD_UKC113_MetaG | ecosystem: Engineered > Bioreactor > Anaerobic > Digestate... | reverse complement strand
TTTTATAAATTTTTATATGAACCTTATGAAATCACCCTAAAAACAGTATTTATAAATGCTTAATAATCAATATTATATAACTAATTGATAATCAATTTATTAATTAATTTATTGAGTACTAATATGTTAATATAATTTTAACATTAATTAACAATAAATATTATATATTACAGTCTTTATTGGTTATATTTAACTATAACAAATTAATAATAAATAGGTATGAAAACTTTATTTAATAATATGGTGGGTTTTAATTTTAATGAGTTTGAATTTAATGGTATTGCTTTAAATAAGTATTTATCACATCCTTATTCAAATAAAAAAGAAGCTCAAAATTGGAGAACTAAATTAATCGAAGAAGGTTCTGAAATATCAAAATCTTTAATTAAAGAAGATTGTAAAAAAACAATAATTGAAAATATGCATATTAACATTTCTTTGAGTTATATTTCAACATTTATTTCAATTGTTGCAGCAATTATTGCTTTATTAATAGATATGAAAGGATATTTAATTATTTCTACTATATTAATGAGTATTTCAACTATCTTTTTTATATTAAAATTTATCTTTAATAAAAAAGCTGAAAAAGCATATTATAGTTTTGAACCTTCTTTAATGATAATTGATATGATATTTGAAATGAAAAAAGAAAATAAATAATGGTGTCTTTACACACTTCATAATGGCAGATGTTAACATTTTGACAGATCTAAAACTAACAATTTTATATGAACTGGTACACATGTAGATATTTTCAATATATGTTTTAAGAAAAAAGTTTTTTTTGTAATGATTCAAGGTAAATACATTATAAAAGAAAATAAATAAAAATTATAAATAAAAATTCATACCTTTTATTTTTAATTGGAAAAGCCGTCACTTACATGACGGCTTTCTTTGTTGAATATGTATATATATAATAAAAATATATTAATAATATGAAAAAAATAGTATCTGAATCTTTATATGAATTTAGACAAAATTCATTACAAATTAATGAAGGTTTTTTAAGTGCATTAGCTAAAGAACAAAAAGATTTAATTTTTCAATATGCACAAAAAGAAGAACTATCTGATGAAGATATTGAAAAATTAAAACAACCTGTAAAGACTAAAATTTTAGGATTAAACGTGGGTTCTGTAATTGATACTGTTTTGTCATTGACTGATTACACGGCATTAACATATAATAAAAAAGATATTGAACAAAATAAAAAATTAATATTAATGCTTTTAAAAAAAATTGCTAAAGATTTAGAAATTAAAAAAAATTGTTTTATAAAAGTAACCTCTAATATGGAATTACAAGATAATCGTTGTAAAGTGTCGACAAAATAACAAATAAAATTATATTTTTAAAAATTTACTTTAAGGTAAAGTGCTATAATATGAGTGAAAATTTATAAAACCTAAAATATATTGATTTTTAGATAATGTACAATTAAAAAAAATAATATATATAATAAAAATAAAATAATTTTTTATGAGTAAATTAGTAGCAGAATCTCTATATGAGTGGAGAAATATTAAAAACATAGAAGATGAAATTATAGAAGAAACTAATACCGAAAAGAATTGGTTTGATAATATGATATCATCTAATGGATTAAATGAAAATTGGTTTGCTGATATGGTAGCAGCTATTGGTTCAAGTTCTGGTGGAGCTGCCGATCCTAAAGTAAGAGAAAAAGTTAATAAACTACTTGATGAAATGATATCTAAAGTTGATAGTTTAACGAAAGAAGATTTTGCAAAACCAGAATTTACTAAGATAGCAGAAAAATATTTAAGGCCTACACTAGTTCCAACATTTATAGAAAATGCTAAAAGAACCGAAGAAACAAAAAAATTTAATGCCGCTGAATTACAAAAAATAATTGCTAATCCGGCTCAAAACGCCGAAAAAGTAAAAGAATTATTGAAATCTTTAAAGAGTGCTGTTACATCTGGAGGTAAAGTAATTGCAAATGTTAAAATTGGAAGTGACGGGAAGTTAGTTAATAAAGGTTGGATATATGTAAAAGGATGATAAGATTTAAATATTACACAGAATAGGAGTTAGATGATTAACTCCTATTTCTTTTTTATATAACATTAGGGAACTTAAAAAAATAATAAATATCACGAAACATCACGAAACTAATAAATAAAATATTTTATAACTTATTGATAATCAATAATATATAACTAATTGATTTTCAACATGGTTGATAATTAATAAATTATAGATATTTTAACACTTTTTAACATATATTATTTTATAGATTCGCAGAAAATTGTTATATTTACTTATATTAAAATTTAAAGGTATGAAAATTTTAAGTAACATAGTTTCCATTAGATTTAATGATATTGAATTTAATGGTCTTGCTTTAATGATGGACTTTTCTAATATGCCATTTAAAAACAATAAGGAAGCAACTAAATGGGTTGATGCTAAAGTAGAAGAAAACACAGAAGAAGCAAAGATTCTTGTTAAAGAAATTACCAAAAAAATGATTAGCAAAAAAATACATATTAACATTTCTTGGTACTTAATTTATAAATATGTTGGTTTGTTTTTAGCTTTAATATCTCTTTGTTTTGTTATGAATTATACTGCATTTGCAACATATTTATTTTTGGTCGGTTCTATTTTATTTGTTTTAAAATTTGGTTTTATTACACAAGCTAGATTAGGATTACTTGAAATGAATTTTTCAATGTTAATGATTGATGCTTTATTTGAAGTCGAAAAATTATCAAAAGAAAAAGAAACAAATAAAGAAACAAATAAAATATAATTATGAATACAAATAAAATAATAGCAGTTGTAATGGCTGCTTTTTAGGTTTTAATATTCTTAATTTTCAATAATAGGAAATTAATAAAAATAATAAACGAAGATGAAAAATTTAAAACACATGAAAAGTTCTAACGAAGCATCAGAAAACTTGAATATATCTGATGTTAGTGATAGTGAAATTATTAAATGTCGATGGTGTGGTGAAAAGTTCAAACCAACTAAAAAATTCCAAATTTGTTGTACTTCTGAACATGATAGTAAGTATAATAACTATGTATCAAATAGTTCGGTTGAAAATCCTTGGGACAAATATACCAAAGATGGTTATAAGGATACTTACTATCAATAATAATATAATGGATTTGAGATAATTTCAGATTATGAAATACGTATCAACTATGAATATAGTGATACAAATAAACTTATAGCCAACTTTATTATAATTGTTAAAATAGAATAAAGATATGAAAAACAAAAAAGAAATTACAGTTAAAAAGCTTGCTAAGCTTTTATCTGAGGGTGAAGTTAATTTTTCTTTCACTAAAAAAGATGGAACTGAACGAATTGTAAAAGCGACATTAAATGAAAATTTAATTCCAAAGAATCATCTCCCAAAAGAAGATACAAAAAAAGTAAATGGAAGCAATCAGAAGTTCTATGATTTAGATAAGAATGAATGGAGATCACTTTCATATGATACAAAAAAAGTAACTCTTTTAAACTAAAGTATAAATAAATATAAAAAACTTTTTAAGATATTTTAGAAGTTATTGAGTAATTAAGTTATTTAAGTTCTTTAAAAGGAGATCCTTTATTTAAATGCCCCATTAACTCAGTTGCATAGAGTACAAACCTTCTAAGTTTGGAGTCGTAAGTTGGAATCTTACATGGGGCACTAAAATTATTTAATATAAAAATATTATGAACATTAACAAAATTTTAACATTAATTTTAAAACTTTTTCCGTCGGACTCATATAACTTAAGGACTTAAGGAAAGTGGAAAAGTACATTCTTAAGATACTTAAGAGGGAAATCCCGGGATAAATTAATTAATTTTAAAACTTTTTTCGTCAGACTTATATAACTTAAGTACATTCTTAAAAGAGACAAAAACTTAAAAAATTCTTAACAATGGGTTACACATTATTGAGTACAGCAATATTTGGAGAGAATATAGTTAATGCAGCTCTCACAAAAGGTAATCAAGAGTGCGAAGACAAAGGAATTAAATTTGATAATATTCAAGAAGATTTAATGAAATCTAAAACATTAGAAGAATTTGTCGAGAAATACAATAAATATTTTGAAGGAGAAATTAAAATACAAATTTATAAAGGAGACAATAAATAAATAAAAGTTATAAAGAAGTAATTTATAAAGATAAAGGGTTTAAGAAAATATATTGAAGCGTTTGTTTGTAAAGTTAATGTTTTTTTTTTGAATAAGAAAATTTAAAGTTTTAAGTAAAATAAGTAAGAAAAGTAAAGTAAATTATTTTATTTATGCTTAATCATTTAATTTCATACCTTATAGATATTTGAAGAATAAAGATTAAAAAAAAAATGAAAAGAAAATGATGACATTTCAAGAGTTAATAAATAAAGCACCGAAAGAAATTCAAGAAATAATTGAACTTCTCAAAGAAATAGAACAAAATCCTGAGCATCATCCCGAAGGTTGCGTATATAATCATGAAAAAATAGTTGTTAATCGTGCCATTAAATATGGTGATATAGATATTATTATCGCTGCTTTGTTTCATGATCTTGGTAAAGCATTTACTACTAAAATGAGTGAAAAGGGACACTGGACTTCTTATGGTCATGAACAAAAATCTTCGGATATTGTTCAAAGATATAAAAAATGGATTGAAGAACAAGGTGCAAATTATGATATAGTATATTTTATTGTATCTAATCATATGAGAATTCATTTTATTGATAAAATGAAACCAAGTAAAGTAAAAGCATTAAAGTCACATCCTTATTTTCCAAAATTAGAAATCTTTTCTAAAATGGATGAAATGATAGGAGAATACAAACAATGATAAATTTAGACGCAAATAAATTAAATGTGTTTAATTCATATCTTGGGCAAGGGAACTTTAAGAAAGCCTCCCTTGTCTTCTTTGGTAATGAAAGTGGTACAAGTAATAATAGAACTGCGGATGATATTTATAATCATATAGTCCGAGAAATGTTGGATAATAAAGTTATAAACTTTAAAGGCGCATTTACTTTAAGAAAACCAGAGTGTACACCTTTAAATAGTGTTTATATACAATTTATGGCTAGATTCTTATTAGCACTCGAGAATAATGATGAAAAATGGTTTAAGAAATTATCCAAGAAAAATAAATTAGAATTAAACAAATATATCAAAAATAAATTAAATAGAAATTATAGTTGCAATATTAATTTAAGACCGTTACCAAGATCTACAGAAAGACACTGGGATTATAAAATAAATGAAAAGCAATATCTTAAATCATTTAATTTTACTTCTAAAAATATTTCTATTAATCAATATAACTCAAATAGATTGACTTATTTAATAAATATCTTTAAATACCTATTTGATAAAGGAACTCCTATAATATCAATAGGAGATATGAAAAATAAAAAAAGTTTTTTTGAGTTATTTTTTAACATTAATTTAATAGAACTTTCCCTAAATAAATCATATAAAATATACTATAACCTAGATTATAAACTTTTATTGACTAATTATTGGGATAATAAAAACGGGTTAGGATTAAAGGGATTACATAAAATATATAAATTTATAAAAGATGAAAAAATTTTTTAATTTTTTGCAAACGGATATACCTAATGTAGAAAGAATAAGAGCAGCTATCAATGGTTGTTTTATTCTTTGTTTATTCACAATTGTAATTAGTTTAATATTTTATTTTACTAATATAATGTCTGGTGGATATGCAATATTAATTGCATTTTTACCATTCTTAATTTATATTAGTTTATATGTAGATATATTAATTAAATTTATATTAATAGGATTATTACAAATCTTTTATACAAAAATATATGATATCTTCAGAAAAGATAAAAAACAAGAATCTTAATCTAATTGGAATAAGTGGAAAGATAGGAACAGGTAAAGACACGATATGTCAAATAATTCAATGGTTGGATTGTGAAGAAATAAGAAATGATTTTCCTGATATAAATAAGTATATAAATATATGTAAGAAATATGGTACACCAGGGTTAACAAGTAATGGAATTCTAGTTTATGATGAAACATACCAGAATTGCAAATTTGCTTTTAAAATTAAAAAGGTTGTTTCTATTTTAACTGGAATTCCTATGTCCGATTTAGAAAATGAAGATAAAAAAGCCGATTATTTACCCGAATGTTGGAATATTGGTAGTAAAAAAATGACACTGAGAGAATTTATTCAAAAAGTTGGAACAGACGCTCTTAAAAATATAGTTCACCCAAATATATGGATAAATGCACTTTATTCGGATTTTCAACCAGAAAGAAAATATATTATAAGTGATGTTAGATTTTTAGACGAAGCTAAATCCGTTTTAGATAGAAATGGTTTATTAATAAGAGTCAATAGATCGGATTTAAAAGAATATGAATATTCACATCATATAAGTGAAACCCAATTAGATCATTTTAATAAATTTGATTTTGTAATAAATAATAACGGTAGTATAGAAGATCTGTTAAATCAAATTAAAAGTATATTTTACGATTAGTAAATAATTTAACTATTAACTAATTATTTTAGGGGAGAGAAATTAAATTCTCTCCTTTTTTATTTTTATAAAAATAGTATATATAAATAAAAGTAATTTGTTTATATATGCAATTCACTTCATTCACTAAAACTGTTACTAATAATACTATACTTTTTAAGAATAATATTCCAATAGAATATGTAAGTTCTCTTAATTATTATACCGAATCCGTAACCGGTTCTTTTAGTAAAAAAGAATTTCGATGGAGTTTTAATAATAACTATTGGTCGGCTTGGGCAAATTTAAATCAACAGAATTTTTCTAATGTAAAAATAACAAGCAGATATTTATTTCTGGAAATTAGGTACACAATGAGTAGTATTAATTCTGGAACCGTTACAAATTTTGTTGTTAATTATAATAAGGTAAAAGACAAAGACTGTGTACCTATATGTGATACTAATATCGTTATAAGTGATGCTTCTCTTAGTCATAATCATCCCATAGTTACTGATATAAAACCGTATATCAAACTGTTAAAGTAACAGATGCCGATACATTAGATGGCCAACATGGACTTTATTATTTAATGAGATCTAATCATAAAGGAACTCAACCAATTTCTACGATAGAAGGACTAACTCAAATTCTTAATAATTTAGATCCATGTAACAATATGGCAGCTTTAGCTTCTATTGATGCTTCAATTATAAGAATAGATGCTTCAATAGTTAGAATAGATGGATCACTATCGGTGCTTTTCAATGAAGATATTTATTTAAAGAATTATATAGATGGTTCTATATTTTTAATTAATTCCTCTTTAAATGAAATATATTTATATTATAATAATTTAAATGCTTCTTTAAATGTTTTAGATTCGTCGTCGATAAAAGGATTTTCTAATATTGGTGGAGGAGCAGAAATATACAAAGAAACAATAGATAATGTAGCGAACTTAAGAACTATTGTATCAGGATCCCCTAACGTTGTAATTGATCAATGTACTAATACTATATCTATATCCGTTGGAGATGTTTCAACAGGTGCAATATATTGGACCGATGTTACTCCTATATCGGCTTCGGTTGGTGGATTATGGCCAGATGCTACTTTATATGGAATGTCTTCTATAGATGTTTTAGAAGATATCTTATATGAATATAAAAATCCTAATATAACAATGTGGACTGAACCTTCTTATGGATTCTATGAAAAAGATAGTTCATTAACATATATACCCGATATTTCTATATATGCCACATTTAATAATGATCCATTTAAAAAAGCATTAATTAATAAAATAGATTTATATAAGAAAGGATATTTTTATTTAGGATCAACAACGTTATATCCAAATGTAAGTAATGGTAGTTACTCTTTTTATGATCCCGCGGGTTTAACTCTTACGGATGCTTGGGAAGATTGTGAATTTAAATTAAAAGTTTATAACACGGTTGATACAAACAATTATATATCAGAAGCTTCTGTTAATTTTAGTTTTGTACATCCATATTATTGGGGAACTTTAGATAAAAATAAAAACTTTACAAACATAACTTATGATGATATTATAAATTTAAATAAATTATTAGTTGGAAATCAAACTAATACTATAACATATAATATAGATGTTTCTTTACAAAATGTTAAATTTGTTTATGCAATCCCTGATGAATATAATTATTTAAGTGCTATATATGATTTAAGAAATAATTTTAATGTTTTAAATAGTTTTGATGTATCAATTATGGGTTTGCTTGCCCCTAATGGTCATATAATTCCATATAAAGTGTATTTAAAAACTCAGTGGGTTGATATTTCAGATTTTTCATATACCTTAAAATTTAATATATAAAATAAAATAAGTAATATAAACATGGCAATTGTTATTATAGATCAATTTAAGTTAGGTACTAACCTTCCATTAGATGACAGATATATAAATGTTTCATTATATGATGTATCTGAATATTGGTACCCGGGTATGCAAGTGTATCAGACTTCAGATCAAAAAATATACTATTATAATGGTAATACTTGGCAACCAATTGGTAATGACTCAAGTATTGGAGAGATATTAATAAGTATTCAAGATGTATCTATTAGAGTTGCAAATCTTGAATCTTCGGTAGCATATTTAAATACTCAAGATTTAATTATAAATGCTTCTATTTTTAGAATAGATAGTTCTATTAATGAATTATGGAGTTGGAATTTATCACAAGATACTTCTATAGTCAATATAATAAATGTTAACGCGACACAGGATGCTAGTATAACTGATTTAAGAAATGTTAACGCGGCACAGGATGCTAGTATAACTAATTTAAGAAATGTTAACGTGGCTCAGGATGCTAGTATAACTGATTTAAGAAATGTTAACACGGCACAGGATGCTAGTATAACTAATTTAAGAAATGTTAACGTGGCTCAGGATGCTAGTATAACTGATTTAAGAAATGTTAACACGGCACAAGATGCTAGTATAACTGATTTAAGAAATGTTAACACGGCACAGGATGCATCAATTTCTTTTTTAAGAAATTGGAATTTAGCATTAGATGGTTCTATTGTTAGAATAGACGGTTCTATAAATTACTTATTTACAAATAAAGCAGATTTAGTAGATGGAAAAGTACCTCTTAGTCAAATACCAGATTCAGTTATAGGTGGAATGACTTATATGGGCTCTGTGTGCCCATCATCTGGAACCGTAGATGCTTCAATAAAAGGGCAATATTATATTATAACTTGTGATACCTCTGCTTATGGATATACATTAAATACAGGAGACTGGTTGGTCTTTAATGGTTTAACTGCCAATCCATCATGGGGAAAATCGATAACACAGATAGAGTAGTATCTGTAAATGGACAAATTGGCGTAGTTGTATTAAGTGCAAATGATGTAAGTGCTTATACAATGGATCAAATACAGAACTTTTTAGATGCTAAAGCTAATAAAGCTGATGTAGATGTATCAACTAGTTATTTAAATTCTAGAATTAATATTACCGATTCTTCTTTATATTCATTAACAAATATAGTTAGTTTAGTAGAATCTTCTATTGGAACTTTGAATTCAAGTGTTAATGATTTATATGCAAAAGACGGTTCATCTATAAAAGGTGTTATTAATGTTGGTTCTGGAACTGGAATTTTTAAAGATATATCTGGTCAGCAATTAGAATTAAAAACTATATTACCTGATAAAGGAATTATAATTACTTCTAATGCTTCTGATATAACAATAAGCATGGATGGTTCTATTAGTACCGTTACTAATTTAGGTGGTGGTCAAGGTATAGGATCCAAATCAGGTGATGATATTCAATTAAAATCTATAGCGCCTAATTCTTCAAAAATAGTTATAACCTCCGATGCAAGTCATATTTATATTGATGCTTCCGTAGAAACTATTACTCAGTTATCTAAATTAACCGATGTTTCAATAGTAACTCCGGTGTCGACGCACTCAATTATAGAGTATAATGCTTCCACGGGTGTGTGGCAAAATACAACTGAATTATTTTGGGATTCATCATTAGCAACAACAACTGATGATATTGGTGGAATTCCTCCGGGAACTAATTTAAATAATTATACATTAAAGCAAATTTTGCAAAAAATGCTTTATGAATATCAAGTTCCTGTTATTGGACTTAGTACTGTACCCGTAGGTGGTATTTTAGAAAAAGGTGTTAATTCTACTATTAATAGTTCAATAAATTTAGTTTGGAGTATAGCAAATACTAATTATCCAATTGCAAAAATAACTTCTATAGATTTTACAAAAACTGGAAGTGGAACAATTGGAACAATAAACTTCAGTCCTAATGTTGATAGTAGTAATGGGATATTTAAAGACGCTTCAGGTATTACAAATTGGGGCGGAACAAATAGAACTATAACTTATACAGTTAGAGGATATGATAATGAAGGACCAATACAACCAGCCGTTTCGGCGAGTGTTGATTTTACATATTATTATAAACAATATTATGGTGTAGTAAGTGGTAATCAAAGCTTTGCAGGTTTAAATTCTTCTATAATAAAAGGATTATCTGGAAATGTTATACAAGGAGAAACAGATTTAACTGTAACATTTGTTAACCCAGGAAGTGGATTTATTAAATACTTATTTGCTTATCCTGATACGGTAAGTGCTCCTGATAATTTTGGTGCGCTATCAAAAATTGTCGATCAAAATGGATTTGATATAACAGCATCATTTACTACGGGTAATGTTGATGTATCAACAGATGGTGGAAATGTTAGATATCGAGCATATTTATTAACTAACAAAGTTACTACTCCATCATTTACAGTTACATTTAGATTTTAAATAAAAATGTATAAATGTCTATACAAATAATTGATTCGCTGTATTTAGCTTCTCAAGAGCCTTTAGATGCTAGACTCGTCGTTAATTCCGTTAACGACGTTTCTGAATATTGGTATGAAGGAATGCAAGTTTATCAAACATCCGATAAAACTAATTACACATATGATGGCACAAAATGGATATCTATTCCCGATACCAGTTCTTTAGATATTAAATTATCTTTAAAAGCTAATGATACATCTGTTATGCATTTAGATACGGATGAATCTATTAATGGTGTAAAGACATTTAATTCAACCATTAATTTTACTGGAGGAATCAATGTTAATAAATCTTTAATTTATAAAAAAGATGTATCATTTAATGCTTCTAATGGTGTTGTTGTTTTCGTAACAGATCCTAGTCATGGAATGATGGACTATGAAACTATAAGAGTTATATCAAGTAGCAATACTGATATTGTTCCATTAGGAAGTTACACAATAAGTTATATTAATTCAAATTCTTATAAATTTTTAATAAATACTAGAAATTCTGGAACAGGAACTTTAGATTATATAAGAGATGCATCGGCTTTTATAATAGGAAATTCTTCAACCGGACAAGCTTATTTTAATACTAGTTTATCAATAAAAGATTTAACAATAAATCCCGATAGAACATTAGGAGAACTTACAGCATATGCTCCTTATACATTTAAATCTGGGCCATATACACCTGATGGATCATTTTATTGGGTGGGTGGAAGTGTTGTTGCCGGTGATATAATAGCATCTATAGATCGTATTGGATATAATGTGTCTTCTGGAACATTTCTTGCCGGCGATACTGTTATTGGAAGTAGTACTGGAGCTACTTCGAAAGTTAAAATAGCAACCAATTCATATGATCAAGGTCCTATACTTCTTACATATGATACTAGTGGTTCTTTTGCTAAAGGTGAGAGTATAATAGGGGCACCCAGCGGTGCTACCGGTCGGGTTACTAATTTTAAATTATCGACTCCTTGTACGATAGAAATGATTTCTGGTGTTAGCACTTTTCAAGGTGAAGGATTTGTTAAATCTGTAGTTGGGACTGTAACTCCTGGCGATACTTTTTATAAAATTGGGACTAATACATTTTTTAATTGTGCCAGTTCACTTATTCCAAATAATGCAATAAGAATAGATTATGCAAACAAAAGAATGACATTTGGTAATACACCAACTACTCCAGTTACATATAATTTTAGTCCAATTGGTGGTGATGATTATCCCGTACTTGGTGTAATAACTAGTCCAACTGGTCAAAATTCAGGTATTAGAATTGGAATTACAGGAGGATCTAGTTATTTTCAAATAGCAAAAAATGGTGTTCCAGTAAATTTTTATTATAATACTACTAGTACACCAGTTTGGTCAATTAACGGTGGTACACAATTAATGCAATCTAATAATGGTAATATTATATTTAATTATAATTATTTAGATAATGATTTTATTATAAGAAGTGCTTCTTCTGGCGAAGCTTATGTATACGATGCCGGATTAAAAACACATACAATTAATGCTTCTAATAATTTAACAATCAATGGATCTACTTTTATTAATGGAACATTAACTCTTTCAAATAAAAGAATTTCTGGTGTTTTATCTGCTGTAAATTCATCGGATGCTATTAATAAGTATCAATTTGATTCATCAATATTAAGTTTAAATATTTGGAATACAACACAAGACGCATCTATTGATTTAAAATATAATAAAATAGGTGGTGCTATAACAGGTGATGTATCAATTATAGGTAACATAAATATTAATGGTGCTTTAGCTTTAGGAGATACTTCTTCTTTATCTATATTTAATATGAGAAACCCAAATAAATTTAATGCGGTTTTTCAATATGTTGCAAGTACGGGTTCTTATGTAGATAATACTATATCATCTTATACCAGTACGCCGGCATCACCATTTAATGTTTTAGATTCATCATTAAACTATTTATATGTTGGATCTACTACTAAATTTAATAAAATTAATTTTGCTGAAGGAACACAATCTGGATCTGGATATAATTTGCGTACAGAATACTGGGATGGAAGTGGATGGGTCGAAATGTCATCATCCGATGGTACGGTTGGTTTTGTTATTTTAGAATGGAATCAAATGTTAAATCAACAACCAATAATTTTCTGGAATGATGCATCCGTTTCTTCATGGACTACAACTACGGTAAACGATGTTAGTAATTTATATTGGGTTAGAGTAAAAACAACCACTACTCCAACTATTCCATATAAAGCAAATTTAATTTTACCTGGAGATGTATTACCACTTAGTATACGTGCTAATTATGGAGATCAAAGTAATAGATTTAATTTAGATTATAAAGGATTCCCAGAGGCAACTAATTTAATGAGAATTAAAGCCGGTCAAAATTTACCATTTGACTGGACTATGTTAGAATTTACTGGTGCCGGCGCGATTTTTAATTTAAAAAATCAATATGGTATTTGGTTAAATAGAGGATTTAGTTTTTCATGGGCTAATCCATGGCAATTTACTGGTTCTGGTGGTGATAGAAGTGGATTATATCAATTAAATTATAATGGTGCGGTATTCAATAGTGGTAATTATAACGTAGATTTTACTGTATATAAATTAGGATCAGGTACGGCTTTAAATTTTAGTGCACGTGATAGTAGTTTAACCATTGATGCCAGCGATTTAAAAATAAGTTCACAAACTAATTTTACTAATAATGTTTCTATTAATGGTTCATTAATGGTTAATTCCAGTACGACATTTAATGGTCCTATTATAATACAATCTTCATTCAATAAAAGTTATTTAAAAGTATCTAATAATACTACATTAGATGATACTAATCTTATTATATTATGTAATAGTACAAATAATTTTAATATAACTCTTCCTTCTGCATCGATGTGTGATAGAAGAATATATACAATAAAAAATATTAACACCGGAAAAGTTACTGTATTATGTTCATCGCCCGACAAAATAGATGGATCTACAGAATTTGTTCTTGATATTTATGATGCAATTGATGTACTTAGCGATGCTAGTAATTGGTTTATACTATAAAATATGAGTCATATAGGTAATTTTAGAAATATAAAAAATATAACTCCATCTTCAATAGGAAAGAATGGACAATATATTGTTTTTAATAGTGATACTTCAACATATACGAATCAATATCAAAAATGGAAGTATGTATATGTTAATAGTAGTGTTTATAATCAAGTCAATGAAAATGAGTATATTTTAGCCGATAGCACTAATCATGATATACATATAAATTTATTACAACCGTCTAATGATAATTATCTAAGTAATGTTAAAATTCTTAAAATATCTCCAGATACTAATGTAATTTATGTAGATGCATGTTCTGGTACTTATTTTTCTAATGGAACGACTTCGCAACATATTTATAAACCAAATAGAAGTATAGATGTAATTATAACTAATAAAACAAATTATTCTTATGCCATAGAAAATGATACAAGAACAAGTAATAAAATTATATATGTTGGTCAAAAAGATAGTGCCGAAGTAGATTTCTATGATATAAAAAGTGCCGTTGATTGGGTTAATACTGTTAATTTATATGATTGTAATATTATATTAGCTCCTGGGACATATTATTTAACCGACACCGTAGTTATTAGCAATGATAATACAACATCAATATTAAGTAGTGGCGCAGGAGTATGTACCATTGAACCGTCAACAAATATGATTGGTAAACCATTATTTATATGTGAATCCAACACTAATTTTTATGGCTTAAATATTTATGGATATAATGTCGCAAATTATGGATTAAATGCTTCAGAAAATGCTATAATGAATATAAATAATGATGGTGGTTATTGTGTCATAGATAATTGTGATATAAATACTTTCTATCATGGTATTGTTTATGATTCTAGTGGATTCAACCCGTGGTTATTTAATACATATGTTTCTAATTGCACGAGTGTGGGTGCCTATGTTAAAAATGGAAATTTTCAATGTAGTGAAACTGAATTTACAAATTGTTTAACTTCGGTGTATTTACAAAATTCATCTAATGGTGATGTTAATATTCAAAATTCTATATTTACTCAATCAACAAATCAAACGGGAATAAAATATGATCCTCTTACATATATTTATAATACAATGCTTATAACTCCTAATATATTTAAAGGAGATGTTAGTGTTAATAGAATATTGGGATTTGATTTTAGTACACAAAGAGATTCTAACATAATAATTAATCCAAATGCCGGCATATCGAATACCTCAATACTTGGATATTGTTTAATAACTAATAATACAATTGATACATCTATAGGCACACAATCTAAAAAAGCGAATGGAATAAATAATTCAAAAAGTAAAGGTATTAAAATGGGTGTATCTAATAATAGATTAACATATTATCCAACTTCTAATGGATTTTTAAAGTTTAATATATCTGGATCTATACAAACTAATGTCACAAATAGAGTTGCGACTATTAGTTTAGTAAAAAATGCAAGTTATAACGATGGTTTAATAGCAGAAACAGATGTTCGTATAACAACTGCTAACCAACCATTTGTTTTTTCAATAAATGCTGCAGATTTTAATGTCAAATCAAATGATTTTTATGAAATATGGTTAAAAGACTCAGCAAGTACTATAAATTATAGATTAACTGAATTACAATTTTTAGCTTATGAATAAATTAGTAAAATATAAAGCAGATGTAAATATACGAAATAAAGACGTTGCTCAGTATATTCGACTAAAAGATGAAAATTATGTACTTACTCCTGATGAAGAATTATTAACCGATGTAGAGTTAATAGAAGCATGTCATAATTATGGTATAATAGATTATAGAAAGAAAAGAGAAGTTTATAAATATTTTGCCCGGACTTTTTCTAATCAACCCGAAGATATTAAAGATAAAATATGTGTATATTGTGCAACGGATCAGAATACTATAATAGCACATTTAATGTCTAAAGGTATGACTTTACAACAAGCTATACAACAATATATTTTTTATAGATCTAAAGATATTTCCGAGGCTGCCGCTGATTGCAATACCTATATAACATCGGATAAATTCATGAATACTTTACTTTTTTATCTTCCATTATCAGAGGCAGAAAGATTTTTAGAAGCTATAAAAGATTTACAATTTTATTATAGAACCGCGGCACATTTTGGTACTAATTATAATAATAATAAATCAGGAATAATGGACTTTATTGAAGACACTGGAGATTATGTAGGGAAAGGTTTAAGTACATATACAACATATCCAGGATTAAATATTCAAGATTTAATTAAAGAATTAAAGTCAATATTAGTAGATGGGAATATATAAAATATGAAAGCATTAATATTAAATAAATTAAAAAAGAAAGAGTACGACGTTATATGTTCTTACACTCCTAATAATTTTCC
>Ga0116192_1001504_pt1 | contig 16308 bp, 16 predicted proteins | sample AD_UKC113_MetaG_FD_89876 | JGI IMG/M metagenome (GOLD analysis project Ga0116192, IMG submission 89876) | Active sludge microbial communities of municipal wastewater-treating anaerobic digesters from Hong Kong - AD_UKC113_MetaG | ecosystem: Engineered > Bioreactor > Anaerobic > Digestate... | reverse complement strand
CGAGATATTCCCCCAGGGACTTAATGACAATCTCAAGCTCTCCGAGCAGCTTATCCACTATCACACCGATTTTTTTCTCCCCCACCCCGAGAACCACAACAAACAACCGCTCTTTTTCACTCTTTTCCTCATTGCCGAAAATTTCGGCAAGCCTTACCAGCGGCAGGATGCGGCCCCTTACCAGAATGACTTCACTGTGCCTGACTTTTTTAACTTCCCCGGCCGGCACGCTGATTGTCTCCACAACATTGGTCAGGGGAAACGCAAACTGTTCACGGCCTATTTCGACCATGAGAGCCCGGATAATGGCCAGCGTGAGCGGCAGTTTGATGGTAAAGGTCGTGCCGGTTCCCACCGTGCTTACAACGTCAACCATCCCGTTAATCTGTTCGATTTGGGACCTGACGACATCCATGCCCACACCGCGGCCGGAAAGATCGCTCACCTCGGCAGCCGTGGAAAACCCCGGCATGAAGATCAGGTTGAGAGCTTCCCGGTCGGGCATTCTTTCTGCCGCCTCCCGCTCAAGAAGGCCTTTTTCCACGGCTTTTTGCCGCAGCAGGCCGGGGTCGATGCCCCTGCCGTCGTCCTGCACTGTAATGATAATGTGGTTTTCCATGTAAGAAGCCTTGAGCTTCAAGGTCCCGACTCTCGGCTTTTTCAGTTTTTCCCTCGCTTCCGGTTTCTCAATGCCGTGGTCAACGGCATTTCTGATAAGGTGAATGAGCGGATCGCCTATAATTTCGATAACGTTCCGGTCAAGCTCGGTTTCGTGCCCCTCCACGATAAAATTGATCTCTTTTCCCATTTTCTGGGCAAGGTCGCGCACCATCCTCGGAAAGCGGTTGAAAACCTGCGCTACCGGAAGCATTCTGGCCTTCATGATCTGTTCCTGAAGGTCGCCGGTAACCTGTCCCAGGTGGCCGGAAATTTCGTTCAGAGTGTCGACCATCTCCCCGGAATCGGCTCCGAACCGTCCCTCGAAAATTTCCGCAAAACGGTTCAGCCTGGTACGGTCTATAACAAGCTCGCCGACGAGGTTCATCAGGGTGTCGAGTCTTTGTACGTCCACCCGTACCGTCTGACTGGTTTTGATTTCAGGATGCTCCACCCTGGCGGATTGTGCCGCCTTTTTCTCCGGAACCGGCCCGGCCTGTTCCTCCTTGGCCGGCCGCTCTTCAAAACCGTTTCCGAGCACAATCTGCTTCACATCGACCCCGGCCACCTCTGAAACGGTCATCAGGAGATTTTTCACCCGGTCCGGGTCCTCCGCCGTCAGCAAAATAACCTTGAACCCTTCTTCAAAACGGCCGTCCTGGATTTCTTCCGCCGGCGGCTCCGACTTGATTACCTCGCCGACCTGCTGGAGCGTTTCAAAGATGAGAAAGGCCCGGACCGATTTCATCATACAGCCGGGATCGAGCTTGATATCGATCCAGTAAGCCTGATATCCTTTGAGCTCCGCATCCCTGATTACTTCCTCTTCGACGTCGCCGATCAAAGCAGTGCCTTCTCCGCCGGGCGGGGCGGGCAATTCTTGCTCCGGCGCGGGTTCCCGGTCCGCAGGCCTTCCGGGTGTTTCTTCCTGACACTTTTTAAGGCTTGCCACTACGTCACCAATGTCAATGGATACATCCTTCCCGGTTATTTCATCTCTCAACTTGTGCAGGGTGTCCAGGGCCATGAACAGGGTGTCCACCACCGCGCCCGAGACGGGAAGCAGTCCCTTGCGCATCAAGTCGAGAAGGTTTTCCATTTCATGGGTGAGGGAAGACATCTTTTCGTACCCCATTACCCCCGATGAGCCTTTAATGGTGTGAGCAGCCCGGAATATTTCCTGGAGGGCCTCCCGGCTCCCCCCCTCTTTCTCCAGAATGAGGATGTTGTCATTGATGCACTGGATTTTCTCTTCCAACTCGTCGAGAAATACTGCAATTTCGTCGTCCGAAAACATCTGCTACCTCCTAGGCCGTTTCCAAACTTATTCCCTGAAGTTCGCTTTTTTCATGTTCGTAGAGAATTTTATCAAGGTTGAGGAGGATAATGAGCTTTTCGTCCAGGATGGCGATGCCTCTCAAGTAGGCGGCGTTAATGCCGTGAATCATCGGCGGCGGAGGCTCGATTGAATCCACCGGCACCCTGAGGACTTCCGACACCGCATCCACGATCATGCCGATGGTGTTGCCGTCCACGTCGACGATTATTATTCTGCTGGAGTTCGTCCGTTCAGAAATGGCGAGGTTGAATCTCTTGCACAGGTCGATGACCGGTATGATCTTTCCGCGCAGGTTTATTACCCCTTCGACAAAATCCGGGGTGCGGGGAACCCTGGTGATTGTCTCCATCCTGATAATTTCAAAAACCGAGGCTATGTCAATCCCGTAAGTCTGCTCGGCAAGCTGGAAAACCACCAGCTGGTTTTCCATGCTACCCAGTTCTCTTTCAGTTTTTGACATGAGGTTCTCCCCTTTCTTAATTATAAAACTTGTTTGTCAGCAGTCCGATATCATTGTACCAATGATTTCGGCTCCGCCGTTTCATACTTGCTCTTCAAAACAACGATATCCACCCGCCGGTTCTGCTGGCGGTGTTCGTCCGAATCATTGGGAGCCCGGGGGCGGTATTCGCCGTAACCGGTTGCGGACAAGCGTTCGGGAGTGATATTCACCACACGGATCAGTTCCTGCACCACGCTCGTAGCCCTGGCAACAGACAGTTCCCAGTTGGAAGGATACTGCCTGGTGTTAATGGGCAGATTGTCGGTATGCCCCTCCACCCTGAGATACTGAGAGGTTTTTGCCAGTATCCGGCCTATCTTTCCAATCATCTCCCTGGCGTTCGGGGTAAGGTCCGCAGAACCCAGAGGGAACAGGGCTACATCCTGAAAACTCAACACCACTCCCCTCTCCTCTACCTTGACTGTTACCTTTCCGCCCAATCCGTTCTGGTCGATAAAATTCTGCAATTCCAGTCTAATCCGTTCCAGGTCGTTTATCTCCGCCATTTCTTTTGCCGCGTCAAACTCATCCGTCGGCCCGCCGGAAACACCCGCAATAGAGGCTCCTGGTTGATTTAATACGGAGCGCCCGCCGCCCATGGCACTTGCCAGGGACATGGCTATCGCCTGAAACTTCCTGGCGTTTATGCTACTCAAGGAATACATTACCACGAAGAAAATCATGAGCAGGGTAATCAAGTCGGAATAAGTAAGCAGCCACCTCTCGAGGTTGCTCTTCCCTTCGTGCTGTTTGCGCTTCTTCACTCGATACCGCTCTCCTTCTCAGCCCCTTCCTCCGCTTTTTGGGCTTTAGGTTTCAAAAAGGCGTTCAGCCGCTCGCGGATCAATATGGGGTTGTAACCGGCCTGGATTGACATAATCCCCTCCAGCATCAACTCTCTAAGCATTACTTCCTTTTTACTGAGGTTCTTTAGTTTTTCCGCAATGGGAAGCCATAAAACATTGGCTGAACCCACACCGTACAAGGTTGCCAAAAAAGCCAGGGCGATTGAAGGACCGAGAGTTTCAGGGCTCTCCAGGTTGCCCAGGACGTGGACCAGCCCCATGACGGTTCCGAGAATGCCCATGGTCGGCGCATATCCCCCGGCGGCTTCAAAAATGCTTGCCCCGATGTGGTGGCGCTCCTGAATGGCGTACATCTCCGTTTCCATAATCTGGCGGACCATTTCCGGGTCCGTACCGTCGACCACGAGCTGAATCCCTTTCCGCATAAATTTATCCTCTATTTGAGGAAGCTGGTTTTCAAGATACAAAAGCCCTTCCCGGCGCACTTTATCGGCCAGGCCGACGATTTGTTCAATCAAAGCCAACTCGTCAGGCAGTTTTTGAAATAATGTTATTTTCAGCAGCTTGGGCACAGACTTTATCTCATTTACTGAAAAACTGACAATGGTGGCCCCGATGGTGCCCCCGAAAACAATCAAAGCGGCCGTGGGCTTAAAAAGCGCCAAAAAGTGCCCGCCGTCCAGGATAAATGCCGCCACAAGGGAAACAACGGCTATAATAATGCCGCCTACAGTTGTTATCTCCACGCAATATTAACCCCTTCCGTGTATTCAGGCCGAGAGACCGATCAGATTAAGTCCTTTTTCGACATATTCCTTTTTATTCCTTTAATACCCGTCGTTTTTTCAACGGATAAAGCAGAAAGAAGAAGCCATATCGTCAAAAAGTTGTTACACTTTGATATTCGGCTGCCTCGCGCCGTTTATTAATACCTGTAAAAAATAATTAAGGCCAAAATCATGGCCTTGTTTTCCCGATTCACTCTTTCAGCCGGGCCTCCACCCTTTTGGCCCACACCGCGTCCACTTCAATATCCATCTCCACGCCCTCCTGCCCGTGCTTTTCTCTTACAACCTTCCCCCTCTTGTGCAGCAGGGAAACCAGACCGCTTTTTTTATATGGAATGAAAAAGGTTGTTCTGACGCGTCTGAATGATAAAGCGCCGGCTACGGCCCCGAGCAGTTCATCAAGGCCGGCGCCGGTCAAAGCTGAAATCCAGACGGTCTTGAGGCCGTTTTCCCTGTGCGGCGGATAGCCCGTTAAAAGGTCAGTCTTGTTGTAAACCATAACGAGGGGTTTTCCGGCAGCGCCGAGAGACTCCAAAACGCGGTTGACCGCCTCAATCTGTCCCTCCATATTGGGATGGGAGGCGTCGACCACGTGGAGCAGAAGATCCGCCTCCGCCACCTCTTCAAGGGTTGCCCTGAACGCCGCCACCAGATGGTGGGGGAGATTTTGGATAAAACCCACCGTATCCGTCAACAGAATTGTCTCCCCGCCCGGCAGGACCACCTTTCGCGTAGTTGGGTCCAGGGTCGCGAACAACTTGTCTTCCACCAGCACGTCGGCGCCGGTCAGCTTTTTTAAAATCGTCGACTTGCCGGCATTCGTATAGCCGACCAGGGCCGCCAGGGGAAAGGGGGTTTCTCTTCTGCCCCTTCTCAAAAGGTCGCGGTGTTTTTTTATCTCCCCGATCCCGGCGTTAAGCTCCGCTATCCTTTTACGTATGCGCCTGCGGTCGGTTTCCAGCCTGGTTTCGCCCGGGCCCCTGGTGCCTATGCCTCCCCCGAGACGGGACAATTCCGTCCCCCGACCGGTCAGCCGCGGCAGAAGATAATTCAACTGGGCGAGCTCTACCTGCAGCTTGCCTTCGCTGGTCCTCGCCCTGCGGGCGAAAATGTCCAGGATCAACTGGGTGCGGTCAATTACCCGCACCCCCGTGATGTCTTCCAGAGTGCGCAACTGGGCGGGAGAGAGCTCACAATCGAAAATGAGCAGGTCGGCTCCGAGCTCCCGGCACAGCCCGGCAACTTGTCCGGCCTTGCCGCGACCCAGAAATGCGGCTGCGTCCGGCCTCTCCCTTTTTTGAACAACCGTTTGCAATACGTCCGCCCCGGCCGTGTCGGCAAGCCGGAACAGTTCTTCCAGTGAGTAAGCGGTTTCCTCCGGCTTGCCGCCCGGCAGCTCCACGCCGATCAGGATTGCTTTCTCACGCCCGCCTTGAGGACTGTTCTCCAACATACTCTCTCCTTTTTACCGCCCCCAGGTTCGACGCCCCGACCCCCCGTTTGTGGTTGTATGTATCAAATTTTTATCAGCTCATACTTCCTGGTGCCGAGACCGATCTCCTCGGCGTATGAAAGCTGGCGGCTCCAGTCTATTTCCGGGTAAAGGGCGCGGAACTTGTCCTGTACGTTCCCCCTGCCCTCCAGCCGGTTATTCGGGAGCGGTTTTTCGCGGTTGATCAGGTCGATGCAGGCCTGATCGATAGCCACGGGATCACGAGAGGCGAAAATCCCTATGTCCCTGACAAGAGGCGCGTCGCTCCAGCCGTAGCAGTCACAATCAGGCGATATGTTGGTGGCGAAAGTGATAAAACCGTACTTGCCCTTCTTGTTGTCCAGGACGCCTTGTGCGTATTCAACAATTTTCTCCTGAATGATGTCCGGTTCGGTCTTCCAGTTGATGCCGATTGCGTGATACGGGCAGGTTACCGTGCACTCGCCGCACCCGATGCATTTACCGGTGTCCACTACGGACACCTTGTCCCGCACCCCGATGGCCCCCGCCGGACACCACCGGCTGCACTTGTCGCAGCCCCTGCATTTGGCCGGGTTGACCGAGGGAAGCACGTCGGAGTGCATCATCTGTTTGCCGCTCCTTGAGCCGCAGCCCATCCCCAGGTTTTTTAAAACCCCGCCGAATCCGGTCATCTCGTGTCCTTTAAAATGAGTGACCGCGATTAAGGCGTCCGCATGGTAGACCGCCGAAGCGATCTTAACCTCCTTGAAGTTTTTCCTGTTGACCTCCACGCTGATAAAATCCTTACCGGTCAATCCGTCGGCTATTATGACGGGAGCGTCCACCACCGCGAAATCAAAACCGTTGAGTATTGCCGTCTGCAGATGGTCAACCGCATTTGACCGGGTTCCGAAGTAAAGGGTGTTGGCGTCCGTCAAAAAAGGCAGTCCCCCCGCTTTCTTCACGAGGTTCACCACCCGGCGCAAAAACTGCGGGCGGATGTAACCGGTGTTGCCCGCTTCGCCGAAATGAAGCTTGACCGCCACCAGATCCCCGGGCTCAATCGCCTGCTGCAGGCCCGCTTTCTCAAACAAAGCCTCAACCTTGTCCAGCAGGCTTTTCCCGTGTCCGGCCCGCATATCGGCAAAAAACACAGGGGACGGTCCCCTTCCGGTATTTTCAGCCATTTACAATTACCCCCCAGCGATTATTAGCCAGGCAAACCCGGCAAGAAAAAATTCTATAATCTTTTTCATATTCCTTCCTTCTTCATTATGCCTGACTCCCGAAAGGTTATGCCGCCCTGCAACATCCGCGCTTTCATCCACGCTCCGATCATTATTCCGTTTCCGGCCGGCGGTTTTCAAATACAAGTTCCTTGCCGGTTTGATCCGTTTTGACGATAATCAGGCCGCCCGGAGTGTTTTTCCCTTCCAAAATGTACACGGACAGAGGGTTTTCAAGGCGCCGCTGGATTGTCCTCTTGAGCGGACGGGCGCCGTACACCGGATCGAACCCTTCCTCCGCGAGAAGCGCCCCGGCTTCGCCGGTTACCTCCAGGGACAGGCCGAGTTTCGCCAGCCTTTCCTTGAGCAGGTTCAACTGGATATCCACAATTTTTATTATCTGCTCCTTGCCCAAATTATTAAAGATTACCACCTCGTCAACCCGGTTGAGGAATTCGGGCCGGAAATTGGCCCTCAACTCGTCCATCACGCGCGCCTCAAGCTGGGGCCGGGTGTCCTGCCTGACTTCGCGGAACCAGTGGCTGCCGAGGTTGGAAGTCATAATCACGACCGTGTTGCGGAAATCCACGGTTCTTCCGTGTCCGTCCGTCAGCCGCCCGTCGTCCAGAAGCTGCAGGAGAATGTTGAAAACATCGGGATGGGCTTTTTCAATTTCGTCAAAGAGGATCACGGCGTAAGGACGGCGTCTTACGGCTTCGGTCAACTGACCGCCTTCGTCGTATCCCACGTAACCCGGAGGAGCGCCAATCAATCGCGCAACCGTGTGCTTTTCCATATACTCGCTCATATCGAAGCGAAGCATGGCTCTCTCGTCGTTAAAGAGGAAGCGGGCCAGGGCTCTCGCCAGCTCAGTCTTGCCGACACCGGTCGGGCCGAGAAAGATGAACGACCCCATCGGCCGGTCGGGGTCCGAAACCCCCGCCCGCGCCCGGCGGATCGCGTCGGAAACCACCCGGACCGCCCGGTCCTGGCCGACAACCCTTTCCTTGAGGAGTTCCTCCATTCTCAGCAGCTTCTGGACCTCTCCCTCCAGCATCCTGGACACGGGGATCCCCGTCCATTTTGCCACCACCTCGGCGATATCCTCTTCGTCAACCTCCTCCTTGAGCATCCTGTGTGTCTTTTGCAAATCCTCCAGCTTTTCGTTATAGTGCTGAAGCCGCTTGTTGAGCTCAGGCATGACTCCGTAACGCAGTTCCGCCACCTTGCCCAGATCCGCCTCCCGCTCGGCGGCCTGCTCGGCCAGCCTGGTCTCTTCTATCCTCTCCTTAATTTCACGAAGGCTCTGAATAAGTTCCTTTTCCTTGCGCCAGTGCTCCTTGAGCTCGTCCATTTTGGACCGCAGGCCCTGCAGCTCCGTCTCCATCTTCTGCAGGCGCTCCCGGCTCCCTTTGTCCTGCTCCTTGGCCAGCGCCTGTCTTTCCACTTCAAGCTGTTTCACCCGGCGGTCGATCTCGTCGATTTCGGTAGGCATGCTGTCAATTTCAATACGCAGGCGGGAAGCCGCCTCATCGACCAGGTCGATGGCCTTGTCGGGCAGAAACCGCTCTGAAATGTAGCGGTGCGAAAGCGTGGCAGCCGCCACCAGGGCGGCGTCCTTTATCCTGACGCCGTGGTGCACCTCGTATTTTTCCTTGAGCCCCCTCAAGATGGCGATAGTGTCCTCGACGCCCGGCTCTCCCACGTATACCGGCTGGAACCGGCGCTCCAGGGCCGCATCCTTTTCAACATGCTTGCGGTATTCATCCAACGTGGTGGCGCCGACACAGCGCAGTTCGCCCCTGGCCAATGCGGGCTTGAGCATGTTCGCGGCGTCCACCGCTCCTTCCGCGGCTCCAGCCCCGACCAGGGTGTGCAGTTCGTCAATGAAAAGCACAATCTCTCCCTGAGCCTCGGTAATCTCCTTCAAAACCGCCTTGAGGCGGTCCTCAAACTCTCCCCTGTATTTGGACCCGGCTATCAGCGCCCCCATATCCAGACCAAGCAAACGCTTATTTCTCAGGCTGTCCGGAATATCCCCGCTCACAATCCGCTGGGCAAGACCTTCCACGATGGCCGTCTTGCCGACTCCCGGCTCTCCGATGAGAACAGGGTTGTTTTTGGTCCGCCTGGAAAGAACCTGGATTACCCTGCGAATCTCCTCGTCCCTTCCAATCACCGGATCGAGCTTTCCCTTGCGGGCCAGGTCGGTCAGGTTCCTGGTGAAGCGGCTGAGAGCCTGGTACTTGTCCTCGGGGTTCTGGTCCGTAACGCGCTGGCTACCCCTTATTTCAACCAGTATTTTATATATCCTGTCCTGGGTGGCTCCCCGGGAACGCAGGATCTTTCCCGCCTCTCCCCCTTTTTGGGCTACCATTCCCAGTAAAATATGCTCGGTGCTGAGGTATTCATCTTTAAGCCTTTCAGCCTCTTTCCAGGCGAGCTCCACAATTTCGGAAAGCTCCCGGGAAACGTAAAACCCACCCGCGCCGTGCACTTTGGGCAGGCGGTCCACCGCGGCCTCGACCTGCTTCTTCAACCCCCCGACGTCTATCTCGAGCTTCTGCAGAACAGGCCTGACAATCCCCTCCTCCTGTTCAAGCAGGCCGAGAAGAAGGTGCACGCCTTCCATCTGCTGATGGCCGCGCTGCCCCATAATCCTCTGGGCGGTTTCAAACGCTTCCTGGGTTTTCAGAGTGAGCTTATCCAGCCTCATGATCAAACCCTCCTTTCAACTTTTTTGATCAGTCCCGCAAGACGCGCCCGCGGGTTTTCCCTGTTCATTTCCGCAAGCTGCTTATAGAGGTCCTGCTCCTTCTGGGTGACGGTTTCCGGAATCACTATCCTTACCCTGACCAGCAGGTTTCCGGGGTTGCCGCCGTCCGGCTCCGGCATTCCCAGGCCGCGCAGCCTGAAAACTTTGCCGCTTTGCGTCCCCGGCGGTATCTTCAAGGATACCGGCCCTTTCAAGGTCGGAATGTCCACCTTGCCGCCCAGCACCGCTTCCGTCACGGTGACGGGCATCTCGCATTCCAGGTCGCTGCCGTTCAACCGGAAAAGGGGGTGGGGTTTGAGGCTGACAGAAAGGTAGAGATCGCCGGCGGGGCCACCGGACCTGCCGTTTTCCCCCTGCCCGGAAATACGCACCTTGTAGCCGTCCCTCACCCCGGCCGGGATTTTTACCTTCAAACGGCGGCCGTTGACCACGAGTTCTTTCTCAACCCCGGCATAGGCTTCCTCGAGGCTGAGTTCCAAAAGCGCCTCCGTGTCCGCCCCGCTCCCGCGCGCAGTCCTCCTTTCCCAGAAAAGATCAGTATCCGTAAAAGGATCGAGATCGCCGAAAAACATTTTAAAAAAGTCGCTAAAACCCCCGTAGCCGGGACTTTCAAAGTGAAACCGGATACCGTCGGGGCCGGCCCCCCTCCAATTTCTGCGGCCTTGCCGGTACGCGCTCCAGTCAAAATTCTGCCAGTCCGGGCCGATTTCATCGTATCTCTTTCTCTTTTCAGGATCGCTCAGAACTTCGTAAGCCTCGCTTATTTCCTTAAAGCGCTCCTCCGCCCTCCTGTCGCCCGGGTTCGCGTCCGGATGGTAGCGGCGGGCGAGTTCCCGGTAAGCCTTTTTTATTGCTTTGGCGTCGGCTTTCCTGTCAACCCCGAGTATTTTGTAATAATCCTTGTACTGCATACCGGTTTCACCTCCTCACTTTCTAAAAAAGTTTTAACCGCCTACAAAAAAGCGAGGGTTTCTTCCCCCGTTAAAGGACAAACTGCCGGGAACCGTTCAATTTATCCTTCAATGTCAATCGTGAGCTCTTTCTTCTTTCCTTCTTCTTTCGGAAGGGTAATTTCCAGTACGCCGTCCTGATAGCGGGCCTTGATCCCGTCCTGTTTTACGGGAATGTCAACCGTAAACGACCTGGACAGAGACCCGTAGCTCCGCTCGATCCTGAGGAAATTGGCGCCTTCCTCCTTTTCTTCCTTCTTGCGTTCACCCCGGATGGTCAGCAAATTGTCGGAGAAACTGACCTTGATGTCCTCCTTGTTTACTCCCGGCAACTCCGCCTTTACCAGGACAGCGTCGGGAGTTTCCTTGATGTCGACTGGAAAAGTTCCCCCCTGGGCAAGGGCGCCTCCCTCCGGCGCCTTGAACAGGCGCAGGTTCTCGTCAAAAAGCCTGTTGACCGCATGCTGCAGTCCCGCCAATTCACGGAAGGGATCCCACCTGATCAAAGCCATCCAAAACACCTCCCAATTTTATTATATAAAATTCAGGCTCCCGGCAGTCTCAACCGCATTTATTTGATTTTGACTAATCTTGACCTTAGTATAAAACACTCCCGCCAAAATGTCAATAATCCCCACTTCTCTTAATTAAATTTTTCCCTGAACTTTTCAGTTTTAGCCTTGGGCGCACGCCGGTTTTTCCTCTCCGGGCCGCCGGAAAATAAGGAAATATTCGGCGATATACAAGCATACACATACAACAAAAAGAGAAAGGAGGGAAAGAAATGAAAATCTTCAACGCCGCATTGGCCGGCCTGGTTACGGGGTTTCTTCTTTACTTGCTGGTCTCCCTGGCAAACATCGGGAACGCGTTTGTTCTGTTCCTGGCCGGCTGGGCCATATTCGCCTGCCTGTTTTACCGGGGCGCCGGGTCAATCAAAAGGATCTGGGCGAGGGCGTGCCTGGCCGCCGCCGTTGAATGCCTGGTGATGCCGCTGGCATCCTGGTTTTTGCCTTTTTTTTACGGCGAACAGGCCGTATTAGCCGCCAGGCAGGGGGTTGAGGCAGCGGGACAGGCTTTCGGCTCGGCTCTTGGAGGCGGGATGATAAATATATTGGCGGGCTACACGGGATTGCTCATAGGATTCCTGCTCCTGGCAACCGCCTATTTCTCACTCAGGCCTGCAAGAAGAAAACGCTAGCCGGGACGGGCCAAGGCAGCCGGTTCGCGCCCCGCGTTCGCGTCTTTGAATAAATATGTGACGGACCCGGTGAATTTCCGCACCGGGTTTTCTGTTCACAGGCAGTCCTTGCACACACGACATCCATAGATTAAAATGGAAGAAAAAGAGGAGGGAAAGAATCATGTTTGTCCGCAACCACATGACCAAATCACCAATTACGATAAACCCGAAGACCGGAATATTTGACGCCCTGGAGATCATGAAAAAGCACAAAATCAGGAGGCTCCCCGTTGTGTCGGAAGGCAAGGTGATCGGCATGGTGACGGAAAAGGAACTGTTGACAGTCTCTCCGTCCCCTGCAACCTCTCTGAGCATTTACGAGATGAATTACCTTCTGGCCAAAATGACCGTCGAAGAGGCAATGGTCAAGGACCCGCTCACCGTGACGCCCGACACCACCATCGAAGAAGCGGCCCTGCTCATGAGAGAGCGTAAAATTGGGAGCCTGCCTGTTCTCGATGATGGAAAACTGGTCGGCATCATCACGGCCACCGACATCTTTGACGCGCTGGTGAAATTCTTCGGCTACGGAAGGGCGGGCACCAGGCTGGTCGTCGAAGCCGGGGAGCGGGAAGGCCTGCTCGCCGATGTGATAAAGCTGATAAACGACTTCAATATTCCCATCCTTGACATCATCTATCTTGCCAAGGACAACCAGAATATTGAAATGATGCTGCGGCTGGGAACGGTGGAATACGCCCCGCTGGTGGAGGCCATGAAAAAAATGGGCCTGAAATTGACTTACGTCAGCTAATTTATCCATCGGGTCTGTGCCGGTTTTTTTAAACCGGCTTTTTAATTCCGACGTAAAAATTTTGGTTTGTTTTTGATTTCATTGAATTTTTTTCATACCCGCTGGTCACACTAACGGTAAATATTAAAGGAGGTGGTTTATTTATGCAAATGACCGAAATGGAACTTCTTCACACAGGAGAGCAGTTGAGAAGCGAAGCCGTAGCCATCGCCAAGTTTGCCGCCAGCGCCCGGCAGACGGCGGACCCAAGGCTGCAGCAGATGTACATGAGAGCGGCTGAACGCCACCGCAACCACTACGAGACCATTTTAAGGCAGGTTCAGAACTTTGCCGCCCACAGACAATATTAGGAGGTGATATTGATGATTGACGAAAAGGACAGACTTACGGATTCCCTCATTACACAGAAGCACATCGCCAGCGGCTACAACACCGCAGCCATCGAGTCATCAAACAGCCAGCTGAAAGAAACTTTCATGAACATTCTGAGGGACGAACACCAGATTCAATACGAGATTTACCAGGAAATGAACAATCGCGGCTGGTACCAGCCGAAGGCGGCAAACGTAAACGACATAAGCCAGAACGTGAACAAGTGGAACCAGGAACTGCAGAGGGTGCAGAGCGCGGCTGCCCGCCAGCCGGGAGCGGCGCACCAGGCCGGTTTCCAGGCCGGCTATCAGAGCGGGTTTTACGCCGGCGCACCGCAGTACGGTATGCAGACCGGGACGGGGATACCCCCAACCGGACAGGAAACCCATCAATACCGGCATCCATAAAGTGACAACAGCGGAATTACAACAACCCCCTTATAAAATAATGGGGGGTTTTTTATGTTTTTTTAAAACTGCCCCATTATATGGTATTAAATAAAAATTTTATTAATTTTCACTAAAAATAAAAATTGCCTGGAGGAAATTTCAGGATAATGTAGAATAGTTCACCCATAACGCTGCTTTTCAGCTAAAAAAGCACGGGGGCTCGAAATATGTTTGAAAAAGAACTATTTTCTCTAATTTTGCAGGATTTTCCCGAAAGCTTGATTATTACCCTTATCTGTTTCGATCTATTGAACCTCAAGTTTGTATTCAAAAAAATTATGATAATTTCTTTACTGCAAACACTCACCAACCTGGTGCGACTCCTGCCGATAGCCTTCGGCATGCACACGATCATCCTCACCATTTCGCTGGCTTTATATATCAGGATAACCACCGGCAAAAAGCTGAGCAGCATCTTCCTGGCTGTTATAACCTGCGTTTTTGTAATTCTCGCGTCCCAGGCCGTTTATTTCAAGCCCATGCTGAATTACCTGGGCGTCAGCTACCAGGATATGGTGTGGAGTCCTGTTTTAAGGGCCGTTTTCTCCCTCCCGGAATACGCCGCCCTGCTGCTGATACCGGCCGCCAAAAGAATTTACCTTCATCTGCAAAAACAACAGAAGGCGCCTTCGCAATCGTAATGGAGACGCAAAAAGCCCTGTTTTGAAAAATTTTTAGTCGAAACTGGAGGAGATTATAGGGAAAACATACTGCCAAAAGTGACAAGTTTTGATATAATTACTGTCAGTTTTAGGATTGCCCCGGCAATTAAAAACCCGATTTACCCATACCATGGCCATGACCCGCAAATACGAAAACAGCACTGGGAGGTCGTAAGATGGTGGAAAAAGAACTGCTGAATTTAATTTTTCAGGATTTTCCGGAGAGCTTGATTTTTGCCGTCGTCTGTTTTATCCTTTTAAACCTCAGGCTTGAATGGAAAAAAGTCTTGCTGGTTGCCCTGCTGCAAACCTTCACCAATCTCGTACGCCTCCTGCCCATCGCCTTCGGCATGCACACGGTAATTCTGACTATTTCACTTGTTTTTTACATCAGAATAATGACCAACTCACAGTTGAGTAAAATTTTTATCGCAGCTATAACTTGCATGGTTGTACTTATTACATCTCAAATTATTTATTTAAAGCCGATGATGTCACTCTTTAATTTAGATCTTCAAGGAGTAAATTCAAATCCGTTTTACAGGGCCGTATTCAGCATACCCGAATATATCGCCCTGCTGTTAATCCCGGCTGTCAAAAAGATTTACACGCGTAGCAGACAGAAAATTACAACTCTCTAAATAGAATCGAATAATTACGGAGGCCGAAAATGCCCGTTTTAAATTTAAGCAAAAAAGCCGCCGTCCACATGCGGAAAAACCTGAATTTCGGCGACGAAGAAGAAGAGATAGTTATTTATAGTTTTGAAATGCTTTTTAACTGCTTTTTCACTATTGCTTTGATCTGTTTAACCGCCTGGTTATCCGGATGTTTGCCAACAGCTTTAACCGCCACCCTGGTCGTTTTATTACTGAGGTCTTTTTCCGGCGGCGCGCACAGCAGCGCTTCGATAAACTGCACTTTCATAAGCGCGGTTGCGGCCGTATCAATAGGCAAGATATCAATTATCTGCGGCAGTCAAATGCCCGCCACTGCGAATATAATTTTTGTCCTGGCAGTGTTATTAATCTCATTAAGAATCATGTGGGTCCTGGCGCCCGTTGACAGCGCGGCCAAGCCGGTCACCTCGGATAGCCACCGCAGGCAGTTGCGCGCGCTGTCCCTGGCGGCGGTCACGGCAATTTCAGCCCTGCAGTTGGTCATACTGAGTTTCGACTACGGCCTTTTTGCCCGGTATTCACTGGCTGTTAGCCTGGGGACGGCCTGGCAGACCTTCACCCTGACCCGCGCCGGCCATAAATTTGTTTCCATGTTTGACGATATTATTAATAAACTACCAAGGAGGTGAGAGGAGATGAAACGCATCTACACGTTCATGCTGACGAGCATGTTCAGCGTCCTGTTGCTCGCCGCCGCTTTCAGCGTCAGGCCGGCATGCGCAGGTTGGACTTATCAGCCGGAACTGCCGAAATCCCTCAGAAAGTAGAAAACCGCAATTTGTAAAAATGCTGTAGACATCCGCACCGCCGGCCGCGGGCCGGCAGAAAAAGAAAGCCTGCACTTCAGGACAGGGGGTGTGTAAAAGCACCCCTAATTTTTGGGGGAAGTGGCTCACGTGAAAGAATGGAAGACCAAAAGAAGCGAAGAAATTTCGGAGCACATGCTGATCACCCATATTGTTTATTTTTTAATCTTTTGCATGGCTATTATAAGTATATCCGGAATTAATTTTTATAATATTTTATCTACTAATTTTTCAATTACTTATATAATAATGATCTCATGGGTTTTGTTCGCTTCCGGGATCATCCTCTACACCAGCAAGAAACTGGCTTCGGGCCTGAAGCTGGGCGACCGGCCCACCCCCTGGGACCTCTCCCTGTTTCTGGTCGCTTTTCTCCTTTCCGTAACAATTCTGACAATAACGGGCCGGAGCGGCAGCCCGGTGAAAATCCTTTTTCTAATCCCGGTAGTGATATCCTCTTCAAGCTACGGCAAAATCCCGGGCATGATTACGGCGGGCGCCGCCGGCGCCGTCCTGCTGTATTTCGACTTCGCGGCAGGCATCAAATCTTCTCCCAGCGTCACCTTCCAGGCCGATCTCGTCAACAGCGGGGTGATGCTTACCCTGGCCTGGCTGATCGGCGGCCTGGCCGACATTGAAAAAGCCGTCAGGGAAAATCTGACCAGCCTGGCCAACACCGACGAGCTCACCGGCCTGCCCAACCACCGCCGCTTCCAGGAAGTCCTGCGCGAGCGGCTCAAACACGCCAAGGAGAATCGGCTCCCCTTCTCGCTGATCATGTTCGATATCGACCACTTCAAATTTTACAACGACAATTTCGGGCACCTGAAAGGCGACGAGGTCCT
>Ga0116192_1001503_pt1 | contig 16311 bp, 8 predicted proteins | sample AD_UKC113_MetaG_FD_89876 | JGI IMG/M metagenome (GOLD analysis project Ga0116192, IMG submission 89876) | Active sludge microbial communities of municipal wastewater-treating anaerobic digesters from Hong Kong - AD_UKC113_MetaG | ecosystem: Engineered > Bioreactor > Anaerobic > Digestate | place... | reverse complement strand
GTGGAGGTAAGGGGAGTCGAACCCCTGACCTCTTGCATGCCATGCAAGCGCTCTAGCCAACTGAGCTATACCCCCATTTCTTGCGCAAATATAGTTTTTTTTTAAAATACTATCACCTTATAAAATTTCCAACTTGCTAAATGTTTGATGAAATCCACTATTTTAGAGTTACCTTTAACATTAATTAGTCTTTTTGCCGATATTCAAACATTAAAGATGCACTCCGATACTTCCGATTTTCTGAAAATTTAGCTTAATGTTTGGTTCTAAAACACAACGGTTTTTTGCAATAACTCCCTCGGTTCACTGGTGTCTATTAAAAAATGTTAATCAAATTTGAAGTCCAAATGCATTTGGCAATCGTTATCATCATAGTCTTTGTTTGCAGTAGAAGCCAAGAGCTCCAGCATGGGATCCTTGACCAGCAAGGAGTTACCAAGGATACGCATGACTTCAACGACAGGTCTGTCCAGTTTGAGGTCGTGTTCAATAATTGCCACGAGACAGTAAGTGATGATGGCAACATGTATCTGTATTCGGACAGCATTTTCAGATTCTCCCCAAAAGGATTTGACACGGAGATGCTGCTTGATCCATTTGAAAAACAGTTCAACCTGCCACCTGTAGCGGTAAAGAAGGGCAATGTCTTTTGCATTGAGGTAGAAGTTGTTGGTGTAGTAGGTGAAGGCTCTTCCGAGGTCAGAGGCGTAGAATACGATGCGCCTGAGCGGAATAGGATAGTTTCCACTGTTTCGCTTGCCAGTGAACCTGACCGTCTGGTCCCGCAGGACATTGTCATCCCCTTCAAGCATGTCTTCCCCTTCCGTGATTTCATAATCAGGGTGAAACTTCTCCCGTATGATGAAGAAAGCTCCAGCCTTCCCAATTGCGTGGAGTCTGGAGAGATCAAAGTAGCCTCTATCCAAAACATAGCAAGCGTTCCGTTCGTATGTAAACCAGTCCATGGACTTGGTATCATGCACATTTGCATGGCTGATTCTGTAGAAGACCGGTATTTCAGTGGCAATATCAATCTGGGTATGAATCTTGATGCCGGACTTTGTGCTTCTGAACTTTGCCCATCTAAAGACCGACATGCACAGGTTGATGGTGGTGGAATCAATGGCGTAGAACCTTCCGTGGAGTTCAAACTCTTTGGTGATACGCTTGGCTTGGGCAATAGACACCATGTAAAAGGCAAACTTCTCAATGATTTCAGGATCTCTGAGGTTGTTCGCTTTGGAAAGGACGCTTCTGTTGATGGGCACCTTTCCAAATCCCAGGTGAAACGATCTTTTGGCATGAGCAATAGTGACATCTGTAAGCTCTCTAAGGCTGTGGCAGCCTGTGAGCTGACCGTACATAATAACCAGCATGTGACTCCAGTAGGATGGTGCCATTCCGGCTGTCCGGTCTTGGTGTTTGATTACCAACCGTTCGAAGTAACGTTTGGGGAGAAACTGCACAATCTGTGCGAAAACATATTTGCCGACGTTCATACCTGTTCCAATTTGCACATGAGTGCAAAGGAACAAAATTCAAAAGGGCGACAAGGTTTTGAAGAATTATTAATCTGTGCATAAAGTGGATACAAGATATTTTAACATAAATTAATAGACACTAGTGAATATGGGGAAAATTTTTTCAACTGAGAAAAAAAGGGAGAAGGCCATTCTTGTAGGTGTAATTAAGCAGGGGCAGGAGGAGACAGAGATAAAGGAAAACTTGGTTGAGTTGGATTTTTTAGCTGAAACAGCTGGTGCGTTGTCCATAAAACAGTTTATTCAACGCATCGAATCACCAAATCCCAGCACGTACATTGGTAAGGGAAAAGTTATTGAAGTGCTCGCATTCATTTCGGATAACGAAGTGGATATGGTGATTTTTGACGACGAGTTATCCCCAACACAGCTCAGGAACCTGGAGGCAGAACTTGGTATTAAGGTTCTTGATAGAACGAATCTTATACTTGATGTTTTTGCACGACGGGCTAAAACAGCCTATGCGAAAACCCAGGTTGAACTTGCACAGTATCAATACCTATTACCTAGATTGGCAGGGCGCTGGACCCACCTCGAGCGGCAGCGTGGCGGTATTGGGCTAAGGGGGCCGGGTGAAACTGAAATTGAAACCGATAGGCGTGTTATTCGCAATCGTATTGCTCGTCTTAAGGAAGAGCTGGGCCGGATTGATAAACAGATGGCCATTCAACGGAGCAACAGGGGAGAGTTGGTGCGTGTTGCGCTTGTTGGATATACCAACGTGGGCAAATCAACAATCATGAACCTTATCAGCAAATCCGATGTTTTTGCTGAAAATAAGCTCTTCGCCACGCTTGATACTACTGTTCGTAAGGTTGTTATCGGAAATCTCCCATTCTTGTTGTCCGATACGGTAGGTTTTATACGGAAACTACCCCATCAGCTGGTTGAGGCGTTTAAGTCAACTCTCGATGAGGTGAGGGAGGCCGATTTGCTGCTACACGTTATAGACATCTCCCATCCGGGCTTTGAGGAACAAATTAATGTGGTTAACCAAACATTGGTAGAAATTGGGGCAAGCGACAAACCAACCATTCTGGTATTTAACAAAATTGATGCGTATAGCTGGAACGAGAAGGGTGAAGACGATTTACTACCTCCTGATAAATTTAATACTAGTCTTTCCAGCCTTCAGAACAGCTGGATGGCCAAAGCCAATGTTCAGACAATTTTCATATCAGCAAGGTTGAAAACCAACCTCGATCAATTTAAAAAGCTTCTATACAGTTCGGTAAGGAACATTCATGTTGGACGATACCCCTTCGATAACTTTTTATATCCTGGGGATATTACCTTTGACGGGCCGAAAAGTTGAACATTGCACTAGAAATGTAAGCTAATTCACAAAAAAAACTATGGCAGAACTTGTTGCTAGAATTACAGCTTGGTATATGGGGAATATAAACTATACCACAATTACCATACTTATGGCTATTGAAAGTTCTTTTATTCCCTTTCCTTCCGAGATAGTTGTACCTCCTGCGGCCTTCAAGGCGGCCCAGGGAGAGCTTAATATATACCTGGTTATTTTATCCTCAACATTTGGGGCAATTATTGGCGCTATTTTTAACTATTTTATATCTATCTGGATAGGACGTAAGCTTATCTATGCGTTCGCTGAAACCAAGTTTGCCCACTTGTTGATGATTGAACCTAAATCTATTCAAAAGGCTGAATCATATTTTGTTAAGCATGGCAACAGCTCTACGTTTATTGGACGGTTAGTTCCCGGGATTCGACAGCTTATCTCCATTCCTGCAGGGCTTGCCAGAATGCATTTTGGAAAGTTCATCCTTTACACAACTCTGGGTGCCGGACTCTGGAACATTGTACTTGCCCTTCTTGGTTACTATATCCCCGCCGATTTGGTTGACAGGTACTATAAGGAGCTTAGCTGGGCCATGATAATACTGGGGGCTGCATTTGTGTTGCGCTTAGGGTACAAGGCATTCGGAAAAAAAAGGCAACCAACCTAATTTTTTGTATTAACCTATTGGTACAGAACAAATATTGATACGGTTTGCGGAGTACCTATTTTGAGAACTATTTTAACCAGTTTTGTAGCAATAGGTATTCCGCAATTTGAACAGCATTTGTTGCTGCCCCCTTACGTAGGTTATCTGAAACCACCCATAGGTTCAAACAATGGGGTTTTGATACATCCCTGCGAATTCTGCCAACAAAAACATCATCCCTGCCCTGGGCCATTCGAGGCATAGGATAGGTATTCTCCGATGGGACATCCTGAACGGTTACCCCCGGTGAATTTTTAAGAATGTCATACACCTGTTCAAGTAAAAAATCTTTTTCAAACTCAATATTAACCGATTCGGAATGTCCTCCTACTACAGGAACGCGAACAACTGTAGGAGAAACCATTATATGAGGATCTCCAATAATTTTTCGTGTTTCATCTATCAACTTCTGCTCCTCAGTGGTGTAGCCTCCATCAAGAAAAGATCCTCCGTGTGGAATGCAGTTCAGGTCGATGGGATGCGGGTAGGCCATGTCTGTAGCAATGCCCTGTCGCTCAGCAAAGAGCTGGTTAACAGCTTTAACACCAGTTCCAGTAACATATTGGTAGGTTGACACAACTATTCGTTTTACTCTAAAATGTTGATGAAGCGGGTTCACCGCCACTACCAGCTGAATGGTGGAACAGTTTGGGTTGGCAATAATTTTAGATGAAGAGCTCAGCACTGAAGCGTTAACCTCGGGAACAACAAGTGGAACTTCATTGTGCATACGCCAGCATGAGGAGTTGTCAATTACTGTTGTTCCTTCCTCGGCAAACCTTGGCGCCCATTCACCCGAAACAGCTGAGCCGGCAGAAAATAGGGCCAAGGAGGGCTTTTGCCTTACAGCATCTTCCAATGAACTTACCTTTAAGGCTTCATTTTTAAACTTTAAAGTTTTACCTACAGATTTTTCGGATGCTACGGGAATTAACTCTGTTACAGGAAAATTTCTTTGTTCCAAAACTCTAAGCATAACCTGACCAACCAGTCCGGTTGCGCCCACTACTGCTACCTTCATAGGTGTGATTTTTAATACTGATTGAATTACTGCTGTTTTTTTCGTAAATTAATCCGCATAAAAATAGCTAAATAGTACAATGAAGCGGTTGGTGGTATCAATTTTTAGCCTGTTGATTTTTTATGAGGTTAGTGGTCAAATTTTCTATGACTTTGAGAATGCTGATATTTCGGGTTGGATACAAAAACCAGCTGGACGATGGCAGGCTTCTACCATAAATCCGTTATCAGGAGAATTTTCCTTAAAGCATACATTTGACAATACCGGCTCGTCCACTGATACCATCATGGTCAGTCTTCCAAGTTGGAATGTTAACAATGGAGATGTAACGTGGAGGATGCTTGTGCGGCATGGTTATAATCCCTCCCCCTCTAACAACTGGTGGATTTACCTGATGACGGGAGATGAAATTGCAACAGGCACTCCTGCTTCAGGATATGCTGTTGGTGTTAACCTATCGGGGAGTGATGACATGCTAAAGGTGTGGAGGGTTGATAACGGCATTCCCCAGGCGCTGTTGTCATCTACCTTAAATTGGGAAACAACAATAGGAACGGCAAATATTGGGGCTATCGAGGTAAAAAGACTTTCCGACGGAACATTTAACCTTAAAGCCTCGGCGGGCGGAACCTTCGACAATCTTAACGATTACGGTAGCGCTGTAGATGTTACGTATGCCGCATTTAAATATTTGTCAATCCAGTACAAGTACACTCTCTCTGCCGATTTGAAGCTTTGGGTTGACAATATCGGCGTTGACTATCAGGCAGCAAATCCTAATGATACCACCACCACCATTTATCAGCCAATGCTGCAAATACCGTCTGGAGAAATTTTATCAACCTCAACCACACCATCCAAGGCTGTTGATGTACTGAGGTTTGTTGTGGAGGACATGGGTTCAGGTGATGGATTGCCCACGTATGTAAAGCGTGTAGCCTTTACCAATCCTATTCCGGAAATTTCACAATGGAACAGCATAATAGCAGGAGTCCTGCTAAAAGGAGCTAACGGTGAAATTCCAATTAAGTCGTCGTTTATTTCAAATACCAAGCTAACGCTAGAAGTAGATTCATCTGAAATGATCATTCCCGACGGGCTAGCCGGAGAGTACACACTTAGCATTTTTTTAAAATCCTCTGGGATAACCGATGGCACCAGCTTACAGTTTAAAATTGACAGCATTGACCACGAATTTCTGGCAAGTGTTGCTGGTTCAGGATTTCCGAAGGTTTTACCCCACTTGATTACATCCGGTCTATTCACCATTAGGGTGGATGCTACCATGTTGAAAATCCACGAATATTCCCATAATTATATTATTGGCAAGCCATTCGCACTCGGGGTTGCCGGATGCGATTCACTGGGAAATGTGGATACGAATTTTAACCACGATATTGCCCTTAACCTTGTTCAGGGAAGTGGACAGCTTTCTTCATTGCTGGGTTTGGTGCAACCTGCAATAGGAGGTATCGCTGTTTGGAACGATTTGATTTACAACAAAAACGAGAATATAAGGATTGAGGCAACAAGCCAGGGTTTGAGCCCGGCGTTAAGCAGTGAAATTTTTATTTCATTTGATACAACCTCATATGCTGGAAATCCTTCTTTTCAACCCGAAGCAGAAGACATCTTGTCCACTAAGAATTCCGCCGCCGATGCTGTTGAAGTTATGCGTATAAAGATATTCGACGTAGGAGGTGATAGCGCTTCCACCTTACTCAAATCGTTAAGGCTAACACGTGCCAACCTTCCAAACATGGCTGCTTTAAACAAGGTGTTAGGTGGAATCTTAGTAAAGTCTGGTTCTACTTGGTGTGGGCTTTCGGATGTTCAGGTCAAAACATCAACCATTGACATCTATTTTTCTAATGGCTCTGTATGCGTCCCGGAGGGGGGAAATCTGGAAATCGGCATTTGGGTATATCTAAAACCAACCGGCATTACCGATAACCAAACAATCACGCTGTATATAGACCCATTAAATCCGCTATTAACTGCATACGACAACGGTACTCAGTTTTCTTCTACTTTTCCCTCAGGAATATACTCGAGCACCTTTACCATAAGAGTCCATGCTACCCACCTAAAATTTGACCAAACTCCAGCAAGAGTTGGTGTTAACGAGGCTTTTCCTGTGGTTGTAAAGGCTGCTGATATAAATGGCAATACTGATACCGATTATTTTGGTAGCTTAGGTCTAGGTCTAGCAGCAGGAGACGGCCATCTCGATGTTAGTGGAGGTACTGAGGGCAGCCTTCAAAACGGGATAGCCAACTTTATAGCCAGCTACTCCAAACCTGGTAGCTTTGCGCTGCTTGCCATGGAGCCAACACTTGAGGACGTGGCATCACCCTTCATAACTTGTGGCGACGCCGACGGACAGGTTTATCCGCTTTTTACCGGTAGCGACACGTTAATATTTACAGCACAAAATACCAATACCAGCGCTGCCCTTGAAATATTTCGCCTAAAAGTTTCCGATTCTGGTACTTCAGATGGGTTACCCCTAAAAGTAAAAACAATTTGCCTTACTGCATTTAACCCAAATAGCGCTTCATCTTTAGAAAAAATTATTGGTGGTTTCATGCTGAGACTTGAAGAAAAGGTGATTATTCCAATAGAATTCAGCCAATCTGAAGGAGTTTTTTACATTCAGCTCAGCGAAAACCAGCTCGAAATTGCTGATGGCGACACTATCGAAATGGGAGTAGAGCTGTACCTTAATCCCGCCTTTTTAAAGGATAACGAGAAATTCCAATTTTATATTCCGTCATCCTCACACGGGTGGGTAGCTTACGATGATGGAACGGCATTTTGTCCCAATTTCCTGTCGTATATTTATGGGCTTCCCTGTAGCATAGAGGTCGAAGCCGACAGGCTTGCTTTTAACAGCTATCCATTAGCTGCTACCCCAAACGACTGTTTTGATGTGGAAGTTATATCAACCGATTGTTTTGGTAATCCGGACGCCAACCAGCTGGGTCAAGTAACCCTATCCGAAAATAGCGCAAGTGGCAACATTGAAATCCCCGATTCAACAGAACCTTTAAGCGATGGAATTGCTACTTGGAGCAACATAAAATTTCTAAATGAAGGAAGATTTACCCTTAAAGCATCTCACGATACATTGCTTTATGCCGTAACGCCCCAAATTTTTTGTGGGTATTCACAAATGTGCCTTATTGAAGAGGCTTTTGAGGGTGATATACCCGGTTGGGGCGGTGTTGAAAGCTGGCGGGTTTCAACCATTTCGCCGGTAGCTGGCGGCAGTTCACTGGTACATGCGGGTGATCCTGGTGCAGAAAAATCCGAGTTGGTTATTCCTCTGAATGCCAATGCTTATGGCAGAGTGGTTGAGTGGAATGTTGTGGTAAAAACAGGCAGCTGGGACCCTTCAACCGATAACTACTTTTACATGGTACTGGGATCAACCGATAGTTTGTTTAACAACGCCACAACATCTGGTTACGCTGTTGGCATCAACCCTTCGGAAGTTGACGATTTTCTATCAATATGGCATTTCGAAGGGGGAAAGAAAACAAACCTGATTACAACACGATTTGACTGGAGCGAAAAAGATGAGGTTGAAATTCGTGTAACCCTTTCGCCTACCGGAATCCTTTCGCTTTGGTACAAACCCAAGGATTATGGTAGAATGGTAAATGGTGGAGAAGTGCTTATCCAGGAAGCTATTCCAATGAAATATGCGGGATTTGTTTATGCATATACACCCACAAGGGCAGGACAGCTGTGGTTGGATAATCTAAAACTTTGCCTAACGGAGTTTCCCCCTTTAGTGAAATCTGTAAGGCTATCCAGCCTAAACTCGGTGAAGGTTTCTTTTAGTAAAAATGTATCCATTACCAGCGCTTCAATCCCTCAAAACTACCTGGTTAGAACTGCCGAAGGGGAACCGGTTGCTGTAAAATCGGTGTCTATTGATCAGTCGAAACACGACATGGCAGTGCTTACAACCGAAAAATTGTCCTTTGGTAGCTATACGCTTTATATAAGCAACATCGAGGATGAACAAGGCCATTTTACTTCCGATAGCGCAACGTTTGGTTTAGGCTCGAATGGGAATTTTGGACGCTTGGTTATCAACGAAATCATGGCTAACCCAATTCCCTCGAATGGATTACCGGAATACGAGTACATTGAGCTCTACAACCCTTCAGCCGACACAGTTTTCACCAAGGGGTGGCGAATTGTCCTTAATGACCTCCAGCTAAACCTTCCCTCGGATTCTGTTTTACCCCGAACTTTTACCTTGATTGGTGGGTCAACAGCCATGAGTGAAATGGCAGTATTTGGCAAAACTATGGGTGTAACCTCTTTTCCCTCGCTGCTCAACGATGGTATGCTGATAAAACTTATTGATGGCGAAGGCAACCTGATTTCTTTTGCAAGCTATAGCAGTGACTGGTATAATGATGATAGTAGGAGTGATGGGGGCTACTCGCTCGAGTGCATCGATGCCTCTAACATTGCCGAAGGCAAAAGAAATTGGCATGCCTGCATGGATGAACTAGGTGGGACACCCTGCAAGGAAAACTCCGTAGTGGCCATTAATCCCGATATTACTCCTCCAAAGGTTATCTATCTGGAAGTGCTTTCGGAGGACACAATTAGAATTGCCTTTAGCGAGCCGATGGATAGCCTTACCATTACCGATATTGAAAACTATTCGTTAAGTTCTGAAAACTTAGGCGTGAAAAAGATTATGCTGCAAGGAAATCTTTACGATGGTGTTAAGCTTATTCTAAACAACCACATGGAGCCAGGCAGCTTTTACCAGTTAGCTATTGGAGGTGAAATTGTTGATTTTTCGGGAAACCCTATTGAAGAAAGTACTTTTAAAATTGGATTACCTCAAATTCCGGCCGCAGGAGACCTTGTAGTAAACGAGGTTCTGTTTAATCCCTATAGCGGAGGAGTTGACTTTGTTGAAATTTTCAATAATTCTCAAAAGTGCATCGATTTAAAAAACCTACTTTTAGCTAACAGGAATACAGATTTATCGCTAAATGGGGTAAATCCCGCAGCCGATACCTCCAGGCTGATTTTTCCTGCTGAATATGCGGTTATAACTGTTAACCCTCAACAGGTTAAGCAGTTCTACTATTGTGAGAATGAAAAGGCCTTTGTGCAGGTTTCATCTATGGCTTCGCTGAATAGTGATGAGGGCTATGTGGTGTTGCTCAATGCTAACATGGATGTGGTTGACGAGCTGCACTATACCGAAAAATTGCATAACCCAATTATAACCAACGTCAAAGGGGTTTCTCTTGAACGGATTAACCCGAAGTTGACCTCGTCCGATGCAAGTACTTGGCATTCGGCAGCACAAAGCGTAGGATTTGCCACACCTACATTTAAAAATTCGCAGTATGCTGAAACTTCAATGGAAGATGGCTATTTTACCATTTCGCCGGAAATTATCTCGCCAGATGGGGATGGGAAGGACGATTTTCTTCAGCTTTGCTATAGTCTGCCGGCTGAGGGATACGTTTCAAACATCCGCATATTCACCTCTGCAGGAGTAGAAGTTTTTCGCCTGGCAAATAACCTCCTTTTAGGAAGGGAGGGATGCCTTAGATGGGATGGCGTAAACTATGCAAACAGAATTGTTCCAACAGGAATATATGTTGTGTATGTTGAGTACTTCAACCTATCAGGTGAAGTTAAACGGGAAAAAAGAGTGTGCGTGGTGGCCGAACGATAGCTTCAAAAGCATCTCTGCCGGTATGGCTTTTCCATTCTGACTTTTATCCGGTAAACAAGAATTAATTCTTGTTTAGCCGGCTGAAGAACATGGTGATAGCCATCCAGTAATCACCGTTGGAGGGGTTTGATTGCCAAAGAGCCTTAGACCCATGCTGTCCCGAATCGGTAGGGCAATAATAAGAAACAAGTTTTGGATTTACGCCTGAGAGCAGCTCTCTGACTGGTTGGCATTCGGCTTTAGACGAAAGAGCTAAAACAGGAATAGCGAGTTTGCCGATCTTGCTACTAACAAAATCAGGCTGGTCAAAATACTCACCCGGTGAAAAAGCCACAATAGCTGCAACCCTTAAGTTCTTTGCACCGGCTATCAATGCTAGCGAGGCTGAGTATGAACTTCCCCAAAGCACGATAGGCTTGTCGGACTTTGACTTAACGTAGCCAATTGCCCCTTCTACATCGCTCATGGCATTATAATATTCGGCAGGTATTCGTTTACCAGCAGCCAGCATGGCTGTCCTATTTACGACCCCGTTTACCTCACCACCCGAACGAAGGTCAACCGCCAGGCAGTTGTAGCCCAAGTTAACCAGTTTTGGAGCAATTTCTCGGTATTCACCCCTGCTGTACCTTGCCTGGTGGAGCAAGATGATATAGGGCAAGTCGGTACCCTTGACGTAAAGGTCGGCAGTAACCTCTAGTCCATCGCTGGCTTGAAAAACGACAGTTTGTTGTGCTTTTGCCATAAGGGTTGACGTTAATATTACCAGTATGATGATCGGGAATGGTAGTAAAATCTTTTTCATGCCTTTAGGTTTGCTTGGCTGTAAGGAATAATTGTGGGTATAAGGCGAAAATATTAACGTTAGAGTAACCGGATAAATTTGGTAAGTATCTAAAATGATAGTATGCCTGCAGAGTTGAACACTTAAACCAAAATGATGGAAATTTATTCACCTTCAGGTGGAGCGAAAAAGCTACTATTATCAGATGGCAATTGTTGATTAATTGTGCCTCTTTTTCTACCTTTCAGCGTAAACTACCAGCTTAAAGCCTAACTTTATTAAATAGTAGGTCAGAGGGGGCAAAAGCAAAAATACAGAAACAACTCCTTATATTGCAAAGTAGGGCAAGCCAGCAACTGGTGCTTAAGAAAGGCTATTCGGGTTGCTGCAGCACCTCTTCGGCAATGATTGTAACCCGATCGTCAGTTACTTCAACAAAACCACCTGAAGGTATTGCAAAAAGAAGTTTAGTTTTATCGTCAAGGATAACTTTAACAGCTCCGGGTTCCAGTGATGAAACAATTGGAGCATGCTTTTTTAGAATGCCAAACGAACCCTTTGTCCCAGGTACCTTGACGTAGTTCACATTTTCAACCTTGATGTTCCTCTCGGGTGAAATCAAGTCGCAAACCATTTGCCCTTCTATATTAGTTCAGGTCTAAAATACTCTCTTATTGTAGTCGGTAAAGGTGTTACGCTTTAGCCTCTTTCAACAGGCGCTCTCCTTTCTCAATAGCCTCTTCAATGGTACCAACAAGGTTAAAAGCCGCTTCAGGGTACTTATCAACCTCACCATCCATAATCATGTTAAATCCCTTGATGGTGTCGTTAATATTTACCATAACGCCCTTTGTTCCTGTAAAAGCTTCGGCAACATGAAATGGTTGGGAGAGGAACCTTTGAACCCTACGGGCTCGGTGCACAATAAGTTTATCCTCCTCCGACAGCTCATCCATACCCAAGATTGCAATAATATCCTGAAGCTCCTGATAGCGCTGAAGAAGATTTTTTACCCGTTGCGCAGTGTTGTAGTGTTCTTCTCCCACAACATCGGGGGTAAGTATTCTCGAGGTTGAGTCAAGAGGGTTCACGGCGGGGTAAATTCCCAGCTCGGCTATTTTGCGGTCTAAAACGGTAGTAGCATCAAGGTGAGCAAAGGTAGTCGCAGGAGCAGGGTCGGTAAGGTCGTCTGCAGGAACATATATAGCCTGCACCGAGGTGATAGAACCTCGTTTTGTTGAGGTAATTCTTTCCTGCATTAACCCCATCTCGGTTGATAGTGTTGGTTGGTAGCCTACAGCCGAGGGCATACGCCCCAGCAAGGCAGAAACTTCAGATCCGGCCTGGGTAAAACGGAAGATATTATCAATAAAGAAGAGAATATCGTTACCTTTTTCACCACTTCCCCCATCACGGAACGATTCAGCAACAGTAAGGCCTGAAAGAGCAACGGTTGCACGAGCACCGGGTGGTTCGTTCATTTGACCAAAAATGAGGGTAGCTTGTGATTTTCTTAGCTCATCGGTGTCAACCTTTGTGAGGTCCCATCCACCCTCCTTCATGGTTTGTTTAAATTCCTCGCCGTAACGTATTACATCGGATTCAATCATTTCGCGCAAGAGGTCATTTCCTTCGCGGGTGCGCTCTCCAACGCCAGCAAAAACAGACATTCCGCTATACCCTTTGGCAATATTGTTAATAAGCTCCATGATGATGACGGTTTTTCCTACACCTGCACCACCAAATAGTCCAATCTTACCACCCTTAGAGTAGGGTTCAAGTAGGTCAATTACCTTAATTCCAGTAAAAAGGACTTCTTTTTCTGGACGGAGCTCATCAAATTTAGGTGGAGCACTGTGGATTTGGTAGTCTGCCTCACGGTTCAACGTTGAAAGGCCATCAATGGAATCCCCAATAACATTAAGTAAACGACCCCTAACCTGTTCACCAACGGGCATTGTTATAGACTTTCCGGTTGCTTTAACCTTCATTCCACGTGAAAGTCCATCGGTGGAGTCCATGGCAACAGCACGGATGGTGTTTTCTCCTATATGCTGTTGGCATTCAAGAACTAAAACAGAATGATCGGTTCTCCTTAATTCTAACGCTTCATTGATTGAAGGCAACTTCCCGTTGCTGTTTTCAAATGAAACATCAACAACAGGCCCAATAATCTGAACAATTTCACCAGCTAGTTCTGCCATATGATGAATTTTTCTTAAAGCTCAAAGGTATCAACAAAAATAATTGATTAAACCAAAACGATGATTTTTTATTTCAGCGTACTATTTATTTGACATTAACAAGCTTACTATAGTGCTGATTTAAACCGTTTTCTATCTTGGTCTTCAGCTCAACCTGCCCGTAGCTATCGGCAAGGGAAGCAAGTTCCTGCAGGGTTTGAATGTTAAGACGGAGATCGTAATTGTTGTAATCCCTGTACTTATCGCCCAGGCTTAACTGGTAGCGAAGCGATTGAAGGGTAACATCGGCGTACTTGTCCAATATCTTGTTGGCTGTTTCGGTTTGGTTGAGCTTGTAGTATGCTTCGGCAATGTCGAACATGAAGAAGTCGTAGGGATATTTTTCGTGAGGCATAAGCTTGGTTATCTTATCAAGAACAACCAGAGCAGAGTCCTTTTTCCCCTCGGAAATTAGCTGTTGAGCAAGCCTGCTGAATGTGTTGCGGAGCTTTAGAACGATTGCCGTACGTTGGTTGTTGTAATCAATGAAAACATCAGGTTCGTTCATTCTTCCCCACGAAAACTTGTTCATCAGGTTGTTGTAGAGAATATCGGTATCTATTCTTCCTACAGAAAGAAAATCCCTACCGCTTGTTTTAATAGGAACCAGCCTGTAGGCAAAACCCTCAAGCTGAAGGTAATCGGCAATTCCTATATCCCCATCGCCGTAAGGCGAAACGAAGTAAATCGGACGCTCCCAGTTATTGTTGGTAATGATATCCAGAATGGCCAGCGCGCTTTTCTGAAGGTACTGACCTTTAAGAGACCATGCCATGGACGACACAATAAGCGAAGAATCCTTCAGGTTTACAGTGCCGTTTTTAATGACCGCAGCCTTATTTACAGAAACTTTAACCCTACTGGCTGGAATATAGTCAATTGGCGATTCGCCAGGGATTTGGAGCTTAGTGGACTTATCGTCGCTCAGCACAAAGTTTAACAGGTTTTTAAGTTCAACCGTATCGTTCAGACGGTTATAGATGTATACAATATCGCGGGTTCCCTGAACATACTGTTCATGTTTCATCGAAATTGGCAGTGGTTTGGAGTCGTAACATTGGCACTTCATTTGGTCAATATACCAGTCGGTTCCAAGCAGGCTGAGGTTAACCACCCGTACATCCGTTCGTATTCCCTCTACTTCCTGCGCATACCAAAGGGGAAATGTGTCATTATCGCCATTGGTGAATAGAATGGCGTTTGGTGCGCAAGAATTGAGATAGTTTGCAGCGAAGTCCCTTGCGGTGTAACGTCCAGAACGGTCGTGGTCGTCCCAATTTTGAGTTCCCATGATAATTGGCACGCTAAGACAAACCATTCCTGCTGCAGCAGCAGATGCGGTAGAGGGAGCAATTTTTTGAATCCATTCGTAAACTGCCAGCACCCCAAGCCCAATCCATATTGTGAAAGCATAAAATGACCCGGCATAGGCGTAGTCACGTTCGCGGGGTTGCAACGGGGTTTGGTTTAAGTAAACAACTATGGCTAACCCGGTGAGAAAAAACAGAAGGAAAACAACAAAGGAGTTGCGCCTATCGCGTTTGGTAAATAGTTGGTAGTAAATACCTATGAGGCCGAGAATTAGGGGGAGAAAATAGTAGGTATTGCGAGAGGGGTGGTTCTTCATGTTATCGGTTAGCTCGTTCTGGTTACCCAGGAAGATGGCGTCAATTGGTTTAATTCCGCTAATCCAGTTCCCATGCTCAATTCCGCCATTGCTCTGAACATCGTCCTGACGGCCCACGAAATTCCACATAAAGTAGCGCATGTACATGTGCCCTACTTGGTAGCGGAAAAAGAACAGGAGATTTTCACCGAAGGTGGGAACGTTTCGAATTTCTTCTTCCCCATTTTGGTTTCTCACCTTAATGGGTCGCCCTTCAATATTTGCCCATTTCTTATACTCTTCAACATGGTCGCCCTGTGGGCTGTACATCCTGGGGAAAATTGTTTTGAACTGGTCGTCAAAATTGTATGTAGTTTTTAAGTAGGTTTCAACATACTTGCCGTTCTTGGGTATGCGTGTTGTTTTATCCTTACTTCCTGTAACGGGGGCATTGTAGTATTGTCCGTAAAACAAAGGCCTATCTCCGTATTGTTCACGGTTAAGGTAGTTAATTAGGGAGAAAACATTGGATGGGTTGTTTTCGTTAATCGGCGTGTTAGCATTTGCCCTGAGGATTATCATGCCATAGGAGGAGTAGCCAATCAATATTGCTGCAACCGAGACGAGCACCGTGTTTAGCAGCACTTTCTTCTTTTTATGGGAGTTGTAAATTCCCCATGCAATAAGGGTAAATAGTAGTATGAAGTAGAAAATCAGCCCGCTGAAGTAGGGTAATCCAAACCCATTAACAAACATTAGCTCAAAGAGGGAGCCAAGTTTAAATGTTCCGGGGATTATAATGTAAAGTATCGCCACCAGGATAACAGCTGAAACTAGTAGGGCCACAAAAATACCGTTGCGCGTAGGCTTGTATTTTTTGTAGTAGTAAATAAATGCGAGCGCCGGAATGGTGAGCAGGTTGAGCAGGTGAACGCCAATGGATAATCCCATCATGTAGGCAATAAAAATCAGCCAGCGGTTGGAATGGGGCTCATCAGCAACCTCTTCCCACTTTAACATTGCCCAGAAAACAATGGCGGTAAAGAACGATGACATGGCGTAAACCTCGCCCTCTACGGCCGAGAACCAGAAAGTGTCGGAAAAAGTATAGGCAAGTGCACCTACTACTCCGCTTGCCATAACAGCAACAAGATTTCCGGTAGAAATATTTTCGGCATCTTTGATGATTAGCTTGCGGGCAAGATGGGTGATGGTCCAAAAAAGAAACAGGATTGTAAAGGCACTAGCTAATGCCGACATGGCATTTACCAATGCTGCCACCTTCGTAACATCGGATGCAAACAGGGTAAAGAAACGGGCAATCATCATAAAAAGAGGCGCACCAGGAGGATGACCCACTTCTTGTTTAAAGG
>Ga0116192_1001501_pt1 | contig 16318 bp, 16 predicted proteins | sample AD_UKC113_MetaG_FD_89876 | JGI IMG/M metagenome (GOLD analysis project Ga0116192, IMG submission 89876) | Active sludge microbial communities of municipal wastewater-treating anaerobic digesters from Hong Kong - AD_UKC113_MetaG | ecosystem: Engineered > Bioreactor > Anaerobic > Digestate... | reverse complement strand
TGGTCAGTTGTCCGAGTGGCCAGGAATTCCCGAAACTTCGGGACAAAACCGGCGATAACGGAGGCTGAATGGGACAAAAGGTGTTCTTTAAATTGAAGTATAATGGTCAGTTGTCCGAGTGGCTAGGAATCGGTCTGCAAAACCGGCTACGGCGGTTCGAATCCGCCACTGACCTCAACCTTATCCTCCCCGCGAAGCGGTGGAGGATTTTTTTTTAATATGAGGTGAACCCCGTTCACCCGAACATTAAAAAAATAATCCTGCAGGGGCAGCCGTTGGCTGACCGGAGGATAAGGCTGAATGATCTCCCCAAACCGGGTCATAGAAGGTAATCCTAATAAAGAAAAGGACAGTGAATATCTCAAGTAATAACTGAACCAAAATTAATCGGGATAAAACCGACCGCTATTTCGCAAAAATCCAAAAGTTCATTAAATATTCATTTTCGTGATTCTACATTTGGCCCGGATCAGCAGAAAATATTATGTTAAATTTAAATAGGGAATCATGAAAAAGTTATTGCTAATTCTGGTTGCTGCCGCGTTATTTATGTCAGGCTGCAACAAGGCAGAAACAAATGACGGCCCAGGCAGGTTGTCAATCAGAATCACCGACGCTCCTCTCAACATTGCCGATGTAGAAGCTGCCTATATTACAATCTCAAAGATCGAAATCCGCCAGGCCGATATGGATGACTCTTATCCTTTTCTTGAACTGCCGGTTGATCCCGTAACAGTCAATGTGTTTGAATTGAGGAACGGAATTACCGAAGAACTTGTAAATCTAGAGGTTCCGGTTGGGGATTATGATCTTGTCAGGATCCATGTTGACGAGGCAAAACTTAAACTTAAAGACAATGATGAGGAGTTTGTTATGAAAGTCCCGAGCGGGGAACAAACAGGTATAAAAATGTTTGTTGATCCTGTAATTCATGTGGAAGGCGGAATTTCGGCTGAATTGCTCCTCGATTTTGATCTCTCACAGTCATTTGTAATGAGAGGCCACGATGCACAGAACGGATTTATATTCAAACCATGCATCAGGGCCTCAAATATTTCAACATCCGGCAGAATTGAAGGTGTTGTAACAGACGATACTGAAGGCAAAGCCCCTGTTGAAAATGCAACCGTTACCCTTCAGAAAGGAACTGAAGAACCAATAACTGCTCTTACCGATGCAACAGGCCATTATGCTTTTATAGGTGTTCCTGCAGGAACATATTCAATGATAGCATCCAGGGAGAATTATGTCGAAGCAGTCGCTGAAAGTGTTGCAGTCGTTGCTGGAAACAAGACTGCTCAGAATTTTGTACTAAAAGGTCTGCCGGTTTATGTAAGCTCAAAGATTGCAAAGGAAGTTCCGGGGGTAATTGAAATGACTTTCAGCAAGCCTCTTGTCACTGCCAGTGTTCCCGATGTTGAAGCTTTTACAGTTACGTTGAATACATTGCCAAGAGCTGTAACAGCAGTTGCTGTTGATGGCACGAAGGTAAAACTGACACTTGCGAGCCCTGCCATCAAAGGCGACGTGATTAAAGTTGCCTATACTAAACCTGCCACAAATCCTCTTAAAACAGAAGATAACCTTGAGGTACCGTCTTTTGATGCAAAGGATGTGACAAACAATGTTCAATGACAATCCCTTTAACTTTAATAAACCCGGGGCGCTTGCTCCGGGTTTTTTATTATTTTTAACTCAAACATGTCAAATCACCGTTGGGGTGTTCAATAAAGTGAAGATTATAAATTAAAATCAACAGCATGGTGTTCTTTGGTCCGAAAAGCAGATTTAATGAGTTCAGGGAAGAATTCACAAAAGAGACGGGAATAGCCAATGTCGAGGAGAACATGGCTTTATATGCACAATATGTTACAGCACGGTTCGCCGATATGAACAACCGTCTTCTGGGCGATCTGAGCCGGGATATTCAGGAATTGCAGAAAGTGCTGAAAAAAGTATAGCTCCTTATTTCAGGGATCTTACTGCAACTTCCTTGTAATAGACTGTTGACAATGAATCGTGGTTCTGCAATCCGATATAACCTGCAGGCGGACGCGGTCCCCTGTCAGGTTCAAAATCGCGTGTCTTCGGAGGAACAGAATCTCCTTCGGTGAAATCGGTTACCTTTTCACCGTTGACAAAAACCATTGTCCTGGGTCCGTCAAGGGTTATTTCCATAGTGTTCCATTCTCCGGGCTTTTTCTGCGGATGAGCCATAGCTTTTGTAAGAGAATAAAGTACTCCCGTGCAATGATAGTCTCCTCCCACATGCCTTGTTCCGTTGTCGATCTGAACTTCATACCCTCTGTTGACGGCATACCATTCATCGGTGGGCTTTTCAGGGATTCTTATGAAGACGCCCCCGTTGCAGTCATTATCCCTGACCGTGTACACTATCCTGATTACGGCATCACCGAACTTTTCGGAGGGATAAAGCAACATGCCCATGCCTCCGACAGTTTTAAGCATGCCGTCTTCAACTTCGAACTTACCCGGACCAACCTGCTCCCAGCCGGTCAAATCCTTTCCATTGAAAAGCTGACGCCAGTTCCTTTCCTTTACTGAACAGGAAATAAGAAGTGCCAGGAAAAAATAAACCATGAGATTCTTTTTCATAGCATTAAAATTTCAGTAATAACCAAATTACGAAATTCTAAGACAAGTGAATGAGAATCGGGAAGATAAAATCACCTTCGGCGTTCAGTTTCGCACGGGCAGGGGATGGCTTTGTGCTTTTTGTATTTTCCGTTTACCGAACAACCGGCAAATATAATTATCAGAATCAGCACCCCTGCTGCAAGAAATGATTTCCCGATTAGGGATTTTGTTTTTTCTGCTTTCATTTTTGATTCGCTTCCCCCTGCTTTATCAGGCAATAATAATAAATTTTACCACGATTTCTCCTGAATCCGGTAGAGGATAATAACGTGACGGGCGGACAGATTATTTTCCCGTCGCTTATAACGTTTTATATCAGAAAGAGGCTTTTACAAGAACATTGTTTTCATACTTGTATTCGCTTACCCTGTAAACCACCGATGAATCATTTTCAATCTGGTAAGTCCAGTTGCCGTGAGCATCGGGGGTTGAATACAACCTTCTCAGATAGAGCTTGTCGCCCACGGAAAAGTCACACTTTTTACCATAGGCTGATAGTTTTCCAAATGAATTGAACAGGGTTGTTTTGATCCAGATCAGATTTGTGCTGCCAAATATTTCCGGGCCAGTGTGCCTGTAGTCGATAAACTCTCCCACATATCTTCTGGTATTTATTAGCTCGCCTTCCCTTACCTGTGAGGTTACTTTCCTGGCAGTATTGCAGGAAGCACAAATAAAAATAATTAAGACAAGTAGAAATTGTTTCATGCAATATTGTTATTTATTGTTAGTGTAAAAATAGAACTCAGAGTCATGTTTGTCAAGAACCAAAAGCCCATTTGACGGCCGGATAAGCTGTATAAGAAGTTGAATTGTCAACAGAATTGAAGATATGACGGCCGGACAAAGGCTACTCCTCAATCAGAAGTTTTATTTCGTCAAAAGCATTATCAAATTTATATGGAAACCAATATCAGTGACGGCCCCGGAGCTTCTGTTAATACTTTAACAGATAGAATAACAGACAGATATGATAATCAGTTGTTTTGTGAAATGGTAAAATCCAATTTTGACAAACGCCTGGAAACAAATGATAAAAAATGTTGCTTCTATTCCTCCCGAAGAGGTTCCGGATCATTTCCATGCCGGTGTTTATGCGATTTTGTATCTGTAGGCATTGGTTTCTCTTCTGATAAACCCCAGCTTTTGATACAATATGTTCGCTGCAATCCGTTCCGGCCTCGACGTAAGGTCGATGTCCACGGCGCCAGCGGATTTTGCAAAACCTATGGCAAAAAGCATCATTTCCTTTCCTATTCCCTTTCCTCTTTCTGATTCATCGACTACCACATCTTCGATCCAGAATTTCTTCCCGGTTGGAATGTCATATGTTACAAGTGTGAATAATCCTGCTATATTCCCTTCTTTTACTTCTGCGACGAACAAACGGGTATTCTTCGATCTTATAATGCCTTTAATATGTTCCCTTGTCGGGGGAGCCTTATCAGGGTTTAGCTGGGGAACCAGACGTATCACTGCTTTATAAATGTTCTCTCCGAATCTTCTTATTTCCCTAATCCTTAAGCCTGCGGGAGGGCTATCGGTTGTTGTTTTTGTCATAATCCCAATCTGATTTATGTCTAAAGATACTTGATTCCGGCCGGAAGTCTTTCATGATTTCAGGTTCAGGTAAGTACAGCAAAATTTTATAGTCAATTTTTAGTAAACGGGTGTGGAATATTTGATAAAAAAGTACTTTTGATATATTGATTTCCTGAATGTAATGTATTTTGGATGACTGACAATTTAAAAATCATCTGTTATGCCCGACAATTTTATTAACCTCAATAATCCGGATTTTTACGGTATACTTCTGAGGTTTGTGATCAATACAGCTTTCCTGATTGTGCTTATCGGAGTTGTATATTTTCGTTATACCAAAAAGGAAAAGTTTCTCTTCACCTTTTTCCTTATGGGGATCATTGTATTCTTTATTACTGCCATGCTCAAGTCGGTATTCATTGAATTCGGCATGGCTGTTGGTCTTATAGCGATTTTTGCCGTGCTGAGGTTCCGGACGAGGAATTTCAGTCTGAAAGACATGTCGTATATGTTTGCTACAATAGGCGTCTCTGTTATAAATTCCCTGAAACTTGTCGGATTCCCGGTTCTTGGAGTAATAATTTTTAACCTGATAATAATAGCCTCAGCGGTAATACTCGAGGAGTTCACGATCAGGCATAATACGACGACCTACACGATTGTTATTGAGGATCTCGACTTGCTTAAAAACAGTAAAAAGCAGAAGTTGCTCAAGGAACTCAGTTCTCTTACGGGTAAGGAAATAGTAAGATTCAAGATCAGGGAGGTGGATTACAAGGAAAAGGAAGCCAAAATCGACATATTCTTCAGGGATATTTAATTCTCATTCCGGAGGTTCCCTTTCCAGCTTCATCTCTCCTGACGGTCTTTTTATTTCAACCCCAACCGGTATGGCATTGCCAAAAACCGGATATCCGTTAAGATCCCATGTGAATTTTTGTGCCCTTATATCCCTTTCCCAGCCCTCCTTTGTACCTTTCTTTGAATGGTATATTATCCAGTCTTCCTTACCATCGGGCGATTTTACGAACGAACAGTGCCCTGTACCAAACGGACCGCTGAAGACGGGTCCGGTTTTTTCCCACGAAGAGGGATCTGTAAGCGGGCTGTCAGGGCTTTTTAATTCAAGCATGCCTATCCTGTAATCTGTTGTCCATGATTCCCGGCATGAATAAATGATGAACAATTTGTTCAGTTTTGTCAGGATTTCCGGGCCCTCCTGAAGGTTGAGAGGGCCGCCGGTCTCCCATGTTTCTTCCGGCGAAGATATCCTGACCCGCGGACTTTCAATCGTGTAAGGATTCTTCATCGGTGCAATATACAGATGTTGGGATGTTTTGTCAGTCAGGGCAGGCTTTTCCCATCCCGACCATAAGGCATAGAGTTTTCCCCTGTATCTGAAAACTGTCATGTCGATTGCCCAGGTGTTTTCAGTTTTCATATCGGGATTATCGCCTGTATAGAGCATTCCCATATCCCTGTAAGGGCCCATGGGGTCTTCGGTCGCAGATTGGAGCACCCCTGTTTTCTGATGAATGTAAGGCGGTCCCGATTCACCGGCGGCATAATATATATACCATCTGCCGTCGAGGAAGTGCAGCTCCGGCGCCCAGACACATGATCTGTTCCAACCTGTGTCGGGAGCCTCCCAGATTCTTTTTGTTTCCCCCTTCCTTGTTATGAAACGGGATCGTGAAATACTTATACATCGGCCCGAAGCTGAACAATAGTAATAGTATCCGTCTTTTCTGACAAGCCATGGATCGGCTCCGTCGAAAAGAGGATTCATGAAATAACCGCTTTTTGACTGATCCGGAGCCTCCTTATATGTATGGCTTAAGGGAACTGATACCAGTAAGGCCGCCAATGGAAGAAGACACCTGAACATCATTTACTTAAATCTGGACAGCAGGTCTTTAACTGCATCCTTATGCACCATGAAATCCATCATCTTGAGCTTTACATAATCCTCTGAGAAAAAATAATATCCGAATTCCTTTGCGGCGGGATCATTATTTCTTGAACCCGAGCCTGAATCCTTTATCAGGTACCAGTCTTTCCCGTCCTTCTCCAGATACCCGACAAGATGCATGCCGTGATCGTCTGTTGTTGTCTGGTTTGAAAATCTGAACTGACGGGCTTCATCATTGATAAATGCCGAAGGGATGTCGAAATCGGGAATTACAGCACACTGGGTTGTCCTGTCGAGGCCGGGTTCGGATACATCTCCGCCTATGCTCACGGTAAAACCCTTTCTGACAGCATTCTTTAGGGCAGCCATGAAGTCGCTGAGAGGGACATTGTAATAAACATCGCTGTGCCACCAGTTGTCGGGAACCTTGTATTCAACCTGCTTATAATATGGCTCCTGCATATATGACAGAATATCAACATAATCATCGGGATTTACTCCGACCACTTCAGCCAGGTATTGTACAGGACTCATCTTTTTCCCGTTAACTGTCACTTCTGTGGGAGGGACGCCCATATAATGGTTCATGATCGACTTAACGGTTTCCACTGCTGTCTCCTCATTCCACGATGAAGTTTCTCTGAGAGAGTTCATATATTTCTCCAGTTCTTTGAACATTTCGACATGATTATGGAATTTGCGTCCTCCTGTGAACCCGGTATAAGACTCAAAAGGCACGATCCCGTATTTCTTCCACATCCTTGTTACCGCATTGGCTTCTGAACCTTCTGCAAAGGCAGAATTCCCCCTTTCCTGTACAAACCTAAGAGTCTTCTCAACATATTCCCAGTAAACAGTGTACATTTCAGACAGCCTTACCTGGACTTTGTTTAACCTGTAAGCTTCCGATTCGAGAAATGAAGTTGTGCTGAAACACCAGCATGTGTTTGTTGCGCCCTGTGAGACAGGAGGGTTATGCCATTGCCTGGTTTTATAGAGATCGATTTTATTTGGCAGTGAAACACCCGAAAGGTCAAGAGAAAACCTCCTGGCAGGACTTGCCGGCCCGGCCTTTTCCTTTACTTCCCTGTCGTCGCGGAGAATAGAGTTTTCATAATAGCCGGGTTTGTATTCCCGGAAAACAGACTTGTCACGGGTCTGTGCATTGATGTTAAAAATACTTGATAACCAAATTATTACAATTACGGACGGGATTGATCTTTTCATATTTAATAAATTTTGTTTACTGTGACTTCATTGAAGAATCTGTGAAGATAGTAAGTTTTTCCTTTTGCCCAGGTGAAGTGAAACTTATTGCATGAATCCCGTTGACGGGGGAGTGGGATCGTTTTCCTTTATCCTTCTCCTGCACAACTGCTCAACCTCAAACACATCAGGTATCCCTGAAATAAATATTTTGTCCGGGACATACCGGTCAGGTCCGTTTTTCCGGCTTACCATACTGCCTGTTCTCATCCCAAGAGTGATATTACCGTTCTTTTCATTTCCTGTCACCTCAATGTCGCCTGAAAACTGTTCCCAGTCTATTGACCGGAATTTCCCCTTTTCCATGCTTATTAGTCTTTTTGGAGTGCCCACAAAATAGCCTCCTTTTTTGAACAGCATTCTGAAACCTGCATATACAAGAATCAGTCCTATGAGCACAAACACACCGATAATAGCCCCGGGGAGCAGGATGGGTTTTAGGTTTCCCGGTCCTGCAACAGTCGGTACATCGTTGGTAAGAAAATGAACTTCCTTTCCCTGGAAAAGAGGGCCGAGGAACAAAACAAAGAATACCATCGAAAATGCGAGCCATGCAAATCCGAATATGAGCATTGCAAGAGATGCCTTAGGCTGTGTGGCATGCTTTGCCTTAACGGCAAAATCCCTGGTCTCAGATCCTATATAGGAAACCAGTTCAGGCGGAAGGGGAATGGATTCATACATAATGTCTTTATTTGCGTTTATTCTGCTTTTCAGCAAGCCTTGCAAGTTCGTCAGATTCATAAATCATCTTTCCTGAAGAGAATCCTGAGATCTTTATCATGCTTCGTGCAACATCTGCCGCCTTTATCCCTCTGTACCGTGCAAGAGGGCCGGCGAATATCCACCCAAAGATCTTCATGAAAATAACTGCAATTTTCTCCCCGAACCTGAATTCCTTTCTGTTGCCCATCAGAAGTGACGGACGGACGAATTTAAGCTTTCCATGGTATGCTTCTTTAACTTTCGTTTCCATCTTGCCTTTTGTCTTCAGATAGAAATTTGAAGATTTCTCGTCTGCTCCAAGGGAGGAAACAACAACCAGAGATGGAATAGCTAATGTCTCTGCCAGCTCCGCAACTGCTACAGGAATATCAAGGTCCACTTTCAGGAAGGAATCCGGTGAACCTGCTTTTTTTATTGTTGTCCCGATACAGCAGAAGAATACATCACCTTTTAGAGTATCCCTGTGATCGTTAAGTTTTGAAAAATCAGACAGGATTATCTGTTTTATTTTATCAGAAAAAAAATCCAGCCGGGTTCTGACAACTGTTTTAATTTCGTCAAATTCATTATCCTCAGAAAGCAACTTGCAAAGCTCATTTCCTACCAGCCCCGAGGCTCCGAATATGACTGCCGTCTTTTTCATGTTATGTTGTTTTCCCTTGATATCCATTTATCAACCGATGGGGCAGTGTAGTTTTCCATCAGGTCAAGGAGTTCAGTAATATCGTCGCTTATCAGAAGCATCTTCCTGTTTTCTTCCTTCAGGAAACCTTCGGTTACCATTTTTTGTGTAAGTATTCTTAAAGGGTCATAGAAGCCGTTTATGTTCAGCAATCCCGCAGGCTTTTTATGAAGGCCCAGCTGGCCCCATGTGAGAACCTCAAAAAATTCCTCCAGCGTACCGAATCCACCCGGCATCGCTATCACCCCATCCGAAAGCTCATGCATCTTTCTCTTTCGTTCATGCATCGAGTTTACCATTATCAGTTGCGTGAGATTGGCATGAGCAATTCCCTTTTTGCCAATGAATTCCGGAAGGACACCGATTACCTCACCGCCTCTTCTCAGTGCTCCGTCAGCCACATGATTCATCAGTCCGATATTTGTACCACCATAAACAAGGCCGATTTTGCGTTCAGCCAGTATTTCCCCCAGTTGCCTTGCGGATTTTTCATATATACCGTTCTTTCCGGGGCTCGATCCGCAAAAGACAGAGATCCTTTTCATTGCGATTTTTCTTGTTCACATGCCTGTGGCATGTAAAATCTTAATGTTTCTTTCATTACTTTTATGCTAATTTACATTATTCCTGATTCGTGTCTGTTTCAACAGACAATTAAAATTTATAGCATCAATGAAAAAGATAATTAGACCTTCTCTTGTAGCTTTCCTGATACTTCTGGTTTCAGGGAACAGTATGACCGGGCAGTCGGATTTTGGCTTCAAACCGGCGGCATCAAATATTCAGGGAGCCGAATTCCCCAAAATTTCCATGGATAACAGCGTATATGTAAGGTTAATGGCTCCCGGTGCACAAAAGGTTCAGGTTCAGGGAGGTGACGGATTATGCCCGAAACCTCTTGATCTTAAAAAAGACAGTACAGGCAACTGGAATGGAATTATTCCTTCTGCAGGTCCGGGTTTTCATTACTACTGGTTCATAGTCGACGGCCTCCGGGTCAACGATCCCGGCAGCGATACCTATTTCGGTTACGGAAGGCCGACAAGCGGAATAGAAATCCCAATTGCAGATGAAGATTTCTTCATTGCAAAGAATGTACCCCACGGAGAAGTAAGGGAACACTGGTATTATTCCGAAATTACCGGAAAATGGAGGAGGGCCTTTGTTTATACTCCTGCAGAATATGACAAGAACCCCAAGAAGAGATATCCTGTCCTTTATCTCCTCCATGGTGCGGGAGAAAACGAAAGAGGCTGGTCTTTCCAGGGTAGGATGAATTTCATAATGGACAACCTGATTGCTGAGGGAAAGGCTGTTCCGATGATTATTGTGAACGATAACGGTTATGCCACGGCAAAGGATGCCCCGGCAACACCTGCAGGTTTTTCAGCACGCGATATGACTAAAATGGCAGAAACCCTCGAAAAGGTTTATGTTCAGGAAATTATCCCCGGCATTGACAAATTCTACAGGACAAAGCCCGGCAGGGAATACAGGGCAATGGCAGGATTATCGATGGGTGGCCTTCAGACAATGCTTATAGGGTTCAATCATCCCGAGCTTTTCTCATATTATGGTCTTTTCAGCGCTGCCATTATCGGCAATGTAATGGATAATCCAAAGACTGCCTTCAATGGATTGTTTGCTGATCCGGTTGCTTTCAACAAGAAAATAAAGGTTCTCTGGTTCGGTGCAGGATCGGGAGAGACACAGTTCGTAACAATGATGAACGACTCGAGGAAGAAGCTCGAAGAACTCGGTATCACATCCACCGGGTATGTCTCCCAGGGTACATTCCATGAGTGGCACAGCTGGCGCAGGGATCTGAGGGAATTCGCCCCTCTGTTATTTAAATAACAATACTACTGTGACCATTTCGAAGGTTTCCTGTCCCAGCGATGCTTTTCTAGTTCGCTCATAAGTGCAGGATCAAGGAGTCCTTTGTCGCTTGCCGAAAGGTTCGACAGGGTGTGTGCCGGCTTTCTCATGCCAGGAATTATAGTACTTACAGTTGGTTCCCCGAGAATGAATCTAAGAGCCATTTCAGGCATCGTCATTCCATCAGGCAATATTTTTTTAAGAGCCTCGGCACGTTCAACACTCGGGATAAGGTTTTCAGGGACAAAATAAGTATTGCGCCAGTCACCAAACGGCCATTTGCTGTCCTTCGTCAGTGTTCCTGTAAGAGTACCTTCATCAAAAGGCACTCGTGCAATCACAGCCACATCCATTTCGCGGCACGCGGGGAATAGTTCGTCTTTCGGATTCTGGTCGAAGATATTGTAAATGACCTGGACCGAGTCGATGAGCCCGCTCCTGACTGCCTTTACTCCGTTCCACGGTTCCCAGCGGTTAAGGCTGATACCGATGGCATGAAACAAACCCTGCTTTTTAAGATCAAGCATCTTGTTTATACCCCTTTCATCTTCGAGCCAGTGGTCTTCCCAGGTATGGAACTGCATTATGTCGAACGATTCAAGCCCGGCATTCTTAAGGCTCCTGTTTACATATTCCTCAATATGATCGGGAGGGAAACAGTCGTCGAGCGAGTATTCCCGCCTTGCCGGCCATTTGAAGTTCTTCGGAGGTATTTTCGTGGCAGTATAGAGCTTTTTGTCCTTGTTGGCCCTGACGAGCTGCCCGAGGAGGCCTTCGCTTTTCCCTGACCCGTAACCCCAGGCCGTATCATAAAAGTTGCATCCGTTATCGGCAGCAAGCTGAAGCGATTCCGACGATTCGCTGTCGTGCGATCCAGTCCACCCGGCCATACCCCACATCCCGTAGCCTATCTCGCTGACCTGCCAGTTTGTTCTTCCGAATCTTCTGTATTTCATGGTATAGTGTTTTTATGATGTTATTTCAAAAAGTATATTTCAGTAATCATAGATAAATGTATAAAATATTTGGTGCTCTACCCCCCATCCCAGCCTTCCCCCACGGGGGAAGGAACTTTGCTTCAGGCAAAACCTTACCTGGGAAAAAGACACTGTTTCTGGCTTTTCCCCCCTGGGGGAAACGGGAAAGAGGTCAAAATGACTGTATTTCCCGTAAATATAGCTCACTTTCTCTTCTTTGTAAAATCAACTGTAAGGGTCTTTTCATCCTTTTTCAGATCCGCTTCCCTCGATTCCCCATTCACAGTTATCCTGTACCTTCCATAAAATGCAGGAGCTGAAAATGTTCCGTCTTTCCCTGCGACCCCCGATTCTTTTGTCCACCACTCGTTGAAAATAAGATCCTTATATGCTTTGGCAGCAGGTGTCGGTGTCCAGTCGCGTTTGTAAAGCGATGAGACAGGGATCCAGTTGGCGCCTTCCCAGAATCCCCACATGAGGATACCTTCAACGGCAGGATGAGCAAAGCAGATCCTGTAATAATCTGTAAGTTCCTTTGCTTTCTGAACCTCTTCTTCGGGCGTCATCGTAAGGATCTTTTCCCTGTAATATTTTGAGCGCTGCCCGGGCATATTAAATTCGGTGATTCTTATAGGAAGTCCGAATTTTGCCAGTGAATCCAGTGCATTCTTAAGCTGTTCCCTGTCGAAAGTATCTGAATGAAGATGTCCCTGCACACCTATCCCGGCAATGGGAACTCCCTGTTTCAGCAGTTTGCGGATATGGGCCATGTATTCGGGAAGCATATTTCCTGTAAGTATGTCATAATCATTTACGAAGAGCTTTGCTTCAGGATCGCCGTTATGTGCCCACTGTGCCATCAGCTTCGTTATTTCAGGACCCAGGCGGTCCTCATAGTAATTGCCGTGTATCATTTCATTGTTGAGGTCATATTCCTCAAACCTGCCTTTATATCGTGCGGCGACAGTCTCGGCCCTGTTCTGCAAAGTCCGGCGAAGGTCATCATTGTTCAGCTCCTTTACCCAGGGCTGGACAAACTGCGGGATTCCCCAGAAAAGGTTATGGCCCCGGAGAGGTATATTGTTCTCTTCTGTCCATTTGAGTATCCCGTCAATAACAGAATAGTCGACCTCTCCCTTGCGGGGTTCCATGCTGCCCCATTTGACAGCGTTTTCGGTTACTGCCGAGTTGAAGTTCTCAAGGAATTTTTCCTTATACAGTTTCAGATCATTCTCCGGCATCCTTCCGCTGCCAAGGCCGTTGCTTATTGCACATCCGAACCAGAATTCATGTTTTAACTGCTCAACAGTTATCTTTGATCCGGGCTTTGCCTTTACGATTATTTCTCCTTTCCGGTATTCGGAAATTGAATTTTCAAGTCTTTCCTTTTTCACCCACGAAGCAACATTATGGATATTATCGATCCAGATGCCGTTTGCCGGATCGGCAGCATATTTGCATATGGCTTCAATGGTCTCAAGCCTGGATGTCTGATATCCTTCAATATTCATTTCATGTCCGGCAAGTATCAGCCATCCGCCGGCAATCTTTGCTGTCTCGATCATTTTAAGTACCTGGTCGAACGATTTGCCGTCGAGTTCCGTGGCATTAAGCTGGGCCATATCGCAGAAGGAAGGATCGTTGGGGGCCTCATTAAGCCATCCGCGACCGCTTTCAAACATCGAGGCAACAAGCGGGACATAGCTTCTGGCGCTTATGCTTCGCCCCGTGAAAGTCTGGCCGCAGGGATAGGCAAATGATACAGGAGTTGTGCCAAGCACTTCGGTGATTATCCTGTTTGCGGAATCGAGTTCCGATCTCATCCTTTCGGGAGTATATTCCTCGAGTGCTTTATTTCTTGACCAGGCAAAATTCCCCGAGCAGGGATGATAAACGGAGTGGTTCCCGATGTCATGACCATTTAGTATTGCTTTCTTCCATCCTTCAGTACGCTGAAGCATGCTTCCCGGAGAAATGTAAAAAGTTGCTTTTACACCATATTTATCAAGAAGGGGGATCCCGGTATCGATCTGTGACAGCCGGGCATCATCAAAAGTAAGGCTTATTGCCATTTTTTTCCCTTCGGGCCAGGAGAATTTTTTCTCAAAACCATCTGTATAGTTTCCGTAATTCTGGCCAAAGCTGCTGGTTAATGAAAATAAAATGAAAAATGCCAGAATAATTAACATGTGAGTATTTGCATTCGCCTTCATATAAATAAGTTATGAAAGGTTAATTTGTATTGTTTTTTGTTTGCTCTGATTAATGAATTTATCTGTTTGAGCTCAGGTCAGAATAGATTTCTTTCATCATTTCAGTCTTTGAAGGGTTTTCTGCCACTGCACTGCTTGTAAACATCATTATCCCTGTCGATCCTGCTCCCGCACCAAAATGCAGAACCATTCCGAACTCCTCCGAAGAGATTACAGCCGGGTCATCATAAGCCTGAACAATCGGCCAGACCTTTGGAAATTTACCGGGTTGAATATCTAACCTTTTACTGAACCATTCGATGTTCTGTTTCACCCAATCGGCATCCCTGCCCATTCGGCCATGATATACCATAGGGGAGAATACATCTGCTATATTCTTAAGCATATCGTAGTCCAAACCAAGTATCCGGCGCCGGGCGCCGTTAAATTCGGAATCATCCCATGGACAATGATAAATGCCCAATAGTGCTTCAGGCTTTTCTTCTTTAATAATCTTTTTTGTCTCAGAAACCCAATCTGCGATTACTGTGCATCTCCAGTCGCGCCATTTGTTGTCGTGCATTTTCAGTATCCAATCAGCCTGTTCACTTGTGACAAGATCAGGAACATCAATTCCTGCCGCAGCTTCAAATGATTTGATGCAATTTTTACAAAAACAGGTTTCAGGAAGAATTGGTTCGGGCTCCTCAAACTGGGCATGCCAGTGAACATAATCCATCCATATGCCATCGAGATCGTATTTCCGGAGAAGCTCCCTCAACTCATTCATCCTGAATTCCCTGAATCCGGTTTCAGTCGGGCAGACTCCCATAAACCATGATGCAGGCTCGACTCTATTTCCATCCCTGCCGATGGCCCAGGCTTCCGGGTGTTTTTCGACATACCCTTTTCCGTTAAGAACCGGAAACTCAGCAAATATCTTTAACCCTTCTTTTTCCACACGTTCAATCATCTTCTCGTTGATTGCCTTCCAGTTCACAAAAACGGCATTAACATTTAACTGACCGAGATTTATGCCTTTTTTCCAGAATGCATCCGGGCTACCATATATTCCGCGTATCTCAAATGTTCCAGGTATTAATGACCCTGATAATCCCTTCCCGGGATTTTGTCCAGGAAGGATTAATATTCCGGTAAAAACAAGAACCAGAGTCGCTAAGCCAGATTTCATAACTATGTCTGATATTGTTTCATTACTTATATTGGAAAGGTATGAAATTAATTTTAATTCGTAATTTTATTGTAAGACAGAACAGGAACTTAATCTGAAATGGAAGAAAAACAGCTTTATAAAATTCACGTCAACGGATATGTCCAGGGAGTAGGATTCCGGTGGAGGACTGTACGGGAGGCCTCTTCACTTGGGATAAAGGGATTTGTCAGGAACATGCCTGATGGCACTGTATATATTGAAGCTGAAGGTACCCGGAAACAGCTCAGAGCTTTTGTAGAATGGTGCAAAAAGGGTCCGGGATATGTCGAATCGGTAACTACAGACGCATATCCTCCGGTCAATTACACTGATTTCAGGGTGGAATATTAAGTAAAAAGTCATACTGATTGTTCAGGAACAGGATAATAGCGAAATAAAAAATTAATATGAAAAAACTTCTGTTGCTTTTTCTGGCGATTGTTTTAACAGCCAATGTCAACGCCCAGAAATACGGGCTCACTTCACCCGACGGGAAACTTACTGCAGGTGTTGAAATCGACAATGGCATTTATGTTGCCCTGCTGAAAGGACGCGAAGCTCTTGTCAGGATGGGTAATATCGGCCTTGAAACACAATACCTGACCGGCAGCAGGGATGCATTTAAAGTATTGAAGGTAATACCACGCACTGTAAATGAAATCGTAACTCCAGAAATCCGTGAAAAGTCAGCCACTTTTTCAAATTCCTATAACGAGCTGGAAATCAAATTTAAAGGTCCATTTTCAATAGTCTTCAGATTATTCAATGAAGGTCTTGCCTACCGTCTGATAACTTCCTCAAGGGACTCCCTGAAGATCCTTCATGAGAACCTCGACATCTTCCTCGAAACCGGAGATTCAGCAAGGTTTCAGTCATCGGAAACGTTTAATTCTCCCTATGAGACTCCCTATGAGCACAGGCAGATTGAGAAGATCGACAGCGGAAAACTATGCAGTCTCCCCCTGCTTGTAGAAAAAAGAAACGGATCATTTGTTATGATAACGGAGGCCGATCTGTATGATTTTCCCGGATTATGGTTAAAAGGTACAGGGAATACACAGTTAACAGGAGTTCATCCTGAATATCCAAAGTCACTTACCACAACTGGCAGCAACTATAATATGGGCCAGGTTACAACTACTTACGATTATGTGGCAAGGGTAAAGGGTACCCGGACTTACCCATGGCGTATATTTGCAGTAGCCTCAACTGAGAAGGATCTGATTGCCAATAATATGGTGTATCTGCTAGCCTCTCCCAATGTCCTGAATG
>Ga0116192_1001497_pt1 | contig 16340 bp, 29 predicted proteins | sample AD_UKC113_MetaG_FD_89876 | JGI IMG/M metagenome (GOLD analysis project Ga0116192, IMG submission 89876) | Active sludge microbial communities of municipal wastewater-treating anaerobic digesters from Hong Kong - AD_UKC113_MetaG | ecosystem: Engineered > Bioreactor > Anaerobic > Digestate... | reverse complement strand
GATTGCAATAAAAAGTAGTATAAAATATTTAATTTTTAATAAATATACTAATGGCGGAGTTTAATAGAACTAAACCTCACATGAACATTGGTACCTTAGGTCATATTGATCATGGTAAGACGACGTTTGTTCGAGGTATTTTAAGAACATTTGTTCCTGATCAGGGTGTAGCTGACAAGATGATTGATAAGTTGGATAAAGATCCAGAAGCAAGGGCTAAAGCTATAACCATCTCAGTTGCACATGTAGAGTTTGAAACAGAGAATAGACATTATGCATTAGTGGATTGCCCAGGACATAAGGACTATATCAAGAATATGATCACTGGGGCGGCACAAATGGATGGTGCTATCTTGGTTGTGTCATCAAATGATGGTGTTATGCCACAAACAAAGGAACATATCCTTCTTGCAAAACAAGTTGGTGTTCCTAAGATCGTTGTATTCATTAACACTTTTGGAAAACCAGATCCTGAAATTTTGGAGTTGATAAAATCTGATGTAAAGGATTTGCTCAAAAAGTACGGATATGATCCAGATTGTCCAATTATAGTTGGAGATGCATTGAAAGCATACAAAGGAGAGGAAGAAGGACTTGCAACAATGAGGGAAGTGATGAAGGCTGTTGAAGAATATATTCCTGTTCCTCAAAGAGATATTGATAAACCATTCTTGATGCCAATCGAAGATATATTCTCAATTGAGGGAAGAGGTACAGTTGTTACAGGAAGAATAGAGAGAGGAACTATTAAGATTGGGCAAGAAGTTGATGTCTTAGGATTAGGAAAGAAACCTCTAAAGACAGCTGTTACAGGTATTGAAATGTTCAATAAAACCTTACAGGAAGGACAAGCAGGAGATAATGTAGGAATTTTGTTAAGAGGTTTGAAGAGAGAAGATGTCCAAAGAGGACAAGTTCTAGCTGCTCCAGGAAGTATCTCTACTCATACTGATTTCAGAGCGCAGGTATATGTTTTGAGTAAAGATGAAGGTGGAAGACATACTCCATTTGTAACTGGGTACAAACCTCAATTCTATATCAGAACTGCCGATGTAACTGGTGAAGTAGTTCTTGATGAAGGTACAGAAATGGTAGCTCCAGGTGATAATACCGAATTTACTGTTAAACTAATGGCTCCTGTAGCTATTGAAAAAGGAGTATCATTTGCTATCAGAGAAGGAGGACAAACAGTAGGACAAGGAATAGTAACAGAAATTTTGAAATAGGATTGAATTAAAGGAGGGTAACATGAAGTTTACCCTCCTTTGTATAAGTTTAATTTAGCTCTTTTAAGTAGAATGGCGAATTTAACTGCAAAAATTAGGGTAAAGCTAAAAGGATATGATTCAGTTGTAGTTGATAAGTCTGCAAAAAGCATCATAGAAACGGCAATAGGAACTGGTGCTAAAGTTGCAGGTCCTATACCTCTTCCAACTAAGAAGAGAAAAATAGCGGTTAATAGATCTCCATTTATTTACAAGAGCTCGATTGAACACTTTGAGATAAATATTCATAAAAGAGTAATAGATATAATAGATCCAACACCAAAGACCATTGATGCTCTTCAAAGGCTGGAGATGCCAGCTGGGGTTGATATTGGTATTCAATAATTAAAAATATGAAAGCACTAATAGGAATAAAAAAAGGGATGACAAGAGTATTTAGAGACAACAAAGTTGTTCCAGTGACTGTTGTGGATGTTTCCAATTGTATCCTGTCATATGTTGAAAAAGATGGATTTGAACTTGGTCTAGGAGAAATGAAAAAACCTAACAGAGCAATGACTGGAAAGTACAAAGTGGCTGGAAGAGTTCCAGCAAAGAGAGAATATTTTAAAGGATCTCTCGGAAATGAAGTTGAAATAGGTAGTGAAATAAAACCAGATATGTTTACTGCAGGTGATAAAGTTACTGTAAGAGGAGTGTCAAAAGGCAAAGGCTTCGCTGGTGTAGTAAAAAGATGGAAGTTTGCTGGAGGACCAAAAACACATGGACAATCAGATAGACATAGAGCACCAGGATCTATAGGAGCTGGTACTGATCCAGGAAGAATTGTGAAAGGGAAAAGAATGGCTGGAAGAAAAGGTGGAGATACTATTACATTATTGAACAGAGAAATAATTGATGTTAAAGATAATTATCTCCTTGTATCAGGACCAGTTCCAGGAGCAAAGGGAGATTTAGTAGTTATATATGCAAAATAATATGGAAGAAAAAGCAAAACAAACCAAAATAGAAGATAAAAAAGAAATTAAGAGAGAATTAAATCCTGCTGTTTGGAATGTTCCTTACAATGCTGATTTATTAACCCAAGTTATCTATATTTACAGAAATAATGAAAGAAAGAACACATTAGCAGTTAAGTCGAGGGGAGATGTTTCTGGTGGAGGTAAAAAGCCTTGGAAGCAGAAAGGTACAGGAAGAGCTAGACAAGGTTCGTCTAGGTCACCGCTTTGGGTTGGTGGAGGTGTTACATTTGGAAATGCTGGTGAAAAAAACTTCTCAAGAAAATTAAACAAGAAAATGGCAAGGAAGGCAGTTTGTGTAATGCTTTCTGAACGATTAAAGGAAGGAAATCTAGAATTTGTTCCTATGAATTTAGAATTTGCAGAAAAAACTAGAAAAAACTTAAAAAATAGTGTTGATGCAAGAAAAACATTGATTATATCTAGTAATGAAGATATACAAAAGAAACTTAAGAATTCTGATAAAGCTAAAGTGATAACAGGTGAGAAAGTTAATGCACAACATTTAGTATGGAGCAATTTTGTGTATGTTGATGAAGATATAATCTCTACTTTAGAAAAAAGACTGACAAATGGAAAGTAAAAAGATAACAATAAAACCTGTGATATCAGAGAAAACCTATACCATGGCGAATGCAGATAACAAGTATGTATTCTCTGTAGATAGGGGGATAAATAAAATAGAAGTAAAAAAAGCAGTAGAAACAAAATACAAGGTTAAAGTAACTGATGTAAATAGTTTAGTTAGACCTGGAAAGAAAAAGAGGGATTTTAAAACATATAAAATTAGAAGAGAGCAAGATAAAGTTAAAATGGTGGTAACTTTGAAAAAAGGAGATAAAATTGATGAATTTTTGAAAGGGTAGTATATGGCAGTAAAAAATTTTAAACCTACAACTTCTACAAGAAGAAAAACTAGATTATCAGACCGTAGCATGTTGAGTAAAGAGCATGGACCGAGATCTCTTACAATTGAGAAAAAACAAAAGTCGGGAAGAAATAATCAGGGAAGGATAACTATTAGACATAGAGGAGGTGGATTTAAGAGAAGAATAAGAGTGATTGATTTTAAAAGGGATAAATTTAATATTCCAGCTAAGGTCGATGATTTGTTTTTTGATCCTAATAGGACTGCATACTTAGCACTTTTGACATATGCTGATGGAGAAAAAAGATATATAATCGCTCCGAAGGATTTGAAGAAAGGAAGCACAGTAATTTCTGGTGAAAGAGTAGATATACTCCCAGGTAATGCTATGAAGATAAAAAATATCCCATCAGGAACATATGTACATTGTGTAGAGAATATGCCAGGAAAAGGAGCAGTATTTGGTAGGTCTGCAGGTCAAACAATAGTGGTACAAGGAATAGATCCAACTGGAAAGTATGTTCAAATAAAGATGCCATCAGGTGAAATTAGACTAGTTTTTGCTGATTGTATGGCAACAATTGGACAAGTCGGAAATGAAGATAAGTTGAATGTAAAACTAGGAAAAGCTGGTAGAAAAAGAAACTTAGGATGGAGACCAGAAGTTAGAGGAATGGTGATGCATCCAGCTGAACATCCTCATGGAGGAGGAGAAGGAAAAGCTCAAACTGGTGGAAAAGCTAAAGATATTTGGGGCCACAGGGTTGGTACTAGAACAAGAAAGAATGCTAGAACAGAGAAGTTCATTGTTAAAAGAAGAAGAACTAAAAACAGGCCATTTGCAAAGAAATAAATTGTATAACATAAAATATGTCCAGATCATTAAAGAAAGGTCCATATACAAATGAAAAATTGATGAAGAAAGTAACTAAGGCTAAAGAGGCAGGGAATATGTCTCCTATAAAGACTTGGGCTAGATCATCTGTTATAACTCCTGAAATGGTTGGAATGAAATTCTTAGTACATAATGGGAAAAAATTTGAAGAGGTACTCATAATGGAGTCAATGATAGGACATAGACTTGGAGAGTTTTCCTTGACAAGAAAGTTTAAAGGACATGCAAAGAAAGGAAAGCTTTCTAAGGTATACGGAAGTAGTGGAAGATTCGAAGAATAAATATAGTTAGAAAATTATGGAAGAAAAAGAAAAAACAGTAAAAGTAATAACAAGAAATATAGCAGAATCTCCTCTTAAGTTGAGGCTTGTTGTAGATACAGTAAGAGGAAAAAGTGTTGAAGATGCGTTGAATATATTAGAACTTGTAAACAAAAAGGGATCACTATTTGTCAAAAAGACTATACTATCGGGTGTAGCTAGTGCGAGAGAAAAATATGGAGTAGATAAAGAGAATCTGGTCATAAAATCAATAACAGTAGACGAAGGAAAGACATTAAAAAGAACAAGATTTGCTTCAAGAGGGAGAGTCTCTCGTATTAATAAAAGAAGATCAAACATTAATTTAGAATTAAAAGTTAAGTAAGTATGGGAAGAAAAGTAAATCCTAAAGCCATAAGAATGGGAATAAACAAAACTTGGGATTCAGTTTGGTATGCAGATAAGAAGAATTATCCGAAGTTACTTTCTGAAGATCTGATGATAAAAGAAAGAGTTTCAGAAGTTATGAAAAATGCTGGGATAGATTGTATTAAAGTTAATAGATTCGCAAACAAAATCGAAGTTTTGGTATATGTAGCAAAACCTGGAGTCGCTATTGGAAGAGGAGGAGAAGGAATAGACCTCTTGCAAAAAGAGCTGTCGAAAAAGCTAAAAGCTAATGTAGAGTTAAAAGTAAAAGAAGTTAGGAAAGCTGATTTATCAGCTAGAATCATAGCAAGGACAATAGCAGATGGAATAGAAAGAAGACAACCATCTAAGCTTCTTGCTGTAAGTGCTAAGGAAAAAATTATGGGTGCTGGTGCAAAAGGATTAAAAATATGGATATCTGGAAGAATAAATAATGCAAGTCAAGCACGAACAATCAAATTTACTGCTGGTTCAGTTCCTGCTCAAACCTTGCGTGCTGATGTTGATTATGCATTTGAAGTTGCAAAAACAATAGATGCTGGTCTTATGGGTGTAAAGGTTTGGATCTACAAGGGAGAAAAAAATAGTATAGATGAAGAAGATTAAAATTTTAGTGAATATATATGCTTCAGCCTAAAAAAAGAAAACATCCAAAAGAATTTAGAGGAACGATGGGGGGTGTTGCTACTGCAAATAATAAAGTAACATTTGGAGATTATGGATTGAAGTCCTTAGAAAATGGATGGGTAGATGCTAAAGAAATAGAAGCTGCTAGAAGAGCAGTGTCAAATTATACTAAAAGAAAAGGGAAAGTGTGGATAAAGATATTTCCTCATAAATCATATACTAAAAGGTCTATAAACAGTAAGATGCTTGGAGGAAAAGGTGCTGTCGAAGGGTATGTTGCAGTTGTTGTTCCTGGGACTGTGATGATTGAAGTTGGAGGCCTAGACGAAGCTACATCTCGGGAAGCATTGAAGTTGGCTGGACATAAATTATCAGTAAAAACAAAATTTGTGTCAAAACAAGAAATATAGCTTGTGAATAGTATAAATAATTGATAGAATACAGACCGTTATCTGACTAATTATGGAAAAAGAAGAAAAGAAAAAACAAAATAAAAGAATAGTTGAAGGAGTAGTGGTAGGAAATCAAATGGATAAAACTGTTAAAGTGCGTGTAGATAGGCTTGAGAGACATCCTGTGTATAAAAAGGTTATTAAGAGGAAGAAGGTCTATTTTGCTAGATCAGAAGAGAAATTAAATATTGGGGATAAAGTTACAATAAGAGAAAGTAGGCCATTGTCAAAAAAAATAAGATGGGTAGTAGTAAAGGAGGAGTAGTATGGTACAGAGAGGAACAATACTTAAAGTAGCGGACAACAGTGGAGCAAAAGAGGCTAAAGTTATAGGGATTCCGGGCTCTTCAAAGAGGAGATATGCTAGTATAGGAGATATTGTGACTGTAGCAGTACAGAGATCTCTTCCGAATGCAGGAGTTAAAGATCATGAAGTACATAAGGCTGTTGTTGTTAGAACAAATAAAGAATACAGGAGAAAAGATGGAACTTATATTAGATTTGATGATAATGCAGTTGTGCTAATAGAACCAAAGAATAAAGTGCCAAAGGGAAGTCGTATATTTGGTCCTGTGGCAAGAGAGTTAAAGGAAAGAGGTTTTGATAAGATAGTTTCTTTAGCTCCAGAAGTATTATAAAGGTAGACATTAAAAATATGAAAATCAGAAAAGGAGATACAGTTAAAATATTATACGGAAAAGATTCAGGAAAGGTGGGTGTGGTTAGGGCTGTTGATCAAAAGAAACGATCAGTTATAGTGGAAGGCTTGAATCTATACCAGAGACATCTGAAGGGTGATGGCAGGACTAGGACATCGGAGATTATTACAATAGAAAAGCCTTTTCCTGCATCTAAAGTTATGTTTGTGTGTCCTATGTGTAAAAAAGCTACAAGACTAAGTACAAAGAAAGAAGGGAAGAAATTGGTTAGAATATGTAAAAAGTGTGGAAAGAGCATAGTAGAAGAGAAGGAAGAGATTGTAGAAAAGAAAAAAGAGGAGAAAAAACCTAAAGAAATTAATAAAGAAAAGAAAGAATAAAAATGGCAAGATTACATGAAGAATACAACAAAAGAATAAAGAAGGAATTAATGGATGAACGAAAGTATCAGAGTATTATGCAGGTTCCTACCTTAGAAAAGATTGTCATAAATGTTGGTGTTGGGGAAGCATTAACAAATAAAGGGGCGATAGATGAAGTTGGTGAGATTTTAATGAAAATATCTGGACAGAAACCTGTTGTTAATAAAGCAAAAAAGGCAGTTTCAGCATTTAAAGTCAGAGAAGGAATGGAGATAGGAGAGTCAGTTACATTAAGAGGTGATAGAATGTGGGAATTTTTTGATAAACTGGTAAATATCGTACTACCAAGAACGAAAGACTTTAGAGGTTTGAGTCCTAAAGCCTTTGATGGACATGGAAATTATTCCTTGGGAATTGATGACCATACTGTATTTATAGAAATAAATCCTAATGAAGTGAATAAGATAAGAAGTTTAGAAGTTACATTGGTTACTACGGCAAGAACGGATGATGAAGCAAGAGCTTTTTTAGATAAATTTGGTTTTCCATTTAGAAAAGATGTCAACAAAGGCTAAAGAATACAAAGCAAAAGCATTGAAAAAGAAGTCTAAATACAGCACTAGGGTGTATAATAGGTGCGAAATTTGTGGAAGATCAAGAGGATATATTAGACACTACGGTATTTGCAGGATCTGTTTCAAGCAACTAGCAAGTGAAGGAAAAGTTCCTGGGGTTAAAAAATCAGTGTGGTAATTTAATAATTAAAAAGAATGAATGATTTAATAGCTGACCTATTAGCAAGAATACAAAATGGAATAATGAGGAAAAAAGATACTGTTCTTGTAGTTAATACAAAGATGAATAAGGCAATACTGGAAGTGTTAAAGAATGAGAAAATGATAGATAGCTATGAAGAGAAAGGAAATTGTATCGAAGTTAAACTTTTGTATGTAAATAATGAACCTGTAATTACAAAATTGGTAAGAGTAAGTAAACCAGGGCAGAGGATCTATGTTTCTAAGCAAGAAATTAAGCCAGTAATGAATGGAAGAGGAATATCAATAATTAGTACATCAGAAGGATTAATGTCTGGAGCTTTAGCTAAAAGTAGAAGTCTTGGTGGAGAGTTAATATGTGAAGTTTGGTAATCAAATGTCTAGAATAGGATTAAAACCAATAAAAATTGAAGAAGGAGTTGAAGTTGGAGTTAGTGAAAACTGTGTTACAGTTAGTGGCCCTTTGGGAGAATTAAAAATTAATCTTCCAGAAGGAATATCATGTGAAATTGAAAATGGAGAAGTTTTGGTAAAAAGAGATAATGATACTAAACAAGCGAAGTCTAATCATGGTACTTATCGTATGATTATAAGTAATGCAATACAAGGTGTTAAAAATGGATTTGAAAGAAAACTTGAACTTGTCGGAGTTGGATACAGAGCAAGAATGGAAGGTCAGACTTTGGTTATGAGTTTAGGATGGAATCATCCTGTTAAAATAGATCCTGTTGAAGGTATTACAATAGAAGTTCCAGAAGAGACAAAAATTGTGATAAAAGGGTATGATAAACAAAAAGTTGGAGAGTTTGCTGCTGGTATCAGAGAAATAAGAAAGCCAGAGCCGTATAAAGGGAAAGGAATTAGGTACGAAGGAGAGTATGTGAGAAGAAAGAGTTCTAAATCTAGTATAAAATCATAAAATGGCAAACTTAACTAAAAAAGAAAGAAGAATAAGAAGGAAAGCTCATATCAGGAAGAATATCCATGGGACATCTGAAAAACCTAGGGTATTTGTTTTCAAAAGCAACAGGTATTTTTATGCTGGGCTTGCTGATGATGATAAAAGTGTCGTTATTAAGTCGTTTATGTCAAAGAAAAATGAAAAGGATATATTAGAGATGGCAAAGAAGTTTGCACAAGAAGCTAAAAAATTTGATTCACTTGTGTTTGATAGAAGTGGATACAAATATCATGGTTTGATACAGAAATTTGTTGAAGAATTAAGAAAAGAAGGTATTAAAATTTAAGGTAAAAATATGAAAGAAGGAGATAAAAAAAATACAAAAGAAAGAAAAATGTTTGAGAAGAAATCTCTACCGATAAGGAGGGTAGCTAAGGTTACTAAAGGTGGAAAAAGATTAAGGTTTAGTACTGTGGTTGTTGTTGGGGATAGACATGGTACGGTTGGTGTTGCATTAGGGCGTGGAGCAGACGTGAGAGGTGCAGTAGAGCAAGGTGAGAGACTTGCTTCAAAGAGAGCTTCAAAGATTGAATTGATAGGAGATACAATTCCTCATGAAGTGACAATGAAATATGGTGCTTCTAAGGTATTGCTTAGACCTGCTCGTCCAGGTACTGGAGTTATAGCTGGATCTTCAGTGAGGACAGTTTTAGAGATGGCTGGAGTTGATAATGTATATGGAAAAATATTAGGTAGTTCTGATCCAAATGGTAATGCGTACTGTACTTACAAAGCACTCAAATCATTAAGAAGTGGAAGAGTTTTAGAAAGAATGACAAAAATGAGGGACAGAATCCAGTTGAAGGAACAAGCAGAAAAAGAAAAGAAAGAAAAGGAAGAAAAGAGAAGAAAGTTATTAAAAAAAGAAAAAGCTTCAGGAAGAGTGAAATCAAAAGGAAATGAGAAAAAAGTTAAAATGAATCCAAAGAAGTAATGAATCTTGAAAATATACCTAAAAGGAAAAATAGAATGGAAAAAACTAAAAGGCTTGGTAGAGGTTATGGCTCTGGTGTTGGAGGTCATACAGTAGGGCGAGGAACTAAAGGACAAAAATCGAGAGCTGGACACAAATCACTCGAATTTTTTGAAGGAGGAAATGTTCCATTTTTTAGAAGAATGCCAAAATACAAAGGATTTAATAGGAAGTTTAAGAAAAGCGTTAGTGCCGTTAATTTAGAAACTTTGGAGAAATATTTCAATGAGGGTGAGGTAGTTAACATCAATAGCCTAAAGGAAAAGGGAATAGTAAAAAAGAATTCAGAAGAGGTGAAAATTTTGGGAAAAGGAGATTTAAAGAAGAAGTTGACCATTGAAGGAATTAATATCTCGAAAAGTGCTGTGGAGAAGATAAAAGAAGCTGGTGGAATGATCAAATAATCTGCATTAAGATGGAGAAACTCTCAGAAAAACTTAAGTCTATTTGGAAAACAGAGGAGATTAGGAAAAAGATATTCTTTTCTCTAATGATAATGGTTGTGTACAGGGTACTGTCTGCAATTCCAGTATCAGGTATACCTGCGGAAGCAATAAAGCAGTTATTCGAAGGTACTGGTGTTGGCGAAGTTCTCTCTACAGTTTCAGGAGGTGTTCTTGAAACAGCTTCCATTGTAGCAATAGGGTTAACCCCCTATATCAACTCATCAATTATATTCCAGTTATTAGGTACTGTTATTCCAAAATTAGAAGAATTAGGTAAAGAAGGTCAGGAGGGTAGGAGAAAGATTTCAATGTACACAAGAATAGTTACAGTTCCATTAGCTATCCTTCAATCTTTTGTAATATATTCTTCTCTTCTGGCAATGGGGTTAATATCAAAACTGGGAACATTAGAATTGATTGCTATGTCTGGTACACTTACTGCCGGTTCTGTCGTAATGATGTGGTTTGGTGAATTAGTATCAGAAAGTGGTGTAGGAGGAGGTTCTTCGTATCTAATTATGCTTGGAATATTATCTGGTATTCCGGGTACGATAAGAAGTAATTTCCTAACAATGGATTCAGTTCAGAAAATTGTATTTGGCTTAATTTCATTATTGCTTGTAACCTCTGTTGTATTTGTTACTCAGGCGGAGAGAAGAGTAAAAATACAATACTCGAGAAGAGTCCGTGCTGGTGGAGCAATGGAAAGCTATATTCCCATAAAGCCTACACAATCTGGAGTTATGCCAGTAATCTTTGCTATGGCATTTATTTCATTTCCACAGTTAATTGGTAAGTTTTTGGTGAGCAAGAATTACAATCAGGGACTAACGGATTTTACTCAAAGGATATTAGACTGGCTTAGTAACCCATATATATATAATTCTTTAATATTTGTTTTGGTTATTGCCTTTTCCTTCTTTTATTTGACTGTTGTATTTAAAACAGATGAATTAGCAGAAAATTTGCAGAAACAGGGAGCATTCATACAAGGAATAAGACCTGGAGAGAATACTGCTGAATATCTCAAAAAGGTAAGTTTTAGACTTACTACAATTGGAGCAATATTCTTAGCAGTTTTATCAATACTTCCAGATGTCTTTATTCAGATAGGCTTAATCCCACGATCGGTATATTCAGGAACAGGATTATTAATAGTTGTTGGTGTTATTTTGGAGGTAAAGAGACAAGTGGAATCAATGATAACCGTCAGAAGCTACAATAAATATTTGTAATATTATCCTAGTTTTTCAATTTTTATGATGACATTATTATTTCATGGCCCATCTGGAAGTGGAAAAGATACTCAAGCAGAACTTCTCGTTGAAAAGTATAACTTTGAAAATATTGGAACTGGTGAAATGATAAGAAAGATGGTAGAAGAGGGTGACACAGATGCTCTTAAGGCATATGAGTATGTAAAAATAGGAAAATTTGTTCCTGATGAAATTATATACAAGATGCTTCCTAAATGGGTTGATAAATATGATAAAAATAAAAACTGGGTGTTTGTATCAGTGGTAAGAAGTGTTGGACAGATAGATCTATTTGATGATCTTCTTAAACAAAAAGGTAGAGTATTAGACAAGTTTATTCATTTCAAATTGGATGAAAAGAGTGCTATTGAAAGAATGTCTCTTCGCAAATATTGTCCTAAATGTGGTGCCACATATCATGATAAATATAAACCAGAGGAAAAAAATGGATTCTGTTCAAAATGTGGTACAGAATTGATAAGGAGGGAAGATGATAAGCCTGAAAAAATAAAAGAAAGACTTTTAGAATATAATAGAACGATAGAACCAATACTTGATGCTTACAGGAAAAGAGGAATTTTAATTGAAATAGATGCTTCACCATCAATTGAAGACATACATGAAGAAGTTGTTAAGAAATTGAACTTGTAAATGCATATATTTTTTGTTATTCTCTGCATGTTCTTTTTTGAGATGTTGATGAGTGTTAAATTAAGATCTTTATTGAATTAATAGTACTCTTCTGGTATAATCCGGAAGGTTTTAAGTAAAGGGGGCATTAAATAAACTATGAATGACAGCAAAAAAGTTTTTGAATTTGATGGAATAGTAAAAGAATGCCTTCCCAATACTCAATTTGTTGTTGAGATCGATGTGAATGGATCCAAGCATCAGGTTGTTGGGTATCTATCTGGGAAGATGAGAATGCACTACATTCGAATACTGGAGGGTGATAAGGTTAAGATAGAAATGACTCCCTATGATAAAGAAATGGGGAGGATAACATATAGACTTTAATAAAAATGAAAGTAAGAGCTTCGGTAAAAAAAAGATGTCCTGATTGTTATGTGGTAAAGAGAAAATCCAGAGTATATGTCTATTGTAAAAAGAATCCTAAACATAAGCAAAGACAAGGCTAGTTTTAATTAAATTATTTGTTTCTAAAATGGCAAGAGTCGCAGGAATTGAAATACCAAATGACAAAAAAGTATGGGTTTCGCTGATGAGTATATATGGAATAGGCGAAGCAAGTGCTAAAAAGATTTGTGAGAAGAGCAATGTTAATAAAGATGTGTTAGTTAAGGATTTATCAGAGACAGAATTGGATAAAATAAGAAAAGTGATAGAATCGAACTTTACGGTCGAAGGTGAATTAAGACAAGATATATTTAGAAATATCAAAAGACTTAAAGATATTAGAGCATACAGAGGTATCAGGCACAAATTAGGTCTTCCTGTAAGGGGACAGAGGACTAGGCATAATGCTAGAACTAGAAAAGGGAAGAGTAGGCCTGTAGGTGGTTTAAAGAGAACTTTAGATAAAACATAATACATAAAAATATGGCAGAAACTGCAAAAGTTAAGAAAACAAAAACTGTAAAGAAAAATGTTCAAAGTGGAGTTGTCACTGTACAATCTACTTTTAATAATACGATTATTACAATAGCTGATGAGAATGGAGAAGTTTTAGGTCAGGGAAGTCCATCTAGAATAGGGTTTAAAGGTGCAAAGAGAGGTACTGCCTATGCTGCGACAAAGGCAGCCTTAGATGTTGCAGAAAAAGTTATAAAGAAATATGGGTTAAGGGAAGTTAAAGTTGTTCTTAAAGGCCCAGGAGCTGGAAGAAATGCTGCAGTTAAGGGATTGGATTCTGCTGGGTTGAAGATAACTATGTTAGTTGATAAAACACCTATTCCACATAATGGATGCAGAGCAAGAAAAGCTCCAAGAAAGTAGTTAAGATATATATTTTAAGTAATGGGAAGATACACTGGACCAAAAGAAAAATTGAGTAGAAGAGAAGGAGTAAACCTACATTTAAAAGGTTCAAGATCTTTTTCTGAAAAAAATGGTCTTCAAAGAAAACCTTTTGCTCCTGGACAGCATGGAAACAAGAGAAGAGCTAGACTTTCAAACTATGGATTCCAATTAAGGGAGAAACAAAAAGTAAAGAGAATATATGGTTTGAGAGAAAAGCAGATGCATTCGGTATATAAAGAAGCGGACAGAAGGTCCAAAACTAGGAACACGGATAAAGGTTTAGAATTTTTGAGACTTTTAGAACTTAGATTAGACAATGTTTTGTATTTAGCAGGACTTGCACCATCCAGAGCTGCAGCTAGACAGTATGTGGTACACGGTCATGTTAAGGTTAATGGTAAGAAACTTTCGATTCCGTCGTATGAACTTACAGAGAATGATTCTGTTGAATTGACAAAGGCTAAACTTGCACCAGCACAGAAACTGTTTGAGTCTCCTTCATGGATTGAAAGAAGTGGAGAATCGTGCAGAGTTGTAAGAATGCCTATTAGGGACGAGATTGATGAAGGAATAAAGGAGAACCTAATAATTGAGTTCTACTCTAGATAATTTTTGTTATTATTTTACTAATGGAAGCATTTAAGGACATAAGAGTTACCATAAAGGAAGAAAAGGAAAATTATGGACTTTTCTTAATTTCTCCTTTACCTAGGGGATATGGTCATACTTTAGGCAATTCGCTTAGAAGAATATTGTATTCTAGTCTTAAAGGAACAGGAATAACCAGTGTAAAAATCAAAGGTATAGATCATGAATATACTACGATAGATGGAGTAATGGAGAATGTAGTTGATGTCATAATGAATCTAAAACAGGTAAAATTCAAAACTTCTTCAGATGATGTTTTTACATGTAAAATAAAAGTAAAAGGAAAGAAAGAAGTTACAGCTGGAGATATTGAAGTCTCAGGAGATTTGGAAGTTGTAAATAAAGATGCTCATATAGCTACCTTGACAGACGCTTCTTCCTCTCTTGAAATGGAACTTAAAGTTGAATCAGGGATTGGATATAAACAGGTTGATGATTCTGAGAGAAAAGAGATAGGGGTGATCCCAATGGATTGTGATTTTTCACCAGTTAAAAGAGTAAGTTTGAGTGTAGAACAAGCAAGAAAAGGACAAGAAACAGACTTAGATGCGGTACTAATAGGAGTTCTAACAAATGGTGGAATTGCACCAAAAGATGCTCTTGTAGAATCTGCTAAGATACTCCAAGAGTTTGCAGGTAAAGTGATGATTGCAATGGGTATGGCTAAAGAAGAAGTAATTGCTCTTGAAGAAAAGGCAAATACTATACAGGCCGAAGAAAATAAGGAACAAACTTCTGAAAATGATGAGATAGGCAATTGGAAAATAGAAGATCTTCCAATTTCAAAGAGGTCTAAAACAGGTCTTTTAGCAGGAGGATTCAAAACGGTGGCAGACCTTAGAGGAACGACTGCTACTGAACTCTTAAGCTTACCAGGTTTTGGAAATAAATCACTTAATGAAATTTTGGAATTACTCACTGATTATGGTATTAATATTAAGGGTTAAAAGATAATGTACAAGAGAGTTAAGAAAGCAAAACTAGGAAGAAAGCAATCACATAGAAATTCTTTGAGAAGAAACCTTTTGAGGTCTTTGTTTAAACATAACAGTGTAGTTACAACTACCCCAAAGGCAAAAGTACTGAAACAAGATTCTTCTTCTTTGATAGCAAAGGGCATCTCTAAAGGTCAATCATTAGAGTTTAGAAGAGAACTTGGAAATATATTTGGAAGTGATGACATTGTAAAAAAGTTTTATGAATACATTAAAAAAGAAAATATTGGTGTAGTCATAACAAAAATTGGATTTAGATCAGGTGATAATGCTGAAAAATCAAGAGTTACTTTGAAAGGAATGGAGAAAAAGAAAGTTGTTAAAAAGGATAAAAATATTGAAGAAAAGAAGAAAACTGTTCAAAAAGTTGAAAAAACTGCTAATGTTAAAAATGAAAAGAGAATAGACAAAACCGCAGTTGTTAAAAAAGCACAAAGAGCTAATACTAGATCAGGACTTTAATTAAATAGTAGAAATAATGAAATACAAAACAATTTGGACAAAACAAAATGATGTAAAAAGGAAATGGTATCTTGTTGATGCTAAAGATCAAATACTTGGACGAACTGCAACTAAAATAGCTTCATTATTGATTGGTAAGGAGAAACCTGAAATAGTTCCGGGAGTTGACTGTGGCGATTATGTTATTGTAATAAATAGTGATGATGTAAAACTTACTAGAGGAAAGGAGACAAAAAAGATATATTTTAGGCATTCAATGTATCCTGGGGGAGCAAAAGAAACACGTTTTGATGAACAAATGGAAAAAGATTCTCGAAAAGTTATTATCGATGCAGTAAAAAATATGCTTCCAAACAATAAGCTGAGAGACAAAAGACTTGCAAGATTGTTTGTGTATAGAAATTCAGAGCATAAACATACAGCACAAAAGCCTGAAGTTATTAAATTGTAATATTTTAAACGGTGGAGAAATATTTTGAAGGAGTAGGAAGAAGAAAAAGATCTACAGCCAGAGTAAGGGTGTATAAAGGTGATAAAGCATCTAGTATTAATGGGAAAAGCATAGATGAATATTTTGGACCAAAGTCTGAAGTTATAATAAATAGACCTTTCATAGTCCTCGGTCTTGAAAATAAATATTACTTTACTGCTAAGGTAAATGGAGGAGGTGTGCATGGGCAGATGGATGCAATTAAATTAGGAATTTCCAGAGCGTTGTACTCAATGGATGAGAGTCTAAAGCCGGTATTAAGAAAAAGTAAACTTGTTACAAGAGATCCTCGTGAGGTGGAAAGAAAGAAATATCACCATGTTAAGGCTAGAAAGAAGCCTCAATTCTCAAAGAGGTAGTTTCCATGGTATAATGTGTGCGTGCAAGTACACTAGATGATTGCATTTGCTCTTTGCAAATGAGGAAAGTCCGGACTTCATGTCAGTCCTGAACATATCAGGATAGGTGCCAATGAAAGTTGGAGGGGAGTAATCTTCTGGAGAAAAGGGCAACAGAAAGTTATACCGCCTCTTTGAGGTAAGGGTGAAATGGTGGT
>Ga0116192_1001494_pt1 | contig 16373 bp, 15 predicted proteins | sample AD_UKC113_MetaG_FD_89876 | JGI IMG/M metagenome (GOLD analysis project Ga0116192, IMG submission 89876) | Active sludge microbial communities of municipal wastewater-treating anaerobic digesters from Hong Kong - AD_UKC113_MetaG | ecosystem: Engineered > Bioreactor > Anaerobic > Digestate... | reverse complement strand
GATGAGGCCACTTCTTCGGTGGACACCGAGACTGAGCATCTTATACAGGATGCCCTCAACAAGGCTTTGGAGGGAAGAACCAGCTTTATCATTGCTCACAGGCTCTCCACCATACGCTCGGCAGACCGCATCCTTGTCATTGATAAGGGCCGGATCATTGAAGAAGGGACCCATAAGCAGCTCATCAAGAAGAAGGGCCACTATTATCAACTCTATACCAATCAGCTCATTGAAGAACAGGAAAAGGCGGCATTTGCCCAATAGACCTGAAAGAAAAAAGCAGCTCCACCTGACATGGGTGGAGCTTTATATTAGGTAAGGCTGCTTAGAAGACCTTGTATCTGCATTGCTTGTTATTCAGCAGGTTTTGCTCGGCCTTGTGGTAAATGATGTCGAAATCGTTATCCACACTACCCAGGGCCGAGCCCCAACTTATACTGATGGCATAGGGCTTGTTGATGGTGCGGTTGACCTCATTAAGCCCATTGGTGAAACGATTGACGATGGTCTTTATGGGGTCGCTCTGGATATTCTTAACCAGGATAACATACCGTTCACAACTCTGATGGGAAAGGAAATCGTCATCCCGAATGGATTTTGACAAGAGCTGGGACACCGTGGAGATGGTAAATTCACCCTCATCAAAGCCATACTTGGAGTTAATCTCAAAGAAGTTGTCTATCTCTACCAGTATAAGCACATATTCACCTGTACTGCTCCTGCGGTGCTGTAGCATATTGGCCGCCAGAAAACGAAGATGATTGAGCTTGTCCAGGTTCTCTTTCACCGTCAGCTCGTTCAAGCGCTTATTGGATTTTTTGAGGCTTTCATGGGCATCCAGAAGCCTTCTTTCAATTTCCCGCTGCTCCTTGGCCTGGTATTGGCTGCCTAAATAATGGCACAGCTCCAGACCCAGGTCGTCAATGAACGGCGCCAAAGCTTCATAGGCCGAAATAAGCAGAAAACCATACTGATTCTTGCTGAAATAGAGCGGTTTGATGAGTATGGGCTCCTGAATGTCCTCAAAAAACTGATCGGGCAGGATGTCGGAGAACGGGAAGGGCTTGTTATAGGTGATGACCTTCCCCCGGGAATACCCATAGAACAGGGTTCCTTTAAGGTTGGGCCGCAATTGCGTGTCGTCAAAAGGAATAACCTCGGGATAGCAGACTATATAACAATGGGAAATATTATTCTCTTCCAAATAGCTGGTCAGCTCCTGGTTAAGCTCCACCGAGTCAAGCAACTGGAGCCGCCCATTTAAACGATAGGAGCTGATATAGGGGAAGGGAGAATCAAACTTCAGATCTTCCTTAAGGCTGCAGCCGCAGGACTCACGAAGGAGAAGCTCGGGCTCCACCGTATAGGTCGTCCTTTTGTTCCGCTGGCTGAAGATGAGCTCAAACAGGGCAGATACCGACTTTTTGGCCATCTCGTCAAAACGCTGACTGACAGTGGTTATCAACGGCGGGCAATAATCAAAATAGCCTGTTCCGTCAAAGCCGGACACAGCCACATCATCAGGAACACGAATCCCATGATCAAAAAAGCAGCGAATGGCTCCCAGTGCCATTTCATCATTGGCGCAAACCACCGCATCAATCTCTTTTCGTTTAATGGGCTCTACAAGAACCTTGGCATGATTGTAGCCCGAGGTATATCGGAAATTTCCCGACAGAAGGAATTCTGGCTTCACGGTCAAACCATGCTTTTGAAGAATGTCCAAAAAGGTTTTCTTGCGCTCATTGGATTCCTGATGGGCCAGGGGTCCGCCAATATGAGCGAATTTCGTATAATGGTGGGTCTCAATAAGGTGAGAAACCACTTGATGAAAACCAATGGAATTATTCAGCCTGATGGAGGTGAGCTCATCGAAATCTACACCAATTGATACAACAGGCAGGTCTATAGCCCGTGCAAACTCCTCCACAATTGCGTTGCCACAGTTTGTATTAACGGCGCTTGAAAGAATCAGCAAACCATCCAGGCGCTCTTGCCGAATTATCCTGAGCAGTGTATTACTTGTAAAATTTTTCAAGGAATTGTTGTCAAGACTATGCCCCTCAAAGACTATGAGGCTTGCCTTTCGTTCCTTAAGCTCTTGAGCAATCCATTTGTAGAAACTTAAACAATAGCTGCTGTCAAAAACACCTATGAGTAGACCTATTCTCATAACCACCCGCTACCTTTACCCTCTTGGATAGCAACTATCCTTAAAAACTTATTACCACCGTAAGCCAAAAAATAACAGGAATATGCATCAATACCACCAATTAATGAGTGTCATTTTACACAAAAGGAAGGGGTTCCTGGAAGGTATTTTTTCCGTTGACGTAACGTGTAAAAATGTCTATAATTGAGTTGACTTAAAGTCTCTTAGAATCTCTATTAGGTGAGGCTCCTATACAGATAAATGCTGCTGCCCGGAAACGTCGAGAGACGCCAATGGGTGAACAGACTCTACCGGATTAAGGTCTTGTCTAATGTAGCTGGTGAAAGCCTAAGCTGTATAGTGCCAAAGCTCAATGACGGGAGTGTGATCATTATGGATAGTAGTGATGGTAATCCGCTCCGGCGGATTTTTCTTATATTGTCAATTCAGGCAGGTCAAAGGGTTGTAATTCCCTAGTCTTTCAGGGATGTGCAAGCCTTAAATTAAGCCTGCGAAGGCCCGTTGGGTATTTTTCAAAGAGGTGATTATTATAGAAAGAAGGTGATTTCCGATGATGGAAATCTTAAAGTCTCACGATCGTGGGGCTGAGTTAATTGCGCTTGATTTCATTGAAAAAGGCTGCTGGATTAATTTAGTCGCTCCTACTGAGGACGAACTGAATCTGGTGATAAAGAATATAGGTCTTGAGCGAAGTATGCTTGTAGACCCCTTGGATGATGAAGAAAAACCGCGTATTGAAGTTGACGACGACCAGACACTTATCATTGTTGACGTTCCCTATGTTTTTGAGGATGAGCAGTCCATTAAGTTTGAAACAGTACCTTTAGGCCTTTTGCTGGTGCGGGATGACTATATCATCACCATCAGCAGCAAGCAGACCTCTGTTTTTGATCGCTTCAGAAACGGCCAGATAAAGGACTTTTATACACATAAAAAGACCCGGTTTATACTGCAGATACTTTACCATGTGGCGAAAGACTATTTGAAGTACTTAAAGCACATTGACAAGAAAAGTGAGTTTCTTGAAAAGGCTTTGCATAAATCACTGAGAAACAAGGAACTGTATAAGCTTCTGGAGCTGAGTAAGAGCCTTGTCTACTTCACCACATCCTTACGATCCAATGAAATCGTTCTTGAACGACTGCTCAGAGGCAAGTTCATCAAGATGTATGAGGAGGATCAGGAGCTTCTGGAGGATACCATTATCGAGAATAAACAGGCCATCGAGATGTCCAATATCTACAGCACCATCTTAAGCGGCACCATGGATGCCTTTGCCTCGGTGATATCCAATAACCAGAACAGTGTGATGAAGTTCCTGGCGGCGATTACCATCGTCATTTCGCTGCCCAATATTGTCTATAGCTTCTTTGGACAGAACTTCCCCATACCCTTCAGTGACAACCCCTTTATGTGGTTGTATGTGCTCATTGGGTCCATTGTTCTTTCCCTGGCTGTGGCCTTTGTCCTCTATAGACGGGATATGTTCTGAATTTGGGCTCAAATAGCGCAAATTAGGTGTTGATTTTTTCTTAAGTTTGTATTATCATAGTTTATGCGCCTTTTCAATAAGGCGCAACCTATGCGCCCATAGCTCAACTGGATAGAGCGTCTGGCTACGGACCAGAAGGTTGTGGGTTCGACCCCTGCTGGGCGCGCCAAAACGGAGCCTGTAAGTTATGACTTACAGGCTCCGTTTCTATATGCACAGCTCTATGAGCCGCTTATAAGCACCCTGTATCCCTCCGCCTTGTGCCGGTCTTGATCCTCCCTTTTGCGACGGTCTGGCAGGCGTTTGCTCCAATTAATCATTCGTCTTTATCTTGGAGATCTTTATGACGATCTTCCCTCAATTTTAACTATATAATGCTAATTACAGTAAGAGTCGCTATATTTTGGGTTCGTCTTTCCTTTTTTATTTTGCTCCTCTTACAAGTAAATCACTTGAAAATATATTTAAAGAATTATAAAATTAAAGTATAGAAAAGTTGATTTTTGTGTTTGGAGAGATTGATATGGATAAGAAAAAAAAGCCCCGCCTGAAGGATATTGCGGATAAGTTAGGAATTTCTGTCAATGCCGTATCGTTGGCTCTGAACAATAAAGTGGGTGTAAGTGATGAAACCAGGCTCCAGGTCCTGAGGGTTGCCGATGATTTGGGGTATCTGGATCAATGCAAGGCGGCCGGGAAAAGGCCGCATTATAACAACATCTGTGTTTTGCTTGAGGAAAAGGTCTTTAAGGATACACGGTTCTATCCCAAGGTCATTCTGGGCATTGAAAACGAGGCTAAGGCAAACCATTATGATACGCTGCTCAATTTTATCAGCAAGGACAGATATGATGTTCCCCAATGCATTGAGCGCGGAAAGGTCGACGGGATTATTGTCCTCGGTCATATTGACGATGAATATCTGAATTTGCTCAAGGCCTTTAAAATTCCCTTAATTCTTGTGGACTACGCTTCCATGTCGGTCAACACCGATGCTGTATTGACACAAAACATACCGGGAGCCTTTAAGGGGACCGAATATCTTATAAAAAACGGACATCGCCATATTGGATTCTTCGGGGAAATTGATGCTGCCATGAGCTTCAACGAACGATGGCTGGGCTTTAATATGGCGCTTAATCATTATCACATCCCTGTTTCAAGCGAATATTGCATCACGCGGAATGTAGAGGAGAATGCGCTTAAAAACAACTATCTGGCAATCGTCGACATGCTTAAGGACATGAAAAGCTTTCCCACGGCCTGGTTTTGTGCCAATGACTCGGCGGCGGCTGTGTTGATCAACGCACTAAAAAACCTGGGCAAAAAAGTCCCGGACGATATTTCTGTCATGGGCTTTGATGATATTGACATATGCGCAATGACAGAGCCCCAGCTTACGACCATGCACATCAGCAAGGAGGTCATGGGCATTACAGCAGTAAAAGAACTGCTGGACAACATCAAAGCACCCAATACCATGCAAAGGCATATTCGGCTGCCCGTGAGGCTGAAGGAAAGGGACTCGGTGCGCCGGATCACCGACGGTAAACATTAAAGTAAAAAATAAGTAAATTCAAGTAAAATTTAATTGAATATCCATCGTTCTCTTCAATATAATTATTGATGGAAGGAACTTTCTTTTCCAAAAGCAAAAGGAGGGATATTTATGAAAAAGCGCATTTATTTCATTTTGACTTTAATGCTGGCTGTTTCACTTCTTTTCACTGCGTGCGGAAACCAGCAGGTATCTGATACTTCGGGTACATCCACACCGGAGAGTACGCCGAAAGCATCGGACAATAGCAAGCCTAAAGAGAAGGTAGAAGTTAAGCTTTCCACCTGGGCAGGCTCCGAGGAAGCTGCGGAGCTTCAGGCAATTCTTGATCGTTTGAATGCAGCTTCAGATACCTATATCATTGTACAGGATTCCAATCCTGCCGACTATGATACCCGTCTCACCACTCAGCTTTCGGGCAATGCAGGTCCCGATCTTTTCTGGGTCAGCGCATCAAGAGCAGCCCAGTTTGCTGCCAGGGGTGTTATGCTTGACATCACCGACAGATTGAAGGCTTCCGACAAGCCTGCAGCAAATACCAATGACTACTATGAGTCATCCTTCGGTCCTTTCTCAAAGGATGGAAAGATTTATGGTCTCCCATGGATTATGCAGCCCGTCGTCCTGTATGTGAATCAGGATGCTTTGGATAAGGTCGGCATCACCATTGATCAGAACTGGAATTGGGACAGCTTTATGGATGCGGCCAAAAAACTCACTCTGGACAAGAATGGTAAGCATCTTGGAGAGAGCGGATTCGATGCCAATAATGTGGTTCAGTGGGGCTTCACTTTAAATGGTTGGCCGCCTGTGCAAATGTTTATCTGGCAGGCCGGCGGCGAAGTCATTGCCCCGGATTTCAGCAGCTCGCCCATCGATACTGCTGAGGCCATGAAGGGCTTTAACTTCTATCGTCAATTGCTTGACAGCGGTGTTGTTCCTTCACAGCAAACCATCCGAGACAGGGGCTTTGACCAGATGTTCAGGGATGGACAGGTTGCCATGTTCATGGGCGGAGCCGCCGACTCACTGGATACAAGGGTTGACAGCTTCAAATGTGTTGTTCGCGAGGTTCCGGCAGGTCCTACAGGTATTAAGGCTACCTTCGTAGATGTACTGGGTATGGGCATCAATGCTAAGACTAAGAATGCTGATGCCGCATTTGAGGCCCTGGTTGATCTGTCCGAGGAAATACATAAGTGGAAGGTCATGCCGCCGCGCAAGTCTATCAGCAGCCTGGATAATATGGTAACACTGCATCCCGAAAGAAAGGACGCCTTTGCAGCCATCATCAACTCTCTGGAATATTCCAAGCCCTATCGATTCTATGAGGATTATCCGGATTGGGATACTGTATTCTGGAATCAGCTTATGGATCCCATTGTGAATAACAACGGCAATCCCGAGGCGCTTGTTCCCAGTGTTAAGCCTCTGCTCGACGAAGCACTTAAATAAATCCATGGGAGAGGCAGAATTATAAAGGAGGCTCAAATGCCTCCTTTTATAAAAAAGAAGGGGTTCTATGGATAGATTTTGGGGCACTTTTACACGTTGGCTTATAACACCGGTCTGCCTGTTTGTATTGGCTGCAGGATTGTATTTCCTGATGCGGCTGTTCCGCTTAAGAAAGGATCAGGCCACCGGTATTGCCTTAATATCCCCTTGGCTCTTAGGATTTCTGGGGTTTACGGCATTTCCAATTTTGTACTCGCTCTATTTAAGCTTTACTGATTTTAACCTGTTTGGCAAGGAGAATTGGGTAGGCCTTAGCAACTACATAAAGTTATTCACCAAGGATATTGAATTCTGGCCCTCGGTAAGGATTACACTCTCCTATGCCCTGCTCACCCTGCCCATAGGCATTTTCGGTTCGCTTCTGGTTGCGCTCCTTGTAAACCGGGAGTTACGCGGTATAAAGATTTACAGGACCATATTCTATCTTACGGCCATCCTCCCTGAGTCGGCTGTGGCTATCATCTGGAGGCAGCTTTTTAACGGTGAGTCAGGTCTGATTAACTTCTTCCTGTCGCTTTTTGGCGTGAACAAAATCGACTGGTTTGGCAATCCCCAATATGTCCTGACCGCATTTGTCATCATCAGTGTCTGGGGAATATTTGGCACCAACACGATTATCTTCCTGGCAGCCCTTAAGGATGTTCCCAAAAACCTGTATGAGGCAGCAGAGATTGACGGTGCTTCATCCTTCAGCAAATTAAAGTATATAACTATCCCACAAATATCTTCGGTGATTCTCGTTCAGGTGATTATGAGCCTGATTGGATCACTACAGATGTTTACAGTTGCCCAGTTCTTAAGACCCACCACACAGGCAGGACTATTTATGAATCAGCTTGTTTATACCAGGGGCTTTACTCAGCTCCATATGGGCGAAGCTTCGGCCATAGCCTGGGTGCTGTTTGTCATCATCCTTGTCCTCACACTGGTGGTATTCAAGTCCTCCCCGGCATGGGTTCATTATGAAGCTGAAGTTAAGAAGGCGAGGTAGCGGTATGGAAAATGCACTTCCATTAGGTCAGTCCCAATCAAAGCGTAAAATCATTATTGATATTATTGTCTACATAATTCTTACTGCTATGGCAGCGGTCATATTGATTCCGCTTTTCTGGATGATATCCACTTCGCTGAAATCCAATGCCGATATTTTTGCATGGCCGCCGGAGTGGATTCCTGACCCGCCCCATTGGGAGAATATTGCCAATGCATGGAACGCCATGCCCTTCAACAAATTTCTGCAAAATAGCCTGTTCATTGTTATCCTTGGCGTCAGCGCCGAGGTGATCAGTGAGACCATTGTGGCCTATGGGTTTGCGCGATATGATTTTCCGGGCAAAAACATCATTTTCATCATTCTGCTCAGCACCATGATGCTGCCAGGGCATGTAACCTTGATCCCCACTTATATTATCTGGAACAAAATCGGACTTGTGGGAGAGTTTGATCCGCTGGTTCTGAGGGCATGGACAGCCTGGGGCCCCTTCTATATCTTCCTTATGAGACAGTTCTTTATGGGAATCCCGAAAGAGCTTGATGATGCGGCCGATATTGACGGCGCATCACTGCCCCGAAAATTCTTCCAGATTATGCTTCCACAGATAAAGCCCATAATTGCGGCCATCTCGGTTTTTGCATTCCGAGGCTATTTTAACGATTTCCAGGGTCCCCTCATTTACCTGTCCGATAAGAACAAGTATACCATGACCCTTGGCATGTACTTTTTCATGGGGGGCGTGAACGAGGCTCCAAAATGGAATTACCTTATGGTCATAGCGCTCATCATCGCTCTGCCTAGCATTGTTCTCTATTTCGCAGCTCAAAAATACTTCATTGAAGGCTTGACCTTCACAGGAATGAAAGACTGATCGTTGGATTATACGGAGGGGTAGAATGTTCAGATTAACCAGACTGCAGGATGAACCTGTGCTCACTCCCATAGAGGCCCACCCCTGGGAGCGGGCTGCCGTATTCAATACCGCAGTAATATACGAAGATAATCAATTTCATCTTTTTTACAGAGCCTCGGACAATCCCTTTTTTCTGGACACGGCGGTGCCCGAAGCCGAGCGTAAATTCACTTCGGTCATTGGCTATGCAGTGAGTCATGATGGGCTTCATTTTCAACGCTTTGACAAGCCGCTTTTGAAGCCCTTTCATGTCAATGATGACTGGGGCATTGAGGATCCAAGGCTGACCAAGATAGACGATACCTATTATATGGTCTATGCCGCCTTTGGGGGCAAGAGCTGGAATAATGTGAAGGTTTCCTTAGTCACATCCAAGGACCTGAAAAATTGGGGGAAGGGCAGAATTTTGCTTGATGAGGAACCCAACAAGGATGCCTGCTTATTGTCCGAAAAAGTCAACCAGAAATACTTTCTGTTCCACAGAAGAATGCCATCCATATGGACGGCCGTTTCAGACGATCTCATCAACTGGGTTGATCACAGAATGATTATGGCGCCGCGTGAAGGAAAATGGGATAGTAAAAAAATAGGCATCGCCGGCCCTCCGCTTAAGATCAATGATGGCTGGCTTCTCATATACCACGGCGTGGATCAAGACAATGTGTATCGACTGGGAGCGGCTTTGCTGGATAAGGATGATCCTAACAAGGTTATTGCTCGTCAGGATGAACCCATCCTTGAGCCCGAGCTTGAATGGGAAATCAACGGCCTGATTCCCCGTGTGGTTTTCAGTTGTGGGGGATGTATTGTCAACGACTATCTTTATGTTTATTATGGAGGAGCCGATCAGTGTATCGGTGTGGCCAGCATTGAAGTAGATAAGATCAAGTTTTGATTTGGAGGCTCATATGGGATTTCACAATGAAGTAGGACCCATAAAATGCAGGGAGCTGCTTCAAGCATTTAAAGAAAGAGACCCTGGCAGAACGGGCGAGAAATTAACCTTTTACCATGTAGGGGGTAAGGATGTTTACAACATCACGGCGCCCTTTGAGGTGGACTGTCGTAGAGTTATAGCGGGAAGGGTAGAAAGCAGGGATTCGGAGTATTCAAAGGTCATGTTTTTTGAATATGACGGACAGGGCTGGTCTCCCATAGACGGAGCACAGAGCTTTGACCTTCAGGACCCCTTTGTTGCACGAATCCACGGTGAGATTGTTCTGGGAGGCGTGGAGGTCTGGCCAAAAGACGATGAGCCAAACAGTTTGCTATGGAGGACTGTCTTTTACAGAGGAGCCAATATTTATGACTTGAAGCCCTTTGCCAAGGGGCCTGTGGGTATGAAGGACATCAGGCTTGTAACGCTTTCGGATGGCACTATTGGTGTATTTACAAGACCTCAGGGAGACATTGGGGGAAGGGGCAAAATCGGCTATACCACCATTGCCTCACTGGATGACCTCAATGAGGAGTTTATTGAAAAGGCTCCGCTGATTGACAATCAGTTTGACCCCGAAGAATGGGGAGGGGTCAATGAGGCCCATCTCCTAAGCAATGGCATGCTGGGGGTTCTGGGGCACATTGCCTGCTTTGATGAAATGGGAGACAGACACTACTATTCAATGGCCTTTATGTTTGATCCCGTTCAAAAGAGGCCATCCCCCCTTAAAATCATTGCTGCAAGGAGCAATTTTAAGGAAGGCGCATATAAGAGAAAGGATTTGACCGACGTTATATTCAGCGGTGGTATCATCAGACGTGATGATGGGTATGCGGAGCTTTATTGCGGTGTAAGTGATGCAGAAGCGCATTGGATTGTCATTCCCGATCCTTTCCTCGAATATGAGGATATGTAATCATAAATCAGAAAATATCAGGGGGTTGGCTCAATAAGATCGAGCCAACCCCTGATACTTTCTTTTTTTTCGCACATCACTTGTGTACTTATACAATGTTCACACCAGCACTGGCAAATCCAGTAATGATGGTAGCAATGTCAAGGCCGGCGGAAACAAAGGCAGAGAATACCATGAGCAGACGTGTACCTTCAGTTACGTTAATACTGAGTCCACTCAATTCTCCGCTGGCGACCTCACCGACATTGACAAGACCTGTAAGGGGCGGCGTCAGATCCACAACGGCTCCCGGTATGGGTGCAAAGATATTGTCGGGAGTGGTGGATTGATAGAGCGTGGCCCGGATGGTCACCGAGCTGCCGACAAGAGCTACTGAGGCACCAACACTGAAGAATGCAGCAATGCTTGTGATGGTACCGTCTCTTGGCATTGAGAAGGCAACATTCACCAATCCGGTGGTATCAATGAGTCCGCCCACAATTACTGCTGTCTCATTAGCACCAAAGCCGATCAAGCCTTGAGTACCTGCCAGGCCACCCAAAACTGTGGTCAGTGTTACCAGGGGTCCTGATGCAAAGGGTATGATAGCACCTGCGCCTGCAGGTCCGGTGGGGCCAGTATCACCCGTAGGACCGGTGGGGCCGGTATCACCCGTAGGTCCGGTGGGTCCTGTGGGTCCTGTGGGACCTGTAGGACCTGTGGGTCCTGTATCACCCGTAGCACCTGTGGCACCGATAGCACCAGCAGGTCCAGTAGGTCCGGTGGGTCCGGTGGGGCCAGTATCACCCGTAGGACCGGTGGGTCCGGTAGCTCCACCAGGCGGTCCGGGTGGGCCGGTGGGGCCCTGATAACCTCTGGGACCCTGGGGGCCGGGAGGTCCGGGCGGGCCTACGATACAACGTATCTTACCACAGGTATCCTTTTTTTCCTCGCATCCGCAATCATCGGGTCTTCCTCTTGATATAAAATCGTCCATTATTATCCTCACTTCAAAATTAAATCCTACTAACATAATATGAGGGGTTGTCTACTTGGTTCGCATTCGACACAAAAAGTGAAAAATTTTAAGATTTATGACGAAAACATGACCTTAGCTAAAAGAAAATCACTGAATTAATTCGCTAGTGGAAAATTGCTGCGAAACATATGGCGGGGCTCCTTTATGGTAAATGCGGATATCACTGATATGCCTAAGAAAGGGGGAAACTCATAACAAGTAATCCTATAACTCGTCCGCTGTTTGTCTTTGATTTTTTTTCTGAATAGGGCGCATATCGGTAACGAAAATTATTTTTCTACATAGCATGTATTAGATTGCAAGATAACAGGAGAAATGCGCAATGGGTGAAATAGATAGCACATGCAAGGAAATAGTCATTGATCTTAAGAAGATTGATATCTTTGCAAAGCACGTTCTGGCTAAGGCAATTCTGAAGAATACGCGGATACTCTTCCAGGAAGCCTATGATGAGAATATGAATGGCACAGGAGAAAAGCTTCCGTTCAGGCTCTATATTATCAATCACAATTCTGTACCTTCAGCAACACCGGATATTGGATCTGATGTTCGCTGCATAAAGCTGTATAAACGGCGTATAGCAGAAGGTTATCCGCTCAATACCATGATCTGTACCAAGAAGTCCCGGGTAACCATAAGATACGAGCTGATCCTTGTAGTGGAATATGAAGACGGCTTTGTGGATGTTATCAACTTGCCCGGCAATCTTTCCAACAGGCTGCTTTATGATCCGCTCACAACAAAGGCCTTTGTTGATTCAACAGTCATATCGGATACAGGTTTGCCCATAGCACAACACCAGAATATATGTTTGCCTCATGAGACACTAACCATTGTCAGCAATGGCGTGAACATTTATCCCTGGTTTGATTATTCAGTGAATATTCCGCTGACCCACTTTGACAGGTCATTGAAGGGCTATGATCTGGATTGCCTGGAGCTGGAATCCTTTGTGCTTCTCAAGTGCCTCAACTTTGAAGTGGATGTCATTGAAAGAGAGCAAGTCTTCATTGATCTGACCAATACCCTGTCGGTATGGACAACGGTGGTTTCGGTGGGTGTATTCGAAGACATTATCGATAAGCTGGGCATCGAAAACGATATCGAGATCTGCGGGCATCCTGAGTTTGAGCAAAAGGATTGCAAGGATCCGAAGCCTTGCTGCTAAACCCATGAATAAAGAGAAAGCCGTTCTATCCGCTTTATATAAGTGTGAGTTCATATGGGGGCAGGAGTATCTGGGGTGCAATGTGAACAACTCCTGATGCACAAGTTAATATAGGATAGATTAATCTCTATCAATTCCTGTTGAAGGGGCATCGAATAGTTATTCATGCCCTTTCAGCCTTCCCTGTAAGCTCATGGCATACCCGATTTCTTATTTTACTCTGGGTGTGAAGACATAAGAAAAGCCATCGTTTGAAGCGATGGCTATTTTGGTGACCCCAAGGGGATTCGAACCCCTGTTACAGCCTTGAAAGGGCCGTGTCTTAACCTCTTGACCATGGGGCCATTGATATGGTAGCGGCGGTCGGAATTGAACCAACGACACTGCGGGTATGAACCGCATGCTCTAGCCAACTGAGCTACGCCGCCATGTTAGTGTCCACACTCTCGCGTGACGCTATTACATAATAGCAGACACAGAAAAGCTCGTCAAGAGTTTTTATAAAAAAAGAATGACAAACAGCGACATCTTCCTTGATTAATTTTTTCCAGTTGTGATATCCTATAAACATTGGATATAAGCAGGATTGATAGATTTAAGGAGTTTGCAGAATGAAAGAGAGAATTTATACCATACCCATCAATGAGGCCTTCGATCAGGACAGTGAATGCCCCCTATGTATTTGTGAGCGCAAACTGGAAAACGATGCCCTGGAATATACCCTGGGCCCCGCCATGATGGAGCCTGACAGCCGCATTGAAACCAATCGGACGGGCTTTTGCAATCTCCATTTTACGAAGCTTTATAATCTGCAGCAGAACCGCCTGCCCCTGGCCCTGGTCATAGAGACCCATATGCTTGAGCAAATCAACGCCATTGAGGAGATCTATAAAAAGCATGAAAACGCGTTGGCCAAGGAGAGTGAAAAGGGGGTTTTAAGCTCTGCGCTGGATGCAGTCAAGGGTAAGAAAAGCGTTTCAAGCAAGCTTCTTGAAGAGCTTTTACATAAGCTTACCCATCTGGAATCTACCTGCGCCGTATGCGACAGAATGAATGGTCAGATGGACAAGCTGATAGATAATACCCTTTATCTATACAGTAAGGAGCCCGAGTTCAGGGCCAAGTTCCATGCCGGAAAGGGCTTTTGCCTTAAACATGTAAGAATGCTGCTTGAAAAAGCGCCCAAGGAGCTTAATTCGGGAATGCTTGCGGCTTTTCTCAAGGGACTTATGCCCCTGGAATTGGAGGAATTAAAACGCGTACAGGGCGATGTGAGCCATTTTGTCAAAATGTTTGACTATCGAAACCAGGGTGCTGACTGGAAAAACTCCAGGGATGCGGTACCCCGAAGCATTGAAAAGCTCAGCGGCCCCTGCGATCTGAAGCGTTAAGTGAAAGAAGGAACAAGCTATGAAGAAGGAAAGATATGATTTTCAGGATTTGTTGGATATCATGGTCAGGCTGCGCACCCCGGACGGCTGTCCCTGGGACAGGGAGCAGGATCATAAAAGCCTGAAGCGCTACCTGATCGAGGAAGCTTATGAGGTTCTGGAGGCCATCGATGAAGAAAGGCCCGATAAGCTGTGCGACGAGCTGGGGGATCTCCTTCTGCAGGTCATCTTCCATGCCCAGATTGCCAAGGAAAACGGCCAGTTTGATATGGGTGACGTAATTCATGGCATCAGTGCCAAGATGATTAATCGCCATCGCCATGTCTTTGGTGACGAGGAGGCTGAGACCCCCGATGACGTCATGGTCATTTGGGAAAAGGTTAAAAAGAGCGAAAAGGGCCATGAGACACAGACCCAGGTCTTAAAGGATGTGCCCGGCAATCTGCCGGCCCTCATGCGCAGCTTCAAGGTTCAGCAGAAGGCTGCCCAGGTGGGCTTTGACTGGGATGATGTGAAGGATGCCCTTCTTAAGGTAAAAGAGGAGATAACAGAGTTGGAGGATGCATATGCTAGAGGGGATAGCGCCAAGACCGAAGAGGAGCTGGGCGACCTGCTCTTTGCGGTGGTTAATGTATCCCGGTTCATGAAGGTTCAGCCCGAATTGGCACTGACGGCCACCACCAATAAATTTATCCGCCGCTTTGAGTATGTGGAAACAGAGGCAGCCAAACAAGGGCGTAAACTCACTGAAATGTCTTTGGCCGAAATGGATGCGCTGTGGGATGAGGCCAAGCGCAAGGAAAGGGAATCCGAAGGGGGAAAATAAGCATGAGAATAGATAAGTTTCTGAAGGTAAGTCGTATTATTAAAAGACGAACTCTGGCCAATGAGGCCTGCTCCAAAGAAAAGGTCACCATCAACGGGAAGACGGCCAAGCCGGGAAGTGAGGTCAAGGTGGGGGATGTGGTGGAAATCCGCTTTGGTGAGAATGTTACCCGGTTCAAGGTGCTTAAGGTCACCGAGCATGTTAGAAAGGAAGAAAGCGTTGAGATGTACGAGCTCCTGTAATAAGGAGCTTTTTTCATGCATAAAATGCATCGGCGGAACTTTCGGCCTACCAAAAAGCAGCCATAAGGAGGTGCTGTTATGCCTGAAGAACGTAAGGCTTTTGAACAGCGCACGCAAAATATCATATTAAAAGACAGAAGACGCCTGATGATATCGGGTGTGAGGCATGTAGAGAGCTTTAATGAGGATTGCATTGTTCTGGATACAGAGCTGGGTATTCTGGTGGTCAGAGGGGTAGGAATGCACATTAACAAGCTGAATGTGGAGACCTCTGAGCTGGATGTGGAAGGGGAGATCGGCTCCTGTGAATACCTGGACAGCGGGGCACCCCAACGCAAAGGAGGCTTCTTCTCGGGCCTTTTCAGATAGAGAGGCGGCTATAGACGATGCATGACGGAGTAATGTATGAATTAACGGTTTTCGGCGGGGCAGGTGCAGCGGGTGTGCTGCTTGCTTTCCTGTATGATTTATTTCGGTTAAAACGCAGGATAATGAAAACCACACCCATGATGACCCACGTGGAGGATGTCCTGTACTGGATCTGTTCGGCCATTATTCTGTTCCTATCCTCCTATATCCTCAGCAGCGGCGAAACACGCCTCTATTTCTATTTAGGCGCATTCACAGGGGGGCTTCTTTATTTGGGCCTTTTCAGCAAGCCCATCCTATGGCTTCTATCCCTCCTGATTAAGATTATTGTCTGGCCCTTTCGGGAGATTATCAAATTCTTAAAGCCCATTCTTCATGTCTTTTTGCTGCTGGTAAAAAGGTTGCTGGGTAAGGTGAAAAACCGTGCCGCCATCGAGGGCTATCGCGCCAGAGTGGGCTTTTATCGGATACGCAATGCCTTTACCAAGAAATAGGATGTTTTGGCCTCGTCAGGGCAGTTTTAACCTCAGAAATCATTAAAATGTCTGAAGTATAGGACTAAAGACTCTTTTACACGAATTGGCAATATGTTATAATAGTAACCACCATAGATTTTTTTACTTAAGAAAAAGGGTGAATGAGATGTCGGGACAGAAGACGAAAAAAGGCTGGTGGGTCGGACCGCTGGTAATATTCATGATGGTCTATGCGGCCTTTACCTTTTACTCACAGTCGGAAGATCTGTATCTCATTAATCTGCAAATCAAACAGCTTGAGCAGAAAATCGCCAGAGAAGAAGCCATTAAAGCGGAGCTTCTGAAGGAAAAGGATGAACTGGCCAGCGACGAGAGCATAGAG
>Ga0116192_1001490_pt1 | contig 16388 bp, 15 predicted proteins | sample AD_UKC113_MetaG_FD_89876 | JGI IMG/M metagenome (GOLD analysis project Ga0116192, IMG submission 89876) | Active sludge microbial communities of municipal wastewater-treating anaerobic digesters from Hong Kong - AD_UKC113_MetaG | ecosystem: Engineered > Bioreactor > Anaerobic > Digestate... | reverse complement strand
GCGCTCGACATCAGCACCGAGATGTACCTCACCGCGCATAATCTGCAGCTGTAACTCAGCTTTTTCTCTTTTTACCTTCTCGTGGAGTGCTTTTTCAACGTCAATATTAAGCTTTACTTCTTTACTATTCGCCTGAGCATTAGCTGCTTGACGGAGGTATTCGCAATATCGTCTGGTGCACTCAACCAGGTCATACTTTCCTCGAGCTACTTCCGAAATTACGCCCTCCTCTCGGAGCTGGCGGACACGGCGATCTGTTATCCCCCATACATTGCCCAGGGTTACACTATTAACGATTGTAACATCCAATCTATCGAGCTTTGATGACATTTTAATCACCCATTCATGTTTTCTGTATTTCACCAACCTTATGCCCCAAGATTTAATCAAATTCTAGGAAGGAAGTTTCTATAAATTTCATGGTCAAACTAGTGTTTCTTTGGGGCTCGCCAGCACCACGGCCATTTCGAGCGCTGGAAGAACCTACCACCTAACGCTTTGCCATTTCGCGTCTCATATGATGCTCAAGACGTGCCGATAGGCCTTCATCGATTTTCTGCTGAATCAACTGGGCCACATACTCATTAGTGATCATCTGAGGTATGGAAACCGTGGTGAATTTTTTCAAGTCATATCTATCATGGCTCATGCGCTGAAATGGTATATATTGAACCTTATCAGCGCTTTTGGCCCCTGTATGCATCAGTATGTTGTGGGACCTTTCACTATATGGTCCCCCTGGGGTTCGTGTGTTTAAGTACCGTCCAATAAGTTTTTGGCCACTCCCCTTGAAAACCTGCATCTTAAGAGTATAACTCCTGCCCCTTGGAGGCGTCTTCGGCCGCATACCAAAATGAACAGGGGTTAATCTTCTGCCTTGAAAGTGTATCTGCACATTATCAACAAGGATACCGGATACCTGAACTTTCCCCACACTTTTTGCATTCTTTTTAGCGTTCATAACCTCAGCTTTTTTAATGTTATAAACTGATGTAACAGATGAAGATATCCAGCCTGGAGCCCTGCTTTTAAAATCGCTGACTGTCCTCTTAATGACAGTCTCACTGGATTTACGCATACCTTTTATCTTTGCTTCAAGAGATTTATATTTTTTAAGGCTGACCGTTAAGACGCCCATAATATTAGTCCTCCTCTCAGCAAACAATCCGAACGCAACCGGGAGGAATCATCATGAACGCCCGGTTGCGCCCGGATAGTGTTAACTTTACGGTCAGCCCCCACCCCTGGCTATTATCGAGCGTTTCACCCACTATGGCCTGTAAAGGAGCAAACCAGGCACACCAACATTCACAATTAAAAGAACTCCCTCGGCTAATCAGTCGAAAGGAGTTCTTAATCAATACTCGTACCTCGCAAGGTACATTATTCACCAATACCATTTTAAAACTTCCATTATGATTTATCAATGACGTGTTTTTGACATCAAGTTTTTAGCCCATCGACGCCAAAAAACAGCACCGTCAAAGTGGGCAAAACCTTGTCTATATCGCGGTATACAGTCCTTATATCGATACTGTATTTTCTGGCAACCTCCTCGATATTTGTGACATCCCCATTTATGTACATATCGAAAATAATGTTGCAGCGTCGTACCTGCTCCAGCTTTTTAGACCTTTGGCAAATCTCCCGAAAGACTTCCAGCATAGTGTCAATATGCTCCACGATGACCAGGGTTCTTTCGGTCGATGACTTAATGCTCTCCACATATGCTTGTCCGGTTATAAAATCATCATCCAGCTCATCCAGGATATCAATGGGCCTAAGGTCAGAGCTTTTGTAGACGGCTCCTTTGACATGTGCCTTGAAGGTTCGGTATTCCTTGAGCAGAAGCTTTGTATTATGAAGCCGCCTATCGTATTTTTTCCTCAGCCGCTCAGATTTTTCCTTATTCGAATACTCGAATGCTGCCTGCACTCCTGTTTTAACGGCCAACTGAATTACCTCATCAAGGCTTACAGACTTTTGTTCATTATTCATGGATGGTCCAACCTCCTAACTAAAGCGTACTTAAAAACTTCTGTAACTCATCTATTCTGACAGTGATCCCGGCCTTATCAGATTCTTGAGTAAAAAAGGATATTACACCTCGACTTTTACTGGCCTTTAGGTTGACCGGTATTTCATACTGGCAGCTAAGCCGGCCATTAGGAGCAAATATTGTCCTTACCCCAATAACTGAAGTCTCTTTTCCGTCAAATGGCTTCATGCTCACCCCCCCCCTTTCATATAACCTTCCCGCCGTGCTTATACGGCCGGGTCTCTCTCCTAATCGTTTGTAAAAGACCTTTCAAATCTATACCGCTTACAGTTTTCATAGCTTTTACCCCTATCCTCTTTACCACTTCCAAGGCTTCTTCAGTTTCCCTACCATATTCTTGACTCTAGCCGGCAACCTTTTTAAAGTAGAACTTCTGCTCAGAGTAGCCCCTATGGTCATCAGTCCGATTATCCAGATAACAGTAAGTATCGCAAATACAATAAATCCGCTTGTAGTGAGCCCTATTTCGATTCTCATGTATGGCAGATCCACAATAAATCATCTCCCTTCTTATCTTCCATTTTATGTAATCCATTTTTTAGGTAATGGAGACAGGTTGGTGACAGGATATAAAAACCTGTCACAGCTGACAACCATGCGTGTTTGAGTCCTGTCGGGAGACAGGTTTGACGAAATTCCCCAAACTTTTTCTAATATTTTAATTTTTTATTTTCTTACTTTTGAAAAAGTTTAGGGAAAGAAAGAAAACCTGTCACCAATTAAGGTGAAACTGGCTTGGCTCTAAGGGTGACAGGTTGGTGACAGGTTTAAGGTACTTGTCACCTTTTACCTAAATACTGGAATCCATTTTTTTACTTTTTACAGTTTTAGGAAACCAATTTTTAGGAATCCTCAATCATCCCATGGTAGGTCCAGAAGTTCTTCCTGAGCACTATCATTTCCAGCTCCAAATTGCAGCCGTCGACCAAAACTAGATAGCTGAATATTCTCCCAATAGCGCATGATTTTCGACTTACCTTGCTTGAAACCTCGCTCTTTTAGTCTTATTGAGAATTTTGTAGAGCTCATCTTGTATTCACCGTTCTGAACACACCAGTTCTCATAAGCTCGGTAAAGGTCACCAGCCTTAATGATTGCTCCTTCTTTGGTCTCGATACAGTCTGATATAAACATTGAGAGGGTATCCATCTCGTTCTGATAGCTTTCGGTAGCCATAATAACTTCCTTTGGCTCCTTCAATCCTTCCTTCATCCACATGGAGCAGCCGGCGATGGCCCAGTTGAGGATGCCGGACAATTCCCGCTGAAGTTTATGGCCAAGCTCCTTGTCTCTCTCCTCCTCCGGGATAATAACGGTGAATGGGATAAGCCGAATGCGGCGCCAAATCCCAAGGTCACTGCCTGTGATCTTCGGTTTATGATTTGTGGCCATCCATAGCTTGAACTCAGGAATAAACTCAAATGAATGCTGATAGAGAAATCTGGCCGTCAATGGCTCGCCTCCGGTTGCCTGCTTGATCAGGCTCTCGGATAATCGCTCATTTTCTTCCGGCTCTGTTGTCGTAACAAATCTGGCCCCCTGGAGCCGGGCTATCTCGGCCGAGTTTTGGTTATCGCTCTTCATGAATACGTGGGAATTCGCGTTCTTGGTATAGGATCCAAGCATAGCCCTGATGGTATCCAGGAAGGTTGACTTTCCGTTTTTACCAGTTCCATGAAGGATATAAATACACTGCTCTTTGATGCTCCCGGTTAAGCTATATCCTATTGCTCGCTGGATAAATCGGATAAGCTCCTGGTTTCCGTCAAAGATCCTGTTAAGAAACTTCTCCCATGTGGGTGCCGTTGCTTCCCGGTTATACTCCACCGGTGCCAGCTTTGTTATTAGATTATTACGGCTGTGGTCCATGAGCTTCCCGCTGCGGAGGTCAATTGTCCCATTTCTGCAGTTTAGGAGATAGATATCCTTATCGAATTGCTCCGGGAGAGTTGCAATAGCTTCAAAGTGGGATGCCTCTTTGAGCATATTATCTTTTCGGCCGCTGTTTCTGCTGGATGACAACCAATCTGATAGGCGTTTTGCCGCCTTGGCGCCCGATGTCTCCCTTATCGGTTTTAGGTACTCGTACAAGCTTTGTATGGTCTCATCTGCCAAGAGCCTTACCGTCCCTTTGCGGTCCTCTTCCCAGTGCGTACCGGACCATACGAGCCAGCCTTTATTGATGTTGTGCCGGAGTTTATCTCCATGACGCTCCACCAAGCGGGTGGCGTTCCATGTATCGTTATATGGCCCCCAAATCCACGGCGGCAAAGAAACGCCAGGTTTTCCTTCCAACGACCCAGCATCTTCCGGGATCAACTGATCATATATTTCAATCGGTGGCCTTTCGAATTGAGGTGGATCTGGTTGTCTAGCTTTCTTATTCTTTGCTGGTGGATTATAGACGGCCTGGCAGTCTGCCAGTGCTTTACCTATGGTAATTTGGCCATAGGTATGCACACCATCATTCAAACGGTCCCACTTCGCCCGGTACAGTCCGGATCTGCGGTATATCCTGTCAATAGCTGCTTCATCCTTCTGGGTCCAGAATGCGAGGATATTGCATAATGCCAAGTCAGCTTCAGAAGTGCTGGTATAGTCAGAAGTATCTCCATTCATTAATTGGATAAATAGATCACGCTGCTTGGATGACATAATTCTGTCTATCAGCTCATCGTCACTATAATTAAATGGAATGATTTCCTTTTGCCTCGGACTGGGGTCCTTCTGATTCTTTTTAGGCTTAAGATATTTGTCATGGACTAATTTAAGTTCTTCAGTACGCTCATTGACCTCCATGTGGGCATCATCCAGGATGTCGCCAGTCATTACGAAGAATCTTCTTTCCTCGTACATCTCAACATTACCCTTGCGGCGCTGCCCTTCAGGAAGGCTGCCTCTGCAGATGATATGTACGCCTTTTCCGCTCTGGCTCATTTCGGTATAACTGTCCAGTGTATCAATGATATCTATGGCCTCTGCAGAAAAACCACCGTTTTCTGCGATACAGTGATCGATATCCACACCAACAAATCCGTCACCAAACATAAAGCCTATGCCGTTAAGATTAAACTTTTTCATGCCGGCGACAGCAGTTTGGAAATCACTCCAGGTAGATGGATTATTGCTTTGAGCACCATTACCGGTTCGGGCATTGACGGGGGCTTTTGTAAGCCTCCCGTCACGCTCTACCAGCTTCCAACAGACCCAGCGCTTCTGAGCTTTCAAAATATTCGGTATGTTGTTAAAGTTCATTAGTATCGCTCCAGTCAGAACGGAATATTTAGAGTCTCGGCCAGATCCCTTTCAGATACTCCTGCGAGTCTCTGAAGATTCATCAAGAAATTCAATGACGCATGCAGGTTCAAGAATAAGGGCAGGTATGTTTCCTTTTGCTCAGTTGGTACCGAAATATCATCGAGCCATTTCCCCATCATTGTGTATTGGTGGACACAATCCTTGAACCTGTTAGCGATTACCTGCTTTTCATAAACCCCAAGTTCAATTTTTAGAGTGAAATCGGGATTTAAGGTGATTTCTATGAGAGAATTTCCTTTCTCCATCCTCTTTCACCCTTTCGGCTTATTTGGGGGCTTCCCATGGATATTGCGGTTGAGCATTCTGAGCAGGTGGATTCTGAGGTGGAGGATTCTGAGGCGGGCGGTAACCGCTGCCTTGATTGCTAGGCCGCTGGTTCTGGGGCGGGCTCTGCGGATGAGGATTCTGCTGATAATTCGCAGGAGCTCCCTGGTAATTATTCTGCGGCTGATATTGCTGCTGAGGGGGCTGAGGCTGTTGATATGTAGGCTTTTTATCATCAGCGAAGTCAATCTTTTCGACAACAACTTCCCAGCCATATCGGACTTGGCCACTATTTTGATCAGTCCATGAAAAAGTCCGGAGATTTCCTTTCACAACTGCTTTTTTACCTTTGAAAAAACACTTTCCGACAAATTCGGCGATGTTGCCCCATGCAATACAGGGAATGAAATCGGCAGTATCCTCGTTATTTTCGCCGTTATAACGGTCGACCGCCAGATTGAACCTTGCCACTGGCTTATTGTTCTGGGTGTATCTTATTTCCGGATCTGCAGTAAATCTACCAGCCAAGATTACTTCATTAATGGTCATGTTAGTCTCCTCACTTTCTTACTCTGGGACCACCAATGATGTTGCATCCCAGGTCCTTATAAACTCGTACTCTTTCCCTTGCCCAGTTCCTGAGCATAGGCATTTTTTCATCATATATGTCATAAACTATTGGCTGCCTCTTCCCTTCAAATGGACGCATGATGCGGCCAACAGATTGTTGAATTGATGTTCTATCTTTAACCGGTGTGGCCAGCACCAACTTATTCAGCCTCGGGATATCCAGGCCTAGCTTGGCCAACTGATATGTAGCAAAGAGGAAATGTGCCCTGCCTGCTCGCATATCTTTGATGGCCGCCTCCCGGGCTCTCTTGTTTGTAGTTCCATTGATGAATCGGTACTCATACTTGGCGCCGAAGTAATCTGAGATGTTCTCCAAAAGACTTTCCAGATGTTCCAGGGAGTGCCCCAGTACTAAAGTGGAATCCCCTGGTTCTTGATTGGCCAGAATGTTAAGAATAGATTTGTCCCGCAATTGATCATCGCGCATTGCCTGATACATTTGCTGAACTGATAGCATTTCCCGTCCCCCGGCCTCATCGGTCCCCTGGTCGTACTCAAAATGCGTTGGAATGAACTCTACAGACGGTGTCACAACCTTTAGCCTCGGGTCATCCTGAGGGACCTCATAGAACTTTGGACCAATTACATGAAACATGGTCTCGATTAGTCCATCTGATCGAAATTCACTGGCCGTTAATCCGAAGCGGTAATAAGCTGGAAACTGAGAAATAACTGATTCAAACATCCTAGCCTTGGACGCATCCTTGTACACCAGGTGACTCTCATCCACAATCACACAACCGAATTTCTCTTTAATCCCTACCAGATCCCGTTTGCTTAATGTCTGTACCGTTGCAAAGGTCATGTGGGTACCTAATGACATATTCTCAGCCTGTATTAGCCCTATTTGCCGACCGGTCAGGCCTAAGGTTTCAATTGCACATTGCATAGCCTGATTAAGGAGGTCCATCGTGTGGGTAATCCATAGGGTCGGTTGCATAAGCTCTGCAGTGATACCCATGGCAGTTGTCGTCTTGCCAGCTCCACAGGGCATGATTACGCATCCCTGCTGCCAAGCCCTGGCTAATTCAAGGGCCGGGTCCTGATAATCCCTGAGATTCGGTCTTTTTGGATAATCAATAAATTCTCTCAGCACCCGGTTATCATTGATCTGCAGTTCCTTGCCGGCAATCTCGTAAAGGCGGGCATAATACCCTCGGGGGAGAACCATTGAGTCTCCAGATTCCTGCCATAGTCTTATGTACTCAGGACCACAAATGAATCTGTTTAACCCCATCCTAATCTTCTTAACGAAGTCCGGATTCTTCATGGTGAGTTCAGCCTTAATTAGCTTCCTGACTACTTCAGGGGCACCTTTAAGATGGAGCTGGCTATCGATTATAAGTATCATGATCGTCCCACCTTTGCAAAACAGCTTAAATCCCATCCTCCGGATACTCGCTGGAGCTCCGGGAAGTCCAACATGTTGATGCTGCCCCTGCAGCCGGAACAGACCGCATCCCTAACCTGATACCATGGAATCAGAAAAGCTCGCCTCGTGTCCTCTGTTTGCCATATCCCTATGATGTAAGCGTGATTCCGGCCAACCTGCTGCATGAACCGGTCAAGTCCGCGACGTTCATTAGGTGTAATGCTCTTGGTGTTGTAGGCTATTCGGGGCTCCCGGCGGACTTTAACTTCCAGCGCATACCCTCCACCAGGAGGAATAATCAGCTTATCAAACACGGTACCATACCCCACATTGACTAGCTTGTGGTTCCAGAGATCAGCCTTCCGAAGAGAGGCGGTTATATCCGCCTCTCCCCGCTCTCCCCGGGCCTGCTTATCCTTCTGAGTCATCTTCAGCCGGACCGCTGCTGACTTCATCGATTTGTTGCTCGTCATATTCGGTATTTTCTTTGCCGGCATCGGCTGTCGCCTCCTTGCTCTCCTTTTCCTTAAAACTCACAACCTTCAATGCTTCAATGATGTCTTTGTTCTTCGACTTTCTAGGCGCGATGATGACGGTACCCACCTCGTTGTGCCAATAAGCTAGGGACATATCATCTGCCTTCCTACAGGGACCGGTAGGCATTGACTCGGTCTCGATATCGATTTCATACTGGTCAATCATAGAGAGGAGATTGTCATCAAACTGCAAGATATCCTTACTGGTAAAATCCTGGAACAGCCTCAAAACGGCCGAATCCTCCAGAAGAATATTTGTCGGTACAAGCTTGTTGGTAGCCTCCCATCGTTCATCCAAGCGACGGACGTACATTGGATGGAAAATCTGAAGCTGTGGAGTGGGATCTTGTTTTGAAACCTCAAAGATCTGCCCCGGTTTCGGCATATCCCCCAGTAGCTCAACAACAAGAGCCTTGATTTTATTGGAAAGATATTTACTAGATATGTACACAGCCCAGATACCCGCCCAAAGCATGAGCATATCGGTTTCCTCATTTTTGTCATAAACCATACCGATGGTAATGGATTTGTCCTTATACTGTCGCTTAACTTCTTTTTCAAATTTGTTGATATTTAGAAACATAATCTTCCACCTTTCTATGAGGTTTCACTTAACCAGCTTTACATCGTTGGATATCATCTTCAGTTGTCTTCTTTAGCCCTTCATGAACTAGTCGTTCAGGCCTGCCGGTGCCCCATGGACCATCGCCGAGCATAACTCTCACTTTGTCAGCATCCTCAGTTCGGTAAAAATCGTATACTCGACCGCGAACAGCCTTTTCGGATTTACCGAGCACTTCACCAATAGCGCCATAGCTGTACCCATTACGGATCATGTCTGCCAAGGTTTGAAAATGCCATTCTGTCCATGATTTACGATTGTCGGCTTTCACCGGACGTTCTTTTAATCCAAGGTCACGTATCCTACGCTGTATTGCCCCAGCTGAACGCCCGAGCATCTTTGCCAGCTCAGCATATCCATATTTGAATTGCTTTAAGTAACCTCTAAGTCGAGCGTCTTCTTGCGGTGTCCAGGGATCCTTACGGTAATTAGCATTAAAGAGGATATCTTTGCGTCTTTGCTCAGCAACCCATTCAGGCTCCTTCCCGAGAATCATAGGCTCCATTTTTGAGAAATCAATAAAACTTCGATTCTTCTCTGCCCATTTCCAGAATTCATCAATGTACACAACTCGCCATGTACATCGATTGTTCCGTTTATAGTGGACGGGAAGCCCCCTGTTTTCCACCCAGCTCTTTATCTTGTATGAATAACTACTCATTGAACCTGTTACAGCTTTTACGAGCTGGTTCAGCGTTACATAATCGCCGCTTTGCAGAAATGGTGGAAGACCAAGACGCTGGACTCGACACATTATTGAGGACTTACTGCGGTTGAGATTCTTACACAGAGTCGGTACCGACATTCGCCCCCAGTTATCAGTGAGGTATTCATCCTCTTGATTGGTCCATCTACGTCTCATGCCCATAATGCTTAACCCCTCCTGAGCTTGCTTCCACTTTCAGTGACCTCAACATACAACTGCTGTGGGAATTGACTCTTCATGTTCTGGTCATGACTGATCGCCACTATGCGCATTTCTGGATATCGGCTGTGAATTGATTCTAAAGCCATGCAATAGGCTTCAACGCCTTCGGCATCCAAGAAGGGAGGTTCATCGACGAACATCATTCCCAGCTGCAACCCTACCCGGGAGGCCTTAAGGATCGCTAATGCGAAGGATACTGCAAGCGCTGCCCTTACTTTCTGGCCACCACTCCGGGCGAGGTATGGAAGCTCTCCATGGTCGACGTCAATAATGACGATGTCCAGGGTGGATATTTCCTTACCTTTGTTGCTCTTCAGGGTCCGCTCTGTCCGGAACTCGACTCTCATTCGCCCACCCGTCATCTGGCCGAGGATATCATTTGCAGCTTCCTCGAGCTCAGGAATTATGGCTCTCATAATTTGGTGCGGGATGCCGTCCTGACTGAAGGCGATAGACAGCACCTGAAGATGTGATGCCTTGCAGGCCAACTGCTCAATCTTTGCCTTGGTCTCGGAAAGCTCAGATTGCTTAATCTTGATTGACTCAATCTTCTCGCCAAGAGCACCTGTTTCACGGTGAAGATTACTTAGCCTGCTCTCCAGATCGGCTATCTGGCTGTTGATTGCCTGTAATTCAGAGTCATAACTCTGGTTCTGCACTTGATGGTTCAACTCCGTGGCCTTATCCAGTGCCTTCTTAGCCTCAACATTGAGTTTTTCCACCTCTCTCTCAAGCTCTTCAATTTGAGGAGTGATGGTTTCAAGATATTGCTTTGCTGCCGGGATTTGCTTCCACTTATTTTCATAAGGCTCGAGGTCTACTACCATAATCCGCAGTTCATCGTATCCATTGACTTCCACAGTAAGTGCCTCAAGGTCTGTAGTGATAGCATTTAGCTGGGCCGAGGTATCAGTTATTTGCCTGGTTAGCTCAGCAAGTCGAGAGGAATGGATATTAAGGAGTTTTTTATCACCATCCAAGCGGAGCAGCTGTTGTTTCAGTTCTCGGAACTTATGAGCATCAGCTTTTACGGACTCATGTGTGGACGGCTCATACATGAGCTCATTCTTCTCCTGCTGGACGGCTTCGATCTCTTGGACGATCGACTGTTTCTCGAGTGTAAGCTCAGAAATCTTATTGGCCGCCTCTTTCGCTGCTTTGAGAAAACCGCATTGCGCCCTCTCGATATCGATGCAGTTGGAATTGGAGAGCATACCTGCTTGGCTCTCATGCATTTGCATGACACTCTCAAGATTTAATAACTTGTTATTGAGAGAGGTTAGCGTCCGGCTTAGCTCATCAGCTTTTACCTTTTTTTGTTCCTGGTGGACCAGTTCCTCCTCCACTCCCTCATATTGCATTACCTGATTGTGTAAGGTGTCATAATTTCGGAGTCCAGACTCAATGCCATTAATCTCAGTCTCAATTCTTTCCTTTTCTCTTTCCAGCCCATGAAGTTCATTAGATAACCGGTTTGCCTGCTGGCGCTTCTCATTTATCAGCTTTGCGGTACCCTCCATGGTGAGAATTCTATTTCTGGCATTGTTCAACTCAGAGCATTTTTGATTAATGACGGCCTCATCTTTGAGGAATGCTGTGGTTGTGTCTTTTTTTGTCCGGAGGTCAATGAGCTTACTGTTTTTGTCCTTGGCCAGAATACTCTTCTCAGTAGCCTCAACCAAAAGCCTTTCGATCTCTTGTTTTGTTTGGCTCATTGATGTTATTTTTACAGTAACGAAATCCTTCTGCTCCCGGAGAGTGTTAAGGTTATTCACAGTATGGCCAATCTCTTCATTCTTCTTGCTGAGCTCATCCTGCATGCTATTAATCTGGGACACTTCTTGCTCAAGATCGAGTTCCTGCTCTTTGGCGATCCTAAGCTCCCGGTTCACCCCTTGGAGGAGTTCCTTTGTCTCATTCTCCAGTTGCTCATATATGCCGAGTCCCAACAAGCTGGCCAGCACGCTCATGCGATCCTCGGGCTTTGCCTCCATGAATTTCCCGTATTGGTCCTGCATGATTAGAACACAGCTCTTAAAGGTATCCGCATCCATGCCCAAGAGCTGAATGATCTTCTGCTGGGTATCGACCATGCGCTCGCAGCTGATATCTGTCCAATTCAGCGGAAAATCCAGATTATAAGAGACTCCATCATTCTGGAGATTCTCAAGCCGGGCTAATGCAAGAGTCGCTTTTCCGGATCTCTGCCTGGTTCGAGTAACCCTGTAAGTATCGTTCCCGAGTATGAAAGTAAAAGTAATACTCCCTGATTTTTCGCCGGCACGGATCCACCCGGTCAATTCACCCTCCCTGGGCTGCTCAAACAAGCAGTCCACCAAGGCATCCATAAACAGGCTGGATTTTCCGGAGCCATTTACACCATTGACCATGGCGAAGTAGATATCCTGGAATGAAAGTGTCTCTTCAGAATATGAACGGTAATTTCGGACACTGATTTCCACGGGAAGAAACAATCCCGTTTGCCCGCCGGCGGATTGCGACGCCTCTACTCTCTCTATAACAGGCATGGCTTCATCCAGGATTTTGACTGCCTGCTCAAAGGTGTATCCTTTCTCCTTCAGATATCTGGTGAGACAATCGCGGACAGTAAGTTTTTCATGGAGTTTTTCCCTGTTCACGGCTTCGTGAATACTCTCTGGTCGGATCTCGCTTACATAGTAGGCGCCAGATGCATAAAGATCACGCTCAAGTTTCTTCTTATCCAGGGCCTTCTCAGTTTCACTATCACAAGTGTAAAGGATGCGAACAACCTTGTTCTTAAGCAGATTATTCTTAAAATCGATGTCCCCGCGTTCTATGTATCCCTTAAGGCTGTCTTCGCTCCATTTACTTGTGATGAACTCCCTTGCCGGCGTCTCAATAAACTTATGGCCAGATGGATGGTGTGGCAGCTCGTGGATCCAGAAACCTTTTACATGCTCCTCATCATTGAAGGAAAAGGCATCAATACTTCCGGAGTAAAATATAGGCTTCAAAACGAGTTCACCCACAGCCTGCGCTCTGTGGATATGCCCCAGGCATACCATATCAAAAGCGCTGTCGGTTAATGCTGAAAGTGGGAGGACCATCTCATTTTGAAGGAAGAACGTGCTCTGGCCATTGTCAAGGTCACAACCGACGACAGTATGATGTGCCATCAGCACTGAGGGTATCCTTGAGTCGACTTGGGCAGATAATCCTGATACGATGCTTGCCAAAGCACTGGTAAGGAATTTATTTTCCTCCTCAGCAGATAAACCTGTGAATTCAGCTCTGAAATGACCTTTATCGAATCCCGGCAGGCCCGCGACTTGGATGGGGCCTGATTTGGTCAATATCGTTAAGATACCAGGATCCGTGAGGTATGTAACCCCCGGGGTCAGATCCTTCAGTGTTTCATACTGTCTATAGCCGTCGTGATTGGGTGTGCCATACAGAATTACAACAGGAGCAATTTTTGAGAGTAATATAATATATCTGGCCGCAACCCGTACCTCTGTCAAGGCCCTCTCTGCCCATACCTTGGCCTGATGGAATATATCGCCGGCGATAAGTATCAAATCTGGCTGCTCATTTCTAGCTGTGTCAACAAGCTTGTCCAGGCACTGGCATGTATGGGCCATTCTTTCACCCGGGTCATCGCACTGGGGACCAACATAGGCCCCAAGATGCCAATCAGAAGTATGTAAAATCTTCATCTATCTCCTGACTCCTTTCTGTTTGTTCTGGCAACGGATGCAGAGCTCTGCACCAAACTCATTCATGCTGTAGTTGGACACATTTTCAGCAATCTGGGTACCGCATTTAGAACATTTGTGGTTGACAGGGGGAGCATCATGATCCGGCTCCCGTCCCGGCTCCCAGGGGTATGCGACGGTATCTGCAGATTCGCATTCATAGTCAGCCTCATAGCCGGCGACATGCTCATCCTGCTCTGAGGGAGCAGCTGCAATTTGAGGGGTTGTAAACCCAGTACCATACAAAAGGTTACTTGCGGCCAAAGAACCGGCAATAAGTGCTTTCTTGACGTCATTATCCTTCGCGTCAAGCACAGGATAAGCAACGATGAACGGTTTCCTCAGTTCATCCAGGGTATACGCATTCTTGATTGATAGCCCCTTCCGGATAGCTCTGCTCATGGCTTTACTTTCAGCGTGTTCAGAGGCAAATTCTTTCATCCTTGCGATCATGCCGGGCTTTGCATTGGACAACTGAGAAAAATCAATTTCCCTGGATGCCTGCACTACACGCCATCCACCTGAAAGCTCCGGAAGCTTGATTGTGCATCGATAAGCCACATTGGCCACGCATGGGCACGTCCCGCATGCAGGGGCTATCTGTGTTGCCTTCACAATTTCGATGCACTTCTCACAGGCTTTGGGCCGAATTCTGGCGCTTTCTACGATTTGGCCATTGGCAGCAGTAAGGAGTTTTGTTAAGGCTTTATGAGTGAGAGCATACATTGGGTGATTGTTAACTTTCTCTGCGTTTTTTTCCTCGTAAATCTCCTTGTCAGCCATATTGGTTGATATACTTACCTGGTTCACCACTATTCGATATATGGGGTTAACCTCTTGGATAGATTGAACCGGTATAAGGAGGTTGTATTGGGATGGGTCATAATCATTCAAAATGTTAAAACTTGACATAATAATATTCCTCCACTAATATAAAAGGTGTTAAGACTTGATTTTTACTGCTTCTCTCAGTTGATTGATAACTGTGTTGAAGCTATTTTTTTTGCCATCGTAGCGTCGGATCCGTAAGCCCAAGGTGACATAATCGAAAATCCACGCCATCTCTTCGGCGCTCAGGTCCCTTCCTGCCAAGCAGTTCAGTATACCAGCAAGGCCATTTTTTCTTTGCTGAATACATTTATCAATAGAAGTGTGAGAACCGGACAAAGTTGCCTTTGCAAGCTCATAATGGCCAACTTGCTGCAAGACACGCTTGATCTCCTGAATCCTGCGACCATATGCCCTCATATCTCCTGGCAGAGAATCAATATCCCAGACATCTAAAACAATTCCGCCGGCAGATATCTCAGCAGGGTTAACGGTCTTAACCGTGTTGAGGAATGAGACCAGTTCCGGATGAATATCGTGAGAAATAACGACTATCATTTTCACTGTTATCACCTCCTTACCTTTCTTCTCCTGTATAGTCATAGATAATTTGAAGCATTTTGGGGATCCTAACGAGCAGGTCTTCAAGAAATTCAAGTATTGACTCCCGCCTGTGGATGTCCCCTTGGCACACGATGTGAATCTCTTCGTCCGAGATATTTTTTGCACTGAGCAGGGTTCCATAGACTTTAAAAGATGTTTGGTTGACCTCTCTCTCCGGATACTTCTCAACGACCGTGGTAGCCACCGCCTCGATAGGCCTACTATCCAGTTGAGCATTAAGGCTCCTGATTTCATCCTGGAGCTCGGCTATCTCATTCCTCAGTTCTTCTATCTTGTCAGCTCCGGCTTCATCCAGTTGCTCCTGCAGGTACCTGACCTGGTGTTCCAGTTCTTCGGCTCTGGCGTTAGCCTTTCTGAAAGCATTCACTTCGTGGTACCATTTGTCTGATTCCCTTTTGGCCTTCTCTTCAGCTTCCCGGGCCCGGGCCTCCATCTGCTTATACTCCTGCAGCAGAGCCTGGTATTCCTTATGAGTGGTGATATCACCAGCAAGCACAGCTTCCTGGAGTTCCTTGGGGGCTGACGGCTTAGAGACTGCAAATAGGAGGGATGGTTGGATCTGTTCAGCAGATTCGATATTGTGGAAATTTTCCACGATATAATTGTATCCGTTGATATAGTTATAGGCCGTTTTTTTGTCTATGCCTAAAGACTTAACCCATGCCAGGAATGTTCCCGTCTTATTGTTTGCCAGTCTGTCCTGAGCCTCTTTGAGTTCCTTCCCGATGGCCACCACTGACTTGATTCTGATTTCAGTAATTCGGGTTGCCTTTTCTTGAAGGAAGTTGGCCGTCTCGGCATCTACAGAGCTGTAGTCAAAGGTTACGATTTCAGCCTGATCTTTCACAATTTCAAGGCTTTCAACATTACTTTCATGTGTTTCCTTCATAGTTTTATCCTCCGGTTTTTCTTCACCATACTGAACCTTATAAATGAGATCGCCCATCTCGCCTGTTTTGGGATTGTTATACCAGCCGCATTTACCTTTAGCCTTTTGATCAACGTATGTAGTATTGCAGGTGTCTTTGCCTTCGACAGGATGGTACGCACAGCCGGCACATGATTCTAGGTCAGGTACATCGAATGAATCAGGATCAGAAATGATTTTGTAAGCAAGCTGGACATCATCATTGGTGCAGTTATAGAATTCCACGGCATTTAGGACATCACCGTTATAACCAGGACTCCCGGGATCCTCATTTTTGAAGTTGCACGCGCCATTTGCATCATTGAAAGGACAATCGATAGTACCACATGCGCACGCGCTGCATAGGTCTTCCTGGACCCAATAGCAGCCACCATGGCAGCCATTATTTTCGGTGCAACCACAGACACGACATTTCTGCTCTTCAGCCACTTTGCTTTCAGGATTAATGATTTGCAGTGGTTTCCCTTCGCAGGTAATTATGCCGTTTTCGACTTTGATTGAATTGATGATGCAATGATTCTTGCTGGGCTTTCCATCTTTGG
>Ga0116192_1001489_pt1 | contig 16391 bp, 19 predicted proteins | sample AD_UKC113_MetaG_FD_89876 | JGI IMG/M metagenome (GOLD analysis project Ga0116192, IMG submission 89876) | Active sludge microbial communities of municipal wastewater-treating anaerobic digesters from Hong Kong - AD_UKC113_MetaG | ecosystem: Engineered > Bioreactor > Anaerobic > Digestate... | reverse complement strand
GGCTAATCCCACGACGTGGGAAGGAGCCCAAAATAGTATGGGAGAGTTGAGGATGGTATAATCTTCTAATAAACGGGAAACCCTAATGCCGGTGGTGCATTATGGTGTTCCTGTTTTTTTTGCTGGCCTTCCTGCTGCTGATTATCATCCTTCTTCTCGCCAAGCTCACACTCATATCCAATTTAATCCTGGACAGCAAGGGCATCCAGCTTTCTGTCAAGGCCACTCTGTTTCGGTTTATCAAGCTCTTCCAGTGGCATTCAGATGAGGGGGGCCTGAGCTTTTTGGTCAAGAAAAAGGAGCAGGTGCCCGAACAGCATAAGGATAACAAAGGAAAGCTGGCCTCCATTTTGAAGGCCCAGTTCTCCGGGGAAACCTTTAGAAATCTGCGGGAGCATTTGGAGTTTGATGTATCGGTCAAGGGGCGTATTGCCTCCCATGATGCGGCATTGACTGCCATTTTATATGGAAGCCTATGGGCCCTCATTGGCACTTTAATTCCCCACATCCCTCAAAAGCACCTGGTCTTCGATTTCTACCCTGATTTTGAAAAAGATAGCCCCGACTTAACAATATCCTGCATATTACGGGTGAAAATCATCCATATTATAGTTTTGATAGCCAATCATCAGCTTAAGAAAATCAGGAAAGGAAGTAGTGAGCGTTATGGGACAGCATCCAATTGAAGAACTAATGAAAACCGCCATGGAAAGCATTAAAGAAATGGTGGATGTCAACACCATTGTGGGTGACGCCGTCCAAACCATAGACGGAACGGTCATCATACCCGTTTCCAAGGTGACCTTCGGCTTTGCCGCAGGCGGTGGAGAATTTGCGACGGAGCGTCGGACCGAAGGCTCCAACTATCCCTTTGCCGGTGGCAGTGGTGCGGGCGTGGGCATCAATCCGGTGGCTTTCTTGATAGTGGGAAGAAACAACAACATCAGAATGATACCCGCACATCCTCATGCCACCCTGGATCGAGCCTTGGAGAGCATCCCCAATGTGATTGAGAAGATCAAGCATGCCTTTGAGCATAAATGCGATAAGGACCACGATGAAGAAAAGGATAAGGATATTCTGAAAGGCGCTGCTGAGAAGGAGACCCTCAAGTATCAGGATCCCGAAGAAGATAAGTAATGCCACTCATGATAACGGTTTCAAGGATGAAAGGTGTCAGTGCCTTTTATCCGACAGACACAAAAAACTTGGGGATTTTACAATCCCCAAGTTTTTTATACCTGGTTTAATTACTTGCTCTGATTGGTTGTGTCATACTGAGGATACTGATTACCGGTATAGCTCTGGAATACCTTCTTAACGATGTTACCGCCGATAGTACCGGCTTCACGGGAAGTAAGGTCTCCATTGTAACCCTGCTTCAGGTTAATACCAAGTTGTCCAGCGATCTCATACTTCATGTTGTCGAAGGATGTTTTGCTTGAACTGTTGTTTGCCATTAATCTCACCTCCTCAATGCTTATTATGGCTAGCCTGACTATCTTTATAAGTAGAAAGTTATGGTGACTTAACGCTTTTTTGCCTGTAAGTTCAGTATTAATAGACAAAATTACTGTAAATTTGATTTAAATTAACAAATAATTTGACAAGTTGACATTCCGTGTGTTGTCATCCTCAATATATTGTGGTATATTCTTAGTGAGATATACATTTTACATTGTGTGTCCTTTGTCTTGCCTGAAAACAAATGATAAGAAGCTGCTTTATGCAGTTGGAAGGAGTTGAATTCTGTGTTGTCCAACCTTCTCTTCACCAGACAGAATCTCGAAAAGGCGCTTGACGCGGCCTGGATCAGAAACGACGTTATCTCACAAAATATCGCCAATGTAGACACACCCGGTTACAAAAGGAAAACAGTCATGTTTGAGGAGTTCCTCAACAACGAGATGAGAATGGGGCGAATAGCACAGGGAACTTCGGCCATATCGGACAATAGTCCCATAAAGATTGTTGAGGACCCTGCCGATTCTTCCTATAGAAGTGACGGAAACAATGTAGACATAGAGAACGAGATGGCGCTTCTGGCTGCAAACCAGATTCGCTACAGCACCCTGATTCAAAAGATGAACGGGGATTTTCAGAGGTTACGTAGTGTCATTACAGGAGGTCGTTAATCATGGGACTGTTTAACTCATTTAATATCAGTGCCTCAGCGTTGTCCGCCCAACGTCTCCGAATGGATATCATTGCACAGAATATCGCTAATGTGAACACCACACGCACCGAGGAGGGTACCCCCTATCGCAGAAAGACGGTTGTCTTTCAGGAGAAGGAAGCGGAAGTACCTTTTTCCCAGTATCTGTCCGAATCCAGTCGCCTTCAGCACGCCATTGGCAGTGGTGTGAGAGTGACCAATATCGTTGAGGATCCAACACCCTTCAGAGAGGTTTATGATCCCAGCCATCCCGATGCGGATGAAAACGGCATTGTTCAAATGCCCAATGTAGAGGTCGTTACTGAAATGGTGAACATGATTTCTGCCACAAGAGCCTACGAGGCCAATGTCACGGCGCTCAATGCCTCCAAGTCCATGGCCACCAAAGCTCTTGAGATCGGTCGTTAATCCTACCAATGAAAAAAGAAGGGGTTGAATAGCATGGCGATTCAAGGAATTAATGCCATAAATGGAAACATAGCGGTAGCGCCGGTTAAAACAACAACGGAAGCAACTTCAGCCGTAAGCTTTAAGGATTTATTGCTGGATGCCCTTGATAATGTCAATGCCCTTGAACAGGAGTCCAATCGGATTACCGAGGACTTTATCGCCGGTAATACCGACAGTATACACGATGTACTCATTGCCAGCACAAAGGCCAGCATTGCCACGTCCTTTGTTCTGGAGGTTCGCAACAAGGTTTTGGATGCTTACCAGGAAATTATGAGAATGCAAATTTAGTGACCTTCTACGCAAGAAGAGATTTTGAAAACCCATAGGAGAAGCCTTTATCAGGAGGGCGAATATATGCCGGAAGGACTGACTAAACTTTTTGATAAAGTTAAAGAATTTTGGAAAAACCTAGAGAAAGGACAGAAAACACGAATCATTATTATTGCGGGCGTTATTCTTATATCCATTGCAGTTACGCTTGCCATTACACTAAAAGTGGAATATGTCCCTCTCTTTAAAGCAAATGAGGAAGTAGATCTTCAACCCGTTGTCGAATACCTTGAGGAGAGCGGGATTAAGTATAAAAAAGGTCAAAATCAAATCTTTGTGGACAGCAAGAGAAAGAGCGATATTGAATTCGATCTGACCACCCAGGGAATTGTATCCCCTGAGGTCACTTTTGCAGATACATGGAGCCAGCTTTCTTTGACGGCTACCGAAGCCGACAAGGACCAACTCTGGAAGAATTATCTGACCAATGATCTGGTATACAAACTGAAGAAGTTTGATAATGTTGAGTATGCCACCGTTCAATTCTCCAAGCCAGAAAAAACCTATTGGGTAAGACCCAATGAAGAGGAGCTGCAACAGGGCAGCGCCTATGTAATGCTGAAAACCAAGTCGGCATTGACTCCCGAACAGGTGGATGGCGCCGTTAAGGTGGTTGCAGCCTCACTGGGAATTCCTGCTGACAATATCACCATCGTGGATCATAAGCTTAACCCTTTGCTGCGGGACAATAAGCAGTCCGACATCGCAAAGGCAAGCTCTCAGGATGAGATGCGCAAGCAAAGGCAACAGGAACTGGAAGCCAAGGTGTATGACCACTTTAAAATTGGCATTGCTGATAACGACTTTTTTGATACCTTGAGTGTATCGGCCAATGTGGTCCTTGACTTTGATACCAAGAAAAGCAGCAGCACCAAATACGAAGCACCCGACGAAGCGGGCAAGGGCTACGTGAAGAACAAAGAAAGCCTGGAAGAGCATGTGGTTAACGGCGGATCGGGGGCTGTGCCTGGAACCGATACCAATCCTCAAACCGCACCCACCTATCAGATGGGGGATAATAACAATACCCAATATGATAAAAGCCACACCATTGAGGAAAATATATTCAACCAAATTAATGAGGAGTCAGAAAAGGCTGTAGGAAAGCTTGTCAACGAGCAGTCCACCATGTCCATATCCCTTTGGTATGGAAAGAGGATTAAATCGGCCGAAAGCCTGACTCCGGAGTACCTTGAACAGGTAAGACAGGCTGCATATACAGCCACGGGTGTACCCGTAGAAAACATTACAGTGAGCATTCAGAAACTGGCGGCTGAGGAACCCATCCAGCCTACACTGGCAGATACCCTTCAGGAACTCTTTGACCGGTATGGCTTCTATGCACTGATGCTCATCCTTCTCTTAGTGATGGTTATCACTGCCATGCCCAAGAAGCAGCCCGTACCCCAGATGGTACAGCTTGCTGAGGCTGAAGCGGCCGCCGGAGTTGCTCAGATGTCACAAGGCGAAGAAACTGTTGAAGAGATACAGGATATTAACCTTAAAGAGCAGTCCGAGCTTAAGAAGCAGATTGAGAAATTTGTCCAGCAGAATCCTGATGCCGTTGCACAGCTTCTGCGTAACTGGATTGCAGAAGATTGGGAATAGGATTGCAATAAATCCGGAGGTGCAAGGAATAATATGCCCATGAAAAATGATACATTGAGAGAGCTTTCCGGGCGTGAAAAGGCTGCCATGCTGTTGATTACATTGGGACCAGAGCGTTCAGCCCAGATCTTTAAGCACCTTAAGGAAGAGGAAATTGAACAGCTTACACTGGAGATTGCCAATATCAGAACGGTTTCTCCTGCAGAAAGAGATCGCGTATTAAGCGAGTTTTATCAGATATGCCTGGCACAGCAGTATATCACCGAGGGTGGTATAGGCTATGCTAAAGATATTCTTGAAAAAGCCATGGGTACCGAGAAAACCATGGAGATCATCAACAAGCTCACCGTTTCTCTCCAGGTGCGTCCTTTCGACTTTGTGCGGAAGGCTGATCCGGCCCAGGTCCTGAACTTTATTCAAAGCGAACACCCACAGACCATTGCGCTCATATTGGCCTATTTAAAGCCTAATCAGGCGGCGGCCGTACTTTCTGCCCTGCCCCAGGATAAGCAGGCCGATGTGGCCAAGCGTATTGCCACCATGGATCGCACCTCTCCTGAAATTATTAAGGAAGTGGAGAGGGTGCTGGAGAAGAAACTTTCATCCCTCGTTACCGAAGACTTTACGGCGGTTGGCGGTATCCAGGCCATCGTGGATGTTTTGAACTCGGTAGACAGAGGAACCGAAAAATTCATTATGGATACCCTGGAAATTGAGGACACCGATCTGGCTGAAGAAATTCGCAAGAGAATGTTTGTATTCGAAGACATTCTGCAGCTTGACAATCGTTCGGTTCAACGCTTCCTCAGGGAAGTGGACAACAGCCAGCTTGCTTTGGCACTCAAGGGCGCTACAGAAGAAGTTCAGACACTTATTTACAATAACATGTCTAAACGTTTGGCCGACATGATCAAGGAAGATCTGGAATTCATGGGGCCTGTCCGTCTCAAGGATGTTGAAGAAGCACAGCAGAAGATTGTCAATGTCATCCGAAAGCTGGAGGATGCAGGAGAAATCATCATTTCACGTGGCGGAGGAGACGAGATAGTTGTTTAGTAGTTCATATGGCTATGGTGTATATAAAAGAAATCAGGTAACCATAGGTAACCCCTATGAGGTTAAACTTAAGGAGCCCAAACCCAAGGTGGTTGAGGTCTATGATGAGGCTGCGGCCACCACTGAGGAAGTTGACAGTGACCTGATCATTAGCCAGGACATTATCTATAAGGCTAAGGAGGAAGCTGCGCTTCTTCGCCGTGAAGCTGAGCTCGCCGCCGAGAGAATCCTGGAGCAGGCTCAGGAAAAAGTCAAGGTCCTCTATGAGGAATGGGAGCAAAAAGCCCGTGAAGAGGGCTATCGTCAGGGCGAAATGCTGGCTCAGCAGGATTACAATGACCTTTTGGCCGAGGCCCAGGCTTTTAAGGAAAGGTGCAAGGCTGAATATGAGGCAACCATGGCAGCCTTGGAAAGCGATATCGTACATCTGGTTCTCGACATTGCCACAAGAGTGGTGGGAGACGAAATAAAGAACAATGAACAGGCCATTCTGGGCGTTGTCAGACAAACCCTTGAAGTATGCGCCAGCAGGGAGCACATTGTGCTGAGGGTTTCACCCGAGGATTATGAGGTGGTTTTGGCCAACGAGGAAAAGCTCCGTTCCATGGTCAAGGATTTAGATACTCTGGAAGTTAAAAAGGATGGCTCTTTGACGAAGGGCTCCTGTATCATTGATACAGGGTTTGGTTCGGTAGACGGAAGTGCCGATACCCGTCTGGAAAGTATCCGAAAGGCCTTTTTTGACCTCCTTCAGGAGGAATAGGCCAGGATTATTTGGACGCGGCATACGGCAGTCTGGAAGGCTGGGAATATGACTAGACCAATTGATTTGAATAAATATCAAAGACTTTTAGATTCGAGAAGCTTTGTCCGGTATTCGGGTAAAGTCACCAAGGTGGTAGGTCTTACCATTGAAGCCGAGGGCCCCGAGACGCATGTCGGGGCCTTATGTCATATACGGTCCCGCAATAACAAGACCGTTATGGCTGAGGTGGTGGGTTTTAAGGACAAGCATGTTCTTTTAATGCCCATCGGAGATATGTCGGGTATTGGGCCGGGCAATCTGGTGGTGGCTGCCGACAAGGACCTGGAGGTGGGCGTAGGCCCTGCGCTTCTGGGTCGGGTGCTGGATGGCTTAGGACGTCCCATTGACGACAAAGGGCCTCTTGAAATCGAGCAGTATTATCCCGTTGAAAATACACCCCCCAATCCCATGACACGTCCGAGAATACATCAAATTCTTCCATTAGGAGTCAAATGTATAGACGGCCTTTTGACAGTGGGCAAAGGCCAGCGTATGGGTATCTTTGCAGGCAGCGGCGTGGGCAAGAGTACCCTGATGGGCATGATTGCCCGAAATACCAAGGCCGATATCAATGTCATCGCCCTTATCGGAGAGCGTGGCCGTGAGGTCCGTGACTTTTTGGAGCGGGATCTGGGCGAGGAAGGCTTAAAGCGGTCAGTGGTGGTCATAGCCACATCTGATCAGCCTGCCCTGATCCGTCTTAAAGGGGCTTTGGTGGCTACGGCCATTGCTGAGTATTTCAGGGATTGCGGCAAGGATGTCCTCCTTTTGATGGACTCCCTGACCCGTTTTTCCATGGCTCAGCGTGAAATAGGTCTTGCTGTCGGTGAACCCCCGGTAACCCGCGGCTATACCCCGTCGGTCTATGCCCTGATGCCCAAGCTTCTGGAGCGTTCCGGAACCTCGGACAGGGGCTCCATCACAGGCCTTTATTCGGTGCTCGTGGATGGTGACGATATGAATGAGCCCATCACCGACACAGCCCGCGGTATTCTGGACGGCCATATTGCCCTGTCCAGACAGCTTGCCCACCGCAATCATTATCCAGCCGTGGATGTTTTGGCCTCCATCAGCCGTGTCATGAACGATATTGTGGACGATGAGCATAAAAAAAGCGCCAATGAGCTTAGGCGCAACCTTGCTGTTTACCGTGACGCAGAAGATCTTATCAATGTCGGTGCCTATGTGAAGGGCAGCAACCCGGCCATTGACAGATCCATTGCGCTTATTCAGGGCATCAATGACTTCCTGACCCAGGGAACTACCGAACGCTTCACTTATAACGAGACCGTAGAGCTCCTGCACAAAGCCGTGCAGGGATAACCAAGGCATCCGTATATTAGAATGGGGGATTTATGCCGGTTTTTAAATTCCGACTGCAAACCTTCTTAAACCTCAAGGAGCAATTTGAAAAGAATGCGAAAAATGAGCTTGGCCTGGCAGTGATGAAGCTGGAAGAAGAAAAGGCCAAGCTTAATGATATATTGGAAAATTTGGAACTGTCCACCGAAGAGTTCAAGCGTGCCTGCACCGGGACCATCCGCCCTGAAAAAATCAAAGAACACAAATATTATGTGGAATACCTGAAAAAGGAAAAACAACGCCAGGAGGCGAATGTTAAGCGCCAGCAGCAAAATGTCGATAAAATCAGAGAAAGGCTCGTTGAAATCATGCGTGAGCGAAAGGTCCTGGAGAACCTGAGAGAAAAGGAGTTCCAGGAGTTTAAAAAGCAGGAAGAGAAGCAGGAACAGCAGCGTGTGGACGAGCTGGTCAGCTATAAAGAAGCGGCCAAAGTGGATAGAACCGGTTAAGGGAGATTATTCATGGCACAGAAGCAAAAGCAGGTTAAAGTTGAACAGACCCCAGAGCCCAACGAAATCAAACGCAAGGAGAAGCCCGCAGGCATACTGCATGGATTTCTCGTGGTTATCCTGTCGTTAGTGATTGTGTTTGCGGTTTTTGCCGGGGTCTTTTATTTTGCCGTAAAAAACAATGTGGGCGGATTTGCCTATATTGTAAAGCCCCAGCTTGAACATCATCCTGTGTTGAGATGGGTTCTTCCCGAGGAGCTCCAGCCCGAGGATCCGGATGATCCCAAGTATCTGACCGAGAAGCAGCTCTTAAGAAAATATGAGGAGTATCGGGCCAAGGTCAAGGAATTGGATGAAAGCCTGAAAAAGGCCAATCAGACCATCGAGGAACTGAGGAAGAACGCGGAGAATACCAGCGAGGCGGCCATAGTGCTCGCCGAGAATCAGGCCGTTCTGGATAATATCAAAGCGGAACGGGACAAGCTGGACCAGGATATGAAGGCCTTCGCCGAGTTGGTTGCCGGTTCTGATAAGTCGGCCTTCAAGGAGTATTTTGAAAAAACCGACAAGGCTACGGCAGAAGCCATTTATAAGGAAATTGTGACCCAGGAGCTCTTAACCGAGCAAAAGGCCCTTCAGGCCAAGCCCTTTTCGCTGATGACTCCCGAGAGTGCAGCCAGTGTGCTTGCCGAGCTCTATGCCAAGGATAAAGAAACCCTGATTGATATTTTCCAAGGCCTGTCGGCCAACGCCTCGGCACAGATTCTGGAGAAAATGGATCCCAAGACGGCAGCCGAGATTACCAATCTGCTTGCCGACCGAAATCTCGGTCGTTAAGCATAGATGACTGTGATTCTTAAAAAGAAGGAGGTGAAAAGATGCAAAGCAATCTCATGAGTTCGGTGATTTTCTCACTGCCCAAGGCCGGTGATCTTGCGGCAAAGAGCCTGACCAGGTCCGTCGCTCAAAGCGATGACACTTTTATGAATATGCTCAATGAAAAGCTCCAGGCCAGAACTGCTGCTGACAGCATCAAGAGCAAACTGCTGCAAAGGACGGAGACCTCTCAGGATAAGAATGTGGCTCAAACCGATGAAACCTCGGAGCTTAAGACTTCTGGACAGCCGGATTCCGTTAAGGAAGCAAAGGCCAAGTCCCAGGATGGTTCAAAGGCCGATCGGCTAAGCCAGGAAGAGGATTCGGACTTAAGTCCGGCCGAAAAAAGGAAGAAGATAGAGGAAACCCTGTCCGCCCTTGAGAGTTTGGTGGCCATGCTGGAGGAACTTCTGGCGCGGTTGCAGGCCATGTCTGCAGAGACTGAAACTCAGGACAGCTCAGTGGCCCTTGAAGCGCTGGATGGTCAAAAGACCGTTGATCTTGCCGAACTTCTCAGGGCACTTATTGAGGGCAACACCGAAAAGCTTAAGGAAATCCTTGAAAGCCTGAACGGTGTGGAACAGCCTCAGGAGTTCCAGGATCTGCTCAAGAGCATTCAAGAGCTCATCAGCAAGATTTCGGAAGGACAGGAGGGTGAAAATTTCCTCATGTTCACCGATGTGGAGCTGGTGGAAGGAGCATCCCGTGAAGAGCTTATTGCTCAGCTTAGGGAACAGGCCAATGCCATGATCCAGAGACTCAAGGAAAGAATTACCGATTTAAGACAAAGCCTTGAATCATTGCCTGACGAGTCCGTCGACCAGGGAGAGGCCATAGCTTCAGTGGAAAGCCAGAGTGAGGGTCAGCCCCTGGAGGAAAATGCTTTGGATAAGTCCAAGGAAATGAACAAGGCAGAGTCGGTGCAAAAAGAGGACGGCACGGAGGAAAAACCGGCGGCACAGCTTCAAGGCGAGCCCATCCAGGTTGAAAACACCCTTAAGCCCGAGGATTCAGCACAACCCCAGGCCATGGTGGCTGATAATACCAATTCAGCACCCATTGAGGCCAGAGCAACGGTCAGGAATATGATTCCGCTGACTCAGAGGCCCATGGCACAGTCCATTACCAATCAGGTCATGATGAAGGTTAAGCTCATGGCCGGCGAGAATAAGCAGGAAATGGAAATGATGCTCAAGCCCGAGAGCCTTGGCAAGCTATCACTCAAAATCATCCATGAGCGGGGAGAGGTTGTGGCCAAGCTCACTGCTGAGAATGAGCAGGTGAAAGGCATTCTTGAAAGCAATATGCAGCTTCTGAAGGACGCCCTTGAAAAGAATGGGTTTACCGTTCAAAGCCTCAGCGTATCAGTGGGCAATGGAAATAAGGAGGGCCAGGCCAGTCAGGATCTCCAGGGACAAAGCCAAACAGGAACCCGGAATATTGAAGGGAACACAATGAGTACATCAACTTCGGAAACCCTGTATACCCCGTCCCGGGAGTATTTGGATCATAGCTCTCAGATTAATCTCACCGCGTAAGATTCAAGGAAAGGAGTGAATAGCATGGCGGAAGTATCAAATATTGGTTCAACCAGAACCATAGAACAGATTATCGAAGAACAGAGCAAACCGAAAGCTTCAACCCGCAATACCGGGGAACTGGGCAAGGATGACTTCTTAAAGCTTCTGATTACTCAGGTGCAGAATCAGGATCCGCTCAATCCCACCACCGATACCGACTTTATTGCACAGATGGCGCAATTCAGTGCCCTGGAGCAGATGCAGAACCTCAACCAGTCCTTTTCCTCATCCATGGGCTTTTCTCTGATGGGAAAGTATATCAATGCTGAGGTGAAGGATGAAGCGGGCAATGTAAAGTACGTTTCGGGCAAAGTGGACATGGTTCGTATGAATGGTGGAAAGGTCTTTGCCATGGTGGGTGAAATAGAGGTTCCCGTAGAGAATATTTTAGAAGTCATGGACAGCAATACCAGCAACACCGGCAATGTAACTGATTACAGCAGCATTATCGGTATGCTCGGCAAGGCAACCATCACCAATGAAGAAGGCAAGACCAACACCATAGAAGGTGTCATCTCGACCATTACCAAGGAGAAGAACGGCGTTTACGCAACATTGGATGATGTGGAGATTAAGCCATACCGTCTGGATATCGGATCCTTCGAAAATGAAGAAGAATATGTTAACGCCATGAGCGGCAGTGAGGTAACTCTCCGCATAAGAAACAGCAGCGGAGCCGAGTTTAAGGTCACCGGTATTCTGCGTTCGGGTTATATTGGCAATGACGGTGAGCTGCGCCTGCTTCTGGATGATATCAAGGTGCCTGCCAACAGTATTTTCTCGGCCAAGCATGTGGATCTTCTCTCCACCGAGCAGATGCTGTTAAATGAAATCCTGAAGGAACTCAGAAAACAGAACAGTCCCACCACCGGAGAAACCGGATCCAATGGTGAAGCCGGTGAGGCAACTAATCCAGTTTCTGAGGATTAACCATGGGGGTGAGGAATGGAGATGAACATTAATCAGCGCCCCATAACCAGCATTCATCAGGTGGCTGCGCCCACCAAACCCATAACGAAGGCCAGAGCGCAAGATGTGGGAACCGACTTTTCCAGCATTCTGGAAGAAAAGCTCTCTGCAGGCAGAGAGATAAAGGTTTCCAAGCATGCCGCCATGAGACTGGAGGCCCGCAACATCACCCTGGACAGCACATCCATGGAAAAGCTGAAAAATGCAGTGGATTTAGCTTCCCAGAAAGGTGTCAGGGATACGCTGGTGGTCATGGACCAGGTGGCCTTTGTGGTCAATGTCAATGCCAGAACAGTGATAACCGCCGTTAACCGAAACGAGCTGAAAGATAATGTCTTTACTAATATTGACGGCGCGGTATTCACGTGATGGCTTACTAAAAACTCAATATCTGCCGATATATTTACTAGTCACAAAACAGCCGGACCCACCGGGAGGCTGTTCGCTCCTGAACGACTGATGGAGCGAGGACTTTAGGGAGGTTGATTTAATATGATGATGTCCATGTTTTCAAGCGTTTCAGGCTTGAAGGCACATCAGACCCGTATGGACGTTATTGGTAATAATATTGCCAACGTCAATACAGTCGGCTTCAAAGCAAGCCGTGCTACCTTTCAGGAAATTTTCTCACAGACCCTTTCAGCAGCCAGTTCCCCCGACGCCTTGTCGGGCCGCGGCGGTACCAACCCCATGCAGATCGGTCTTGGTATGAACGTGGATGCGATTGATGTTTCAATGACCCGAGGCAGTGTTCAAAGAACTGAAAGCCCCACTGACCTGTCCATAGAAGGCGAAGGCTTCTTCATTGTTCGCAGCGGTACCGAGGGCACCTATAATTTTACCCGCGCCGGTAACTTTACCCTTGATAAGCAGGGGAATCTGGTGACCTCAACAGGCCAGAATGTCTATGGCTGGATGAAATATGAGTATACCGATGCCGGTTATGTCTTTGACACCCAGGAGCCCATCAGAGCCCTCAATCTCTATGAGGACATCTACAATATGAGCAAGCGTATCATCCCCGCCAAGGTAACCACTGAAGCCGTGCTGGCCGGTAATCTGGATTCCACCGAGCCTGCCATTGGCGGTTATACCGGAAATGTAACCGGTTCAGCCGGAATGACGGCTCTGCCCTTTGACGCCGTAGGTCCCGATGGAACAGCCACTGGCGCACCCGATGGTATTCCTGACGGAGGCGCTAACACCACCAACCTGCCACCGCAGTTTACCGTACCTGTTACAGTCTATGATGAATTGGGTAATGAGTATAAGGTAAACATTAAGTTCTGGAAGAACTTTATTGATACCAATAATGGTGATCCTGTGACCTCCTGGTACTATGTGGTGGATGGCGGAAGCAACGCCACAGCCACCGGTGCCAACGGTTTTATCAAGTTCGATTCCAAGGGCAAGATTGTGACCGATGACACCACCTTTGACGTCAAGCCCGAATTTTCATTGGTTCCGTCACCAAGCACAGGCGCCAAGGAGTTCAAGGTCACCTTCAATTTTGAGCAGCTGACCATGTATGCCGATGATTCCTCGGTGAAGGCCACCCGTGTCGACGGTTATCCGCCCGGAACCCTGGTGACCTTCAGTGTGGGCAGTGACGGTATTATCACCGGCGTTTATGACAACGGCCGCCAGCAGCCCCTGGGACAGATTGCTCTGGCCACCTTTGAAAACCCTGCAGGTCTCCAGAAGGTAGGCTCCAATCAGTTCATCCAGACCACCAACTCCGGTGATTTCAAAACCGGAAAGCTGCCCGGAAACGATGGCGCAGGAACACTGGTACCCGGTACACTGGAAATGTCCAATGTGGATCTTGCCAAGCAGTTCACTGAAATGATCATCACCCAAAGAGGTTTCCAGGCCAACAGCCGCGTGATGACCACCTCAGATGAGATTCTTCAGGAGCTTGCCAATATGAAGCGATAAGCATTAAGTAAATAGGGGTAGGCAACTCACCTACCCCCTATTCTTTATTTGGACTGGTAAAAAAGTCCCATAAATTCACGGCTGCGCCGATCCGATAGATCAGTGTAGCCCATAGGAGGGGATGTTATGATTACTGTCACACGGTTTAACAAAACCCAGCTTGTGATTAATGCAGAATGGATTGAAACAGTTGAGGCCACACCCGATACGGTCATAACACTCACCAATGGCAAAAAATTCGTTGTCGCCGAATCGGTTGATGATGTGATACGCCGGGTGGTAGAATATAAGCAGAAAACATTCTTTCTCAACAGAGTAATTAATGAATCAACGCAAAATGACGATAAATGACATAGAACCATTCGATAAAAAGGGAGTGTAACTTTTGCAGGGAAAGACTTTATATACCATCTTGCTATCTATCATAGCCGTGTTGACATTGGCTTTGGGTGTGCTGGTGATATTTTTATTCACCACCTATAACAGCAATAAGGTTAATCCGGATGCGGGAAAACCGACCAAAAGTGCCGTTCCTGTGGAGCAGCAGCAAAGATTCAGCCTCTATGAGGCCGACGAAGTCTTTGTCCTTAAGGAATCCAAAGACCATCCCAACAGCTTTCTCATGACTGCCATTACCATTGTCTATGACAAAGGTACTGAAAAGGAGAAAGTTGCCGAGGCTAGAAAGACCCTTATTGAACAAACCTATTTAGGTGAGCTCAAAGAGGCAACCATAGAATTTTTCGGAAGCAAAACCTATGAGGAGCTTAAAGCTGAAAATGCCATGCAACAGGCACGTGACTCTCTTTTAGAGATATACAACAAAATCATCAGCCAGGATCCTGATGAGAAACTTATTATTAAAGTTATCTTTGAGAAATGGATTCCCCAATAGCCTAAGGAGTGAGACAAGTGGGTGACATACTTTCCCAAAATGAAATAGATAGCCTACTGCAGCAGCTCAACACCGGAGAGCTTGATGTCAAGGAATTCAGCAAGGAGACGAACGAAAAGAAGGTTCGTAACCATGATTTTCGTCGTCCCAGCAAGTTTGCCAAGGATCATATCAGGACCTTGCAGATCATCAATGAAAACTATGCCCGGCTTTTGACCAACTTCCTTTCGGGCTATTTAAGAACCCTTGTTCAGGTGGATGTTCAGACCGTTCAAGCTCTGCAGTATTCGGAGTTTACCAACTCCATCGCAAACCCTGCAGTATTGGGCATTGTCAACTTTAACCCCCTGCCGGGTTCCATCATCATTGAGATTAATCCCTCTATAGCCTATTCGCTTATTGACCGTATTCTGGGGGGCAGAGGTTCCTCGGTGGACAAGGTCAGAGGGTTTACTGAAATAGAAATTGCCATACTCATGCGTATTATATCGCAGATGCTGGGCCTCATGCGTGAGCCCTGGGAGAATGTCACCAAGATTAATCCTTCCCTGGATCGCATTGAGACCAATGCCCAGTTTGCCCAACTCATGTCCCCCAATGAAATGGTTGCGCTGGTAACCTTTATCGCTAAGATTGGGGAAGTGGAAGGGCTCTTAAATATCTGTATTCCTCATATGGTGGTGGAGCCGGTCATGACCAAGCTGACCACAAGGCTCTGGTTCTCCCTCATTGAGAAGGGATCCACCGAGGAAAGCAAAAAGGCTATTGAGCTTAAGGTTGAGGATACCAAGATTCCTATATCGGCAGTACTTGGAAGAACCACTCTGTCGGTGCATGACTTCCTGATGCTGCAGCAGGGGGATGTTCTCCCGTTGGACACCTATGTGGACGGAAAGATTGAAGTCATTGTAGGAAACATGCTTAAATTCTATGGAAAACCCGGCGCGCGAAATAAAAAGGTCGCTGTTAAGATAACTGATATTGTCCGAGAGGAGGAAGATTAATGGGCGATATGCTTTCCCAGGCTGAAATAGATGCTCTCTTAAACGGTGCAAGTATTGAAGATGAACCCAAACCCGAAGCGATAGAGGAAGAGGCTTCGGCGCCCAAGCTGCAGCTTTTGAATCCTGATGAGAAGGACGCCCTGGGGGAAATCGGCAACATTAGTATGGGTACTTCGGCGACGACCCTCTATGCTCTGTTGGGACAAAGAGTTAATATCACTACCCCCCGTGTGGAGGAAACCACCTGGGAGGAGATTTCAAAGCTCTTTGTAAAGCCCTATGTTGCGGTTAAGGTGCGCTATACCGAAGGGCTTAAGGGTATGAACCTTCTGATTATCAAGGAAGAAGACGTAAAGATCATCACCGACCTTATGATGGGCGGCGATGGCTACGGCAATATACAAGGAGAGCTCAATGAGCTGCACCTGAGCGCTATCAGCGAGGCTATGAACCAGATGGTGGGGTCATCTTCCACGTCCCTGTCATCCATGTTCGAAAAGCGTGTTGATATCTCACCCCCCGAATCCACTCTGGTGGATGCCGGGTCCGACATTGAAAGAATCAGAATTGATAAGGATTCCCATATTGTAGCGGTATGGTTCAAACTGACAGTGGGCGATCTCATTGATAGTGAGATCATGCAGATTCTGCCCATATCCTTTGCCAAGGAATTGGTGCACAATCTTCTTCATCATGAGGAACCCACCACACCCATTCTTGAGCCGCCACCCCGGACGGAGTCCACGCCGCCGCCCCAGGCTGCGTATCCTCCGCCTCAGGAGCAGCCCATACCTATGCCCCAGCCACAACCGCAGCCCCAATACCAGATGCCACCCCAGCAGCAAAATCCTTATGGGCAGTATGGTTATCCGCCGCCGCAATTCAATATG
>Ga0116192_1001488_pt1 | contig 16391 bp, 13 predicted proteins | sample AD_UKC113_MetaG_FD_89876 | JGI IMG/M metagenome (GOLD analysis project Ga0116192, IMG submission 89876) | Active sludge microbial communities of municipal wastewater-treating anaerobic digesters from Hong Kong - AD_UKC113_MetaG | ecosystem: Engineered > Bioreactor > Anaerobic > Digestate... | reverse complement strand
CCACCATCCCATGGTGGTCGTATTCGTTGCATGTGCCTGCGGCATCTGCCTTGTCGAAGAATTCCACGCGGCCGTGTACTGCCTTGTAATGCTCGCTCTCTTGTTTTCTTGGCGACGCCTGCCGTTTATGGCGGCCGGTCTTGTTTTGGGATGCACTGCGGCTGTGCTCACGCCGAAGACGATCTGGATCGAAGGCGAACACGCTCTATCAGGCCGGGTGGTTTCATCGGATTTCGCGCATGGTCAATATCGGGTCGAACTTTCAGAAATCGCCATCGACGGCACGAAGCGCCGGGGCAGGGCTCGCCTGAATCTCTATCCGAACACATCGCGGAAGAACGTTGATGAGAGCCAAGGGCCGGGCATTCCTGTAGGCCGACGGGTCAACGCTCGGGCGATCCTGAAGCCGCCGCATCCATTTGGAAATGAAGGCGAATTCAAGTATGCGCGTTACCTCCGCTCCGAGGGGATCACCATCACCGGTTACATCAAGGGATGGGATTCCATCGTGATTGAGAAATCGGCGCCCGGCCCGATGCCCCATCTTCGTCATTATACGCAGCCCGCCTCCAGAATGCTTTCCGTTCTGGCGAGACCCGAGGCCGAGGTATTAAAGGCCATGCTGTGGGGGGATCGATCGAACCTGTCATCCACGATGCAAGATTGTTTCGCGTCTCTGGGGCTTTCGCATCTGATCGCCATATCAGGATTGAATATCGGTCTGATAGTCCTCTTTGGGTATGAGCTTGCCTATACGGTGTTGCGCTGTCTCCCGCGCTTATCTGAGAGGATCGATACACCGACGGTGTCCAAATTGGCCGGTCTGGTCTGCGCCGTGCTGTTTGCGCTTATCGTCGAGCCATCCTACCCGACCACACGCTCGGTGCTCATGGCGATAATCATGATAACCGCCCTGGTGTTAGCGCGCCGCACTGACTTGATCGATGCCCTTGCCCTCTCGGGTTGCCTGATCATGCTGCTATGGCCGCTGAGCATCTTCACATCGGGTTTCTTGCTTTCGTATTCCGCGGTACTGGGCTTGATCGTCGTGCTCAAAAGACTGGAAGGCAGACAGCTCTGGTTACGGAGCCTGGCTGTGCCGATAACGGCATCGGCCTTCACCATGCCTATCGCCCTCTATCTTTACGGTTTCATTGCACCGCTGGGGATATTGTACAATGTGGTTTTCGTGCCCATGTTCAGCTTTCTGGCATTGCCTTTGGGGCTTGCGGGATGGGCGGCGAGCGCCATTTCGGCGTCTACTGCCTCCCTGTTCTTTTCCTGGGCCATGGACATCATTGCCCTGATCCTCTGGGTCGGCGAACATTTCGGGCATCTCACGCCCGTAGCTCAATTGCCGCTGGCATGGGTATACCTCTGTTATCTTGGGCTTATCCTGTCCTTTTTCGGTTCCTGGCGGGAACCCGATGCCACGCAGGGCATGCGCATCGGGACAATTGTCTTGGGAGGCATCTGCCTGACGATAATGATCATCCCGCTGGGACAATTATATGTCCGATATACCAGGCCCTTGACGTTCGATTTCATCAGCGTGGGCCAGGGCGACAGCATTCTGATTACGAAAGGCCTGCGCAGCGTGTTGATCGATGCGGGAGGAACGCTCACGGGATTTGACACCGGGCGGTTTGTGGTCGCGCCACACCTGTTGCGGCGAGGTGTTACCCGGCTCGATCTGGCAATAATCACCCATTCGCATCCCGATCACGCCGGGGGAATGCCGTTCATTCTTGAACGCTTCGGTGTCGGGCAGGTTTGGATCAATGCCCTTCATGACCAGCATTTCAAAGATGTAACCAGGATTTCCGCCTCGAGATCGATCCCGGTGCATGCCGTGTGCAAGGGAGAGAGGCTCAAGTTGAACGATATACATATCGAGGTGTTGCATCCTCAAGTACGACAGGAGCATGTTCCGGGAATGGACTCGAACTTGCAGTCGATGGTTGTCAGAATAGGAGACGCTCGGATGACCGGACTGTTCATGGCGGATGCCCATCGTTATGGAGAATTGAGCTTGATCCACGGAGAAGCCGATGTGCGGGCCGATGTGCTGAAAGTTGCCCACCACGGTTCAGCCAGGTCATGCCAGGAGATATTCCTCGATGCGGTTCGGCCGCGTGTGGCCGTCATATCGTGCGGTTATCGGAATCCATACGGTATGCCGGCGCCCGAGGTGCTTGACCGTTTGCGCGCGAAAGGTATAAGGATGTATCGGACAGATCGCAACGGGGAGGTGCAAATCATCGCGAATCATGGTAGGATAGATATAAAGTCAATGTTATATCTTGCCGAAAAGCATTGAATGTTCTCCGCCTTGAGGTGTGTGTAGATGGTGATGAGCAAAAAGGGTTTCACTCTTACCGAGCTTATTGTGGTTGTGACGATCATCGGCATTCTGGCCGCGATTGCCGTGCCCAACCTTGGGCCTTGGATGGCCAGACAGCGCTTGAACGCAGAGGCTCGCAAGATAGCGACCCATTTCAACATGGCCCGTTCGCAGGCCATCAAAGGCAACGAGACCGTGCGCATCAGCTTCAACCCCAGTGGACGGTGGTACATCGTGGTCGCCAACAGCACCGGAACGATTGTGCCCCGGACCTACCTGCGCAAAGACATGACTCTGGCCGTATCGTTTCCGAACGCCGCAAACGCCACCACCACCGGGTTCGATTCGCGCGGACTGGCATGGAACCATAGTGAAGGCACCGTAACCATTACCAATACAAACGCCGGCGATGACGCGGCCACGAACAAACGGGAAATACGACTATCTCTGGGAGGGAGTGTATCCATAACGCCATGATGCGCATGATACCATGCAACAGACAAGGGCTTACGCTGGTCGAGCTGATGATCGTACTGGTGCTTTCGACCCTGCTCATGTCGGCCGCCTATATTTCGTATACGGCCCAGCACAAGGGTGGCCGCTTGCAGGAGCAGGTGGCGAGCATGCAGCAGGATATACGAGCTGCCGTGCAGATTATGGAGCGCGACATCCGCAACGCCGGGTGCGACCCGACGTTTGCCGATATCCCACCCCTGCTGGCCGATACCTCGGGGGGCAATGTCCTCGGACTGGCGTGGGACTCGGCCGGCGCAGGCACCGCGCAACATATCCGCTATGATCTCAGCTCCGGCAACCTGAGGCGTAATTCCGCCATCCTCATCCAGAACGTCACATCCTTCGGCGTGGTATACTGGAATTCCGGCGGGGGGGTGATCACGCCGGAAAGCGGCGGCAAGTTGAGTTCCAGTCAAGTGGAAGATGTCCGCTCCGTGCGGGTCACACTGCAGGTAAAAAGCAACAAGGTTGACCCAGATAGCGGGGAATTTGTGTATCGTACCTTTAGCAGACTCATCAAATTGAGGAACGTACCATGAGTCTTGTCCGCAATGACAAAGGATTCACGCTCATCGAACTGTTCATCGCCATCGTGTTGTTTGCGATCGGCATCGTCGGAGCCGCCAAGCTGCAGATGGCGGCCGTGGCCAACAATGCCTTCAGTTTGCAGGTGAGCCAGGCTCTGAACGTCGCCCAGGACATGGTCGAGGATTTCAAATCCCAAGAACTGACCTCGACCACCTTTAATGTTGGGACGCATACGGGCACTACCGTCACCTCGCCCGAAGGTCGGACCTTCAACACTTCATGGACGGTAAGTTCCATCATCGGGGCCGATGCCCGTGATGTAAAAGTCACGGTGACTTGGAAGGAAAAGGGAATTTCGCACTCAACCTCCCTGAACTTCGTCAAGGGTAATAATGACTAAACGAGGTCATTGATGATCGATAAGGGTATGTTACATAATGACAACGGTGTTGTGCTCGTGATGGTACTCCTGGTGCTGGTCGCCACAATTCTCCTGGGGATCGCCGTATCACGTTCGGCCTTCTTTGAATCCAAGATCGCCGGCAACCAGCGCATTTACCAGAACGATTTCTATACCGCCGAAGGGGCCAGTGACTTCATCATATCCGAGCTGACCGGTATCATTAGCACACAAGGTTTGCAGAATGTAAATGTCCCTATATCAGTAAGCAACAAGTTGCCGAGCTCGAGTCCAATCTATAATACTGACATAACGCTCACATTGAAGAAAACCGGACCTCCGCCAACGGGAAGCCGCACGAGTGCCGTCAAAACCTTTGCCGCCTACTATGAAATCAAGTCAACAAAGAACAACCAGACCATCACGGTCGGGGTCTGGAAAGCTTTTCCCAAATCAGATTGAGGGAGAAAACCTGTCGGTGCACAGCGACAGAGGAGGAATGGTATGCATATAAAACATCATATAAAAATTATGGCCTTCATGAGCATATTCGCACTATGTGCTTTCACAGCGGTCTTTGCCTATGATGAATATGTCGGGGATTCAGCGGTATACTCAGGACAGTCTGCGGGCGTGAAGGCGAATATCCTCATCCTCCTGGATACATCAGGTTCCATGACGGATGAGGTATGTACGCTTGGATATAGTGTCGACACGGATTACACCTCAGGCACGAGCTACAGCCGTTGGGCCGTTTACCGCTATTCAAGCGGTGGTGGCTGGGGCGGCGGCGGCGGCGGTTACGTGCAGTTCGTCAGCAACCTCAGCTCGATCACCTGTTCGAAAGCCTATTCATCCCTCTACCGAATTGGCGTATGGAGCGGAAATATTCAGAGTTCGTCCCCCTATGGATGCGGAGGAAGCACTTATACGCTCTATCTCGGTAATTATTTGGCCTATAAGTCGAAAGGCTGTACTACGAAAGACAAGAAAATCAACATTGCTCGCAAGGCTATCGAAAGCCTGATGATCAATATGCGCAACGCCGATGGAACCGACCCCGTGAATTGGGGGCTGATGGCCTTTGATGGAACAAACACGGGCGGGACCCTGTATGCACCATGCGGTACGCCTTCCGGCTCGAGCACCACGGCGGGGTCGATCATCTACATATTGGAGAAAACCCCGACAAGCTCGAACCGCTTCTACAATCCCAGCAATGGCACCCCGGTGGCCGAGATGATGGCCGAAGCCGGTCTCTATTTCGCTGGCAAGGCGTCCTGGTGCCATAGCGGGACGACGTACACGTCGCCGATCCGTTATCGCTGCCAGAAGAATTATATTATTTGTGTTTCCGACGGGGCATCGCAGGTGGACACGGGAATTAAAAGCAGCACCGCCATTGATAAGAATTCAACTGCGGTATGGTCGCCCCTTTTCACCAGCACCTATATAAATAGCAAGGCGATCGGAGATTACGACAAAGATGGGTGCGACCCCGATAAAGGGTGCATGACCTTTGAAAATCAAGGCACCCACTATCTGGACGATGTGGCCAAATTCCTGCATGATGAAGATCTGATGCATGGAACCGACGATGCAGGCGTATCATTTGACGAGGACAGTGATCCCACGGATGCCGACCCAGAGTTTTCCTTACAGAATATCACGACCTATACCATAGGATTCGGTGACGATACCTCTGGATTGCCTCTTTTACAGAGGGCCGCGCAGGGCGATTGGGACGGTATCGACGGAAACGTGCCCGCAAACGGCAACTATGGCGGCGGCGGGAAGCTCTTTTACGCCGGCGCCGGAGACGATCTGCTCGAAGCCCTCATGGAGATCACAGCCAACGTCATCGAGAGCGACTTCCAATTGATCTCTCCGGTGGTCCCTGTGAGCAAAATGAACCGGCTGTTCTCGGGCAATGCGGCCTATCTGGGGCTTTTCAAGCCTGATTCCGATGGGTATTGGAGAGGCAACCTCAAGAAGTACGGCATCGACGACAACGGCAATCTCCTGCAGAAAGACGGATCCTTGGCCGTCGACACGAAAACAGGCAATATCCTGCCATCGGCGAAATCCTGCTGGAATGACATCGATGACGGGTACACGGTGGATAAGGGCGGCGTCGGGACTGTGATGCTGACCCAGAGCGGGAGGCATTTCTATACCTATGATTCGACCAACGGCACGGCCTTGCTGAGCGGCAGCACCTACAATGCCTTTGAGGATCGATCCTCGGGAACAAACATAACCTATAATGGTGTGCTCGGCCTGACTTCAGCCGCGCAGAAGAGCGATCTGATCGACTTCATACGGGCCGAGGATGCTTATGGCCCGGCCGGTGCATTGAAACTTCCGTGGGTTATGGGGGATATCCTCCATTCCCGACCGCAGGCGATGTATGACGGCAATTACACCATCCTCTTTGTGGGTACGAATGATGGGTTCATGCGTTGCTTCGCCGATAACGGCCAAGGCACGAATACCTTAAGCGATGATACAGTAACCGAGAACTGGTGCTTTGTCCCCTGGGAGTTGCTATCCACGTTGAAAGAACTGCATCCCAGTTATAAAACCAACAGTATTCACAATTATTTCGTTGATGGACCGCCATCGCTCTACACGGTGGGCAGTAACAAGTATCTCACCTTCGGCTTGCGCCGAGGTGGAAGCGTCTACTACACCTTGGATGTCGGTAATGTCAATACAACGACCGGAGATCTGGTGCCGAATACATGGAACTATTCGAATGTATCATTTGCCTGGAAGATCAACAGCAACATATTTGGCACCGGTGGGGAAACCCTGGGCGAATCATGGTGCAAGCCCCTGTATTGCAAAATTAAGACGTCAGCGGGCCAGGACGGCACCAGCGCGAAACCCTATACCGATGCAATATTGCTGGCGGGGGGCTATGACAATGCAAACCAGGATCTGGATGCCCCCAGCACGAGCGGCGATTCCAAGGGCCGCGCCGTGTTTGCCGTAAATGCCTCCTCGGGCAGTATGCTGAGTGTGCCTAAATTCTCCTATACGGGCGGGTATACGGCGATGAAGTTCTCGATTGTGGATTTCGCCGCCTTTGATTATAAAAACGAAGGGCGTATCGACACGATCTATTGTGGTGATCTGGGCGGACGACTGTTCGGATTCAATGACCGTGACGGCAACGCATCATGGGGTACCTCATCGACGACAGACAACTACTCACCAAAGCTGATCTTCACGGCCACCAATACCGGCACTGCCAGCACCAAATACCTGAAATTCTTCTACGCGCCGGATGTGGTGGTCATGCCGGGCTATGATTATGTGTATATCGGCACCGGCGATCGAGAGCACCCATTGGAATCAACCACAGTGAATCGTTTTTACGCCATAAAGAATTGGTGGGCGAACAGCGGTGGCCTGAGCGAATCGAATTTGGCCAACGTAACGAATTACAGCGTATATACATCGACGTATCCTCCATCAAAATTGAAAGGCGATTCCTGCAACGGATGGTTTATCACCTTGCGGACCGGCGAAAAGGTTGTATCTTCGCCGCTGGTGTTCAACGGAATTGTATACTTCACCACCTATATTCCTGAAGCTCAGGCCGCTTCCGTGGATAAATGCACCAATCCGGGTCTGGGCTCCGGATATCTTTATGCCTTGGATTGCCAGACCGGTGAAGCGATTACTGCATTGAATCTTAATGAGAAAAACGATACCGGCGGCAAAATTGTCATCGATGAGACCGACCGGTATATGAAGCTTGGCGGTGACCAGGGTGGTGGTATGCCCACGGCACCGTCACTGGTTGTAACCACTGAGGGGTCCATAATACAGATCGGAACAAATAAGGGGGCTGTACCGGTCCGTGACCCGACCACGGAAAACGTGAATCGTTATTACTGGAGGCAGAACTAAATGATGAAAATTGATATAGTAAGCAGAGAAAAATGGCATGCATTGATGGCGGTCGTGATTATGGCGGTCATTGCCCCCGCCATATGTTCGGCTGAAAAAATCACTACATACCAGAACACGTGGGAACCGATCGAGATGGTGGCCAAAGTCGAGTCGATCAGCGATGAAGGCGATTCCCTGTTTCTATCAAATGAACGTACCATCGTTTTGGTAGAACTCAAATATCAGGGTAGATTCTATCGCACCAATATCAAAGACGACGATGGCCGCCCCATCGATTTCAAGGAAATCAAGAAAGGCAGCTGGATATTTGTGCGGGGCGGAATACTTCCAGACCTGCACATTGCTGCCCGTGATATCTTCCTTTTGCCTCGGGAGACGAATATCAATGATCTGAAAAAGCGCGATGTATTCAGGTCAATCGAATCTTGGGAGCAACCGTTAAGGTAGGTCTAAGAAATTTTCTTTATCTTCATTGACTCTATTGTCGGGCTTGGGGAATGGTCTCGAAGAACTGGATCAAGCGTATTATCTATTTTCAGGAGAAAAGGTCTTACCATTTCTATACGATAGTAATATTCGCCCTTTTTGTCGGGGTGATACGATCATTGGAAGAGGTTCTTCTGGCGCATCGTTTGTACCTTGATCTGCATGTGTACAACAACTGCGCCTTTTACTTCCTCATGATCTGGGCCTTTACTTTCATTGTGTCTCTCTTGGCGCCAATCGAATGGAGGAAGGCCGTTTATGCGGTTCTGATCGGTGTATTCCTTGGAATTTTCCCGCCTCTCATCGATGTTTTCGTATACGGGGTCGGTCGCTTCAGGTACAGCTATTTTTTGGGGTTCCCTAATTTCAAGCAGCTTTTGTTTTTTGATCCCACCATTGGATATCCTGCGGGTGAAACGATCATATTGTGGTCCAGCATTGGATTTACCGGCTACTATGTCTATCTGAAAACCGCGAGCTGGTTCAAATCGTTCGCAGGGCTTGTCCTTGCATACCTTTTTTTATTGAATTCTGGTTGGATCATTCCCAGTCTCAGCGAGATATTGGCGCGTTTTTTCAACCTGCCGTCCATGATCCTCATTTCCCTGTTGCAGCTTGTGTTGGCGCTTACTCTCTATCTCGCATTGAACTATCGTGTTGCCTATCGACTTCTTGCCAGAAGCATCCATTGCCTGCCTTTTGTGCTGCTGACCATGATTGGTGCAGCGCTGTCCGGCGGGATCAAGCCCATAAGCTACTTCATGTCATTCCTTGTATTTTTGGCAGGGATTACAACATTGGCGCAGAATGATTTTTTTGATAAAAAGGAAGATGAATTGGCCGGTAGAACAGCCTATATCGATCGGCAGGATGTGATCTTTTGTAATGCCATATTGATTGCAATCATCATGGTTTTGAATGCAACCGGTGGTTATATTCATCTGCCTCTGCTCCTGCTTTTTATTTGTGGCGTGCTTTACAATTACGATTTCTACAGGGCGAAACGATTTTTCCCTGGCAATTATAAAATAGAGGGTATTTGGGGATTGGGATCGTTTCTGGCTGGAGTTATGAGCCAGTCGCCTCCGAATTTTTCAAAAGAAATATTGATCTTCTCATTCCTTGTATTCGGTGGATGGTCGCTCGTCAGTACATTCAAGGATTACAAGGATATCGAGGCCGACAGGGCAGTTGGAAACCAGACCGGGTACATTATTCTCATGAAAATGGGCTTGAATCTTCGACAAGCGCATTATTTAGTGATGACTGTAATTACAGCCTGTTTCTTTGTCCCTGCCGTGTGGATGTTCTTTCAGTCGATACCACGCATGCTTGTCATTGTTCCGCTCTTTATTGCGATTGGTGGACTGCTCCTTCAATTCAACAAGCCGCCCAGCAGGTCCGTTGTCAGAAACATACTTCTTGTAACCTGCGCATACTTATTCATTATACTGATATTACTCGGGAACTATTACGTCCCGGCGCAATTGCCGCAGCTCCCCGTCGGCGGAAATATGATACGCTAGCATCTATCTGCTGATTATAATATGTGCCGTGCCATCCCTGACCTCGATATCGACCAAAGAGGCCTGTTTGGCCTGAAAGGCCTGCATGACGTCTTCCAGGCGACCCTTGATGCGGGCCGTGTGGCAGATGGAATGGCCGTGCAGGCCGCTGATCTCGATCGATTCTACCCCATCCATTACCGTGAGTGCTTCGACGATCTTCTGGTAATCGGCGTAGTCGCGCGCACCTTCGATGCATATCGGGTAAGAGGCCCGGGGCGGGGAGATTGTGGTTATGCGGGGTAAGATCCGGGCGCGAAGGTCTTCGCTGATGGCGGCGATGATCGCTGCCTGGATATCGGAAACCGGCAGATCGCTGCGCCGTGTGAGCGACCATGTGCCAAGGGATGATCTGGAGTTCACATCGATCAGGGACATGTTCAGGGTGCACTGATTCAGTCCGGCGCCGAGCGTGACATACCTGAGACTGCCTTTGATCAACAGCCCGGCGCCGAACCGGGACGCCAGAAGCTGCGGGTCGGCGCCTGATGCCAATACGCCCAGGTCGGGCGCCTGCGCGAACACATTCTCGCCCCATAAGGCCAATTCGGAAGCCAGCTGCGACTCGAAGAGCGAATACCCTTTTTTGCCCTTCATGTACCACCATTCATGAGGGCCTTCGCCGGGCGCGTTCGAACTGACGGCGATCAGGATCTTGGGACGGAAGGCCTGGGGTACGTTATATTTGTTTTGGGCGATCCAATCGCGGATAAAGGCGTCGTTGACGCGGAACTCGACCGTCAGGTAGAGGTAGGCCCCCTGCTGCGAGCGCGCAGTGATCTTGTACTGCGTGATGTCCTGGGTGCCCCGCGATGCCAAGAACGAGGGCAGCTTCTTGGTCACGGCATAGGTGTTGCTGGGCGGGACGCTCTTGAGGACATCCAGGGTTACCGCTTTGGCATAAGCGTCCTGCATGGCCATCTTTTCCGCCAGGGATACATTGCCGCCTTCGATAACCGATGTCCCCTGCGCGGTAAGCACACTCTCCGCGAACGCCGTCGAGGGAATCCAGAGGCAGGTCAGCAGGAGCATGCCCCACGCAGTGCAGAAAATACGCCTCATCCCGCCAGGAAATCCTTCAGCTTCGAATTCACCTCGGCCGGCTCGATACTCGCCACGGCGTGCTTATAGATGAGGATGGGCTTGTCGGTCTGGAGCAGGATGCAGAATGGATCAAAACTCTTGACATGTCCCTCCATCCGGACATTGTCGATGAGCGTGATAATGATCGGTACCCGTTCCTTGCGTGCCTGATTCAGGAATTGGTCCTGCACATTGAATACCACTTTGGCCATAACAATCTCCTTTAGTGGAAATGTATTTCATATTTGCTTGTATGTATTAATCATAAAGAACCTGAAATCAAGTCCTATGTGGAAAGAATCCGCAAATGCCGGCGATGCACCCGGTCGGGCCCCGTTTCGGACACCATCCAAAGTCCTTGATTTTCCTGTTGCCAAGATCACAGCGGTGGCATATACCACCCTGCACGAATATGCAAGCAAAGGATGAAAACATGCACCAGGCCAGGAACGAGAATATCCGCAATATCGCCATCATTGCGCATGTCGACCATGGGAAGACCACCTTGGTCGATGCGATGTTCCGGCAGAGCGGCGTATTCCGCGCGGGGCAGTCGGTCGAGACCCGCATCATGGATAAACTCGATCTCGAGCGCGAACGCGGCATCACCATTGCTGCCAAGAATTGCGCCGTGATGTGGCGGGGGGTGAAGATCAACATCATCGATACCCCCGGACATGCCGATTTCGGAGGCGAGGTGGAGCGCGCGTTATCCATGGCCGATGGCGCCATCCTGCTGGTGGATGCAGCGGAAGGCCCTTTGCCGCAAACCCGGTTTGTCCTGAAAAAGACCCTGGAAGCCGATCTCAAAGTGATCGTCGTCATCAACAAGATCGACCGCAAGGACGCGCGACCCGAGCAGGTGCTGAACGATGTCTATGACCTCTTTATCGATCTGGGGGCAACGGACGAACAGATCGATTTTCCCTGCCTCTTCGCGGTGGGACGCGACGGGATCGCCAAAGAGAATCTGGATGACGATGCCGCCGACTTGAGCGCCCTTTTTGAGACCATCCTGCGCGCGATTCCCGGCCCGGCCTATGACCCGAATGAGCCTTTCCAGATGCTGGTGGCCGATCTTGATTACTCGGATTACGTGGGACGGCTGGCGATCGGCCGAATCTTCCATGGCGATGTGGGCGCCAACGAGGCCTTGTTGTGCATCAATGCCAACGGCGGCCAGATTCCCCTCAAGGTCACCAAGCTGCAAGGCTATCAAGGTGTCTCCGTACGCGAGATCGACCATGCCGAACCGGGCGATATCGTGGTTTTGGCCGGAATCGATGATGTCCAAATCGGCGATACCATCTGCACACAAGAAAACCCGCGGGCCCTGCCCAGGATCAAGGTCGACGAGCCGACCGTTTCCATGCGCTTTATGGCCAACACCTCGCCGCTTTCCGGGCGCGAGGGCACCCATGTGCAATCCACCCGCATCCAGGAGCGCCTTATGCGGGAGACACTGCGCAATGTGGCCATCCGCGTCGAGGTCCCGGTTGAGAAGGACTGCTTCATCGTCAAGGGGCGGGGAGAGTTCCAACTCGCCATTCTGATCGAAACCATGCGCCGCGAAGGATTTGAACTGTGCGTCAGCCGGCCCGAGGTCATCCTGCACTATCAGGACGGCAAGATCCTGGAACCCATCGAGCACCTGTTCGTGGACTGCGACGAGGAGTTCCTCGGGATTGTCACCCAGACGATATCGCAACGCAAGGGCCGCATGCTCAATCTTGTCAACCGAGGCTCGGGGAGGGTACGCATCGAGTTCAGCGTGCCATCGCGGGGGTTGATCGGCTATCGCGACGAGTTCCTGACCGACACCAAGGGTACGGGGATCATGAGCTCGTACCTTCTGGGCTATGAGGAGTTCCGCGGCGATTTCTCCAGCCGATTCACCGGTTCACTCGTGGCCGACCGGCGCGGAACGGCGGTGAGTTATGGGCTGTCCGGTCTTGAGCCGCGCGGCAAGCTCTTCATAACACCCGGCGAAGAGGTCTATGAGGGCATGATCATCGGTGAGCACAGCCGTGAGAACGATATCGACGTGAATCCCTGCAAGGCCAAGAAGCTCACCAATATGCGCGCGGCAGGCAAGGACGACAACATCATGCTGGCGCCGGTGACGCCCATGACTTTGGAGCGCGCCCTGCAGTTCATCCGCGAAGACGAGATGGTGGAAGTGACGCCCAAGTCCATCCGCCTCAGGAAAACCGAGCTCTCGGCCTCCAAGCGGCACACCCTCAATACGGCCAGGAAAAAAGCGGGAAATTTGTAACCTGCGAATCCACAACTCGCTGTTCAGAGGTCAGAATAAGGACGGGACGAGGGACAGTGCCATGGCATTGAGCCGGTGGATTCACGCGTTGTCTCGAACATGCCCACGGTTTCAGCATACCCTCGGTCTTTTGCGAGGATGCCATACTGACGAACATCGTCCAGAGCTGGGCTCCTGGCCGTGCCAGCGGATCCAGACATGTCTCCGCCGGCGATCTCATACCTTATGATATATCCCTTATTCTGAATCCTGGTTTCCGATTTCCGGCTTCCCGATCTTATAATTCACCCGTCTCCTCGTGGATGACGTTCTTGATGATATAGCTGCCTGATTTTTCATCCAGTTCCAGTTCCAGCAGTTTGCGGTCGCGCGCCTCTTCCAGCAGACGGCTGAACGAGCGGAAGCCGTAATACGATTCGTTGAATCCGGGCTTGCGGCGTTTCAAGGCCTGTTTGACCATCGATCCCCAGATCTTGTCCTCTTCTCCACGTTCCGAGAAAAGCGCCTCCACGGTTTCCACCACCAGATCGAGGGCTTTCTGTTGTTTGTCGTCTTCGGAAACCTCCTTGGGTTCCGGTTTCGAAGGCGCTTCGCTCACGATCTTGGGCTGGGGCTTTCTGGCCTTGCGGCGCTTGGCCTCGCTTTCACGCACCAGGTCGTCATAGAAGATGAATTCGTCGCAATTGGCGATCAGGAGATCGGATGCCGAGTTCTTCACACCCACGCCGATCACCAATTTGTTGTTCTCGCGCAGTTTGCTCACCAGGGGGGAAAAATCCGAATCTCCGCTGATAATCACGAAGGTATCGACATGCGACTTGGTGTAGCACAGGTCCAGGGCGTCGACGACCATGCGGATGTCGGCCGAATTTTTGCCGGACTGTCGGACATGGGGTATTTCGATCAGCTCGAAGGATGCCTCGTGCATGACCGGCTTGGAATCCTTGTATCGTTCCCAGTCGCAGTAAGCCTTCTTTACAATGATATTGCCTTTCAAGAGCAGACGTTCCAATATCTTTTTGACATCGAACTGGGCGTATTTGGCATCACGCACGCCGAGCGCGATATTCTCGAAATCGCAGAACAGCGCCATGTTCTGGGTCTTGAGCTGTACGGCCATGATCTCCATTCCTCCTGTATGAACCGTGTGCCTCTGTAAGGCCGGTCCTCTGTAAGGCGCTATTCAAAGCGCGATTACGCCCGGCTGTCAAGCAAATTGGGGAGTGAAAAGTCTATTCCGCGGCCTTGATCCTGTCCCAGACCGCCGTATATTTCAGGTTGTCTTTTCCGAGATCGCCGATGATCTCGCATCGCCTCAAGACCTCGGGTTTGAGGAAGATGCTGGGATTACTTCTGATCTCGTCGCTCAAGAGCTCGTAGCTTCCTTTGTTGGGACACAGATATTTGGTGAATTCGGTGTTCTGGGCCGCCACGACCGGATCGTGCATGAAGTTGATATAGGCATGGGCGAGCTCTTTCTGCTTGGCGGTGGCGGGGATCACCATGTCATCGAAGCATACCGAGGCGCCTTCACGGGGAATGGCAAAGGCGACGTCAGGGTTCTCTTCCTGAATCTGCAGGATATCACCGCTGTAGCCCTGGACCAGAATGAATTCACCCGAGGCGAGTCCGACTTTGTATTGTTCGTTCTCGAACTTGGCCAGATTTCGTTTCCAGCGGATGACGGTGGCTTCGGCCGTGGCAAGGTCGTTCATCTCAGTGGTATTGAGACTTTTGCCGTCGACCTTGAGCGCCGCGCCGATGGTCTCTCGCATGTCGTTCAACATGGTCATGCGGCCCTTGAGATCGGCGCGGTCGAACATGGTCCAGCTGGGTTTGAAGTCCGGGACCTTGCTCTTCAGGTAGGCGATGCCGGTGATACTGAAGGCATAGGGCACGCTGTGCAGCATGTGAGGATCCAAGGAGAGTTTCAGGTATTCAGGGTCAACGTATTTCAGGTTGGGAAGTTTGCCTTTGTCCAGGGGGATGATCATTCCCTGCTGATGCATGAGCTTGACCATGTAGCTCGATGGGGTAATGACATCGTATCCGGTGGCGCCTGCCTTGAGCTTGGAGTACATGGTCTCGTTGGAATCGAAGGTGTCGATCACGACCCGGCACCGGTGTTCCTGCTCAAAACGCTGGACCATCTCGGGTTTCACGTAGTCCGCCCAGGTATAGACATGCAGTTCGGGCTGTTCGTTTTTGTATTCCTTGAAGATCAGAAAGCCGCCGGCGACAATGATCAGGACAAAGAACGCGTACGCGATGTATTTTTTCATTGTTCCTCCTCCATGAAGTTTTGACTGATGAGCACGGCCAGAAAAGTCACGACCAGAAGAATCGTGGAAAGGGCGTTGATCAGAGGCGGCGAACCATGCTTGATCATGCTGTAGATGCGGATCGGCAGGGTCGTCGAACCCGGACCGGCCACAAAGAAGCTGATCACGAAGTCGTCGATGGAGAGCGTGAAGGCCAGCAAGGCCCCGGAGATGATGCCGGGAGACAGCAGCGGTATCAGGATGCGCCATGTCACGGTCGGCAGGTCGGCGCCCAGATCAAGGGCCGCCTCGACAACCGAAAAATCAAAATTTTGCAATCGTCCCAGGACCACCATGGCCACGTAACTGATGCAAAAGGTGACGTGGGCCAGAAAGATGGTGAAAAGGCCCAGGGGTATTCCGATGGCCACGAAGAAGAGCAGCAAGCCGATGCCCATGAGGATCTCTGGAATCACCAGGGGGGTATAGATCAGCAGATAGTGGTATTGCTGGAGCCGGCTCTGATACCGGTGCAATGCCAGCGCCGCCGTGGTGCCGATCACCACCGACAGGGCCGTGGCCGATATGGCGATGATCAGGGTGTTGCGCACCGAGGCCCAGATCTCGCGGTGATGGAAAAGCCTGACATACCAGGAGAGTGTGAACCCTTCCCACGCGCCACCGAAGCGCGCGGCATTGAAGGAGTTCACCACCAGGACAAAGACCGGGAGGTAGAAAAACAGGATCACGGCGGCGGTTACGATGATGGGGAGCTTGCTCCTTCTCATGCGTCTTCCTCGATGATGGGCTCGGCCTTTTGCTTGCGTTTCTGCATGAGCATCACGAGCGTCATGGGAATCAGCACCGCCACGGTCAGCAAGGCTGAAAGTCCGCTGGCGTGCGGCAGGTTGCGGTCGACAAAGACGCGCTGGGCGATCTTGTTGCCGATCATTTCGCCGCTCGGGCCGCCGACGATATCGGGGATGACATAGGACCCCAGGGCCGGGAT
>Ga0116192_1001485_pt1 | contig 16401 bp, 18 predicted proteins | sample AD_UKC113_MetaG_FD_89876 | JGI IMG/M metagenome (GOLD analysis project Ga0116192, IMG submission 89876) | Active sludge microbial communities of municipal wastewater-treating anaerobic digesters from Hong Kong - AD_UKC113_MetaG | ecosystem: Engineered > Bioreactor > Anaerobic > Digestate... | reverse complement strand
CGGAAAAGACCTTCCCGCCCCGGACGCAAATTCTTCCCACCCAGGTCCACAGGGAAGCCAGGGACATGGGAGTGCTGAGCAGCAGGCCCAGGAGCAGGGCGCCCACGAGGAAAATGTGCGCCCCCAGTCGGTACAGGGACTTCAGCAGCACCTCGCTCAAGAAGAGCCCCAGGCTTCCTCCGCTGCGGATTTTCTCTCCCCCGAAAACAAAGAGCCGCACGTCCGGCGCCTGGATGGCCAGAAGGGTGATGAGGCTGATCCCCACGAGGACGGCACCGCCCACGGGCACGTAAGCCTGCGGCAGGGAGAGACGTCCCCGGAACAGGCACCAGCTGAGTACGAACCCGCCGACGATCAGGGCATAAGCCCCCAGCCCGAAGGGAGTGATCAGAAGCCAGGCCAGGTGGGCCCCAAAAGAGCCCACCCGGTTTTGCACCGCGGGGGGAATCCGTTGAGACGAGGAGGGCGCATCGAAGTATACAAAATCCGCCCCATGATAGGAAATCACGCTGAAGAGGGCAAGCAGGCTGAGAACCGCCAGGCAAAGCGCCCATATTTCGTGTTTCTTGTGTTTCACCGAAAAAGCCTTCCGACCGGGGACCCCGGATCAGATGCCCACCACGATGGGGTAGATGACGGGATGCCGATCCAGGACCCGGCCAAAGAATCGCTTGAGTTCCTTGCGGATTTCCGCCTGCAGTTCCGCACAGTCCACTTCGAATTCCGGATCGAGGAGCATCCGGTCGAACACCTCGAGGACCACGCACTTGGCGTCGTCCAGGATCTCCGGTTTCGTTCCCTCGTGAATGAAGCCTCTGCTGAGGATGTCGGGACCGCTCAGGATCTCCTTGGTTTCGTTGTTGAGAACCAGGGACGCAATCACGAGACCGTCCTCGGAAAGATGACGCCGATCCCGCAGGACTACCCCCGCCACATCTCCCACGCCTTTGCCGTCCACAAATACTCGACCGGTTTCGACCCTTTCCCCGACGGCGGCCTTGCCGTTCCCCTGAAAAGAAATGACGTCGCCGTTTTCCGCCAGGAGGCAATTTTGGGAAGGGATGCCCATGATCATGGCCAAGTGCCGATGCTTCACCAGGTGCCGATATTCTCCGTGGATGGGAATGAAATACCGGGGGCGTACCGCGTTGATCATGGTCTTCAATTCCTCCCGGTAGGCATGCCCGGACACATGAATGTCCCTCACACGCTCATGAATGACTTCCGCCCCCTGCCGGCACAAATTGTTGATGATGTTCTGAATGGTGCGCTCATTGCCCGGGATGAACCTCGAAGAGAGGATGATGGTGTCCCCGGCCTTGATCTTGAGCTTCTTGTGGTCGTTGAAAGCCATGCGGCTCAAGGCGCTCATGGGTTCTCCCTGGGACCCGGTCGTGAGCATGAGGATCTGGGAGTCCGCAAATCGAGGGAGATCCTGGAGGGTTATGTCTTCGCCGGGAGGAAAGTCCAGATATCCCAGTTCCCGGGCGATCCGCACATTGCCGACCATGGACTTGCCGTTGAGGAGGACCTTCCGGTTGAATTCCCGAGCCAGATGAATGACCTGCTGGATTCGATGCAGGTTGCTGGCAAAGACGGCGACGATGATGCGCCCGGCGCACTCCTGGAACACCTCCCGCAGGGTCTGTCCCACATCTTTCTCCGACAGGGTGTACCCCGGTCGTTCCGCGTTGGTGGAATCGGAGAAAAGAGCCAAAACCCCCTCTTCCCCGTAAGCCCCGAACCGGGCCATATCGAATCGCTTGCCGTCCACGGGCGTGTGATCAATCTTGAAATCCCCGGAATGGACCAGAATTCCCACGGGAGTGCGGATGGCCAGACCAACTCCGTCGGGGATGCTGTGACAGACCTGAATGAATTCCACCCCAAAGGGACCCAGGGAGATCTTCTGGCGGGGAGCCACCTCGATAAGCTTGGTCCGATCCGCCAGCCCGTACTCCCGGAGCTTCTCGCGAATGAGGGCGAGGGTCAGGCGAGTGCCGTAAACTGGAATCTGAAAGTCCCTCAGCAGGAAGGGAATGGCCCCGATGTGGTCTTCATGCCCGTGGGTCACGATCAACGCCCGAAGCCGTTGCCGATTCCGATGCAAATACGCAAAGTCGGGAATCACGATGTCGATCCCCAACATGTCGTCTTCGGGAAACATCAGACCGGCGTCCACGAGCAGGAGGGTATCCTCGTATTCGAGGACCATCATATTGAGCCCGATTTCCCCGAGGCCTCCCAAGGGAATGACCTTCAGCACCGATTCCGAGTCACTGGCATAGCTCATACTGTCGGCCCCTTTCACCTATGCGGTTCGAACCCCCCCATCCCACCTCGCCAAATCCTCTTTCGTCATGACCCCGCCTTCTTCCCGTGTCAAACCACGAAGAATGGCATCCCGCACGGCAGACATCAAGATGTCCTTGTCCTTGTTGGTGGAGCCTTCGGTGGGAATGGGACTGCCGACACTGATATGGATGGGCCCGGGTTGGATCAACCAGGTGCTTCCCTTGGGCAGAATTCGGGAAGAACCGCTAATGCTCACGGGAACAATGGGCTGTTGTGATTTGACGGCCAGGACAAATCCCCCGGCCTTGAAATCCTTCATCACCCCGTCGGGACTTCGCGTCCCTTCCGGGAAGATGAGAATGGACGTGCCGTTTCGAACCCGAAGAGCCGCCTCGTCGATGCTCTGGAAGGCCTTCCGACGATCCGCCCGGTCGATGGGAATGTAGCCGCAGGCGGACATGGCCCTCCCCAGGATGGGGATGCGGAACAGCTCCTTTTTGGCAAGGAATCGGAACTGCACGGGAAGCCGCGCAAAGAGGGCAAAGATATCGAACCATCCCTGGTGATTGGCTGCATAGATGTAAGATCGGTCGGGATCAATGCGATCGAGTCCCCGGATGCGAACCCGAACCCCCGCGGCCCACAGGTTGATCCTGGCCCAGAGCCGACCGCACCGGTGGGCCCGATCACTCCCCCGGGGGAGGTGAGAGACCCCGACGGCGACACTTCCCAGCACAATCGTGGATACCAGAAGACTCCCGAAGAACAGGAAGGAGCGCAACAGCTTCTTCATGGAGGGCAGATCCTGTGGTTTGTTTCCATCGCTTTTCCCATCCATCCCGGCGGTTCGCGCAGCCCGGGCTTTCGGAGTTTGAGATTACTATAAATAACGAAGACTTGCCAAGGAAATCCCGGAATATTTAAACTGTTTCCACCTGCGAGTCAACCCGGCAATTCCCCCGCAGCCCCTGCGGGTCCCCCGGCCATCCCGTCCCATCCGCCGACAAACGCCGAGAACGAAACGTTCCGTAGAAACGTCCCCGGCTCCCACGCCCAAGCCCGGGGATGGCCCGGCCCTTGTGAGGGAGCGGCCGCATGTGGTATACGGAAGAAAGGCAAGAACATCACTGCGTGTTTCAACGACCCACCTGAGAGAAGGGGAAGCATATGGCAAGAGGAGTGAACAAAGTCATTCTCATCGGCCATCTGGGGGCGGACCCGGACATCCGTTATACCGCCAACGGGACCCCCGTGGCCAACCTCCGACTGGCAACCACGGATGCCGTCATGGTTGGAGAAGGCAAGTGGGAGGAACGTACCGAATGGCACCGGGTTGTGGCCTTTGGAAAGGTTGCCGAAAACTGCGGCACCTTTCTCAGCAAAGGACGGCAAATCTATGTCGAGGGCAGAATCCAAACCCGGCAATGGGATGACCAGCAAGGCAATAAACGCTACAGCACCGAGATTGTGGCGCGGGAAATCCAGTTCTTGGGAGGGGGAGGAGGCGGCGAAGACCGCTCCGCTCAGGCGCCCCGGGGAGGGCCGTCCCCTTCTCCGGCCGGAACGCCTTCTTCCTATTCCAACCGGTCTCAGACCGAGGAGCTCCCCCCCGGTCCTCCCGGGCCGGACGAGGACATTCCTTTCTGACGACGGGGGGTCGTACGGAGAGAGGGGCCGGCACTGAGGAGGTCTTATCCCCCAAGCCGCTCCCTCTCGAGGTCTCCCGGAATCCGGTTTTCCGGATGAACGCCCTGTCATTGGGCCTCCCGGCGCCCTGTTGCGAGCCGTAATCGGGCAGGGCCGCCGGAGAGAGGTTTTGGCCGCCTGTATCCCTCCGTCGCCTATGGCGCCGGGGGAGACATGGCCGGAGCGCTCAGCTTGCCTTGTCCGCAGGAGCTTTTTCTTCGATTTTGTCGACCTTCTCCGAAGAGGTTTCAAGGGGGTCCGAGGTGGCTTTTTTGAAATTACGAATCCCTTTGCCCAGGCCTTCTCCGATCTGCGGGAGTTTTCCGGCCCCAAAAATGATGAGAACGATGACCAAGATTACAAGCAACTCCGGCATTCCTATACTCGGCAACATCTACAGCTCCTTCCTTGATGAATGGCCTACAGGCTACCCCTTGAGCAAATCCTCCACCTCTTCCAGGAGTTGCAGAAATTCCTTGGACTGCCTGTATCGATCCAGATGCTTCTGGTGTTCCAGCCAACTCTCCCACACTTTCATCCAAACGTCATTGTGCCAGTAGAACCTCGGGCCGGACTCTTTGCCGCCCGTCCTGGCCCGGTACTCCTCATACTCGTCGAGGCAGTTCCTGCAAAAAGGGTATGGAGTAGCAAACTTGGAAGATTCCTCGGTTTCCATGTCCAGTTGGGTCCCGCACTTGGCACACTTGAGCATACAACGAGTGCACTGGAAGATCTTCTTCAACGCGTCGATCTTCCTCTGACGAAGACCTTGATCGCGACAGGACTTCAGGTCCTGAACCTTTCTCCCAAACTCAATGATTTCGGCCATCGGGTCATCCTGTCTATTTCTCAAGATTTTTCAGGATCTTATTCTCATTCTTAACACTTGACACCTCGTCCGTCAAGGCGGAGGAATCGGGTTTGCACCCGTTGGTCAGGTTGAACAGCTGTTGGGTACAATCCGTGAAAAGCTGCTTGCTCCCCCTGTGGGCCTTCTTCTTGAGGAACATGATGGGATCATGGAGCAGCTTCTTGACGATGGACTGGGTCAGGACGTCAATGGCTTTCCGGTCCTTTTCCGTCAAGTGGGGCAGATGACTGAGGGTACGAAGCAGTTCCTGCCTTCGGATGGCATCCGCCTTTTCTCTCAGTCCCACAATGGTGGGCACCACGTCCAGGGTGCACAGCCATTGTTGAAACTTGACCGTCTCTTCGGCAACGATATGTTCCGCCCGTTCCGCCTCCAGCTGTCTTCCGGCCCGATTGAAATCCACAATGCCCTGCAGATCGTCGATATCATACAGGTAGACGTTCTCTATTTCGTTTACCCTTTGTTCCACATCCCGGGGCACGGCAATGTCGATGAAGAACAAGGGCCGGTTCTTGCGCTCACGCATTCGGGATTTCACATCCTTGTGCCGGAGAATGGGTTCCGGCGACCCGGTGGATGTGAGGACAATGTCGACATTCTTCAGGGCATCCAGAATATGGGAGAAGGAGACGGTTTCCCCTTTGAAGCGCCCCGCCAATTCCACGGCCCGTTCCAGGGTACGGTTGGCCACCATCAGCTGACGCACCCCCTGAGCGAGAAGGTGCTCCGCCGCCAGTTCCGCCATCTCCCCGGCCCCGATCAGGAGGACCCTTTTGTCCCGGAGATCTCGGAAAATCTTTCGAGCGAGTTCCACAGCGGCATAGCTAATGGAAACGGCGTGGGAGCCGATCATGGTTTCGGAGCGGACTCGCTTGGCCACGGAAAAGGCTTTATGAAGCAGGCGATTGAGAATCACCCCCACCGCCTTGCACTCCGTTGCTTCCCGGTAGGCCGCCTTGATCTGACCCAAGATCTGGGGCTCCCCCACCACCATGGAATCAAGGCTGGAGGCAACTCGAAACAGATGCTTCACCGCGTCCAGAAACTGATAGGTGTAGAAACACGATTCCACCTGGGCGGAGAGAGCATCGCCCAAATGGCCCCGAAGGAGAGACTTGACCTCGTGGGTGGCCTCATGCAGCTGGTTGCACACGAACAGAATTTCCACCCGGTTGCAGGTGGACAGTACGAACAGCTCGTCCACATAACGAAGCTGCGGGAACCGGTGGAGCAGATGTTTGTCCTCCCGACACACTGCGGCCAGTCTTTCCCGGATTTCAATCGGAGCAGTCTTATGGTTCATTCCCACTAGGACGAGTTGAGACATATCCCCTCTCACCTGACGAACACGGTGTGATGCCCCTGGAGGACCAGATTGACCCCGAGGAAGGTCACCAGCACCGCTGAAAACCCGAAGATGGCCAGCCATGCGGCACGACGTCCCCGCCATCCCACCGCCAGTCTCTCATGAAGCAGTATGGCGTAAATGAACCAGGTAATGAGGGCAAAAATCTCCTTGGGGTCCCAATTCCAGGGAGATTTCCAAACACTGCCCGCATAGGCGAACCCTGTGATGAGCCCCAGGGTCATGAGGGGAAAACCGAAAACCAGACAGACATAGTTGAGCTTGTCCAGGCTTTCCAAGGACGGGAGACGCAGGTACAGGAACCCGAAATTCTTTCGTTTGATCGTTCGTTCCTGCAAGAGGTACATGATCCCGGCGCTGAACGCCAGGGCGAACAAGGCATTGGCCAGAAACAAGGCCGAGACGTGCACCACCACCCAGACACTTTGAAAGATCCCGCTGGTGGGAATCATCCGGGCGGGCACCAGGGGAGACCCCAGCATAAACAAAACGGCCAGGGGCGATACAAAGGAACCCAGGATTCGCAGGTGAAACCGGGTCTGAACCACCAGGTACACAACCACCAAGACCCAGGCAAAGAAAGAAAGGGCTTCCTGGCTGTTGGTGACCGCAAGGCGCCCCATGGAAATCGAGCGCATGATCAAGGCCAGGCCCTGCAAGGTCGCTCCCGCCAGCAAGATGCCCGAAGACACCCTGTGAATGGCGTCCTGATCTCGGACCAGGTAGATGACGTATCCGATGGCCCCAACGCAATACGCGATGGTCGCGAGGATCAGGAAGACGGTTTCCATAGTTCATCCCAAATCCGGCTCAATTCTTCCCGGTGAATCCAGCCGTTGCAGACTTCCAACACAGCATGAAATGCCTCTTCTCTTCTTCCTTCCCGAATCCATGCGGGAAGCGGAAGGTTCGACACCTTCCGGAAAAGGCGCTGCTTTTCGTCACTTCCCAACGACTTGGACAGGATCAACTTGCGAAGTCGTCCCATCCACTCCAGAAACGATGCCCATTCGGGGCCGAATTCTCCCTCGAGCTTTTCCCGGATTTGCCTGGCCACGGCAGGGCTCAGCCCCGTGGTGCTGACGGCGATGGCAAGAGGCCCCCGCTCGATGAGCGAGGGGACGATGAACGATCCCATCTCGGGTCCGGTCGCCGTATTGCACCACAGTCTTCGCTCGCCTGCCTGACGGGCGACCTGCTCGTTCAAACCGGCATCACTGGTGGCGGCAAAGACCAGGTCCGCCTCCTCCAGCAGATCCTCCCGATAGGTCTCTCCCAGGTATTGGACGCGGCCATCCCGGACCCATTCCCACAGGCCCGAAGTCAATGTCCGAGCCACGACCCGAATGGCGGCCCCGCTGGGTAGGAGACCTCGGATCTTGCGTTCGGCCACCGTCCCACCCCCCACCACCAGGCAGACCCGCCCTTCCAAGGACACAAACATGGGATAATAGGAGGGGCTCACCGGGAAAGCCCCCGATGGAAGCCGGGAACGAGAGACCGAAGGCCGCTCTCCACGGGTGGTTTCACGGCATTGGACGGAACGGTCATCTTGCGCTCCTTTCCCCGGGAAAGCCGACCCCGCCAAAGTTGTCCCTCACATCCTTGATTTCATAGGGCCTTGAAATCTAACACGAACGGCAGGTGGAAACAAGCGAGGAACTCCAACGCGGATTTCGCCGGCAAAGGTTGATCCTCTCCCCACGAATCCGGGACCTTTCGGCAATCCCCCGCGACCGATCAACCCCCCGAGCCCAACCCGCGCAGGGTTCGGCGCCCCCCGGAAGGGCTCCCCAGCAGGAGGCGGCGGCCGCCGGACCAAGCCACGCGCGTCCCCCTATGCCTCCTCGGGCCCCTTGCACCAACGGTTTCGGGACGAACGGGCTTCCGGACGGAAATTAGACTCTTCGATAGATGACGTAATCCGCCATGTCACACAAGAGGGTCTTTGTGGGATTGGAGGGGAAAATATGAAGAGCGGCTTTCGCCTTCTGGACATATTCCATGGCCAACCGCTGAGTGTATTCAATGCCGCCGGACCGAATCACCAGGTTCCTGATTTCGTCAAAGGCTTCCTGGGTGATTTCCTCTCCACTGAAAATCTCGCGAAGACGATTCTTCTCGGCGGAACGGCCGTTCATCAAAGCACAGATCAGGGGCAGTGTGGCCTTTCCTTCTCGCAGATCGTTGCCCACGGGCTTGCCCAGTTCGTTCGGGCTGCCCATGTAGTCCAGGGCGTCGTCGATCAGTTGAAACGCCAGACCCAGGCTGAGTCCGAAAGAGCGAAGGGCCGACTCTTCCTCGGCCCCCCCTCCGCCGAAAATGGCCCCGATATGGCACGCGGCACTGATCAGAACCGCCGTCTTCCGGGTGATGATTTCCAGGTATTCCTTTTCCTCCACCTCCAGGTCGTCCGATCGGACCATCTGGAGCACTTCTCCCTCGGACATGAGGGTGGTGGCCTGGGACAGAACTTCCAGGATTCTCATATTGTCGTAGCCGACGGTCATGAGAATGGCCTTGGAATAGAGAAAATCCCCCACCAGAACCACGGCGGGATTGCCCCAGATGGTGTTGGCAGCGGGCTTGCTTCGGCGCAGTTCCGCATGATCCACCACGTCATCGTGAAGCAGGGATGCCGCGTGAAGAAACTCGAAAACCACGGACAAAGGAACGTCTCGATTCCCCCTGTAGCCGCACAGGCGAGCCGACAGGATCATCAGAAGCGGGCGGAGTCTCTTGCCCCCGCTGCGGAGGATGTAGCGCCCCACCACGGAAATGAGAGGAACACTCGTCGTCAGCAAGCGGTTCATCTCCGTCTCGATCCGTTCAAGATCGGGCCGAATCCTTACAAGAATCCGCTCCTTGATGTCCTCGATCTCGGGTTGGAACAGTTTCGGCAGGACGGGACTTTCACCCGGTAAAGTGCTTATTTGGTCCATTTGCACAATTCTAACGTATGGTTGTTCAGCCTACGCCCCCGTGGTCCTCGCCCCCGCTGGATACAGCGAGGGTCCATAGGTACATAGCCAAAATTTTCTCATCTGTCAAAGCGTTTTCGGGTCCCCTTCCCCGGGCGAAGCTCCCGGCCTGGCAGCCCCGAACCGGCAGACCCCGGCGGCCGGATCACCGGGTCCGCCAGTTCCGCCTCCAGGTCATAATCGTGGGCGGCCGTGATCCTGGCCATGGCCAATTCCCCGGGAGAGGCCGTTCCCCGGGTGATGAGCACCATTCCGTCCTGCTCCGGCGCCTGGGTCGGCAGTCTGGCCCCCAGCAGGAGTTCGGTTTCCGGATGATACCCTTCCACCAGGACCGGGAGGACCTTCCCCACCCAGCGTCTCAACCGACGCCGGGATATTCTCCTCTGCCGTTGAAGCAACGCCCGTTTCCTCTTCTCCTTGATCCGGCTTTCCAAGGGATGGGAATACCGTGCCGCCGCCGTGCCGGGTTCGGGAGAATAGGCAAACACCCCTGCATGGTCAAACTGGGCGACTTCCAGGAACTCGAAGAGCTCTCGAAACTCCTCTTCGGTCTCCCCCGGAAATCCCACCATGAGGGACGTTCTGAGGGAAATGTGGGGGACCTTCGAACGAATGCGCCGGATGAGACTCAGGGGGTCCTCGGCAGTTCTTCTCCCCATCCGTTCGAGGACCCCGGCGGAACAGTGTTGAATCGGCACGTCCAGGTAAGGAACCGTTTTGCGAGACTGAGCCATCCAATCCAACAAATCATCCGTCACTCCGTCCGGGTAGGCGTACAGGAGGCGGATCCACTCGATCCCCTGCACCTTCTCCAAGGCATCGAGGAGCGGCACCAGCCGGGCGGTCCCTCCCTGATCGGTGCCGTAGGCCGTCGTGTCTTGGGCAATCAAGTTGATTTCCTTGACTCCTTCGTCCGCCAACCGGGCCGCCTCCGCCACCAGGTCCGAGATCCCGCGGCTGCGATAACGCCCCCTGAGGTGAGGAATGATGCAAAACGAGCATGAATGGTTGCAGCCCTCGGCGATCTTCAGGTAGGCGGTGTGGGGTGGGGTCGCCCGTATCCGGGGCGAATCGGAGCCCAGGAGGTGTCGAGGCGTGGAAATCCAGACTCGAAGCCCGTTCCCCCGTTGCCGCTCGGCCAAAATGTCACCCAATCGGTGATAGTGGGAGGTTCCCAGGAACAGGTCCACCTCGGGAAGAAGCTCTGCCAGCTTTTTCCCATAGCGCTGGACCACGCATCCGGTTGCCACCAGGCATTCACAGGAACCGGCCGATCTGAATTTCGCCGCCTCCAGAATGGATTGAACGGCTTCTTCCACGGCGCTCTGCAGAAAACCGCACGTATTCACCACGATAATCGATGCCTCGGCCGGATCTTCGGTCATGGCATAGCCCGAACGGACCAACTGGGGGACCATGGTCTCACTGTCCACCAGGTTCTTCACACAACCCAAGCTGATAAGGGCAGCCAAGGGCTTCATCCCACCTTCTTCCTTCATATTTCCCGATCGAGGACCTGCCGTGCCTCCACGGATCACCGTGAGAAACTCGCCACCGTAAAGAGATCGATCCCGTGGAAGATCAGCAGATCCCAAGCGACCATGCCCGCCCCCAGAAGAAACCGTAGACGGAATCGCCTTTGCCCAAGACCTTCCTCCCCGATCCTTCGGCAAAGCGCAAGGAAACTACTGGTCATCACATAACATTCCACAGCGAAAGGAGGAAACCCGAGAAAACCCAGGATAGGCATCTCAAAGATTTTGAGCCGGCCCACATGGGGAATGGTGTACTGCCACTTGGTTCCCGCCCAAAAATTCCAGAACTCCCAGAGGAAACCGCATACCAACCCCGCGGCCAGGAGGAGATAGAAGGTGCGAAGAGAGCCTTCCTCCCATTGGCGGAGAAGCGACGGCGCTCCCAGACGGTAATTGATGGGCTCCAACAAGAAGACGAAGCCTCCCCAGACCAGGGGAAAGAAGTGCCGAGGCCAAATGAGAGGGAGGAGCAGAAACAGTCCCCCCACCCCCAAGAAAACCTGGTGAAACCGGGGAGACGGACCTCCCTTTGCCGGTCTCCCGGGCTCGAGAACTCGAAGGTGGTCCAGGAGGCTTTGGGTGGTGAAGATCCCGGGGATGACCGTGGCGAAGGAAACGGCATACCCGACCCACCGGGTGAAGGTGCCGGGGGGCACATTATGGTATTCCCAGTTGTTTAAGCGAAAATTCCAGGTTTCGAAGACGAGCCAAAGATTGATGGAGAAAAGGGAAAGAAGGAAGAACCTCGATGGCCGACGGAAAAGCATCGAGTCTCCCCCCCTGCGATGCAGGAGAGATTGAAAAAAGAGGATGTAGCTCCACCAAGCGAAGCAGTAATACCAGGTCCAATAGGGCTCCACCTTGCGGCTCATCTGAAGGCCGGCCCAGAGAAAAACCACCAATCCTGCGGCCATACCCGCCGTGGGCAAGAGACGCTCTGGAAACCAACGCACGACTTCCTGGCCTCCCCTGGAGGTCCTTCCGGCGGAAAGCACCCGTTCCCAAAAGTCTCACATGGCCTGCCGAAAGGGATCGAAAGGCTCGGGAAGGGTGTCCGTCTTTCCCCGGACGGGAAAATTTTTCATTGCCATTGATTTCCGATCATTTTGCGCTTAACAATATAAAGTTTAAAGTGTCTTGATTTCCCGGAGGATTCCAACCCAACAAAGGAGTGAGCGGGAATGGCAAAAGAGAGAGTCTGTCGAGGACACGCGGCGCAATCAGAAAGAAACGGGAAAACCCTCGGGCCTGCCATGTGCAAGGAAGGCAAGGGCGTCCGCAATTTCGCATGTCAGAACTACGACCTCTGCCTGGATAGAGCCGCCAAGGCCATGTGGAGCGGGTTCACCTGCAGGGACTGCGCCCATTATTACCAGAAAGAGGAAGAGGCCACCCCGTGATCCCCCGAGATTCCCCCAAGGGCCCAACGCCAACGCCGGCATAGAGCCGGAAGCTCCCAACCCTTTCGAAGACCGAAGCAAACAACCCGCGTCCGCCGCGGGTTGTTTGCTTTTTCTTGAAACCTCCATGGAATCGGAGAACCGGAATCACTGCCCCTCGACGGGCGGCGCTGGGGCCGCAGGCCGGGTCTCCGCGGGCGATACCTTGGGTTGCGCCGCTTTTGCCTTGGCCTTCTTGCGTCCTTCCTTGGGCTCAGTCATCAATTCCACGATGCACATGGGAGCGGCGTCCCCCCGCCGATACCCCACCTTCACTATACGGGTATAGCCCCCCGGCCGATTCTGATAGCGCGGCGCCAGCTCCGCAAACAGCTTGTGCACCACGCTTTTGAGCGGAATGGTCGCCAATGCCTGCCGCCTGGCATGCAGATCGCCCCGCTTCCCCAGAGTGATCATCCAATCCGCCCAGCGACGCAATTCCTTGGCCTTCTGCACCGTCGTGTAGATGCGCTCATGCTGGAGCAAGGAAGTCACCATGTTTCGGAACATGGCGGATCGGTGGCTCGTTGTTCGATTGAGTTTTCTGCCCGAGACCCCGTGGCGCATGGCTATTCCTGTTCCTTTCTTCTGCGTTCGATATCCTCACGGCTTGGGAAATTGTCGTATTTCATCCCAAGGGCGAGTCCCATTTCCGCCAGGATTTCCTTGATTTCGTTGAGGGATTTTCGGCCGAAATTCTTGGTCTTGAGCATTTCGGCCTCGGTCTTCTGAACCAGTTCGCCGATGTACCGGATGTCGGCATTCTTGAGACAATTGGCCGACCGCACGGAAAGCTCCAACTCGTCCACACTGCGGAACAGGTTTTCGTTGAAGGCGGGTTCCATCTGGATTTCTTCCGGCGTCGCCTCCAGTTCTTCCTCGAAGTTGATGAAAATGGTCAACTGGTCCTTGAGAATCTTGGCGGCATAGGCCAGGGCGTCGTCCGGCTTGACGCTGCCGTCGGTCCAGATCTCCATGGTCAACTTGTCGTAGTCCGTGATTTGCCCCACACGGGCCTGGGTCACGTTGTAGCTCACCTTGCGGACGGGAGAAAACACCGCGTCGATGGGGATGTTGCCGATGGGCAGATTTTCGTCGGTATTGCGATCCGCAGGCACATAGCCCTTGCCGCCCTTGACCGTCAGCTCCATTCTGAGCCTGGCGTCCTTTTCCAGGGTGCAGATATGCTGGTCCGGATTCAACACCTCCACGTGAGCATCCCCGCGGATGTCCCCGGCCTTGACGGCACCCTCTCCCTGTTTATCGATCAACACGAGCCTGGTACCGTCCCCGTGCATTTTGAGCCGCACTTCCTTCAGGTTGAGGATGACGTCGGTAACATCCTCGAGGACCCCGGGAATGGTGGAGAACTCGTGGAGGACGCCTTCGATCTTCACGCTGGTGATGGCTGAACCCTGAAGCGAAGAAAGGAGAACCCGGCGCAAAGCGTTGCCCAGTGTGACCCCGTATCCCCGTTCCAGGGGCTCACACACGAACTTGGCGTAATTGTTCGGTCGATCTTTGGTTTCTACTTCCAAGCGCTTTGGTTTGATGAGTTCGCGCCAATTTCTTTGCATGTTTTGTCCTCATCCAAAGATGATTGTCAGGGCAATCGTCCTCTGTCTTGAGGTGAGAGAATGAACGCTCGCGGCCCCCAAATCCGAAGGGTCTTACGGAAGAAGCCCCGGTTCGGCAGCGTGTTACTTGGAGTAGAACTCCACCACCAACTGTTCTTGTACGGGCAGGGTCATGTCGTCTCGGGACGGGTAGGCCTTGAAAACCCCTTCGTACTTGGCCTTCTCCAGTTCCAGCCAGGGCGGGAGCCCCCGCCGGGGAACCGCTTCCAATGCTTCGTTGATCACGGAGACCGTTCGGCTCTTTTCGGCAACGGCCACGGCGTCGCCGGGCCGGAGCAGGTAGGAAGGGATGTCGACCCTTCGTCCGTTGACCAGGATGTGACCGTGTCGCACGAGCTGTCTGGCCTGATCACGGGAATTGGCGAATCCCAGTCGGTAGACGGTGTTGTCCAGGCGGCGCTCCAGCAGGACCAGAAAGTTTGTGCCCGTGACGCCCTTCTGCCTGTCCGCTTCCTTGAAATAGCTCCTGAATTGCTTTTCCCCCAGGCCGTACATTCGGCGGATCTTTTGTTTTTCCCGGAGCTGGAGCCCGTAATCCGACAGCTTTCCACGGGATTGCCCGTGCTGCCCGGGGGGGTAGTTGCGCCGTTCCACGGCACACTTGTCCGTGTAGCAGCGATCTCCCTTCAGGTAGAGTTTCGTCATTTCGCGGCGACAGATTCGGCAATTGAAACCGGTATAACGAGCCAAGGTACTTCCTCCTCTTTGGGACGGGCTAACGGAGCATTCTCATGATCCAACGGACTGACGGGCGCACGGGATTAGACTCGCCTCCGCTTGGGAGGTCGACAACCGTTGTGGGGGATCGGAGTCACGTCCTTGATGACGGTAATGTTGAATCCGGATGCCTGGAGGGCGCGCAGGGCGGCTTCTCTTCCCGATCCGGGTCCCTTCACGTACACTTCCAGGTTCTGGACTCCGTGCTCCATCGCCCTTTTCCCCGCATTCTCCGCGGCCACCTGAGCCGCAAAGGGAGTGCTCTTCCGGGAGCCTTTGAAACCCTGGCTTCCGGCACTGGCCCACGCCAATGCGTTTCCGCTTGCATCCGTGATGGTTACGATGGTGTTGTTGAACGTGGAGCGGATGTGGGCGATGCCGTTCTGGATGTTCTTTCGTTCTTTCTTCTTTCTTGCTCCCGCCTTCTCCCTTGCCATACTTCCTCCCGATTACGCCTTCTTGCGCTTGCCGATGACGGATCTGCGAGGCCCCTTGCGGGTGCGCGCGTTGGTATGGGTTCTTTGCCCGCGGACGGGAAGGCCCCGTCTGTGGCGAAGCCCCCGGTAGCATCCCAGATCCATGAGCCGCTTGATATTCATGGAAACCTCCGTCCGGAGGTCCCCTTCCACCTTGTAATGAGAGTCGATGACCTGGCGAATGGAGTTGATTTCCCCGTCGGTGAGATCATCGGTTTTGGTGTCCCAGTTCACATTGGCCTGGTTCAGGATCTTTTGGGAGGTTGCCCGGCCGATGCCGTAGATGTAGGTCAGGGCGATCTCGATTCGCTTGTTTTTGGGTAGGTCAATACCTGAGATTCTAGCCAAAGTCCGTCCCTCCCGCTAGCCTTGACGCTGCTTATGTCTGGGGTTTTCGCAAATCACCCTTACGGTGCCGTGGCGCCGTATGATCTTACACTTTCGACAGATCCGCTTGACCGATGCTCGCACTTTCATACCCTGACACTCCTTTTCTTCCTGCCACGGACACAAGACGGCTAGGATTTCGAGCGGTACGTAATCCGGCCTCGGGTCAGGTCGTAGGGGGAAAGTTCCACGGTGACCTTGTCTCCGGGGAGGATGCGAATGAAGTGCATGCGCATTTTTCCGGAGATGTGGGCCAGAATACGATGTCCGTTGGGAAGCTCAACGCGGAACATGGCGTTGGGAAGGGTTTCAACCACGGTCCCTTCCACTTCGATGGAGTCTTCTTTGGCCATGCCTTTCACCTTCTCCTTGCCGTCTTCTCTCGAAGGGCTTGTAGAAATTCCGCCGGAACAAAAAATTGTATTCGATTCCCCGATTCCTGTAAAGATCAAACTAGGGCCTGGACAAAATATCCGGTCCGTTCTCCGTGACGGCCACCGTGTGCTCGAAGTGGGCCGAAAGAGATCGGTCCCGGGTCACCGCCGTCCACTGATCCCCGAGGATCTCCACCTCCGGCGCCCCCTGATTGATCATGGGCTCAATGGCAAACACCATCCCGGCTTTCAACTTCACGCCCTTGCCGGGGGGCCCGTAGTTGGGAATCTGGGGGCTCTCATGGAGCTTCTGCCCGATGCCGTGGCCCACGAACTCCCGGACCACCGAGTAGCCCCGGAACTCCACGTATTCCTGGATCGCATGAGAAATGTCCGAAAGCCGGTTTCCCACCACCGCCTGTTCGATCCCCAGGTACAGGGATTCTTCGGCCGCCCGACAAAGGTTCCGGGCCTCCTCGGACACCTTCCCCACGGGAACCGTCAAGGCGGCATCCCCGTAGTACCCCTCAAGCACCACCCCGAAATCCAAGCTGACGAGGTCCCCTTCCTTCAGGTGCCTGTCCCGGGAAGGCATTCCGTGCACAATCTCCTCATTCACCGAGATACACAGGGAGTG
>Ga0116192_1001483_pt1 | contig 16404 bp, 9 predicted proteins | sample AD_UKC113_MetaG_FD_89876 | JGI IMG/M metagenome (GOLD analysis project Ga0116192, IMG submission 89876) | Active sludge microbial communities of municipal wastewater-treating anaerobic digesters from Hong Kong - AD_UKC113_MetaG | ecosystem: Engineered > Bioreactor > Anaerobic > Digestate | place... | reverse complement strand
CTTCCCGCGCCCATTTCCCGGGGACCGATCCTCACCGATTGGCGCTTCCTTCCTTCCGCATCCCTCGGCGGAGATACCTTCGATTATTACTGGCTGGACGACGATCACTTCGCCATGTACCTGCTGGATGTTTGCGGACACGGCGTGGGAGCGGCCTTGCTTTCGGTATCGGTCATGAACGTTTTGCGCACTCAAACCCTTGCCGACGCCGACTTTCGAAGACCGGCCCAGGTCCTTTCCGCCCTCAACGAAAGATTTAGCATGGAAAACCACAAGGACATGTTTTTCACCATGTGGTACGGGGTCTACAGCCCCTCCTCCCGGGAGCTCGTGTTTGCCGGCGGCGGGCACCCTCCCGCACTCCTGATCTCTCCCTCCGCCGGCGGCGACGGCACCCAAACGACCCTGCTCACCAACACGAACACCATGGTCGGGTGCATACCGGACTATCCCTTCCAGTCCGCAAGCGCCGAGGTCCCGGCCTCGAGCCGCCTGTATCTGTACAGCGACGGGGTCTATGAAATTCAGTGCGCCGATGGATCCATGTGGGACCTGGAAGGGTTCGTGGAGTTCATGGAAGGAGCCTGCACCCCGGGGGGGCAGGGCGAAGCGTGCCTGGATCGGCTCTGGCAGCATGTCCGGCAGATGCGCGGCAAGGAATCCCTGGAAGATGATTTCTCCATCGTTCAATTCGCCTGGCCCTGAGGAAACGACCGGGCCGAGGATCTTGCTGCGGGCGGGGTGCTATCCGCAGGGGGAGCGAATCGAGGCGGGGTGGGCGATCAGTCGGGTTTTCCGCATCGCTTCAGGAGATCGAGGGCTTCCAGCTGATCTTCCTGGAGGCCTGCCGGCCACGTGGCGTGCTGCGTTCCAGAGAGGACCTGTTGCAGCTCCCTGTGAGCTTCTTTGAGCTCGCAGAGCTGGATGAAGGTTTGAGCCAGGTAAAGGTGGTTGGTGCTGTTGTCCGGGGCGATCTCCACCGCCCGGCGAAGATGATGGAGGGACTTCTTAACGTCTCCATCGGACAGGGGCCAGCAGGGAGCTTCGCAGTAAATGCGGCCCAGGACCCGGTGGGGCCCGGCCTGGTCGTAGGTCTCGTCAATCTCGACGGCGATTTTCAGGTTTTCGATGATGGTGGGAACCATCCCCAAAGCACGCGCGGCGCTCCCGGCTTCGGCCAGGCCTGCAAGATTCAGGGCCAGCCAGTAGTATCCCTCTACCCGTCGAGGTTCCTCTTGACGGAGAATTTCCGCAAAGGTTCGTCCCTTGCTGAAATGGGCCTCTCTTTCCGACTTCTCCCCGTATTCGCCAAGAAGAAAGCAGAGGCGGGCCAACTCGCACAGGGCCGCCGTCCGAGCCTCCCCCTCCTTCTGCGCCAAAGCCGATTCCTGTTCCGCCAGGCTTTGGGTCGTTTCCGCCAAATCCACCGAGACGTCCTGGGATAGGGACGGCGCCGCAGAAACGAGCCGTTCCGCAGGCTGCACCCGGGTCCGAGCGAACATAAACCGACCGTCGGGGCGACTGCAGCTCAGGCCCCGGGCACACCCCGCCAAAACGAGGACCACCAGACCCAAGGCAGAGAGCTTTACCATCCGGGGAAGCATCCGTGCGAAAATCCTTTTGAAGACCCGTCCCTCTCCGTCCAACCCCCCAAACCATCGGTTTTTCACCCGTCGAGGGAAGAGAACGTCACCGCCATACATTAAACTTCCTTCGCCCTCATGTCGAGGTGAAAGGGTCTTCTCTCCTCCGCGGAATTGTTCCTTGAACGAAGCCGTCCACGACCCCGGGACTTTTCTTAACCGGTCTCAATTCTAGAGCACGCTTGGAGCCAACCTTGGGGAAAGAACGGGAACGACAGCCCGGCTTCCTCCCGCCCGGGGCGGGAGGAAGCCGTTGGAGGCGGATTCCGAAGTTTCGGGACTGTTGACTACTTCACCACAACGATATAGTTGCTGCGGGTCTTGGTATTGGAGCCACCCGGCCCCTTTACGGTAAGCTTGACCGTATAGCGTCCGGGATTCTTATAGACGTGCGCCGGGTTTTCCTTGGTGCTGGTGGCTCCGTCCCCGAACTTCCAAAGCCATTTGGTGACGACTCCCTTGGACTTGTCCTCGAACTTGGCTCGGAAGGGGGCTTTGCCCTTGGTTGCGGCAGCGACGAAATTGGCCGTGGGAGGCACGTACACCTGGATGTAGCCGGTCCGGGTCTTGGTGTCGGTCCCGTGCGGCCCCTTCACCGTCAGCTTCACCGTGTACTTTCCACCCTTGGAATAAGTGTGGGTGGGATCGGATTCGGTGCTGGTGTTCCCATCGCCGAAATCCCACTCGTAGGTTTGGATCTCTCCCCGGGACTTGTCGGTGAATTTCACGTCGAGGGGCGCCTTCCCCTTGACGACGTCGGCACTAAAATCGGCCACGGGGACCACCGAGTTCCAGATTTTGAGGGTCGCGGTGTATTCCGTCTGGCTCAGGATCTGGGCTTTCCACCCGTATTGGCCGGAGACCTCACCGGGATTTCCGTTGGATCCGTCATAGCCCAGCCCCACCCCGGCTCCCAACCAGTAACAGCCCAAGCGCCCTCCGGCGAGTCTCGAGCAGTTGAAACGAAACTCCTGGTCGCCCGTATACCCCGGGGCCCGGATTCCGTAGAACACTCGGGAGGGCATCACCACTCCGGCGTCCCACTGGTGGGTCACCCATTTCATCGCCACCGAAGGATCGTACCCCGGTCCTCGGGAAACATACTCCGATCCGGGATAGTACCCCACGTCATCGGAAAAGACGCTCACGGCCGGGCGCCCGCTGAAACTCGCCTCTTGGTACACATAGGGAGGCTGCATGGTGAAATCCACCGAATCCCACAGACTGAAGGGGGCATCCCTCATGAGGGAGCGATGATCCACGTTGCCGCCCTCGTTGTTGTACCCCACGCCGACATAATAGGGATCCCGGTAAGGTTCGGGATGGGCGTCCGCCACCAGCATCAACCCCTTAGGCCCGAAGCCGAAATCGTCGAACAGGTGATCCCAGACTTCGTTGTCTCCGTAAAAGTTGTTGTTGTACCAGGCCAGAAGCCCCGTGTTGGCCGGACCGAACCGCCAACGGGAATCGCCCAGGGCGCTGTCGAAGCTGTCGGGATCGTTGACGTTTCGCCATTGGAAGTAGAAGTTGTGGGTGAAGGTCCGGGTCCCGTTGTTGAGCTCGAATCCCTCGGCATAGTTCCAGTTGCCGCCGCCCCCTTCTCCGTCATCCTGGAAAATCGGGACGCCCTCGTCGGAGGTGATGGCGATGTTGTCGATGAAGGCCCCATTTCCCATGGTGTTCCAATCGGTCATGTACCAGAACCTCACCAGGATGTCTTGGCCGGCCCAATTCCCCAGGGAAAAACTTTGCTCCTCGTAGGCGGGATAGCTCCCGTTATTGCCGGTGAAACCGCCGATTCCCGCAGCACACAGGTCGTCGGGGAACCCGTAAGCGCCCCCGATCCAGTCAGCATCGTGGGCACAGGTGGTGTTGCCGTTGGTGAGGGTGGTCCAGTTGTTCCCGCCGTCCCCGGACACCTGCACCCAGAGGAAGTCCCATCCGGGTTCGATGTCATAGGCCAGATCAAACTTGAGTCTGTAGCCGCCGCCCGGGATGGCGATGGTATCGGTAAGGGTCATGGTGGCGTTAACCAGGTCCCCCTGACCGCTCCACCATTGATAGCTCCCCTCGGGCTGAACCGGCAAAGGCAAAACGCCCTTTTTCAGAGGGATTTTCACTCCACGGTAGACCCCGGCCCCCCCGGGGAAGTTGCCGGCCTGCCCCACGGTCACTTTGTAGATCTTCGTGGGGTCCGTGACGGTGAGGGGATTGAGCCATCCCAGGGCGTCCAAATGATAGGGGTCGAGATTCGGGGGCAGAAAGCCGATGGGATACCCCGTCCAATCATCGGCCATGAGAGTCCAGAATCCCGCCGAGGTCTCCCCGAACCCGTAGGCATACAGATCCGTGGCCCCCAGATTGTGCCCGTATTCGTGGGCCAGCACGCCAATGCCGCAATTCTCGGGCATCATGATGTAGGGTCCCGCGTAAATGCCCTGCACGATTTCATAGGAGCCGAGACTCGAGGAATGGGACCAGAGCCCGCCCTCCCCATAGGGAGTTCGGTTGAGTAGGGTCGTGCTGTCCTCTTCTCCCAGACCCGCGTGGATGATCCACAAACGATCGATGTATCCGTCCCCGTCCTGATCATACTGGGCCCAGAAGGAGGGTTCCGGATGCAGGGCCTTGAGCTGGTCCAGGGCGTCTCTTACCAGGGCCTTGGCGTTTCCCGCCCCGGGAATGGCCCCATTGTGCCCCACATCGAGACCCGATCGGGCCCCGGGACACGGGTCCGCACCGTACCACCAGATGGAGTGGGGAACCTGGAGCCACCCGTAGATGTCCGCCTCGATGGTGTAGAGCCCCCCGGACTGGTCCTCCAGGAAGGTTCGAACGGATTTCCCGGTAAAGTCCTCGTGGACCGTGCTGTTGTCCTGCCGCACATAGTCGAAGACAACCCCGTTGCCGTCGATGATTCCCTGGTAGTAGGAGGAATCGAAATCTTCCGTCCATATCATGTCCCCGGAACGGTCGGATTCGGAAAGGGGCCGCTGGATCTGGTTATGCAAAGGACCCGTATAGGAAAACACGGCGGTGGACGTGATGATCTTGGAGCAATCCCCGGCGATCCCTGTGGATTCGTTGGGATCCGCTTTCCCGAGAGGGTCCCAGGTGGAGACTCCCTGGGTCCAGGTGAAGACATCCGTCCCGCCGAACTCCACCAGGATTACCAGGACCTTGTCCTTCCCCGTCTTGGCCAGCCTTTCCGCCTGGGCCCTCACTTCCGGCCGGTCCTCTTCCGACCTTGCAGCTTCATCCAGGGCTTCCTGCAGTTGCCGACGCAGTTGCATCTTGCGGTAATCCTTGGGATTCGGCTGGTCGATTTCCTTCTGTATCCTGGAGGCACCCGGCCCTTTCCACGCTTTCCCCGGGAGCTTCCCCAAGGTGTCGGAAACCGGCGGAACGGGAACCGGGTCCTTGTCCCGGGGGGGGCTTGCCCCCAACCCTCCGATCCCTATGCAAAATGTGAAAACAAGACATACGGTGAGTGCGGTCCATCGGCCTGGTCTGCCAATCATGAGAGTCCTCCTTCGGGAAAGGAATGCACCGCCTTGCAATTCCTAAAAAGGTCCGCCGAAACCTGTGGGTTAGGATACACCAATCGTTATCTTTCATCAAATTGTATGTGATCTCGGTCACGAGTTCCAACGAAGGAAAACAAGGGCTCATGAGCCCACGGGGGACAGGAGCCGGCAACGCTCACATGGATTGAATGATTGGGTTGGTAGGCGTCCTGTTTCGTCATTTCCATCTGGGGGAACGCCGAAAAGGTTGGGACGCCCACGGAGCGGGCAGATCACACAGGGTTGACAAGGGTGCTCGGAACCCATACAGTGCGTCGCACCCCGACCCTGAGGCCCCCCGGGGCATGGGACGAAAGGACGGGGGAGACGCGAACCTCGGTCCCGCAAGAGGTGAGAGCGTTTCCACCGGATGGATGTACATCAACATCGAGAGGAACCGCCTTTCATGGAACCCAAGGTCCCCATCATGCTCATCACCGGAACCTTGGGCAGTGGAAAGACCACCCTGCTCAAGAGGATCCTGCAGAACGCCCGTCAACGGATCGCCGTCATTATGAACGAGTTCGGTGAGGTCTCCATCGACAGCAAGATTCTCGAGGGCGATCATCTCAAGATCATCGACGTATCGGGGGGCTGCGTGTGCTGTTCCATGACGGGGGAATTTGAAGCGGCCATCCGGGAACTGGTGGAAACCATCCGCCCGGAATTCATCGTGCTGGAATCCTCGGGAGTGGCTGAAGCGGACGCCCTGGTTCTCCGGGTGGGCGGAGGAATGCCCCAGGTTCGCATCGACAGCGTCGTCTACGTCGTGGATGCCTACGCCGTCGCCATGTACCCCTACATCGGGATGAGCGCCCGCTCTCACATCGAATCCGCCGACATCATCCTGATCAACAAGACGGACCTCATTTCCCTCCAAGAGGCGGAACAGGTGGAAACCGCCGTACGCGAATACAACCCCCGGGCCATTTTCTTCCGAACGGCGGGATGCGAGGTGGACACCAACCTGCTGTTCGGCCTCGAAGTGGAGAGACGTCCCAGGATGGGGGGCCCTTTTCGGGACATGACGACCTTTGAATCCGTTTCTTTTGCCACCGGAAAACCGTTGGGCGAGCAACGATTCCGGGAGCTGGTCCGCCGCCTGCCCTCCCAGGTGTATCGAGCCAAGGGATTCGTTCGATTGGACGGCAGAGGTTTTCTCTTCAATTATGTGGCGGGGCGGTCGGATCTCGAAGAGTTTTCCTCGGACGAGACCCGGCTGGTCTTCATCGGCCGGGGGGTAAAGGCCGTCGGCGGGGAAATCCTCCAGGGCCTTCGCGCCTGCGAGGTTTCTTAAGACCGATCCGCACTCGGGCACCCCTTCCTCGGTCTTCTCCGCCCCGAGGCGGGAAGATTCGGCGCCTCCCCGGCACTATCTTGCCTGCCCTAATTCTCCCCAACCCCGTCGCTCACCACGGTGGCATGAGCCAACAGCTCCTCGTGTATACGGGAAATGGAACCCAGTCTTGCCGACAGCTCCCCCAGGTTACGGGTCATGTCCTCCGCACCTTTCGAATGCAGGGCCAGGGCTTTGCGGAACGAAATTCGTATTCCCTCCAGGGTGAGATCGATCTTCTCGTCGAGGGCGTGCTGAAAGTCCCGGACGGTCCGTTCGAGCCGGTTCACCATATCGTAGCGGACTCGCCCGCAGTGACGATCCACGAGTTCTTCTACCTGGGTCCTCATGGTTTTCAAGATCATCTTCTTTGCCAGGAACTGGGGTAAGGCCGAGGTCACCGCCAGCTGGATGAGCTCGAGGCCCACGGGATCATCCTTGAGGAGAAAATAGAAATCGCTTTTGGTGCTGAGGGATTCCACGGCCGAAAAAGGCTTGAGATCGAGTTCGAAAAGGTTGCCGGTGAGGGCCAGGATCCGGTCGATGGTTTCGTTGATTCTTTCGGCAAACTCCCGGTGAGCCTCTTCGAGGCGAACCGAGATCTTCTCGGCCCACTGGATCCTCCAAGTGCCGAAGCTCTGCCGGATTCGATCGAAGACGAACTGTTCGAGCTCCTCCCGCAGGTTGCCCCCTCCCCGCCCAGTCCTGCGAAGGTATTCTTCCTCGAGCTCCTTCAGCAGTGCGGGGAGTTGTTTCCGCTTGAATTCTCCGATCTCTTCGTCCAACTGGCCGGTCATCTTTTTCAAATGTCCCGCAAGCAGGTACTGGTTCTTCTCCCGGTCTTTCTGGATGAGAGCCATTTCCGCTTCGAACCGGGCGATCTTTTCCTCGAGGACTTGGAGGGGCAACTTGATGGCCTCCTGTTCCAACCGAAACGAGATGGTTTCATCCGAGATCAGCTTCCGGAGGCTGTTGATGATGGAAGATAGGAATACCCGGCCCTTGTCGTGGAGCAGAAACTCCCGGAGCCTTTGTTCAAAGTCCGGCAGGAGGCTGCGGGAGACCATTTCCCGGTCCTGGGCCTTCTTGCCTTCGAGGGCCCACCGGGCCGACAGGGGAAAGATTTTCACCTTTCCGGTGCCTAGGTCATCCTCCAGAACCTGCATGGTGAACGACAGGGATTCCTCCCGGTCCTCCAGACTTACCTGGTCGATCTTGTTCAGTACAAAGAACAATTTGTCCACGTACTGGCGCACGTCCTTGAGGAACTGGTGCTCGCTCTTGGACATGGGCGGATCCGCGGAAATGACGAAGATCCCCGCGTCCACCTGGGGCAGAAACCCGTAAGCCACATCGGTGTTGTGGCTGTATACGGAACCGGCGCCCGGGGTGTCGATGATGCGGACCCCGCCTTTGAGGTATTCCGACGGGTAGAACACGGTCACTTCCTTCACCCCTTTTTGATTCTCGGGGTTCTCGCGCTCGGTGATGTAGGCCGGAAGATCCGAAAGGCGGATTTCCTCCCGGCGATCGTCCAAATACCGGACCTCCACCCGCAGAGTCGGGCCGTAACGGAGGATGGTCACCACCGAGGTTAGGGGCACGATGGCCGTGGGGAGAATGCTTTCCCCCAGAAGAGCATTGATGAAAGTGGACTTCCCCCTCTTGAACTGCCCGAGAATCACCAGGTTGAAGGCTTCCTCCTCGAGCTTGGACCGGACCAGGTTCAGAGAGTTTGACGTTTCGCTCCTCACCGTGTCCGAGAGTCGATCCACCACTTGCAACAGACCGTCCCTGATCTTCGGATAATCGAGCATCTTTCACCCCTCCGTGCATGAAAAAAGCAAAAAAAAACTCCCACTCTCCTAGGAAAGAAAGTAGAAGTCATCAGCCCGTCTGTGGGCGGTTCCGGCGAACTTCATCACCATGGGCAACCTGCGCGTGCAAGAAAATACTGGAATCGGCGGGTTCCGTCAATGTGCAATTTTATTAAGGGGGAAGCTCTTAGGAAGATTGTGCACTCAACGACCTCTTGATTTTGGGCATTGGGCTGTGATATCCGGTTCGGCGTCCAATTCGAACAGGTGATGGAGTCCACCGGAACCACCCGATACGGGTTGATGACTCTTGGGGAGGCAGGTGCCTCCGGCAGGGTCGGGTTCCACGGCAATCATCCCGAAGGCTCCTGCAGGAACTTGATGCCGGAGCCTTTTTGTTTGCGAATTCCCGGTGACGGGCATTGGGAGGCTTCTCGTTTTGTCTCGTTGATTCGGTTACGGCATTCTTTAACCCTGGTCCTCGGCAGCAACTCCAAGAAGGTCTAAATCTCGTTTTCCCATGTTCCTTGTGATGCTCGGTCCGCTCGCGGTGCTCTATGAGGATTCAACCCGGCAGGCTTCCACTGTGCCGTGCGGCATGGAAGAGGTTTCCCGGCGACCTGCCTCCGGGACCGGCGGACGGGATGTGGAATCCCTCCGTAAAATCACAAAGGAAAGGGAAAATCGAGATGGGGGAAACCTGGTTTCTTGCGGCCCTCTGGCTGGGCCTCGCGTTGTTTGCCGCGCTCTTGTCCGCATGGTTTCGAATTGCCACCGCCTTGTCCGAGATCCTGGTGGGAACCCTGGCCCAACTGGTGCTGGGGGGCATGGCAGGCGCGGCGGTCTTGGGGCTGGACGAACCCTGGATCAAGTTCTTGTCCGGCACCGGGGCCATCATGCTGACCTTCCTGGCCGGTGCCGAACTGGACCCCGAGGTCTTCAAGCTCAAGTGGAAGGAAGCTTCCGCCGTTGGATTGGCGAGCTTTCTTGCCCCCTTCGTGGGTTGTGCGGCCATGGCCTATTACTTTCTCCACTGGGACGCACGGGCCAGCTGGCTGGCGGGGGTCGCCCTTTCCACCACGTCGGTGGCCGTGGTCTACGCGGTCATGATCGAGTTTCGTCTAAACACCACCACCTTCGGCAAGACCGTTCTGGCGGCCTGCTTCATCACGGACTTGGGCACCGTGTTGGCCCTGGGGTCCCTCTTTGCCCCGTTCAGCCCCAAAACCCTCTTTTTCGTCCTGGCAACCCTCGTTGGAATGGTTCTTCTGCCCTGGGCCACGCCCCGGTTCTTCGGCATCTACGGCGGAAGACCTTCGGAAATCGAAGCCAAGTACCTTCTCCTGGTCCTGTTTGGAATGGGGGGATTGGCCCTGTGGGCCGGAAGCGAAGCGGTGCTCCCCGCCTACGTGGTGGGGATGGTGCTGGCGGGGACCGTGGGCAGAGATCACGTCCTCATCCGCCGCCTGAGGACCCTGACCCTGGGACTGCTCACCCCCTTCTACTTTCTCCGGGCGGGTGCGTTCGTCTCGGTCCCGGCCCTCCTTGGAGCGCCCCTGATCTTTCTCTTGCTGCTCCTGGGCAAGGTGGCGGCGAAGTTCGTCGCGGTGTATCCCGTTACTCGAATGTTCCGGAGCTCGGGTCAGGAAGGAATGTACACCACTCTTCTCATGTCCACGGGATTGACCTTCGGGAGCATTTCGGCCCTGTTCGGTCTCACCCACGGGATCATCGATCGACCCCAGTATTCGTTGCTGGTCGCCACGGTCATCGCCAGTGCCGTGGTGCCCACGATGATCGCCAACGCCTACTACCTTCCCCGTCACCTCCTGCAACCGGGAGAGAAGCGCGGGACCCCTGCCGTGGAGGGCGCTCGCAGCGGGGAGCTCGCAACCCAAGGAGATTGAACATGAACATTCAACGAATCCTCATTGCGTACGATGGTTCCCCGGAGTCGGAGAGAGCCTATGAAATGGCCCTGGATCTGGCGTCCCGATACACGGCGGAACTGGTGGTGGTCTCCGTCGCCCGGCCTCCCGAGCCTCCCATCGCCGTCGAGATGGAGGCGGTCCTGGAACACGCCACCGAGTATTACCGCTCGAGGTTTGCCTCCCTCAAGGACCAGGCCTTTGTCCAGGGGGTCGAGCCCCGCTTCGAGGTGAGAATCGGCCATCCGGCGGAGCAGATCGTGATTCTGGCCAACGAGGAAGAGGCGGGGATGATCGTGATGGGTCACCGGGGAGGCGGGAGTTTCCTCCAGCAATGGAGGCTGGGCTCCATCGCCCGTCGGGTGATGAATTACGCCCAGTGCACCGTGGTCGTGGTGCGTTAACAAGGCGAGAAGAGGTCCCCCGACCGCTTATCCGGCCCATGCCTCGGCATGGAACGGCTGCCTTTGGCCGCAGGCGGGAGGAGACCCGGGGCGCGAATGATCCAGGAATCCCTTGATTCGCACGACCCGATGTGGTTTTATGGAAAAGAACGCGATCGGTGATAGAGTCCACCGGAACCACCCCCCAAAGGGTTGATGACTCTTGCCTGGGCGGGCTTCCCGCGGTAAGAGCCGCCAGTGGTGAAGGGTGAAAGAGAGCTCTTGCGGAGGCCAGTCTTCGGGAGCTTTTTTGGTGGCGCTTGAATTCCCGAGTGCGAATGCCTCGAAAGCCGACCTTACCAAAGAAAGCTCCCCCCGGCTCGGGGGCCGTCACCCGTCGTCCAGCCCCATGACTCCGCGCCGCCCGTGGCATTTCGCCAAAGCTTTCGAAGGAAAATCCGTCGATCCGGGGAAGCGATCGGGGGTCCTTAACAGGAGCTGCGGACCCGAGGGAAGGCATGGTACGATATTATTGCCCGGGGTGCTGGAAGGATTCTCAAGAAGACTTTCGGAAATGCCCGTCTTGTGGACTCGACATTCACCGATTCTGGGATTCCAAGGACTACGCGGAAAAACTTATCGTTTCCCTCCGTCACCCCGAACCGACCACGCCGATACGCGCCGCCCGGCTCCTGGGAAGGCTGAAAGACCCACGGGCCGTACCCGCCCTCATCAAACTCGTCCGGGATCGGAAGGATCTGTTTGTGGCGGGGGCCGCCATTGGTGCTTTGGGGGAGATCGGGACGACGGAAGCCGTGGCTTTCCTGGAAAGCCTTCTTCAATCTTCTGACGGGAGAATTCGAGACCTGGCGCGGAAAGCTTTGGGGCCTCTCAAGACCCGCCGGGCCCCGGATTCTTCGCATCCACACGGAAAGGATTCAACATGAAGGAAAGAATTGCCGACATTCGAGCCTTGGAGATCCTGGATTCCCGAGGCAATCCGACGGTCCGGGTAATCCTCCGCTTGGACAACGGCATGAAAGCCGTCGCCTCGGTGCCTTCCGGGGCGTCCACGGGAGAGCACGAAGCGGTTGAACTGCGGGACGGCAACCCGGCCCGTTACGGCGGGAAAGGGGTTCTCAAGGCCGTGGAGAACGTCAACCAGGTGATCGCCCCCCTGATTGTGGGGATGGAGCCCATTCGGCAGGTCGAAATCGACCGGATCATGATGGAGGCGGACGGAACTCCGAACAAGGGCAAACTGGGAGCCAATGCCATCCTGGGAGTCTCCATGGCCGTAGCTCGTGCTGCTGCTGAGGCCTGCGGCCTCCCACTTTACCAGTATCTTCAGGGTCCCGGACCGGCAAGGCTCCCCGTCCCCATGATGAACATCCTGAACGGAGGCAAGCACGCCAACAACAGCGTCGACTTCCAGGAATTCATGGTGATGCCCTTGGGCGCTCCCAGCTTCGCCGAGGCCCTGCGCTATGGAGCGGAAACCTTCCATGCCCTCGGGCGAATCCTGAAACAGAAAGGATACGCCACGGGGGTGGGAGACGAAGGGGGGTACGCACCCGACCTCCGGAGCAATGAAGAGGCTTGTGAGCTCATCTTGGAAGCCGTCGCCGCCGCCGGGTACGAACCCGGAAAAGACATCGCCATCGCCCTCGACCCCGCTGCCAGTTCATTTTTCGAGAACGGCTTTTATGAACTGAATAAGTCCGGGCTTGGCCGGATGACCAGTTCCCAGTTGACCGACCTCTACCGGACATGGGTCGACAAGTATCCCATCGTCTCCATCGAGGACGGCCTGGATGAAAATGACTGGAGCGGCTTTCAGGAACACACGGCCGCCTTGGGGACAAGGATCCAGATTGTCGGGGACGACATCTACGTGACCAACAGCCGGTTCATCGAGCGAGGGATCCGGGAAAAAACCACCAACGCCGTCCTCATCAAGCTGAACCAAATCGGTACCGTAACCGAAACCATCGAGGCCGTTCACCTTTGCCGTAAGGCGGGATGGGGCTTTGTCATTTCTCACCGTTCCGGGGAAACCGAAGACACTTTCCTATCCGACTTCGCGGTGGCCATGGGAGGGGCCCAACTCAAGACGGGATCCGCCTGCCGCAGCGAGCGGATCGCCAAGTATAACCGGCTCCTCGAGATCGAGGCAGAACTGGGTCGGGCAGCCGTCTTCCGAAGTCCCCTCTAAGAGGATGGATTTTCCCTCCGAATCCCGTCCGCCTTATCCAGCCGGGATGGGTCGAGGGAGGCCCGGCAAGGACAAAATGGGACCCTTCGCCGTCACGAGGAAACAGGAGCCCGATCTGGGCCCAACCGGCCGTACCCGCCCCAATTCCGGGGCGGACAGGGCCCAACCCTTACTCGAGGTTCACAATCTTTGGTGCGGGTATGGCCGTCACACGGCTTTGAAAGGGATCAGCTTCCGGGTCGCCCCGGGAGAGATCATTGGGGTGTTGGGACCGAACGGGGCGGGCAAGAGCACTTTGCTCCTGGCTGCGGGAGGAATCCTTCCCCTACGGAGCGGGGAAATCCGGCTTCTCGGTTCCCCATTATCGCAATGGAAACCAAAGGAAAGAGCCCGGCGCATGGCTGCCCTCAACCAGGACTGCGACGTTCGCCTGCCGTTCCCATGCGGGGAAGTCGTCCTTATGGGGCGCTATCCGCACCAGGAATTCTTTCGCACAAACGGGATCCGGGATGCGACCGCCGTCCAGTGGGCCCTGGACCGCACGGACACCACGGAGCTTGCCGACCGGCTTATCACTGAGGTGAGCGGCGGCGAGAGACAGTCGGTAATCATGGCCCGGGCCCTGGCCCAGCAAGCACCCCTCCTGCTGTTGGACGAAGCCACCTCGGCCATGGACATCCACAGGAAATTGAAAATATTTCAGGGACTCGAACGACTGAACCGAGAAGAGAACCTGACCATCCTTGCGGCCCTCCATGATGTCAACCTGGCAGCCCTTTTCTGCCGCCGGCTGATCATGCTCAAGAACGGCGAAATCCTCGCGGACGGGGAAACCCGGTCCGTGCTCCGCCCCGAGATCCTCGAGAATGTCTACGGCACTCCGGCGGTCATCCAGGAAATCAAGGAGATCGAACGACTCCAGGTTTTTTTTCTTCCGTCAGGGGAGACCTCGAAGGGCAACGGAGACGGTTGAGGTTTCACGACATGGGTGCGACATCCCTTGTGCAAAAAGTGGAATCTGTGCGTCAAGCGGCCGACGTTCCCATGAAAGCGGCAATGGAGGAGAAGCTTGCCGACTTGGAGGAGTACCGTCGGATCAAGCACGCCATAGCCGAAGAGATTCGTTCTTTGGGCGAATTCCATCGCGAAGGAGGCAGCCGCGCCCTGGCCATGGAATGCCGGGAACTCATGGAGAGGCTCGCGGAAGACCGATTCAACCTGGCGGTGGTGGGGCAATTCAAACGGGGAAAGAGCTCCATCATGAACGCCTTGATTGGAAGGGACCTTTTGCCCACCGGCGTCTTGCCGTTGACTTCCGTAATCGTCAACGTCCGTCACGGTCCCCAGGAAAGGCTGGTCATCCGGCGTGGGAACGGTCTCTATCCTGAGAGTTTCCCCATTTCGAACCTTTTCGAATACGCCACGGAAAAGGGCAATCCCGGCAACACCAAGGGAGTTGTTCGGGCCCATGTCGAGACACCCGCAGAATTCCTTCGCCCGGGCCTGGACTTTGTGGACACACCCGGCATCGGTTCCGCGACGGATGCCAATACCGAAGCCGCCCGCCGTTTCCTCCCCCATTGCGATGCGGCGATCTTTGTCACTGCCGTGGATACCCCCCTCACAAGGATGGAACTCGATTTTCTGGGTACCGTTTTAGGTTACGTCGGCAAGATTTTTTTTGTGGTCAACAAGACGGACCTGGTAAACAAGGCGGAATTGGACGAAATCCTTCAATATATCCGAGAGGTTCTTTCCCGGGAGATGCAGCTTGGCCCGATTCGGCTCTTTCCGGTCTCCAGCAAACTGGCCATGGAAGCGAGTATCCGGCAGGATACCGCCGGGTATGCCCTGAGTGGAATGGCGGATTTGAAGAGTCACCTGGCAAGGTTTCTTGCTTACGAGAGGAAAAGCACTTTTCTGGCCGCCATGGCGGACCGGGCACTCCGCCTCGCATCCGGAGCCGAGACGGCGGCCCGGCTTGCAGAATTTGCCTCCAGGGGATCCGTGGAAGGCATTGCGGCAATTCGGAGGGAACTCGAGGCCCGGTTGGGGCAGTTGCGGGAAGAGCGCACCGATCTCGAAACGGTGAGCCGCAGACAACTGACCGCCTGGTTGACGGAGCGCCTGGTCGCTCCGTTACAGGGGTTCTTCCAGTCAAAGGAAGACGAGTTGTTTCGTGAAATGAAACAACTCCTGGAGCGTCATCCCCGGCAAGGTCGCCGCAAGGTCCTGGAGAGGGTGGTTCGTTATTCCAAGCTCCGCCTGGCCTGTGACCTGGACGGGTGGATGGCGGAGTCCCTGGAACATCTCAAGCCCGACTTCTCGGCAAAACTGCAGCAGATCGCGTCGACACTGGAACTGCACCTGGGGCGAATCCCTCGGGTTGCCGCAGAGGTCCTCGGGTTGGACCGCGTCGAGATGCCCGAGGTGGGGCCCACGTTCCGGGATCCTCACCTCGGGAATTTGGCTCCCTTGGGTCCCCTCCGCTTCGACTGGCCCCGTCACTTGCCCGTCCCCCTGGGGTTTCTGCCTGTAGTCGCCGCCGGAAGAAGCACGCAGGAGACAGGGAAGGCACAAATCCGGCAGCTGTTTGCCGTCTGTAGCGACACCGTTACCCGAGAGGCGACCCGATACGTGGGGGAAGTCTTGGCCCCCCTGTTTTCCCGCGCGGAAGATTGCGCCACCCGCGCAGGGGAGGCGATCCTTCAAGTCCTGGACAAAGGCGGTCCCTCCGTTTTCGACCGGCGGGGGACCGGTTGCCCCCTGCCCACCGCAAGGCTCGCTGAGATCGAAGAACGTCTTTGCACCATTCGGGAGGCCATCCATACAGGACCAGACCTATCCCGGGAGATACCGACCCCCTCTTCAGCCCACCTCAAGGAACCAGGGCCGGTCGCCCCGGAGCCTCCGGGGATCGACACGGATATCGAGAAGGACCTGGGCACCCGGGGATGCCCGGTTTGCGCCCGGCTGGGCAAGAGCGCCCTTGCGTTTCTGGCAAAATGGCAATACGCCCTTGCCCACGAGAAGGACACCCAACTGGCATTTGCCCGGGAGACGGGATTTTGCCCGCTCCATTCGTGGCATTTGGCATCCGTGTCCTCGCCCCTGGGACTTTGCCTGGGCTATCCGAGACTTCTCGAGCGCCTGGAGGGAGAATTGTCTCGATTGTCGAGCTCGGCTTTCGGTGCGGATGAACTTTCGAGTCTGGTCAAGGACTCCCGGGACTGCCGAGTATGTCGGCTTCTACAGGATGTTGAAAGGACCTACCTGGCCGATCTCGCCCACTTTCTCGAAGAACCGCGGGGGCAACAGGTCTACGCACAATCCCATGGGCTTTGCCTCCGCCATCTAGCCGCTCTCACCCGTATTTTGCCTTCCAAACCGCTGAGACAATTCCTTGCCGCTCAGGCCGCAAGAAAATATGCGCGCTTGGCCGAAGACATGAGGAACTTCGCCATGAAACGAGATGCCCTTCGCAAAGATCTCTTGAACCGGGATGAGAGGGACGCG
>Ga0116192_1001480_pt1 | contig 16432 bp, 18 predicted proteins | sample AD_UKC113_MetaG_FD_89876 | JGI IMG/M metagenome (GOLD analysis project Ga0116192, IMG submission 89876) | Active sludge microbial communities of municipal wastewater-treating anaerobic digesters from Hong Kong - AD_UKC113_MetaG | ecosystem: Engineered > Bioreactor > Anaerobic > Digestate... | reverse complement strand
CCAGTCCCCCTCATATACCTTAATGGCTCTGGGCCCTAAGACCTTGGATGCCAATGTATACTCCCCCAGCTCCACCACCCTGCACCATTTATTGGAGCCGCTGAAAAAGAGGGAGCCATACCATGTATAGGGTACCATGCAGACTGAGCGCTTAATTCTCTCCTTGTTCTGATCAATAGTTTTATCATCGGTTCCCGGAATCCAGCCCCCATAGGCCGCCCAAATACACTGGCTGCAGAAATTGGTACAGTCGTTGCCGGCAGAGTCGTAGAAAAACAGCCTGCTATACGAGGATACATTATAAAACAATGCATACTGCCGGGCATAGGCAACACCCCTTTGCGGGTCATACCGATAAAGCATGGTGTCCTCCGTGTCGGTTCATCTCCCTACACTATATGATGGGCCATACGGTTTTGTAAGGTTCTTAATCCATAAGAAGGGCCATATGCTTTTAGTGGTGTTTATTCTGAGGTGGTCGCTTGTTTATAGCCATAAGAAAAAGAACGCTTATTAGAATAGGAATTGCCTTTTTGCTGACTTGCCTTGTTTTTGTTGTTTTATTAAACAGTGGGAAAGGGCCTGTGTCCCTTTATGCCGTCAATATCTCCGAGGACAAGAAATTCATAAAATGGGTGGATTTCAATGTTCCTTACGCCGTTTTGGAAAAAACCCTGAACCTTGATATCAAGTCCTATGGCAAAGAGGTAAAGCTTAACTGGATAGAGCTTCTGGCCTATCTGGCCAGCAAATACGGCGGCAATTTTAAACGCTTTAAGAACGCCGATCTGGATAATGTTGTGGCCAAGCTCAACGAGGGAATCCCCATGAGTGAGCTGGCCGCTGATCTCAAATACTATCCCTATTATTATGAGGCCTATCAGGCTGTGCTGGGCGGCTTTGTGGGTGAGTATGAGATTGAAGAGGAAGACAAGGACAATCCCGGCACCAAGAAATTCGTCAAGAAATATGGACTTAAGGCCTTCTGCCCCATTGCCAAGGGCTATGGCTTCTCCCATTATGATGATTTCGGCAACAGCCGGAGCTATGGCTTTTCCCGCAAGCACTTGGGCAACGACCTTATGGGCAACATCGGCACCCCCATTATCGCCGTTGAATCGGGCATTGTGGAGGCCCTGGGCTGGAACCAATACGGGGGCTGGCGCATAGGCATCCGAAGCTTTGACGGCAAGCGGTATTACTACTATGCGCATCTTCGCAAGAATCACCCCTACAACAATACCCTTCAGGAGGGACAGGTGGTTCTGGCAGGGGATGTGATAGGCTATCTGGGCATGACCGGATACAGCACCCGTGAGAACGTCAATAACATCCGAACCCCCCATCTCCATTTCGGCATGCAGCTCATCTTTGATGAAAGCCAGAAAGAGAGTGTCAACGAGATATGGATTGATGTCTATGAAATCGTGAACCTGCTTAAGAAGAATCGGTCGGCGGTCGCCAAGAGCGCTGAGCTCAATGATTATTTCAGAGTCTATCAAATCAAGGACCCTGCAGCACCACAAACGGTAGATCCAAATCTAGCACCTCCATAAATCTGCCCATGCCTGCTGCATAAAAGATCTCCTGTACATTTACAGGAGGTCTTTTTTATAAGGGCTTGGTCGGTAACACCCGTTAAGGCTTGTTAATATAATACTATTGTAAACAGTAAACAAGCTCTGCCTTAAAATAGCGGAAGCAAAGGTGATGGATATGCCTTTAACAGCAAGAGAATTATTTGCACGGGTCATTAAATGCGAAGCAGAGGGCGAAGGCGACAATGGTATGAAGGCGGTTGCCACCGTCATCATGAACAGGGTTCATGCGGCCTACGGCGAGTATCAACGAGTGTGCCAGGGCGATTTAAGATGCGTTATTATGCAGCCCGATCAGTTTACCTGTCTTAAAGAAATCGTAGCCGGACAATACAATGCGCAGAACATATACAATATGACACCTGATCAGGTCCACTACGATATCGCCGACTGGGCGCTTTCAGGCAATAAGCTCAACGGCGTGGCCGAGTGCCTGTGGTACTACAATCCCTATAGCCCCAATTGTGCTACCTATTTCCCGGTGAACCAGTCCGGCGTTTTCTTCAACCGAATCGTTCAGCACTGCTTCTATACGCCAACACAAAAATATGCCCAGACTTAAAATTATCATAAAGAAAAGAGGTTAATTCTTATGGATAGTTTCACCAGCCAACCAGGTTATTCCCCCTATACCTCGCCACCCTGTCCCGGCTGCGCACAGAATGCGTATACTGGTCAAATGGGGCAAGCAGGGCAGGCGGGTCAAAGAATACCCGTGCAGAGTACACCCTCTGCAGCGGCGCCGATCAGGACTGATATTATGGGACAAATGCCCACCGGTGTTCCCTTAGGCCCCCAGCTTGGTATGCCCCTGATTCCCCAGCAGGGTACAGTGCCTCAGGCAACCACAGGAACAACGCCTGCTCAGGATCTTGCACCCATCACTCCCTGGACACAGCCCATGCCCGTTACAACTGAAAGCCTTCAGTTCATGAACGGTTTTATGCGTACTCAGATAGGCCGTAAAGTCACTGTGGAGTTTCTGATTGGAACCAATACACTGGTAGACAAGACCGGCACACTTTTGGCTGTAGGTGCAAACTACATACTGATTAATGAAATAGAAACCGATGATATTTTGCTGTGCGATTTCTACTCCATTAAATTCATGAAATTCTATTATTAAGTGTCACTCTCCGAATTTCTAACGTCGAACCGAAGCAACAGGCTTTCGGTTCCTTTTTATTTCGTCCCACTGTGACCGGGAAAGAGGCCTAGCCCCTCTTCCTGCTGTTTTTGGCCAACACGTCGATAAGCAGGCCTGTGACCAGTGAAATGACAAAAGCGCCGCCCAGCAATATGGCTGTAACAAAGTAGGCCAGATCCTCCATGCCCGTTGAGAACCAGATACCTTTGACAATACAGGCTCCTGCCACTAAAAAGAGCACAATGGAGGGAACATACTTAAAGAATCTGTTTTCCTTGGATATTCTCCATATGCCGATTTGGAACAGTGACACCAGAGCACCTACAATGATTATCATGAGGGCCAGACGAAGTGTTGTGTCCATGATTACCTCCTAATCTGCATCCACTGAAGCCTCACAGCCATAAACGCTTTGAGAAAACGCCTTTTCAGCCTGAATCAAGGGAATTCCATAGAGATTCATCTTAAGTATATCATTCTGTCCTATGCCCCGTCTTCCTGCCTCAAACAGATAACGAACGGCCTGGGGCTTAAATCCCAGAAATCTGGCCCCAACAGTGTCCACACTGACAGCATCGGTGCCCGTGATAACAAAGCCTGTGTGCCGTGCAATACCCTTGGCCGGACCCGTTCCCACCATAACCGGATTGGCGCTGACCACCGACAGATCAATGGGCATCACCTCGGCCATGGCCACAATAAAATCATGGAGATTGTCATGGATTCCCGTATTCTTCTTAGGCGTTCCATGTTCCGAGGATGGCGGCCAGGACAGGGCGATATTCTTGATGGCTCCCGATATGGTGGCCTCTTCATGGATTTTAAGCTGGGTGAAGGAAATCAGCACCGTCATTTCCTGAAAGATCCTATTGAGCTTGGTGCTGTGGGGGCGTTGATGATTAAGTTCCATGGTTATAAAGGGCCCCTCATTGAGGTCGATAAATTCAATGCCCTCCTCGGCAAGAACCTCATCAAAGCCGCCGTTCTTCATGACCTCTTTGGTGTCTCCGCCCCCGCTGCCCGAGGCCACCACAATGCGTTTGGGCTGGCATGATTTGATATACTTAAGGAGAGTTTTCAAGGTCTCATTGCCCACCACCACACCCGATGGTGGAAGCATCTTTTTAACCCAATTTGGGGTAATGACCACCACATCATCCTGCTTGATCATGCTTTTTGCCTCGATAAGCTCCAGACCCTCCAATACGGCCTGGGATTCGTCCTCATTATGGGTAATGGCCACTGACGAATCCCTTCTTCTTCGTTCCCTCATAGCATCCTCCCATTGATAGAATGTATGAGTATTTTCTATCTCCGGGCATCGGTTTATTCAAAATCATTCCATAACGTTGGTAGTGCAGGTGTAGTTGCGGTCAATGGTTATGACACAGTGATAGTTGGGATCGATTAATCGAACCTCTTTCTGAATGCGCTCCCGAAGCTCATCGTCAGAGGTCTTATAGCCCGGGGGAATGACGATGTCAAAGATAAGATTGCTGTGGGTCTTGCCCAGTACAAGACGAAAATCATGCATGGAAAGACCCGGATCAATATAAGTCACAATATTGCCGATCTGTTGGCGCAGGGTATTGGTCAGCTCATCGTCAGTCACAATGGGGTCCATATGAATGACCAGGTGGATATTATTCTCGTTAAGCATATCCCTTTCAATATTATCAATAATGTCATGGCTGATAAGAAGGTCCTGATGGGCGGGCACCTCCACATGCACCGACGCATAGCATTTGTCTGGGCCATAGTTATGAACCACCAGGTCGTGGAGCCCGATAACCCCCTCATAGCTTAATATCTTCTTTTCAATTTTCTCTACCAGATCAGCATCGGGGGCCAGCCCCAACAGAGGATTAAGGGTCTCAGAAACCAGGCGGAAGCCCGAATAAATGATGAACAGCGCCACAACCACACCCATGTAGCCATCTACCTGGAGCCCCGTCCACTTGCCCACCAGAGTTGCCAGAAGTACGGCTGAGGTGGCAAGCACATCATTCATGCTGTCCATGCTGGTAGCTTCCAGGGCCGATGAATGGATTCGCTTGCCCAGGCTTTTGTTAAAAATGCTCTGCCAGAGCTTGACCAGAATGGCAATGACCAGCACCAGCACCACATAGAGATTGAATCGTATGGGATCGGGATTTAGGATCTTCTGCACTGAGGATTTTATGAGCTCAATGCCCAGAAGCAGGATGATCACCGACACAATGAAGCCGGTAATGTATTCAGCCCTGGCATGCCCATAGGGATGCTTTTCATCGGCAGGCTTGCTGGAGAGTTTAAACCCCACCAGGGTAATCACCGATGAGCCTGCATCGGACAGGTTGTTGACAGCATCGGCCAAGATGGCAATACTGTTGGCCAGGGTGCCAATAACAAGCTTTATAACAAAGAGAAAAAGGTTGGAGGCAATCCCCACCAACCCTGCCAGACGTCCATAGCGTTCCCGGACTGCTGGTCGATGAATTTGATCATGGTCCCGAATAAACCATTTAATCAGCAGATTGGTCATATCCTAACACTCTCAATTAGAAGATTGAGCTTCTTCCATAGCTCTTCTTAAAATGGTGTCATAGGGAAGGCTCTCCCTGACCGATAACTCGGTGTATAGCTTTCCGTCACCGATCCGTTTCATATAGTCCGCATAGCTGGGCTCCACATAAATATCGGGTTGGGTAGCCACCTCTTCGTTGACACTGCCGTCGGGATTAAGGCCCATATCGGCGGGGAAACGAACGATAAGGCCGCTGTTGGGAAGCGCTACAGGCACTGGATCAAAGCCTATGCCGTCTCCCCCCGTGCGGGTTCCAATCAGGGTAGCCCAGCCCGTTGCCTTGGCAAATACGGCAAAAGCCTCGGCAGAGGAGTAAACATAATCGTCCACCAAAAGCAATATCCTTCCCTTGAATCCCACAGGCTTCTGAGGACTGATGCGATATTCGATATCCAGATAAATGCCTTGATCATCCTTAAAGTAATACCCGGATTTGTCCTTTGCAACGCTTAACTGGGACAGGGGCTTCAGCCCGAAGTAGGAAAGGAAGGTCTTGTGCTTGATAAAGGGCTTTAGATAGTCCGCATCCCTGAACAGTAAATAGTTCTTGGTGGATAAGGGGACCTGGGTCAGCGGCGGCAGTATATTCTGCATCCAGTAGTTGGTGCTTCCTCCCCCATTCCCCCGAATATCAATAATCAGGGTGGTGTAATCCTTAATCTCGTTGAAAAAAGCTCTTAAACCCTCCCGATCCTTTTCCACATAGGAAGAGGACAGGGAAGGAATCTTTAAGTAGGCTATGCGGCCCTCTTCCAGTATCTCAGTGGAATACAGATGCTCGGGAAGACTGTACTCACTCTGTCCCAGGGGATCATAGGAGTATGCTTTTAAAACCTTGGTCTTTTCCTCTCCTGTGGGAAGCCGCAGGGTCAAGGTGGTATCCTTCCTGGTGCGGATGGCAAAGTGGCTTATCTTGTATTTCTGCCTTATGGTATCATAGACCAGCCTTCTTTGGGTGACCAGACTTGATATATACTGCTCCACATCCACACCATCCACCTTAAGGAGCTGTGTGCCTAAGGGCACGCCAAATTCATCGGGCGTCCGTTCGGGATTGATAAGATTCCTGTAGGCGTAATACTTCCCTTCAATATAGCGGAAGGATACGGGAAGAACCCATGTTTTATTCTCGGGTATGATGGATTCCCAATAGGCATAGCGCTGTTTGACCTGGTCATGGTTATAGACCTGGGACCAGGGAATGGGCCCCCTGTAGAGCTGGCTTAATTCGGTATATTCACTGCCGGGAGCTATAATATTGGTATGCCCATTCTGGAGTAAGGTCAGAATCTCCTCCAAAATAACATAGAACTCCTCATCGCTTTGGGCCCCGCGGATGCGTTCCACAAACTCATCCTTCCGGGAAAGCCAGTCTATGCCGTATTGCCGCTCCTTGACCTGAAAGTACGGGAAGCACTCCTTCAGGATGTCATAGAGGTAATTAAAGTCCTCCACGCGTTGTTCAGGTGTCATGGGAAGGGTGCTGTCCTTCTGTACAGAGGCCTGGACAGGCGCATTCCACAACTGGGTATATAAGGCTGAGGCCAATATCAGCGCGAGGATCAAAAGGATCCCCACAGCTTTCAGCACTTTGTGCACTTTCTTATTCATGAAATCCTCCAAGCTGGCAGTGCATTTTTGCGGGAGTTGCTTCTTCATTGAAAAGCCAAACGATTACTTCTTTTCCTTTGGTGCCTGATCGATAATGCATACCACTGCGGTCTCAAGTCGGTGATCCTTAACCTCCTGGACCTTGATATGAAGACCGTATTCCTCGATTTCAGGACGGCTGCCGTCCTCCGGAATATTGCCCAGGAGCCCAAAAACAAAGCCTCCGAAGGTATCATACTCTCCCTCGGGCAGTTTTATGCCCAATTGCTCAACCACCGAGTCGATGGAGGCAGAGCCTCGGATCTTCCATGTCCCCGTGTCAATTCTCTCGATCTCGGGTAAATCCTCCTCGTCATCATCCCCCAGATCCCCGACAATTTCTTCAATGAGATCGTTCATGGTGATGATACCCGACATACCGCCGTACTCATCCATGACAATGGCAAAATACTTGCGTTTTTTGCGCATATTCCGGAAAAGAATATCGGTGCGGACGCTCTCGGGTACAAAATAGGCAGGCTTAACAGCCTGGTTAAGTACTTCCTCCTTGGACGTGCCCATGAGCCGATAGTAATCCTTAATATTCAGAACCCCCACAATATCGTCTACCGATTCCCGGCATATGGGATAGTAGGAATGACGGCTTTCCATCATGGTCTGATTCCATTGCTCCAGGGTTTCGTCCATCCACAGCAGGGAGACCTCGGTTCGGTGGGTCATAACCTCTCCCGCTGTTTTATTGTCAAATTCAAAGACATTTTCTATCATTTCTTTTTCTTCGGGATGAATGGCTCCTTTTTCACTGCCCGTATCCACCATCATGCGGATTTCTTCCTCGGTCACCGCATCGTCCTCGGCATGAGGATCAATGCCGAACAGACGAAGCATGCCATTGGTGGATGCGGTCAAAAGCCATACCACGGGCGCAAAAAGCTTCGAAATTAAGGTAATGAGCCCGGACATGGCAAGCGCCAGGGGTTCGGCCTTTCGCATGGCCACCCTTTTGGGAACCAGCTCACCGAAAACAAGGGTAAAGTAGGATAGAATCAGAGTAATAAGAAGAACTGACAGGGTTTTCAGTGTGGCAACGGGTATGGCAACACCCATTCTCACCAGCCAGGCAACCAGACGCTCAGAAAAGTTGTCGGCCGCAAAAGCACTTCCCAAGAACCCCGCCAGGGTAATACCCACCTGAATGGTGGCAAGGAAGCGTGCAGGCTGGTTGGTCAGCTTAGCAATTCTGATTGCCCGTTTATCGCCTTCCGCAGCGAGCTTTGCCAGCTTATTGTCATTCATGGTGATGACCGCTATTTCAGCGCAGGCAAAAATCGCATTAAGCACAATCAGGATAAACTGCAGAACTAGCTGACCCACTATAGAACCATCCGTAGACAAAGAAAAAACCTCCTAAAATGTTATAAGCAACAATAACAGATGATTGTTCTTATGTATTTTATACCATAGATCTACGGAGTAAAGCAAAAGATTCATCCAATTGCCGGAGTAAAATGGGCCTATACAAAATTGATAAAAAGCTGTTCCAGCGTATCCCGTTTGCGAATGAGCCGAGCCCTTCCTTCAAGATCAATGAGAACCTCGGCAGGCCTTAACCGGCAGTTGTAATTGGAGGCCATCACATAGCCATAGGCTCCCGCATTGGATACCACAACAAGATCCCCCTCGGAGGCCTTGGGCAGCCTTCTGTCACGGGCCAGAATGTCACTGTTTTCACAAATGTCGCCCACAATGGTCGCTGTCTCCAAATCATCAGCTTCAGCCTCGCTTCCCACCTTAACAATGGAAACCTCATGGTAGGCATCATACATGGCCGGACGAAGGAGCACATTCATGCCCAAATCGGTGCCTATATAGCGGGTATCATAGCTCTGCTTGACGGCATGAACTGTTCCCAGAAGCAGGCCGCACTCGGCCACAACATACCGTCCCGGCTCCATTTTGAAGATAATATCCTTATTGGGAAAGTCCCTCAGGAATGCTTCAATGAGTCCATCCAATTTCTGCCCCAGCACAGAAAAATCCAGCCTGTTCTCTCCGGGCTTATAGGGCACCCCTAAGCCGCCGCCGAAATCAATAAATTGAAGCTGCGGGAACTCCCTGGCAATGTCAAAAAGGGCGCATATGCTGTCGGCATAAACCTCCCCGTCCAAGAATAGGGAGCCGATATGCTGGTTAATGCCCACCAGTTTCAGGTTATATTGCTCTAAAATGGCCTTAACCTGGGGCACAAACTCCTTCTGAATGCCAAACTTGGTTTTCTTGCCTGCAGTAACCACCTTTTCATGGTGCCCGGCGCCAATACCCGGGTTAAACCGGACTGCAACCTGCCCTCCGGGATTGATGCGTCCAAACAGCTCAAGCTGGGAAAGGGAGTCCACACTGATCAGTATGCCCCGGTCAATGGCAAAGCGCATTTCCTCTGCTGATACATTATTGCTGATAAAGAAGATCCGGTCGGGGGTAAAGCCCGCCCTTTCCTCAATAACGATTTCTCCCGGCGACATGGCATCCACATCCAGCCCCTCGCTATGTATGATTTTAAGGAGCTCAGGATTGGTGTTGGCCTTGGCTGAATAATTGATTCTCACATTCCTGTGCGGCAGTATTCCTTTCACCTCTCGGCATTTTTCCCGTAAAATGGCTTCTGAGTAAATATACAAGGGTGTTCCGTATTCTTCCTTCAGTTTAATGAGCATATCCCTGGACAAAAACATGCCTATTCACCATCCTTATTCATCAGCTCAATAAGCTTAATTTCATTCTTAAGTGCCTCTTTGAACAAATCCACCAGGTTCTTCTTTTTGGAATAGAGGCAGGTGGACTGTGCCTTGTCGGCAATATCCCCTGTCAGAACCACCGACGAGTCTGCAATGAGCCTGATTTGCTCCTGCTCCTTTTCGGTGAAGTATAAGATGGCACCATTCAGTGTAAAAGGCGGATTGGTAATGACAACCACCTTGATATTGCGGAAGACTGCTTCTCTCAGCTCATCCATCACCTCATGGAGGATGGCGTGGGACATGGAAACATAGATCCTCTCCCGGGCTTCCCTGATGATATTCCGCATCTTATCCAGTATATTCTTTTCACCCTTAATGGTCACATAGCCCTCGTCGTTCTCGGGCCGGCGCTTGAGGTGCTCGGTAAGAAAGCGTTTAATCTGTGTCAGCTCGTGAATGCGGTTATCACAGAGTTCACCAATATCAACAGGACTATAGCGTGTTGCCGTCCCCTCTGTCATGGTGGCTGCGCCCTTATCCACCAGACCCGCCAATGCGGTATAGGTGTTGGAGCGCGAGATACCCGTAATTTTTGAAATCTCATAACCGGTTAAGGATCCCTCGGTCACAAGGGTTGCATAAAGGGTTGCTTCCTGACGGGTGAGCTGAAGCTTCATCAACGATTCAATAATGTCCATGGCCGCCTCCACAATAGTAGTTCTATTTAGGAACACTATAGCGCATATGGGCGGCTTTGTCAATAGTGCTTCCATATGGAAAGAGACCTCCTTACGGAAGTCCCTCCCTCTCTATGCAATGCTCCTATTCTTCTTCTGCAGCCTCAAAGACCCGTCTCACATCGTCCTTGGTGGCTGCGCCCTCATGGACCTTTTCCTTATCCACATAAAAGGTGGGAACATAATAATAGTCATAGCGATCGGCAATTTCAGGTTCAAGAGTCTCGTCAATGACCTTCAGAGGAATTTCCTTATAGCGCGGTGTCTCCTTCATAAGCTCCTCCATATAGCGAGTGGCTTTCTGACAATAGGGGCATGACGCCATAATAAACATAAGTATTGGTTTCATATCAAGACCACTCCTTATTTTTCTTAGTGTTTGCTTATGAAGGCCCATTTATGTATGGACAACCTTACTCTATTTATCGGAAACTCATTCTTCCGGCATAACTTGTAAACAGCCTCTAAGTGCTTGCCTCGCAGACCTGAATGAAATGATGCATGACCTCAAGCTCTTTTTCTACATCCTGCTCCATCTTTCTGCCCATACGGTCACATAACCCCAAAAGTCCAATCTCTTTAACATCCACTTCCTTCTTCATCTGTGGAATATCGGCAAAGGGCAGTTTGTTGGTCACAAACAGGATCTGCATATGCCAGCGGACCATTTTGGATACCTTATAGATAAAATCTTCATCCTGGGTAAAGCATCCCAGAAAATCCCGAGCCAGCTTCTCCCCCTCCTTGTCGTGGTCATAGGAGGTAATCCGGCCACGGCGAAGCTTTGTGGTTGTGGCCTTTCCAATATCATGGAGAAGGGCTGCCCACATAAAAACCCGGGCATCCTCGCTCTGGCCCTTAACCTGAGCCGCATTGTCAACCACCAGCAAGGTATGATTCCAAACATGGCCCTCGGGATGATGCTTGGGAGATTGCTCCACCCGCTCCAGGCGACTGAGCATGGAAAAGGGATACGCACTGCGAAAGAGCTCGGTTTTATTGAGCTCAGACAGGTATAGGGAGGGCTTGCTGTCCTTTAAAAGGTGCTCCTCGATTTCATGAAACAAAGCTGTTTTTTCGTCCATTATCTTTCACCGCCCGGGTATAATAGCCTTTCATAGCTTACCCATCCTGTTTATGATCCTTGCATTTTTCGCAATAGCCAAAAACCTCCAGATTATGCCCTGTTACGGTAAAGCCGAAGCGATCGGCCAAAAGCTGTTCATAATCCTCCAGCGGACAGCCGTCCACGGGGAAGATCTGCCGGCACCTGACACAATGAAGATGGTGATGGTGATCCTTGTGACTGAGCTCATAGAGGGCCTTGTTTCCGGTGGCAAGCTGACTTCGGATGACAAAACCTTTATCCACCAGGGTCTCAAGGATTCTGTACACCGTTGACAGGCTAATGGACACATTCTTTTCCTTAAGCCGTAAAAAGAGTTCCTCGGCAGTGAGAGGAAGTCCGCTTTGCTCCAGGGTTTCCAGGAGCGCATTGCGATGCTTGGTGCTTTTCAGGTTTCCCGTTTTCAGCAAATCCTTATACGTATCCTTGCCGGACATAGCGTCTTCCTCCCTTAGGCAAATTTCCTGCGCAACGCAAAGGTGATAAAGAAGATCCCTGAAGAAACCAGAATAATGGTTGAACCCGAGGCTGTCTCGATGTAGTAGGATAAAATGAGCCCGACAATGCCTGAAAACAGTGAGAAGATCACGGCCCAAAAATGGTATTGCCGTTGGTTCCTGGACACATTCCTGGCCGAGGCGGCCGGAAGCACCAAAAAGGAGTTGATGACCAAAAGGCCAATCCAGGACATGGACACGGTTACGGCAACAGCCACAGCACAACTGAACAGCACCTCGTACCAGAAGGTGCTGATGCCCCTGCTTCCCGCAAGGGAGGGATTGATGCTCACAAAAAGGAGGCGGTTGAAAAAAAGCAGCCAAAAGGCCAGAACCACCATAAGCAGAATAAAGAGAAAACCAATCTCGCCAGGCGTAATGCTGAGGATATCCCCCACAAGGTAGGAATTGAGCTTGGCGAAGCTCTTTCCGCCTATGGTGGAAAGGAAAATCCCCAAGGCCACAGCCGTGGATGAGAAAACCCCAATGATGGTATCGCTGGAATAACTGCTGCGATGCTTGATAAGAGCAATCAGGAAAGCGAACAGCAGGGAGAACACCACCGCCGATCCCACGGGCTGAATAAAGCCCATGAGGCCTCCAATGGCCACTCCGGTAAATGCCCCGTGGCCCAGGGCATCGGAGAAGAAGGCCATATTATTATTGACTATCATGGTTCCCAGAAGCGCAAACAGGGGCGTCAGGAGAATTACAGCCAAAAGGGCATTCTTCATGAAGATCATCTGCCCTTCCTGGGCCCATTCAAAGGGAAGCACCTCCAGAATCTTATACCAAATATCTATCATCCTTCTCCCCCCTTACTCCTCCACTGTTTTTGCCATTCTAAGGAGAACACCTTATAGAAGCTCTCACTTTGAAGCACCTCGTCGGGCGTTCCCACACTAAGGACTGTCTTGTTAAGAAGCACCATCCGATCGGCATAGTTCTTCACCATATCCAGGTCATGGGAAACCAGAATGATGGACAGGTCATAGGTCCTTCTCAGCTCTGAGACCGTCTCATAAAAGAGCTCCAGGCCGTTCTGATCAATCCCCGATACGGGCTCGTCCAAAAGCAGAAGGTCGGGCATGGGATCTAAAGCCAGAGCTAAAAGCACGCGCTGAAGCTCGCCCCCTGAAAGGGCCCCCAGCCTCCGATCTATGAGATGCTCGGCCTTTACCCTGGAAAGCCGTTCTCTCACACTGTTGACCTGTTTCCGGGAATGAATCAGCCAGGCTGGCAGGTGTGACCGGCAGGCCAGAAAGAGATCCAGGACACTGGTGGGTGAAGTGGTATCCAGCTTCAGGCTCTGTGGCACATATCCCATCACCGGGGTGTGTGACGGGCCCCCATTGGCCTGAACATAGGAGATGGTTCCCGTATGGGAGATCTCCCCCAATATGGCCTTAATCAAGGTGCTTTTACCCGCGCCATTGGGCCCGATGATGGCGGTCAGCTCACCGCAATGGATGTGCAGATTCACATCGGTAAGAATGGGGGTATTGCCGATGGTCACCCCGAAATGTTCAATTTTGGTGCAGCACAGGCCGCAGCCCGATGCCGCCCGACGACTTATGTGATGCCTATTTTCCATTCAACGCCTCTAACAATACATCAAGATTTTTTTCCATGGTCTTTTCATAGCTGTCGGGGGATGCGTCCTTGGGCCCTGTTGCCACGGGATCCAGGGTATAGATCCTGGCTCCTGTTTGCTGCGCAATGGCCTCGGCGGATTTGGGCGAATACTGGGGTTCAACAAAGAGTACCTTGGCCCCCGTTCTATTGATGGCCTCAATGGTCTCAATCATTTCCCCGGCAGTGGGCTCAGAGCCCGGTTCGCGTTCTATGACGGCAATGATGTTGAGATTAAATTCCTGGGCAAAATAGGGAAAGGCCTCATGAAAGGTGACGATGTCCCTTGTTTTGACATCCTTAAGCGCCTCATGCATTTTATCCTTCAAAGCCTCAAGCCTGGCCACATACTCCTCGCAATTTTTGCGATAGCGTTCCGCATTGGCCGGATCGGCCGCCATAAGGCCGTCAGCAATGTTTTTTACCTCCTGGATGGCTCCCGATATACCCACCCAAACATGGGGATTCTCCTCGCCGTTCTCGTCGATTAAAAGCGGAATCCCCTTGCTGCCCTCAATGATGGTAAGCTTGGGGAGCTGTTGGGTTACCTCTTCCAAAAAGGATTCCATGCCTGCGCCATTGATGACAAAGATGTCGGCCTTGCTCAGGGTTTTCATATCGGATGCCACCAACTGATAGTCATGAAGACACCCGGTCTGGGGCTCGGTCATATTCACCACCTTAACCCCCGGTACATCCTTGGTGATATTCACCGTAAAGACATAGAGGGGATAAAAAGAAGTGACTATCTGTATTTCATTATCAGCTTCCGATTTCCTGTTCCCTGTACCGCAGGCTGTAAAAACCATGCCTAAGATCAGAAAAACAACGAATAGCCTGAGGGTTGTTCTATACTTTTTCAAAATTCATGCCTCCAAAATAAGAATCATTCGCATTTGCATTTGCACCTATTTATTATGCATCAAAACGCACTGAAATAAAAGAGAAATCTTTCATGCAAAAAAAAAGGGCAAGTCTGGTTGCCCCATAAATCATAATAAAGAGGACCGTATTTGAGATATGGCATGGACAAAAACAACAGCGGTTTTACAAGAATGCACATTATGGGCCCGGCTTAAGTCTACTGCCACCGACTCCTTCTAAAGCAGCAGCAACAGCAACAACAGCAACAGCAGCAACAACATCTTCTGCAACAACATCTACGTCTACCGAAAAAGAACATCTCCATACTCCTCGTACAAGCTCCTGATACAGTGTATGCATGTCCTTGGCATTTTGACACCATTCAACAAATTTTTCACTCTTCCAGCAAAAAAGCTCCCGGAATACTCTCCGGGAGCCTAAGGTTTTTTATGCAAGCAAAAAGGAGAGCTATGCTCTCCTTGTGATTACCAACGGTTTCCGCCGCCAAAGCCTCTGTTTGCACTTCTGTTGTTTCTTTCCGCTTTTCTAGCGCGTCTGCATTCAGGACATCTCTGGGGCTCGTTTTCAAATCCCTTTTCCTGGTAGAAAGCCTGTTCGCCTTCTGTAAAAATGAATTCTGCGTTGCAATCTTTGCATACCAATGTTTTATCGGCCATGAGTCATATACCTCCTTAATAATTTTGGATCAGGTCTTCTTTACTTCTCCACTCCAAACTATTAAAGAGGGCTGAGTTCAAAAAGATTGATTCCACGCGTAAATGACTTACTTGCTTAGTATAACACCGATTCCTCAAGAACACAAGGAAAAAGTAAAAATAATTTTCAGCCCCGCCATTATCGGTCAATCTGACTAATAATTTTAAGGAAGGCAGTGCCTATGGGCAGGCGCTGGATGTCATCCATGGCAAAGAACTTTACGGGCTCTATATTGAGTATAGCCCTCAGGCGTTCTTCATTCTTGCCGGTATACTCAACCACCACCGGCAAAAGCCGCCACCTTTTGTGGGTAAAAACATGGCGCACAGGGTTCAGTGGCTGTCCCAAGGCACATAGTCTCTCATAGAGGGACTCATCAAGAAGGGGAAATCCCCAAAGGTTTGCCAACAGGCCGTTCTCCGGACGTTTTTCCAGATAATAAGCCTCCCCCCGTTTCAGGACAAGAGCTGTATAGACTTCCTCAACGGGCTTCTCCTTCCTGGCTTTCACCGGATAGGCCTCAGTATTGCCCTGGGCATAGGCCTTGCAGGTACTTTGGACGGGGCACTCGGAACACTTGGGGCTTCTGGGAGTACAAATAAGGGCGCCCAGTTCCATTAAGGCCTGATTGTAGACCGAGGGCTCCCCCTCCATATGCTCCAAAACTAATCTTTCAAACAGCCTTTTGGATTTTGTTGAGCCAATATCCTCATCTATGGCGAACTGGCGTGCCATGATACGCATCACATTGCCATCCACAGCGGCAACGGGCTGGTTGAAGGCAATACTTAAGATGGCCCCTGCTGTATAGTCCCCGATTCCTGGGATTTGGGCAATCTCCTTAAGGCTGGTGGGGAAACGTCCATGAAGTTCACGGACAATCTTCTTAACCCCCTTGTGAAGATTTTCGGCACGCCGATAATAGCCCAGCCCCTTCCAAAGGGCAAGCACCTCTTCCAATTCAGCCCGGGCCAGAGCCTCTATGGTGGGAAAACGCTCGCAAAAGCGAAGATAATAGGGAATGACCGTATCCACCTGGGTCTGCTGCAGCATAACCTCAGAAACCCAGATTTTATAGGGATCCTTGGTTTTTCGCCAGGGCATTTCTCTCTGATGTTGTAAAAACCAATGGTTTAAGTCCGAACCAAAACTCAAGGCAAACATCCATCCTTTATCGAGGAGAAGTAATGCTTCCTAGT
>Ga0116192_1001473_pt1 | contig 16468 bp, 15 predicted proteins | sample AD_UKC113_MetaG_FD_89876 | JGI IMG/M metagenome (GOLD analysis project Ga0116192, IMG submission 89876) | Active sludge microbial communities of municipal wastewater-treating anaerobic digesters from Hong Kong - AD_UKC113_MetaG | ecosystem: Engineered > Bioreactor > Anaerobic > Digestate... | reverse complement strand
GGGATGCTTATTGTAAAGGGCGTGGCCTTGCTGAGAACCAATTCAGGGAGACATCTATCTTTCAGTTTCCTACAGTAAGTTGACGCGATCCAGAGTGGCCGTCGATTTGCATGGCACTCAGTTTATTTGGTAAAATGTTCGATATATAGTATGATACATATGTGTTCAACTTCTAAAGACAAAGCGCCAATGATAAATGGGGTTACCAAAGCGTCATGAGAAAGATCCTGACAGCATTCATTCCGTTCATAGTGCTGCTCCTTGCGTGGGCCGCAGCCTCCAGGGCTGTGTATTTTGACAGCGCCATAAGCTCACTTATCCTCGTGCTGCCCTATGTCATTGCCATCCTGGCGCTTTTCATGAGTATTTGGTATCACAATAGCAGTGCCTTCTTTTTGATAGCCTTCGTGCTTCTTTCCCATATCATCATTGCCATCGCTGGAACCAGAGAAGCCATGCTCACCGAGGTTCTGACCCTGGTGTCCATATTTATGCCTGTCAACGTCATCTGGCTTGTCTTCATTAAGGAAAGAGGCATCATTAGTAAATATGGTGCAAACAAAGCCATTATTGTGGGCTGTGAAATCGTCTGGATCATTATCAGCATGCTTTTGAAGCAGGGAGACACTGCTGTCATAAATCCCGACAGCTACGGCGCTGTTATTCCGGTAAAAGCTCCGGCCATTATCCTCTACGTGATTGCCGTATGCATTCTCTTAGCCAATTATCTTATCAAGAGCCACTATATGAGTCTTGTGTTCACGGCCGTTCTTTTTTCCTCCTTCATATTGCTGCATTTTGCACACAAGCCGGCCATTCTTGCTATATTCACTACAGCTGTTTTTATAATGATGGTTATTGCGCTGTTTGAGGTCTCGTATTCCTTGGCTTTTTATGATACACTTACGGGGATACTTTCAAGAAGGGCCCTTGAGCAGGAGCTTTTAAAGCTTGGAAGCCAATACGCCATAGCCATGGTGGATATCGATCATTTTAAGAAGATCAACGATACCTATGGTCACGATATCGGAGACGAGGTATTGAAGATGATCGCTTCCATCATTGATCGTTTGTCAGGGCGGGCGAAAGCCTTCCGCTACGGCGGTGAGGAGTTCGCCATCATTTTTCAGGGTGAAGGCTGCACCAGCGTCATGGAAACCCTGGAGCGGATCAGACGGGCTGTTGAAAAGCGTCCGTTTATTATCAGAAGCGAGAACAGGCCTGCAAAGAAACCCAATAAGATTGACGGTAATTCCAAGGGTCAGGGGCGGTTCCATGTTACGGTCAGCATTGGCGTGGCCCATAGAACCGAAAGCCTCAAGGTCCCGGGCGATGTCATTCGCAAGGCCGATGAGGCGCTGTATAAATCAAAAACTAATGGCAGAAACCGTGTTTCAATATGAGTTTATTTGGGGAAAATAGTAAGGATTAAAGTTTGGAGGGTGACATAAGTGTCAGAAGCCATTTTACAAGAGATCATCCAGGTTGAAAAGGAAGCGGCGCGTTTGGAGGAGGAGTCCAAAAAGCAAGCCCGTGAGATTGTGGCTGAGGCTAAAAAGCAAGCTGCTGAATTGCTTGAAAAGAGCATTTCAGAAGGCGAAGCCGTCACCGCTGATATTTTAAAGCAAGCCCGTCATTCGGCAGAGATGGAGATAGAAAGCCGACAGAAGACTTCTGAGGCCGAGGCTGAGAAGCTCAAGAATAATGCCGAAAAATCCATGAATCAGGCAATTCAATACATTGTGGGAAGGATCGTGGACATAAGTGGCAATCATTAGCATGAACAAAATCGCTGTTCTAGGGCTTGAGACCGAAAGAAAGCCGCTTTTGGAAGCCCTGATGGCAATGGGCGTTGTGCAGATTACCGACAGCATCATAGAGGACGGCAGCGACCCCGATATTCAGAAACCGCAGATAACAGCCGCAGTAACCGAATACGACAATTTTCTTTCGAACATATCAGCCGCTTTGGAGACCATCAGGCGCTATGTTGTCATTAAAAAGCCCATGTTCTCGGTACGCGACACCATCACAAAGAGTGAGTTTTCCCAGGTGCTTTTCCGCAGGGAGGAGATCATGGACAGGATCCAGGAGATCAATGCCCTGGAAAACGAGATTATGGTATCGAAAAGCGAGGAGAACCGGTACAGGAGCATGCTGCTCTCGCTGGAGCCCTGGCTTGATTTGAATATTCCTTTGGATGTGAGTGAAACCCGGACCACATCCTTCGCCATTGGCACCATGCCCTCCAGTCTGGATCTATCGGTTCTGGAAATGGAGCTGGCTGATCAGTACCCCGAGGTGGCCCTGATTAAAGCGGGCCGTGATTCGGAGTATCATTATCTGGCTGTGGTGGTCTATAAGCCCCGGGAAGCCGAGGCCATGGCCTTTCTCAAGGGAAAGGGCTTTAATCGTACCGGCTTCAGGGACATGCCCGGAACACCCAAGGAAAATCAGCAAAGAATTCATGATTTACTGGCCCAAAACAGCAGGCAGAGAGAAGCCAGCGTTGAGAAGATTAAGGCATTGGCATCTCACAGAAGGGATATCGAGATTCTTTCCGATGCCATCAAGATGGAACGCAGTAGATGTGAGGCTGCTGGAAGACTGTTGGCCACCCGGGCGGTGTTCATGCTCAGGGGCTGGCTCCCGGCAGAAATGTCCGACAAGGTGAAAACCGCTCTGGAAAAGAAATTCCTTTGCAATGTTCACATAACCCAACCCGAGAAGGATGAGGAGACCCCAGTCCTTGTTGATAACGGACCTGTTGCCGAATCCATTCAACCCGTCATGGATATGTATGGCGTACCCAGCAGTAAGGAGGTCGATCCCAGCAGCGTGACGCTTTTCTTCTTTGTAGCCTTCTTCGGCCTCATTATTGCCGATGCCGGGTATGGCCTTATTTTAGCTATTGGCAGCGCTCTGGCTCTGAAGCTGTTTAAAATGGAGGCCGGAACAAAGCGATTTGCCAAGCTGATTCTCTTTAGCGGACTGGCGACTGTATTTTGGGGTATTATGTTGGGCGGATTCTTTGGCATTGAAGCCATCTCGGAATATGCCCTCTGGTTTAATCCCAATGCTCCCGGCGGAACCGAGCAAATGATGGCCTATTGTTTACTTTTCGGTGTTATCCACCTGTATGCAGGTCATTTCATGAAGATTTTGAATCTTCTGTGCCGCAGGCAGTATCTGGACATCCTGTTTGATGTGATATGTCCCGTTATCATGTATACCGGGTTTGCCATGTTCATTCTTCCAAATGTTCCCGGTGTGGATCCGGCTATGGCTGCAAGCTTGTCCTCATTAGGCGGCACAGTCTTTCTCGTTGGCCTTGTCCTGACTGTAGCAACCGCCGGCAGAAGCAAGCGCGGTATCCTGGGCAAGGTATTCGGCGGATTGCCAAAGGTCTATGACATCATTGCGTTCCTTGGAGATGCCCTTTCCTACTTGAGATTATTAGCCCTGAGTCTATCGGGGGCTATTCTGGCAGGCCTCATCAACGGCATGGCAGGCGGAGGAGGCATCGTGTTTAAGCTCACGGCAGGATTGCTGGTACTGCTTCTCGGGCACGGTATCAACTTTGCCATGGGCATCCTGGGTGCCTTCGTTCACTCTTGCCGTCTCCAGTATCTCGAATTCTTTTCCAAGTTTCTAGAGGGCGGGGGAGAAGCCTTCCGACCTTTCAGAGCCAATACACAATACGTAATCATCAAACAGGAGGATGAATCATTATGAAGGAATTATTAACACCACAAGCCTGTGCCACCTTGGGAGCGGCAATAGCTTTTTTTGTAGCGGCGCTTGGATCTGCAAAGGGCGTTGGTATTGCCGGACAAGCTGCTTGCGGCGTTGTTGCCGAAGATCCCAGCAAGTTTGTTTATTCTATGATCCTTCAGGCACTCCCCAGTACACAGTCCATCTATGGATTGGTTATCGCCATTCTGATATTGGGTAAGCTTAATCCCGCTCTCACAGTTGACCAGGGTATGGTGCTGCTATTTGCAGGATTGCCTGTTGGTATCGTTGGCTTTTTATCAGCAATCTACCAGGGCAAGGTTGCCGCATCAGGCATCAGCCTCATTGCGAAGCGTCCGGAAGCCTTCGGTAATGCCATGATTTTTGCCATCAACGTTGAGCTGTTCGCGATCTTCAGCTTTGCCGCATCCTTCTTTATCCAGGGTAAGGTGTAAGGCTGCTTGACCCTAATCATGCTAGATAAGCAAAGGGGATTTATCATGACTGGAACCGACAGAATTAAGGAAAAGATCATGGAGGATGCCAAAAAAACGGCTGAACATATCCTGAGCGAAGCTAGAGGGGAAGCTCAGGAGATTATTGCGGCTGCCGAGAAGGAAGCCTTGGTGGCCATCACAAAGGTCAAAGCCTCGGCAGAAGAAGAGGGCGACAACCAGAAGAAGAGGATGTTCGCCATCGCCAGCCTTGAGGAGCGTAAGAACACGCTTAAGGCACGCCAGGACATGGTTGACCGTGCCTTTTCCGAAGCCATGACAAAGCTGGTTACCCTTCCCGACAAGGAATATGGTGCTTTTCTTAAAGCATACATTATCCAATCGGTTCGTGAGGGAGCGGGAGAGCTCCTCCTGAACGAGACAGATAAAAAGCGTCTTGGTGAGGCATTTATGAAGGAGCTCAACGCGTCCTTTAAACAGGCCGGGAAGAATGCTTCTCTCACCCTTGCTCAGGACGTTATCCGGGCCAAGGGAGGCTTTATACTCAGATATGGCGAAATGGAGATCAACAGCACGCTTGAAATTATGATGAGCCAATTGAGACCTCAATTGGAGGTTCAGGTCGCCAACATTCTTTTCAAGCCCGAATAGGCTTGCTTGGAATAGGAGCTGAAGCCTTAAGGAGTAGATATGGCACGTTTAAGAGAAGAAGACTATGCCTACGCCACAGCGCGCATACGGGCAATAGAGAATAAGCTGATTACAGGGCAGCGCCTCGACAGGCTTATGGATGCAAAGACCCCCATGGATGCCGTCAAGTTGCTTATTGAGCTGGGTTACGGGCTTGGAAATACCGATACCGCTCAGGGGGCTGCCGATGTCTTTGAGAAATTACTCTCCGATGAAATGCGGAAAACCTACATGCTCCTTCGTGAGATTCTTCCCAATCCCGGAGCGGTTCTGCTGTTTATGCGCCGCAACGATTATCTCAACGGGAAGATTATTTTGAAATCGGAGTTTTTAGGACAGGAGCATGAAGCCTTGACCGATGCCGGTACGTTGGAGCCTGCGAAGCTCTCCAGAATGGTACGGGACAGAGCCCTTGGAGAGATGCCGGAGGCATTCAGAGAGGGTGTTCTGGAGGCTGTCGAGACCTACGGCAGAACAGGTGATCCGCAAGTTATAGATTTTATTATGGATAAGGCCATGTATAAAAACATGGTATCCGATGCAAAGGAAATCGGTGAAGCCTCCATTCTGGAGCTGGTCAACCTGCTTCAGGATACGGCTAATCTTCGGATTTTTATTAGGGCTAGGCTCCTGACGAAGTCACGGGAGTTTTTAGCCAAGGCACTCCTGGAGGGAAGTAAAATACCTGCCAGGACCTATCTGGAGCTGGCCGACAAGCCTCTGGAGGCAGCCTTGGATGAAATCCGCAAAATGGCTTTATCCGACCTTGCCGAAAAGCTCTTAGAGGCCGTTAAAGGTGGATCGGCCATCTCATCGGTGGAAAAGGTTCTGGATGACTACCTGATGAGCCATGTAAAAAAGAGCAAGTATGTGGCCATGGGTATTGAACCGGTGATCGCCTATCTGTTTTACAAGGAAGCCGAGATCAGGAATGTGCGGTTGGCCATCACGGGAAAGATCAATCAGATTCCTCAGGAGATCATCCGAGAAAGGTTGAGGGCCGTCTATGCATAAAATAGGGGTTATCGGAGAAAAGGACAGCATATTGGGCTTTAAGGCCGTTGGGTTTGATGTCTATCCCGCAGAAACCGGTGAGGAGGCCTCGGCGATCCTCAACAGGCTTGTCAGGGATGAGTATGCCGTGATCTATATTACTGAGCAAACCGCTGTCAAAATAAGCGAGGACATAGAAAGGTACCGCTACAGTAGATTTCCCGCCATCATTCTTATTCCCGGAGGTCAGGGCTCCTTAGGAATAGGCATGACATCGGTGAAAAAGAGCGTGGAAAAGGCAGTGGGTGCCGACATCCTGTTCAATGAGTAAAGGATAACTTTCCATAGAAGTGAAAGCGAGGGATTTGAATTGAGCCAGGGCAGAATAGTCAAGGTTTCGGGACCGCTGGTTATAGCGGAGGGGATGCGCGACAGCAACATGTTTGACGTTGTGCGCGTCAGTGAGATGAATCTGATAGGCGAAATACTGGAGATACATGATGACAGGGCCTCTATACAGGTATACGAGGAAACATCGGGCCTGGGCCCGGGAGCGCCGGTGGTGTCAACAGGTGCACCCTTAAGCGTTGAGCTGGGACCCGGCCTCATAGAAAATATGTTCGATGGTATCCAGCGGCCTTTGGAGGCTATGCGCAATGAAGTCGGCGGCAATATCACCAGAGGCATCAGCATTCCTGCACTGGATCGCAGCAAGAAATGGCCCTTCGTTCCCTGCGTCAAGCCTGGAGACACGGTAAAGGCCGGTGACATCATCGGTACCGTCCAGGAAAACGCGGTTTTTGAACATAGGATTATGGTTCCCTTCGGCATAGAGGGCACTGTTGTGGATATCACCGAGGGAGAATTCACCATAGAGGATACCGTAGCTAGAATTGAAGGCAAGGATGGCATCGGCATGACCAAGACCCACGGCATCACCATGATGCAGAAATGGCCGGTCAGACGCGGCAGACCCTATAAGGAAAAGCTGGCATTAGATGAACCCCTCATCACCGGTCAGCGTATCATCGACACCCTGTTTCCCATTGCCTTAGGCGGTGTTGCAGCCATTCCCGGTCCCTTCGGAAGCGGTAAAACCGTAGTACAGCATCAGCTGGCCAAGTGGGCGGCAGCCGATCTGGTGGTTTATATCGGCTGCGGCGAGCGCGGCAACGAAATGACCGACGTGCTTATGGAGTTCCCCGAGCTTAAGGACCCCAGAACCGGCGAGTCTCTTATGAAAAGAACCGTTCTGATTGCCAATACCTCGGATATGCCTGTGGCTGCCCGTGAGGCTTCTATTTACACCGGAATCACCATAGCCGAGTATTTCAGAGACATGGGCTACAATGTGGCACTCATGGCTGACTCCACCTCCCGCTGGGCCGAGGCTCTTCGTGAGATGTCGGGTCGTCTTGAGGAAATGCCCGGTGAGGAAGGCTATCCAGCCTATCTGTCCTCCCGTCTGGCTCAGTTCTATGAACGCGCCGGCAAGGTGAAGACCCTATGCTCCACCGAAAGAACCGGATCGCTGAGCGCTATCGGTGCCGTATCACCACCCGGTGGTGACCTGTCCGAGCCCGTCACCCAGGCTACGCTGCGTATCGTGAAGGTCTTCTGGGGCCTGGATTACAACCTTTCCTACAGACGCCACTTCCCGGCTATCAACTGGCTGATCAGCTACTCGCTGTATTCCGACCGTTTGGTGAACTGGTACAAGGATAATATCTCAAGAGAATGGGTCAAGCTAAGAGGGGATATGATGCGTATCCTTCAGGAGGAATCCGAGCTTGATGAAATCGTTCGCCTGGTCGGTGTGGACGCACTGTCGCCCATCGACAGAGTCACGCTGGAAGCAGCGCGCTCCATTCGAGAGGACTATCTGCAGCAGGATGCCTTCAACGAGGTGGATACCTATTCCACACTCAATAAGCAGTACCGTATGCTGCGCATTATTCTGGCTTATTATTACAAGGCCAGGGAAGCTGTCAAGGCCGGAGCTGAGATCAACAAGCTCTTTGCGCTCCCTGTCCGCGAGCGCATCGGCAGAGCCAAGTTTGTTCCCGAGGATGAGGTTAAGCAAACCTACGATGAAATAGAAAACGAATTGGACGCCCAGATGGGTGAGCTTACAGCAAAGGGGGATAGGTAATATGCTAAAGGAGTATCGTTCGATAGCCGAGGTTGCCGGCCCTCTAATGCTGGTGAGAAATGTTGAGGGTGTTACCTTCAACGAGCTGGGAGAAATAGAGCTTGCCTCAGGTGAAATCAGAAGATGCAGAGTCCTTGAGGTGAATGGCAGCAATGCGCTGGTGCAGCTCTTTGAAAATGCAGCAGGCTTGAATATCGCCAACAGCAAGGTACGCTTCTTAGGCAGAAACCTTGAGCTATCGGTTTCACCCGACATTCTGGGAAGAGTATTCGATGGTCTTGGAAACCCAATAGACGGCGGCCCCCAGATCATACCCGAGAAGCGCCTGGACATCAACGGCCTTCCCATGAACCCCTCGGCAAGAAACTACCCCGATGAATTCATCCAGACCGGTGTTTCGGCCATTGACGGCCTGAATACCCTTGTCAGAGGCCAGAAGCTGCCTATATTCTCGGCATCGGGTCTGCCCCATGCGGAGCTGGCAGCTCAGATTGCAAGGCAGGCAAAGGTTCTGGGAACCGAAAGCAAGTTCGCCGTTGTGTTTGCGGCTGTGGGTATTACCTTTGAGGAAGCCGATTTCTTCATCACAGACTTTAAGCGCACCGGCGCCATCGACCGTGCCGTTCTGTTCATGAACCTTGCCAATGACCCGGCCGTTGAGCGTATCGCTACACCCAGAATGGCGCTGACGGCAGCTGAGTATTTAGCCTTTGAACAGGATATGCACGTATTGGTCATCATCACTGACATCACCAACTATGCGGAAGCCCTCCGTGAGGTCTCGGCAGCCAGAAAGGAAGTTCCGGGCCGCCGCGGCTATCCCGGTTATCTCTATACCGACCTTGCTACCCTCTATGAGAGAGCAGGGCGCATGAAGGGCAAGGAAGGCTCCATCACGCTGATTCCGATCCTGACCATGCCCGAGGATGACAAAACCCATCCCATTCCCGACCTTACCGGATATATTACCGAAGGCCAGATCATCCTAAGCCGTGAGCTTCACAAGAAGGGTCTCACGCCGCCCATCGACGTACTCCCGTCCCTGTCCCGTCTTAAGGATAAGGGTATCGGCAAGGGCAAGACCCGTGAGGATCATGCCAATACCATGAATCAGCTCTTTGCAGCGTATGCACGAGGTAAGGAGAGCAAGGAATTGGCATCCATCCTTGGCGAGGCAGCCCTCACCGAGGTCGATAAGCTCTATGCCAAGTTCTCCGATGAGTTTGAGAGGCAGTATGTTTCACAGGGCTACGAGACCAACCGAAACATAGAGGATACCTTGAATCTGGGCTGGGAGCTATTGTCCATCCTCCCTGTTTCAGAGCTTAAGCGTATCAAGACCGAGTTTATCGACAAGTATCACCCAGGCAGGAAATAGCATGGATTGCATAACTCCTCCAAAGGAGAGATTATCATGGCCAGATTGAACGTTAACCCCACCCGTATGGTGCTCACGGGCTTGAAGCGAAGACTGAAGACAGCACGGCGCGGCCATAAGCTTTTAAAGGACAAGCGTGACGAGCTCATGAAGAAGTTTCTGGAGATCGTTCGGGAAAATAGAAATGAGCGTGAAATCGTCGAGAAGATGCTGATGGAGGCACAGTCCAGGTTTGTGCTGGCAAGAGCCCTCATGAGCAGCGAGCTGCTTGAGGAAGCCCTTATGTTTCCAAAACAGAAGGTTTCCCTCAAGACCTCCACCCGCAACATCATGAGCGTGGATGTGCCTGTGCTTGAGTTTACCACCGAGGGTTCAGGTGAGGATGAGATCTTCCCCTATGGCTTTGCCAACACCTCCGGTGAGCTGGACGGCGCTATTCTCGCCCTTTCCGAGGTTCTGCCCCACCTGCTCAGGCTAGCCGAGCTTGAAAAGTCTGCCCAGCTTCTGGCCGACGAAATCGAGAAGACCAGAAGGCGCGTTAACGCCCTTGAATATGTGCTGATCCCCAATCTGGAGGACACCATCAAGTACATTGTCATGAAGCTGGACGAGAACGAACGCGGAAACCTGACCCGCCTCATGAAGGTCAAGGACATGATGCTGGAGCAGGCACGCCAGCAGCACCTTAAGGAGGACGGGCTTCTGACTGAAGGCCCGATGTAACCAACATACTATTGCGCAGTCACCTCATGATAAGCTATAGTATAAAAGACGGCGATGGAGTTCGCCATAACCGCTTGATTTAAGCTGATGACTCCTACAAATTGCAGCCATACTGCTATTTGTGGGAGTTTTTATTATGAAATAATATGCTTCCTGTAACCCGCCAATGGTCTTTCAATGGGTGGCGGTTGGGTTCTTCTTTATGAAAATAGTCGAAACGGCAATACACCGAACAGGAGTGATTTCATGACCACAAGTCTGGCCTTGATGATCTTACTTGGCCTTGCGGCAAATTACCTATTCACACGGGCAAAGCTCCCGGGCCTTTTGGGCATGCTCATACTGGGTATCCTTCTTGGGCCTTATGTCTTAAACTGGCTGGATCCTGATCTATTGCGAATATCGGTCGACTTAAGAAAGATTGCCCTCATCATCATCCTGCTTCGGGCAGGCCTTGGCATCAGTAAGGAGGACCTTCGCCTGGTTGGGCCTGCCGCCATCAGAATGAGCTGCATTCCCGGCATCGTCGAAGGGTTTGCTGTTGCCCTTCTATCGACTGTGGTTTTTGGCTTTTCATTCATTGAAGGTGGTATCTTAGGCTTTATTCTGGCAGCGGTTTCACCGGCGGTGGTGGTGCCGTCCATGCTGGAATACATGGAAAAGGGGATCGGGACCGTAAAGGGAATTCCCACTTTGATTCTGGCCGGCGCGTCCATAGACGATGTCTTTGCCATTACCATCTTCACGGCGTTTCTGGGGCTATACAGCGGCAGTCATGTGAATATCGGCATTCAAATCCTCAACATTCCGGTTTCTATTCTCATCGGGGTTGTCCTGGGCCTTATCATGGGCATTATCATGGTAAGGCTGTTCAAACGGTATCATATCCGGGACACCAAGAAGGTGCTGATGATATTGGGTTCAGCTATATTCCTGACGGCCATCGAGGATGCATTAAAAAATTCAATCGAAATTGCAGGACTTTTGGGTGTCATGACCATTGGCTTCATCATACTGGAGAAGCGGCCGGAGGTGGCAAAAAGGCTGGCGCAGAAGTTCAATAAGATCTGGATCTTCGCTGAAATCCTTCTGTTTGTGCTGGTAGGGGCTCAGGTGAACATCACGGTTGCCTGGGATGCGGGCCTGAAAGGTCTGCTTATCATCCTGGGAGGATTGGTTGGCAGAAGCATAGGTGTATTGATATCCACCTTAAGAACCAATCTTAACTTCAAAGAACGGCTTTTCTGTGTCATTGCCTATATCCCGAAGGCCACTGTTCAGGCTGCTATCGGAGCCATCCCTCTGGGATTGGGCATACCATCCGGCGAATTGATCCTGGCTGTCGCAGTTCTCTCTATCCTGGTAACAGCGCCTTTAGGTGCGATAGGCATTAAGCTCTCTGCTCCAAGACTTTTGAAGATTGAGCAGAGGCCGGACGAATAGAGGACAGGCTAGACCATTGGTGTTCGGTGAAATCAAGCCGAAGTAGACATGACTACCCAACATTCAGGATAATCTATTTGTTTTCTGAAGAGGCTTTTATGAGCTTATTAATAAGCGTAGCACCGCCTGCACCAAACGTGACAGTACAGATGTTTTCACCAGCTTCATATCTTGAGAGCGTAATGGCATTAATGGAATTGGTCGGTAACGATATTATACCATATTTACCACCAATAGCGCCTTTCAGGTTTAGCCCAAAGGCTTCTTGACAAGCGGGATTTGAAGGGTTTTTCACATAACACATTCCGCACAGGAACCTAGAAATTATTGATAATCCATATTGAATGACGAAGTTTGGGTATGATAGAATCTGAAAAAACGAAAAAAGAAAGGTTAATGCTATGAAAAAGGTATTATGCTTGGTGGTGGCGCTATGTTTGGTTCTTTCATTGGTGGCCTGCGGGCAGAGGAGCAATGCTGATGTTGTTTCAGCCGCCCTTAGTAAAAACAATGCTGCGAAATCCATGAGTTTTACCACTGATGTTAAGGGTGATTTTACCCTTGAAGGGCTTGATGATCTTCTGACATTGGCCGGGCTTCCCGGAGATCAGCTGGAAACCATGCTCAATCAGATGAAAATAGCCATAGAAGGCAGGGTAATCTCAGGTGATAAAAAGGACCAAGCGCAAACAGAGTTGGGTATCAGCATCGGCATTATGGGCATGAAGGTGGAAACCAAGACGTGGACCCATTTCCTGGATGATGGGAAAACCATGGAAACAATTGTGAAGAGCCCTGAGATTCCTGGTTTCAGCACCACTGAAAAGCCCTATATGGTTTCCCGTGTATCTGTTGAGGATCTTGGCGTAAATAGTAATGAACAGTTTGCCACGCTTTTCAATGACTTTATCGCTGATAACATCAAGGATGATAAGGTCTTAACGAAAATCGAGAAGAACCACTATAAGATCACATTGAGCAAGAAAAAGTGCGAAGAGCTTATGGAAGAGATCATAAACGAGCTTTTAAACTCTTCTGAAGGGCTTGCCTCCACTGCAGGTCTGGATCTGGAAGCGAATATGGATAGTGTAAAGAAGATTATTCCTCTGCTCATCGGTGAAAAGGGCGTGGAGATTGAAATCGTCATTAACGATGAGGGCTATGTCAGCCAGGAAATCGTCGCCATGGATATTAATCTTGATCTGGCCGAGATTTCCGAAGTCTTGGGCGAGGATGCTGCCGGCATCACAGGCAAGATTGGCATGAACCTTGAGATGGAAATTGAGTTCTCCGACTTCAACGCAATCGACGAGATCGATTTCCCCGAGGTTAATGAGGACAATGCGATAATCAGCGAATAATCCGGTTGAATATGAACGACAGCCGCATGGAACCGCCATACGGCTGTTTTTTATCCTTCGTGATATATCAAACCCTTTTATTTGCGATAATGGACATAGAGTGCGGCTACAAGCTCCCTGCTGGGCTGGCTGATCATTTTACCGTCGTAATACATGCTGGTGGAGCCGCCGCCGTCAAGGTTGACGGCTTGAACTGCCCCAAGCTTGCCCATGATCTCCTTCAGCTCGCCTATGGTGCAGCTGGACACATTCACCAGAAGCAGCATGCCATCTGATCTGATGCCTATGGCATTGCGCGGAGCGGGCTTGCTTTTAAACTTCTCGGCCTTAAACATGGGATGATCAGATTGGGGTTGTATCTGGCCGTTGATGATAAGATCGGGCCCGCCGGCCATGGCGTATGCGATATCGTCCCAGTTGAAATCCGGATTGGAGGACTCGCTGATCACGGGTTGATAGGAGGCTCTTCTTCCCACAGTCAAGGCAAGATGCCCCTTCCACTTTTCAGCCTCGACTTTTCCGAAATAGACCACAAATCCGTTTGAGGGGATTTCTACAGCTTCCCCCTTTGTGACCAGGCTGTTTTTAATCACAATCCCATTGTCAACAATGGCTGCGTAGCCCTCTGATGTAATGGCAACTCTGCTGCCCCTGTCGGGGGTGTAGAGAATGATGCTGTTTGGGTTCTGGCCGAGGGTGTTAAGCTCATAGGCCACCCATTCATTGTATTCGATTGTGCCGTCATCCCGCATGCTGTTGTAGGATTTTCCGTCAGTCGATCCCCTGTAGAAGGTGTAGACATTGCTGAAGATGATATCTCTGTTTTTGGTGATCCCTATGGTAGTGATGCCGCTTTGACCATAGACGATCCTACCGTCGATAACAACATTGCCGATGGGGTTCTTGCTCGCGCTTTCGGATGAGAAGAAGTTGGTGTTGATGGCAGCAAAAGCGTTTTTCTCATTCACCAGGCTCTTGAAGCTTCTTGTGACATTCAGCTTACCATCGGGGATGTCCACGCTGAGGCTTATCCTGGGGTCCTTAGGATTAAGGGTAATCACATTGGCCTGCTTTGTTCCGGTTGAAATGGCCAGGCTTACAGCCTTATAGTCTGCAGGCTTTGCTGTAAAGTAGCCATTAAGCTTATCCAGCATAGCCCTGTCGGAATCAGGATTGAACAGATCAATGCGGTGAGCGCTTGCAATGTAAAGACCTGTGCTGTCTTGATAGAGCTTGATATTCATGGCTTTGGTGATGGCCTTCAGAGATATGTACATTCTACCGTGAATGAAGCTTGCTTCCTTCTCCATCTGCCATCGCGTGCCATTAATGCTGATCTCGGCGCTGTCCGCAGTTACTGTAACGACCCTTTGGTGATAGGTGACGGTAGCCGACATGGTTTGGCTGTCATATTCCAGCGTCCCGCCAAAAGCCGATATAAAGGGCTTAAGGGGAACCATAAGACTGTTGTCAACCATCAGAGGCATGACGTTGGTATTGGCTTCATCAAAAAACCGCCAGTTATTCTCAAATGCGGCTACAGGAGTACCCGGCTTAAAGACGATGCATAGTGCAAGCTTTCCGTTTAAGCTGTCGGGTATGGGCAGGATCTCCTCCATCATGGTGATGACGGATGCGGGACTGTCGGACATCTCCTCAAGGTTGGGGAGGATTTCCGGTTCAATCGGATCCGAATCTTCCTCTACAAGAGGGGTTGAGGTCGGGATGGCCGTTGGTTGTGGAGTTGCCGTTGGCTTAGGAGTAGACGTAGGCTTCGGAGCCTCCGTTGCCAAGATGACAGCAGCCTCTGCCGCGTGCATTGGTGAAGGGGAAGCTTCATCACGCCCCGGTGAAACCGGGAAAGCGAGACTCATAAAGATAATCATCACAATGAGAAATCCCAGGGTGCCTTTCATTCTGCCGTTTCTCCTTTGTAAAAGCGCTTGTAGAGCCATTATTAGATATTTACCCTTGGCCTTCGCGGTTGAAAAGTTAAATTTGAGATTGGGATAAAATACCTGTTTAAATTAAGATTTGTTGATCAATGGTGAGAATTGGGTTAAGATAGTTTTATCACATGCAATGAGGTTAAGCCTATGAGTGGAGTACGTTTTGAGTCACGGCAGGCCTTTAGGAAATGGCTCTCGGAGAACGTCGAGGGAGAAGGGGTCTGGGTTGATTTTTTAAAGGAGGGTCCGAAAGACCGGCTCAAGCCCGATGAAGCCCTGGAAGAGGCCCTGTGCTTTGGCTGGATTGACGGGCTGATAAAAAAGGTGGACGATGTCAGCTATTTAAAGTATTTCGCACCAAGACGCAAGGGCAGTAAATGGTCTGAGAAGAATAAAAAGCTCACCGAAAAGCTTATTGCCGAAGGGCTCATGACCCAGTCCGGCTTGAATGCCATCGAAAGAGCCAAGAAGGACGGGGAGTGGGATGCTCCTGCAAATCCTCTGACTGATGAGGATTTTGAGCGATTCTTCAGTGCTATCGCACACAACCGGCAGGCCTTTGAGAACTTCAACGGGATGCCCAAATCGGTTCAGAAGCAGTTTGTCGGTCTTTACCGGGATGCCAAGAAGGAAGAAACCCGCATAAAACGGCTGGAAAAGCTGATCGGCCTTTTGAAGCAGAACAAGAGGCCTATGGGATAAGAGAGGTCAATAGAGTTTAGGGGGCGTATGAATTGACAGGACTTCAGAAGACTGGTTTCGTTTATCTATCAACGAGTACTTTGACCAGCACAGTATTCGCAATACTTTATCGAACAGGTGCCGAAAAACAGCCCTTTTTTATCCAGTTCCCCATTTTGCAGTATGTTGTCTTCATCTTTGCTGCCTTTGCCTATATCGGCTTCCATTACCTGCAGCACAAAAAGAATCCCGATAAGTGGTCAACGGGCCAAGCATATAAGGAATATACCCGGGAGAAGTATCCTGAGCTCTTTAAAAAGCTCTACCCCTTAGGCTTGATGTCGTATAATGCGCATTTTATAGGGTTTATGAGGGATCGGGAAGATGAGGGTGAGGACGAAATTCTTAAGAATATGAAGGCCTACCACAAAACCAATATACTCCTTATGGTATGGGGCTTTATGATCACACTGGTCTTTTCTATTATCAATAGCCTGTAGGTGTCAATATGAAAAAAGCTAAGGCCGAAGCCATTTGATTGGCTTCGGCCTTTAATTTGGAGTAAAAAAGGTTGCTCGCATTGGCTGGCGGGGTGGGGGTCATCCCTTAATCGAACAGATTTATAGCAGCCATAAACACCAGTGGTTCTGTCCCGGTATTTTCAATGGCATGATGCTCTCCGCCGCCGGTCAGGAGAAGATCTCCGGCCTTGATTTCCCTTGTGGTACCATTGTCATCCACCGTTCCCGTGCCGCTTAAGATATAATAGATCTCTTCCTCCCGGTCGTGAACATGGGAGCCTATGGAGCAGCCAGGCTGGAGTGTTACCTTTGAGAACAGGCGGCATTTGCCGCGCATTTCTTCTGGGGTGAGAAGCTGCAATAGCTCCACAGAGCCGTTTCCGCCTC
>Ga0116192_1001466_pt1 | contig 16510 bp, 9 predicted proteins | sample AD_UKC113_MetaG_FD_89876 | JGI IMG/M metagenome (GOLD analysis project Ga0116192, IMG submission 89876) | Active sludge microbial communities of municipal wastewater-treating anaerobic digesters from Hong Kong - AD_UKC113_MetaG | ecosystem: Engineered > Bioreactor > Anaerobic > Digestate | place... | reverse complement strand
TTTGATACCCGGATGAACACCAAAGAGGACGGAAAGCTCTATGTGCTGATGAATAAGAAGGATGGGTGAGGCGCTTAAGTTTATGCAAAGATTCTGATCTGCAGGGATCAATTAAAGCAGAGTCTCGACGAGGTGATTTATATAATGGTGGTTAATGCATTTTGGGATGAACTGATATTATTTGACGGAAACGTCTATATATCGGATAAATGCATTTATAATTATCGTGGGTTTTTGCAAGAGTAAATAAACTTGATGTCACCTATCGAACAGACGTATAGGAGTTGATGAAAATGAAAATTAAAAGATTAGTTCTAATTTGCATATTGATACTCGTTCTTTTAATGTATTTATCTTATCGGCTGACGAATCAAAACTCTGACGTTCCAGCTTTAGATATGATCGAGAGTAAACTAGGTCTTACCATGCCAAAGGGTTATTTTGCTGTAGAGCATTATACATATGAGAAGCTAGGTGGGTACTTCTCAGCGAAGCTCAGCATTCGAAGTGAAGAGATTGACAACATTAAGAATCAACTGAATAGCTTTTTCGGTGAAGAAAAAACAGAACTGCCCAGTCTTCCGAATTTCAGCAATACTTGTACCTGGTGGGATTTAGATTCAGGTGAAATTGAAACCTGCTATTCAAGATTTGTGGCCGGAAAAACTTCGGGGGAGCCGAAGAGTAGGGAAGTGTGGGCCTTTATTACAAAAGAAATTGACGGGAAGTTTATGCTGTACCTATCGTACTGAGTGTGGAGGACTAGCATGAGGAAGAGCAGTAGTGTTCAAGCTAAAATTTATTGGATATCCGAGAAAGAAGGAGGACGCGTACATAATATAGTCCGGCTTCAGGCTTAAGTTTGTTATTATCAAACCAAGGTGACAGATGCAATCACCTTTGCCGTATTTATTAGTCATCAGTTAATAAAAAGGCTGTCTTGATGGCAGAAACTCATCTGCTGCAAGACAGCCTTGTTTAAACCGTAAACTATTTCTGCTCCAATTCCTTATGCAGGTTGCTCAAAGTCTCTATAATGGGCAGGTGCTGGGGGCAGGCGGCTTCGCAGGCGCCGCATTCAACACACTGGCTGGCGTCCTCATGGGTGTCGATAAGCTCCTTGTATCTTTCGCGGGCGGTTCTCTCCGCGTTGACATTGGCCGAATGGAAGTAGTTGTAGTGCTTGAAGCATTCGGGGATATTCACACCCTGAGGGCAGGGCATACAGTACCTGCAGGTTGTACAGCCAATGTGCTTCTTGTTGTGCCAGCATTGGGCGATGTCAGCGATAAAGTCCAGCTTATCCTGGGATAAATGGTTGGGCACCATGTCCTCCGCACTGCACAGGGCGATATTGTCCTTGACCTGTTCCATGGTGCTCATACCCGAGAGAATGACGGACACCTCGGGACGGTTGGCAAGGTATCTTAAGCCCCATTCCACAGGCCTGTACTGGGCAGGATGTTCATCCATCCTCTGGCGAAGGTCCTGAGGGATTCCGTTGACCAGGAAACCGCCGCGCAAGGGTTCCATGATGATTACGCCCATGTTCTTCTGAGCGGCGCGCTCAAGTCCGGCCAGTCCGGCCTGGTATTCCGTGTCCAGATAGTTGAGCTGGATTTGACAGAAGTCCCAGTCATAGTCGTCCAAAATCTCCATGAAAAGATCCTGCTCATCGTGGAAGGAGAAGCCGAAATACTTGATTTTCCCGGCTTTCTTGGCCGCCATGGCACTTTCCCAGAGATTAAAGCGTTTGAATTTATCATAGTTTTCTTTATCCAGACAGTGCTGCAGATAAAAATCGATATGATCGGTCTTAAGCTTTTCTAATTGCTTGTCCAGGTATTCATCCCAGTCCTCGGCCTTTTCGATGAGCCATGATGGGTTTTTGGTAGCCAACATGACCTTTTCACGATAGCCATCCTGGAGCGCTATTCCTGTGACGATTTCCGATTCGCCGTTATGGTAGGGCCAGGCGGTATCGATATAATTCACCCCATGATCAATGGCATAGCGAATCATTTTGACGGCTTCATCCTGGTCAACAACGGTTGAATCGCCGTTTGTAATCGTCGGAAGACGCATGACGCCGAAACCCAATAATGACGGTTTAAGATTAAGCTTGTCGAAGTGACGGTATTGCATTTATGTCACACTCCTTTATTGACACCTTTTACATTAGGGTATACGTTTTATATATACCACTTAGAGTGAACTCTAAGTCAAGCTGTTCTTTGGAGGAGATTTTTATGGAATGGACTATCCAGGAGCTTGCAGACAAGGTGGGGGTAACAAGTCACACCCTTCGTTATTATGAGAAAATCGGGCTTCTTCGCAATATCAGGCGCAATGAGAATGGGGTGCGGGTATATACCGAGTATGATCTGTCATGGCTGGAGCTCATTCGATGCCTGAGAAATACAGGCATGCCCATCGAAGGCATCCGGCAGATTGTTGAGCTCAGTATGCAGGGGGATCATACTATTCCGGCCAGAAAGCAGATCCTCCGGGAACACCGCCGAAAAGTGGAGCAGCAGATGGAGGAACTCAAAAATTACCTGGATAAAATCGATGGCAAGCTTAAATGGTACAGTGAGCAGATGCCGGACTAACCCTTGCATGAGCGTTTATAATATCGTCCTAAAATAAACATGAGGATCAGGTGAACTATGATTATTACTGTTACACTTAATCCGGCCCTGGACAAAACCGTTGTGGTTCCCTCCTTTTCAGTGGGAAGCCTCAACCGGGTGGCCTCCATGCGCCTGGACGCAGGCGGCAAAGGCATTAATGTTTCCAAAGTGATTCAAAGCCTGAAAGGCAGAAGCCTGGCCATGGGCTTTCTGGCAGGCCGAACCGGGGAGTCCATCAAGAGCACTTTGGACGCCGAGGGCATTAAAAACAGCTTTCTTTTTGTGGATGGTGAAACAAGAACCAATCTGAAAATCTACGATAGTGAAACCCAGGCCACCACCGAGGTTAACGAGCCTGGGCCGGAGATAAGCGCCAAAGCGCTTGACCGGTTTGAAGCACTCCTTAAAGAAAAGGTCAGGGATGGGGATGTGGTGGTTTTCTCGGGGAGCCTTCCGCCAAAGGCAGACGCCCATCTCTATCAGCGATTGATATCCCTATGCCGAGGCCTGGGGGCACGGACCATACTGGACGCTGATGGGGAGCCCCTAAAACAAGGGGCTCAAGCAGGGCCCTGCCTTATCAAGCCCAACATCCATGAGCTTGAGGGGCTTGTGGGGAAAAAGCCGGGAAGTATAGCGGAAATTCTCCATAGCGCCAGGGAGATTATGGCCGCCCATGGTATCTTTCAGGCGGTGGTATCACTGGGAGAGAAAGGCGCCCTGTATTGTGATGATAAGCAGGCTTTCCTGGCCCGGGGGCTTTCTGTGACGGTTAAGAGCACCGTTGGCGCAGGGGATGCCATGGTGGCCGCAATGGCTCTATCCCTTGAAAGAGGCTGTAATTGGGACACCACCATAAAGCTATCCATGGCCGCAGGGGCCGCCAATGCCATGACCTCGGGCTCTCAGGCTGCCTCCTATGAATCGGTGATGGCATTGATGGAGAAAGTACATTATACTCCTTTATAAAGTTATGCTTGCGAAAGCCCGGTTATCGGGTTTATACTTGGAGTATCAAATCTTTGGTACAAAAGGAGCTTTCTTATGGAACGGAATTTTCCTGTTGTACCGGCACAAACCCGCGGAATCAGCTCTGAACAATGACCAAAGGGTCAGACGATCCAAGTGCATATTGTTCGGCGATGCATTGTCCAGAGCCTAATTCCAAAGTAGCCGATGCCGGGAATAAGTAAAATCTGTTTGAAAACAGACTGCTTAAGACAGTCTTTTCGTTATGCCCATAAATTAACCCGGCCGGTCTGAAATCTTCTCAGATGGTTTATTTAATGATGCCTTCAAGGGATTATTGTATAGTTATCAAGCCGCAGGACTGCATCTCCGTCCGCGGCTTTTTTCATGGGATAAATTTATGAATCGGTTAATGAACGCACATAGAGAAGACATGCCCTTCCTGTGCTTGTTTAGTCATGATGCGAGCCGCAGAGTAATCTGTGGCTTTTTCATTATCTGAAAAAACAGTTGAGGTGAATGGATATGAGCTTATTAGTCATGAATGATATTTGCAAGGAATACCGCAATCAAACGGTTTTAAACGGAGCCAGCCTCAGGATTGAGCGTGGGGAGAGGGTGGCACTGGTAGGGCCCAATGGCTCCGGAAAGACCACACTTCTGCGTATTGCCGCCGGAAAGGAAACCTGCGACAGCGGCAGTGTTATTCTGGCCAGGGGGGCCAAGATGGGCTACCTGACCCAGGATCTTAAGGAGCTTGATAAGGACGGCAGAATCATACGGGAGAATGCCCTCTTCCATGAAGAGGTAAGCCGTTTGGAGCAAAAGATACGGAGTCTTGAAAGAACCATGGCCGAGCCCCATGTTCTGAACGATCCGGCAGCCTATCAGACCGTCGCCTCTGAATACTCCCGACTGGTGCAGCGCTTTGAGAGTCTTGACGGTTATGCCATTGAATCCAAGATTAAGGCCATGCTTTTGGGGCTGGGCTTGAAGGAAGAAGCCCTGACATTGCCCTTAGAAAAGCTGAGCGGTGGAGAGAAGATGCGGGTGGCCTTTGCCAGAGTCCTTCTTGAGGAACCCGATCTCCTGGTTCTGGACGAACCGACCAACCACCTGGATATTGAGGCCGTGGAATGGCTGGAAGGCTTTTTGAGAAAGTTTACCGGCGGTGTGCTGGTGGTTTCCCATGATAGGTATTTTCTCGATCAGGTAGCCACCCGGGTGGCTGAGCTGGGCAATGGCACCATTGTGGAACGGAGCGGGAACTATACCACCTTCATGGAGCAAAAGGAAAGGATGAGGGCCTTTGCGCAAAAGGAGCAATTCAGGCTCAAAGAGGAGATAAAGAAGGAAACGGCCATCGCCGACCAGCTTAAAAGCGCGCAGAAGATCAGTGCATGGAAGAGCCGGCTTAAGAAAGTTGAGAAGCTTCAGCAGGAGCTGGATGTAACCCTTAAGGAAACACAGCAGCATCACCATCTCTATCGTACCGTGGCACCTAAGCTTTCCCTGGGTCAAATTAAGCATGTAAGTGCCGAGATTGCCATGGCTGAGAATCTTTCCAAGACCTTCGGACAGGTAGAACTCTTTTCACAGGTAAGCTTTCTGATTACCGGCGGTGAAAAGGTGGGGATTATTGGTCCCAACGGCTGCGGCAAAACCACCCTGCTCAATATTCTCCTGGGCAAGGATAAGGACTATTCAGGAAAGGCCAGACTGGGGGAATGGGTGAGGTATGGGTATCTGGGGCAGGAGATCACCTTTGAAGACGAGGAGAGAACCCTTATGGAGGAGTTGCTCTCAGTCAGGGAGATGTCCGAGGATGAGGCCAAGCGCTATCTGGCCAGGTATCAGTTTTACGGGGATGAAGTGGATAAGAGGATTAAGGTGTTGAGCGGCGGCGAGAAAGTCAGGCTGTATCTTGCCTGCATGATGCTTAAAGGCCCTGATTGCCTCATTATGGACGAACCCACCAACCACCTGGATATTCCGGCCAGGGATGCTCTGGAATCAGCCCTTCTGGAGTTTAAGGGGACGCTGATCGCCATCTCCCATGACCGATTTTTCCTCAATCGGTGCATCAACAGGATTCTGGAATTTTCCAAAGGAAGTCTGGTCTCGTACCAAGGCAATTATGAGAGCTATCGAGAAATCAAGGCCCAGGCCGAGAGGCCTGAAGCGGTTAATGCGCAGGCAAAAAATGCGGTTAATAAGGTGAGGGACCGTGCTGAAACGAGAAAGGCCCAGGAGGCTTTAAGAAAGCAAGCCGAGATCATGAGGACGGAGGCCCGAATTGCCGAGCTTGAGGCTTTGAAAAAATCCATGGAGGAATCCTTCGGTGTGGATACACCCCCGGAAACATACGTGGAATATGATGGCATCCTTAAAGCGCTGGATGAGCTGTACCAGCTCTATGTGGAGCTTGAGGCATAATCAGTCGGTGACAGGGTTAGTGTTCTTTATCTGCCTGTCACCGTATTTGAACTGGGGCTGACAAGACATGGGGATATGGGCATGGCTTATAGAAGCTGGGCGATGAACCTGTATCCCCTGGCCTATGCTGCTGATATAGCTGAAGTTCCATGTTATCCGTCCGGGCATCTCCAACGGGTCTCTGACAGATATCTACCAATGCAAGTGTCAGCAGCCTTTGTTAATGTTTGACCGCAGTTTCGGATTAAGGTATACTATTCACCGTTATTCCAAGGTTTTGAGGTAGGAACCATGCTGTATTCTACAATGGGGCGAGACATTTTTTCCGGACATGAGCTGATGATGTATTATACGGAGCAAAAAGTTTTGGAGCCTGCCAGAGTGCCGGATCGCTATCGCCTGGTCTACATAGGGGAAGGCTCCGGTGTGTTTAAGAACGGAGAAAAGTCCGAGTTTTTCACAGCTCCGGTGATTCTGTGCCTCAATGAGAGGGATGAACCGGAACTTATAGAAACTACAGGATTAAAGCTTGAAGTTCTTTACTTTGAACCCTCGGTTATTTTTGATGAACGGCTCACCATTGATAATATCAATTCAAACAACACCTATAACCATGGATGGTTTTATAGCCCTTTTTTACAGCGCAATGATTTCTATATAGGTCTTCTGCCCCTTGACTATTTGCTGCCCAGGCGTATCGCACAACTTTTTGATTTTGTTCAGGACAATCTGACCCATCAAAGAGATACCGCATGGCCATGCAGAAGCCGATCCTACCTTATAGAGTTAATCATTTTGGTGTCCTCCCTCTATGACCAGTCTGAACATACGGACAGATTGTTGGCGGGATGGATACCCGATGAAATGCAGCAGGTGCTGAAGTATCTTCATAGCCACTATCAGGACAAGGTGACAATTGATACGCTGGTTACAGAGTTTCATACCAATAAAACCACCCTTAACCAGAAATTCAAGGAAGCAACGGGCTTTACCATTATGAATATCGCCTGGTCCGTAGGAAACGGCAGGAATGTACGCCTGACAACCAATGGCGGGAAGAACTGGACGGCAGTGACTGACTACAACGCCAATGGAATACAGAGCTATGCCAGCTTTTGCGATGATCAGACAGGATTGGTGGGTTCTGCCGTAAAGTTCGGATTGACCGTGGATGGCGGCAATACATGGACGGATGTAAAGCTTCCAAAGGAAGGCATGACCATTGCCTCACTCTTCTTAAGCTGTGCAGAGCAGTTTTATGTCTTAAGTGATGAGGGCGTTCTTTATTGTACCGGGGATGGCGGCAAAACCTATACCGAAATCCCCTTGAACTTAGGAGATATTGGATTATATGACCTGAAAGGGAACAAGGGAAAGCTGATAGTGGGCCGCAGCCCCGTTAATACCATGAGCTTTACCGACGATAAACATGGTATCATTTGCATGCTGGCCCTGGGAGAAAACAAGCAGGAGGGCTATAAGGTCTACGTGCTGTCCACTGAGGATGGCGGAGAAACATGGGACGCCGATATCGTAGGGGCTGAATTTGGTTTTATTCCTACCAATATCTATATCAGCCGGGATGGCTCCTATCTCACCCTGCAGACAAGAGGCCGCCTGGTGGTTCTTGAACGCCAGTTATGAATTTCTTAAAGCCATAGCCGACTTCCATGGCCATGAACGGCTAAACATGGGAGCCGCTATGGCCTTTTTTATGCCCAAAGGCTGTGTACCCCTATAAAGATTTCCAACAGGTTCAAAGAGCAATCAAAGGCTTCTGGTATGCTATAATGGAAAATGAAATATCCCTGAATGATGGAAGGGAATGAGGGGTGGTAAACCCTTATGGGATTAAGGCTTATATATGGCAGGGCAGGAAGCGGAAAAACCTGTTTCTGCCTGAATGAAATAAAGAAAAAGATTGAAAACCAGGTCCAGCATCCGTTGATTTTTATCGTGCCTGAGCAGGCTTCTTTTCAGGCTGAGCGGGATCTGGTGTCAGTGCTCCCCACGGGCGGCATCCTCAAGACCGAGGTTTTGAGCTTTCAGCGCATGGCCTTTCGCATTTTCAGCGAGGCAGGGGGTATTACCTATCCCCATATCCATCCGGCCGGCAAGAACATGATTCTGTTTCGTATTCTGGAGAAAATGCAGGATCAATTTAAGGTGTTCGCCCGTTCAAGCAGCCGGGAGGGCTTTGTCAGCACCCTGTCCACCCAGATTACCGAGTTTAAGCGGTATAATGTCACACCTGAGCACTTGCAACAGGTGATCAGCACCCTTAAGGAGCAGCATCCGCTGCGGGACAAGCTCATGGAGCTTTATTTGGTCTATTCGGAGTTCAACAGTGTTCTGGCTCAGAGGTACAGGGATGCGGACGACGATCTGACGCTGGCGGCCCAAAAGCTGTCCCAGACCTCTTTGTATGATGGTGCGGAGATCTGGATTGATGGCTTTACCAATTTTACTGCCCAGGAATATCTGATGATTGGGGAACTTCTGAAAAAGGCCAAAAACGTGACCGTAAGTCTTTGCTGTGACAATATTGAGCCATCTGAAGCCGATGATGAGGCCCATGTGTTCTCTCCGGTAAAAAGAGCCTTGAAGAAGCTGACCCAGATGGCACAGCAGCTTCATATGAGCATTGAGGAAACCATTCCGGTAGGGCAGCATCCCCTGCCCCGTTTCAAGGAGAGCCCTGAACTGGCGCATCTGGAAAGGAACCTCAACGCATACCCCTATGCTGTCTATCAGGCCAGGACCAAGGATATATCGCTGCTTTCGGCTGTCAATCTCTTTTCTGAGATCGAGGAATGTGCCCGGGATATCTTGCGTCTTTGCAGGGAGGAGGGTATGCGGTTCAGAGATATTGCCGTGGTCACCCGGAATCTGCCCGGCTATGAAAGGCTTATCGAGGTGATATTTACTGAGTATGGGATCCCCTGCTTTATAGATGCCAAGCGGGATATTACCGATCAACCGCTGATTCGCCTTATCTTATCCATGCTGGATGTGTTTATTGAAAACTGGTCCTATGAATCCGTCTTCCGCTATTTGAAAACCGGACTGACGGGGCTTGAACAGCAGGATATCGATAAACTGGAAAACTATGTGCTGGCCTGCGGGATAAGGGGCAGCCAATGGACCGACGAGGCCGATTGGACCATGAGCCCCGAGCTTCTGCCCCAGGATCGGGCCAAGGACTCCCATCAGGAGCTTCTTCAGGATGTGAACAGAATCCGCCGCAGGGTTGTGGAACCCTTGCTGGCCTTCAGGAAAAAGACCAAGGGCCGTAAAACCGCTGCCGATTTTTGTGCGGGCCTTTATGACTTCCTTTGTGACCTTCATGTTCCCGAGGCTATTGAGGAGGCTATGGAACTGCTTAAGGCCAAAGGGGAGTTGGCCCTTGCCAGTGAGTACTCCCAGGTGTGGAACATCCTCATGGAGGTCTTTGACCAGATGGTGGAGGTGATGGGAGACGAAAGCTTCGGCATTGAGCGGTTCAGCAAGATCATTCGGGTGGGCCTGGGCGAGTATAAGATTGGCTTGATCCCCGCCTCCCTGGATCAGGTTCTGGTGGGCAGCGTGGAACGCTCCAAGAGCCATGAGGTCAAGGCCCTCTACCTTTTAGGGGCCAATGACGGGATCTTTCCTTCGGCCATGGCCAAGGAAGGGATTCTGTCGGATCAGGATCGGCGCTTCCTTGATCATCAGGGGCTGGCGCTGGCCAGTGATACCAGAACCCAGGCCTTTGACGAGCAGTTCCTGGTCTATCGCGCCCTCACCACGGCAGGTCAATACTTAAGAATAAGCTGGCCCATTGCCGACCATGAGGGAAAGACCATGCGGCCCTCCACCGTTATCTCACGGCTGAGAAGGCTCTTTCCCTATATCACCGAAAGAAGCAATATCCTGCCCGCCGCCTCACTGGAGGATGAACTGGCCCTGGTATCCGGGAAAATGCCCACCTTTAAGCACATGGTTTCGGCCCTCCGGAAGAAAGCCGACGGCCATGGCATCCAGCCCGTCTGGGAGGAAGTATACAGGTGGTTCGGCAGCCAGGAGGAGTGGCAGAATCAATGTCAAATGGCCAGGAAGGCCTTTGCCTATACCAACCAGGCCCAGAGGGTTCAGGAAGAGCATATCAAGGCCCTGTACGGCGACCCCGCCGTGACCAGCGTGTCCAGGCTGGAAAGGTATACAGCCTGTCCCTTCGCCTTTTATGTCCAGTACGGATTAGGAGCCAGGGAACGAAAAATCTACCGTCTTACACCGCCCGATATCGGGACCTTTATGCATGCGGTCATTGAACGGTTTTCCAGGCTGGTGGCCCAGGGAGAAATCACCTGGCGGAGCTTTGACCGGGAATGGTGCAATGCCAAGGTTTCCGAGATTGTGGATGAAATGCTTCAAAAAATGCGGGGTTCAGGTATTGCTGCCAGCAAGCGCTACACGGCCCTGACGGCCAGACTTAAGCGGGTGGTGGCCAGAGCTGTATGGCTCATTGCCGAGCATATCCGGCGCAGCAGCTTTAATCCCATTGACTATGAGGTGGGCTTCGGAGAGGGCGAAAAATACCCGCCCATTCTCATCGAACTGCCCACGGGAGAAAAACTGCATCTCACCGGCAGAATCGACAGGGTGGATGCCTTAAGAACCGAGGAAGGCACCTATTTGCGAATCATAGACTACAAATCGGGGACCAAGGATTTTAAGCTGTCCGACGTGTACTATGGCCTTCAGATACAGCTTATTACCTACCTGGATGCTCTGTGGGAGAGCGGAAATAAGGCGCTTTCCGATAAGGTGCTGCCGGGCGGCATGCTGTATTTCAAGATTGACGATCCCATTATCAAGGGGAGTCAGGGCGCAGCCGAGGAGGAAATTGAGCAGGCCATCATGCGACAGCTTAAGATGAAGGGGCTTCTTCTGGCCGATGTCAAGCTCATCAAGGAGATGGACCATACCATTGAGGGCTCTTCTTTAATCATTCCGGCCACCCTCAACAAGGGCGATGTACTGGGCAGGAACACCTCGGGGGCCACGCTGGATCAGTTCATACTCCTGCGCAAATATGTCAGAAGGCTTTTGCAAGGCCTGTGCACTGAGATTATGAAGGGCAATGTGGATATTAAGCCCTATAAAAAAAAGGGAGCAAGCTCATGTCAGTATTGCAGCTTCCTGTCCATTTGCCAGTTTGACACGGCCTTCAAGGAAAACAACTACCGCCAGTTGTTTGACAAGGACAATCAGGAAGTATGGGACCTAATGGAAAAAGAACCTGAATGAAAAGGTGAAAGGGTACTATGAGTGAGACCAAGTGGACACAGGAACAATGGGAGGCCATCACCGAGAAAGATTGCAATCTCCTGGTGGCTGCAGCCGCCGGGGCCGGTAAAACAGCGGTTCTGGTGGAGCGCATTATCAAAAAGATAACTGATGAGAAGGAGCCTGTGGATATAGACAGACTTCTGATTGTCACCTTTACCAATGCTGCCGCCACCGAAATGCGGGAGAGGATTGCTGACGCCATCTCAAAGGTTCTTGAAAAAGATACCCATTCCAAGCTGATTCAAAGACAGCTTGCACTTTTGGGCAAGGCCAGCATTACCACTATCCATGCCTTTTGCATGGAGGTCATCAGGAACAATTTTCAGAGCCTTAATATAGACCCCAACTTCAGGATTGCCGATGAGACCGAAAGTATGCTCATGAAGCTGGAGGCCCTCAATGAGGTCTTTGAGGAGCAGTATGAAAAGGAGAACAATGAGGACTTCTTTGGGCTTCTGGAGTGCTATGGCGGAAACAGGGATGATCAGATCCTGATGGATATGGTCCTCAATCTCTATGACTTTATCCAAAGCAGCCCCTGGCCCCAGGCCTGGCTGGAGAAGATGACCGATAGCTTCAGAGTCCCTTTAGATAAGGATTTTGGTCAGACCCCCTGGGGACAAGTGCTCATCAACACCGTAAAACTGGAGCTGGAGGGGCTCTGTGATCAGATGCAGCGCGCCGTTGAGCGGCTCAAGACGGCCATGGGCCTGGAAAAATACCTTCCCGTCTATAAGGATGAGCTGGAGCAAATCAGGGAACTTATCGCGCTGACCGATAATGCATCCTGGGACAGGCTCTATGAAGCCTTGGGTTCCATAAGCTTTGCAACCCTGCCCCGTGCCGCCAAAGAGGTGGATAAGGACAGGCAGGAGGAGGTTAAAAAGATTCGGGACGAGGTCAAGGCAAGGATAAAAAAGCTTCAGGAAAAGGTGGTGTCCTCCGATTCCAAGTCCATCAACGGGGATCTCAATGCCCTTTACCCGCTTATCAAAAGCCTGGCCAAGCTGGTAACGGATTTTTCTCAGAAGTATGCCGAGAAGAAGAGCAGGAAATCGGTCACCGACTTTAATGACCTGGAGCATTTCTGCCTGGCGCTTCTGTCCGAGAAAGGTCCGGACGGGGAGCTTAAGCCCTCGCCCATAGCCCTGGGGTATCGTGAAAAGTTTAAAGAGATTCTGGTGGATGAATACCAGGACAGCAATATGGTCCAGGAAATTATGATCCGCATGATTTCAAGGGCCGATACCGAAACCCCCAATGTGTTTATGGTGGGCGACGTTAAGCAGAGTATCTACCGATTCAGACAGGCAAGGCCCGAGCTGTTTCTGGAAAAGTACCGGACCTACTCCCCTGAAAAGGGGCGGCCCTTCAGAAAAATACTGCTGTTTAAAAATTTCAGAAGCCGCAAGAATGTGGTGGATGCTGTCAACTTTATCTTTAAACAGATTATGTCGGTGAATGCCGGTGAACTGGACTACACCGATGAGGAGGCCCTCAACCCGGGCGCAGTTTTCGAGGAGTCAACCGATGAAAGTCTTGTTATAGGGGGAAATTCTGAGCTTCACCTGATACAGACCGGGGATGCAAGGAAAGCCCAAATGCCTGAATATGAAAGTGCTCAGGAGGCTTCCAATGAGCATGAAGAGGCAGAGGACGAGGAGGTTCTGGACAATATTCAGTGTGAGGCCAGACTGGTGGCTCAGCGTATTCTTGAGCTGACAAGGCCCGACGCCGACGGTAAATACTACGGGGTCTGGGACAAGAGCCTTAAAACCTATCGAAGAGCGGAGTTCAGGGATATTGTTATCCTTCTTAGAACCACCCGCAACTGGGCCGAAGTGTTTGCCGAGGAACTGGCCCTCATGGGGATTCCCGCCTTTGCCGACACGGGCAGCGGGTTCTTTAAGACCATAGAGGTTCAGGTTATCCTCTCGCTGCTTCAGGTTATTGACAATCCCCTTCAGGATATTCCTTTATTGTCGGTTTTACGTTCTCCCATCGTGGGCTTTACCACCGACGAACTGGCCCAGCTTCGCCTGACCGAGAGAAAGGGTCCCCTTTTTAATGCGCTTATAGAGCTGGCGAAGCAGGAAGGGAAAGAAGCCTCAAAAAAGGCAGCCCGGTTCATGAAGAAACTCGAGGACTGGCGGGAAACCGCCCGCTATACATCCACCGACGAGCTTATCTGGAAGCTATACAATGATACGGGCTATTATGCCATGGTGGGAGCCATGCCTGCAGGGGAGCAGCGGCAGGCCAACCTTCGCATGCTGTTCAACCGTGCCCGGCAGTTTGAGGAGACCAGCTATAAGGGCCTGTTTAACTTTATCAGCTTTGTCGATAAGCTTAAAAGCAACCGTGGAGACATGGGCAGTGCAAAGATCTTAAGCGAGAGTGACAATGTGGTGCGCATCATGAGCATTCACAAGAGCAAGGGACTGGAATTCCCCATTGTCTTTGTATCGGGCTGCGGCAAGAAATTTAATATGCAGGATATGAACAAGAGCATTCTGTTGCATCAGGATCTGGGCTTTGGCCCCGAGGTAGTGGATCACCGATTGAGAATTTCCTGGCCCTCGGCGGCCAAGCAGGCCATCCGGGAAAAGGTCAGAGCCGAGACCCTGTCTGAGGAGATGCGTATTCTCTATGTGGCCCTTACCCGGGCAAGGGAAAAGCTCATCATCACGGGCGGTGTTGCCGATACGGACAAGGCCATGGCCAAATGGATGGCCGCGGCCGCGGTCAAGGAAGCCAGGCTTCCCGATTATGAAATGCTCAAGGGCAATAACTATCTGGACTGGATAGTACCGGCTTTGCTGCGCCATGAAGGGTGTGATGCATTAAGAAGCTGGGCCCCCGTGGGCACTGTCTTTGAAGGCGGACTCATGGTGGACCCCTCCCAATGGCACACGACCCTTTGGAATAAGAGCGATGTAATAGGCCGAAAAGCCGAGGAGGAAGGAGAGACCGGAAATTTTGTTGCATGGCTGGACAGCCTTGGGGAGCCCTCCAAACCTTGCAGCGAAGAGGAAGTGCATATGCGCTCTGAACTACAACAGAAGATTGATCATAGGCTGAGCTGGCAATATGCCTATCAGGGAGCCACCCAAATCCCTGCCAAGGTATCGGTCACCGAGCTTAAGCGGCAGTTCAGCCTGCAGAATACCGAGGACAGCGGATTTCTCTCATCCGACCGGAGGATTGAGCCATTCTCAGCGCCTTTGGTGAAGAAGCCCAAGTTCCTGGAGGAGAAGAAGGGATTAAGTGCCGCAGAAAAAGGAACCATTATGCACTTTGTACTCCAGCACCTGGACCTTCAGGCGTTACGTTCGGTCATGGCTTCTTCAAAAGACACCCTCGTGGGTGAGCTGACCCGCCAGACTGAGGCCATGGTCTTAAAGTATCTCATTACCCGTCAGCAGATGGAAAGCGTTGATATGAACAGAATCAGCGGCTTCTTTACCTCACCGCTGGGGAGAAGAATGCTGGATGCCCAGACCATTCATCGCGAAGTGCCCTTTAATATAGAAATTCCTTGTTCAGAGCTTTATGGACAGGCCGCTTGCGGGACCGACGCCAACGATACAGTTCTTCTGCAGGGGGTTATTGACTGCTTCTTCGAGGAACCGGGGGGCATTGTTCTTCTGGACTATAAGACCGATTATGTGCCTGATGGCGGTACGGAAGTTATAAAGGAGCGGTATAGGCTTCAAATAAATTATTACGCGCGTGCGCTGAAGCTGCTCACCGGCAGGGAAATGCTGGGGCGGTTCATCTATCTGTTCCATAATGGCGAGATTGTGGATATGGAGAATTAATGCATGGCTTAGATAATTTTGAAAATAAACCGCCTTCAAGGATTATATCATCAGATGTGGAGGTAAACTATTAGTATCAATCAAATCCGAAAAAGGAGGTTTAGATATGGATTTTTACGATGCCGTGAAAAATAGAAGAAGCATCTATGGACTGAGCAAGGAGTCCGTGGTTTCCGATGATAGAATCTCTGAAATCATCAACCATGCAGTACTGCATACCCCTTCGTCCTTCAACTCCCAAAGCGCCAGGGTGGTGGTTCTGCTCGGCGAGCACCACAACAAGCTCTGGTCAGTCATTGTCAAGGAAGCCTTAAGAAAGGTTGTACCGGCAGGCAGCTTTGCCCAGACCGAGGAAAAGATCGACGGTTTTGCCGCCGCCTATGGCACCGTCCTTTTCTTTGAGGACCAGAGTGTCATTGAGGACTTGCAGGCTAACTTCAGTCTGTATAAGGACAATTTCCCCCTGTGGTCCCTGCAGTCCTCGGGAATGCTCCAGTATGTGGTTTGGACCTCGCTGGAGATGGAAGGGTTTGGAGCGTCCCTGCAGCATTATAACCCCCTCATTGACGATGAGGTGCGTAAGGAATGGAACCTGCCCCAAAGCTGGCGGCTCATGTCCCAAATGCCCTTCGGCAAGCCTGTAACACCGCCCGGCGAGAAGGAATTCATGCCCCTGGAGCAGCGCGTAAAGGTATTAAAGTAATATAAGCATTATGAATAATAGAGGAGCTGTGTCAATACTGACGACAGCTCCTTCTTAATTTAAGCGGGATTGCATTAAAGCAAATGCAGCTGTTTACACTAATGCCATTAATACCATGCATTTGACAACTAGCTTCTTACGAATGAGAATAATTTTGCAAAGTGGGTTCTTTGTTGAGTGAAAAGCGTCTTGCAACTCACGGATACACGTGAATTGCAACGACATAAAATAAGGACGGTGATATACTCAATATGCTCGCATCTCACGGATACACGTGAATTGCAACGCGGGATGGGCAAGGACAGCATGGGGCGGAGGATCTCGCATCTCACGGATACACGTGAATTGCAACCGATGTATACGGGCCTTTGCTTTCGTTAATGATCTCGCATCTCACGGATACACGTGAATTGCAACTCTATTAACCTATCTTCATGGATTGTTGGGTACTCGCATCTCACGGATACACGTGAATTGCAACTTTATTGCGACAAGTCTCCCATATCTTTGGCCGCTCGCATCTCACGGATACACGTGAATTGCAACCGATGTATACGGGCCTTTGCTTTCGTTAATGATCTCGCATCTCACGGATACACGTGAATTGCAACTCTATT
>Ga0116192_1001465_pt1 | contig 16520 bp, 16 predicted proteins | sample AD_UKC113_MetaG_FD_89876 | JGI IMG/M metagenome (GOLD analysis project Ga0116192, IMG submission 89876) | Active sludge microbial communities of municipal wastewater-treating anaerobic digesters from Hong Kong - AD_UKC113_MetaG | ecosystem: Engineered > Bioreactor > Anaerobic > Digestate... | reverse complement strand
GGTCCTGGCGCTTCGATTTTGATGCCGGCGAGTTTGTTATGACCCCCACTGGTAGAGTGGCTGAAATCCGGGATACAGATGCCTGGCTGGAGTGGTGCAAAAAGGCCCTCCAAACGGCCCGGTACCGTTACCTGGTCTACAGCCGAAATTACGGGCAGGAGTTTGACGACCTCATTGGTCGGCACCTGACCCGGGCGGGAAACGAGAGCGAGATTAAGCGGATTGTAACCGAGTGCTTGATGGTGGATCCCAGGACGGCGGCGGTTGAAAATTTCACCTTTCGGTGGGAAGGCGACCAGTGTTATTTTACCTGCGAGGTATCGAATGTCCGGGGTGAGACCGGAACCGTGAGTGGAAGTGTGGTGATTGGTTGATGGCAACCCTTCCTGATTATTTGATCGACCAAACTGAAGAAGCAATCCTTCAGAGGATGCTGGATTCATTGCCCGCTGACTTGGATAAGGCGGAAGGAAGTTTTTTGTGGGACGCCCTTTCGCCTGCCGTCATCGAACTCACCCTGGCAGCCATATGGGCGCAGGAGGTCCTCCGGCGCGGCTTCGCCAGCACCACCTTCGGCGCCTACCTGGACCTGCGCTGCGAGGAGCACGGCCTCACCAGGAGGGCTGCTGTCAAGGCAACCGGCACCTCAGCAAAGGGCAATCCGTTGACTATCACCGGCCAGGATGGAACTATCGTCCCCTCTGGCTTCAGGGTGGCTACGCCTGCCGACCCGGTGACCGGTACGCCCTCGGTTGAGTTTGTAACCACTGCCCAGCGCACCATAGGCCCAAGCGGGAGCGTAGCCGTGGATATAGAGGCCGTGGAAGGCGGAATAAAAGGCAATGTGGCTGCCGGGGCGATCAGCGTTGTCGTGGTTCCGCTCGCAGGCGTTACGGGTGTGACAAATGCTGCCCCGATAACAGGGGGGCTGGACACAGAAACCGACGCAAGCCTCCTGGCGAGATACCTCCAAAAGGTACAGTCTCCGAGCGCCGGGGGGAATAAGGCTGACTATGTGAACTGGACGATGGAAGTAGCTGGTGTGGGAGGGGTATCTGTCATACCCGTGCGGGATGGCCCTGGTACGGTAAGCATATCGATCATCAACACCAGCAAGGTCCCGGCGGATCAGGCTCTCATTGACCAGGTGCAGAACTATATTGCCCCGCCCTGGGTGAACGAAAAAGAAGCTGAAACCATGACGACCGGGGGATATGGGGTATCAATCGACGATACTCAATTGGACGATACAGGCGATTCGGTCAAAATGGAATATAACGCATCCGGTGAAGGAACTGTCACCCACGCAAATGTACACAGCATCCTCCAGCAGCCGGGCATATGGCAAGCTCGTAACCGAATCAAAGTAGACAGTATTGCAGGGGGTAACGACCTCCTGGAGGTAGGGATGTATAACGTCTCGGGTGCTGGTTGGTGCAAGACCAGGCCGGGAGGAGCGATTGACGCCAAAATCACTCTGAAGGCAAGCGACCTGAGCACAGGTTTCATAGAAAAGATCGTAGATTTCTACTGGAATGGACAGGACCAAATCGAACTTCGCGTAAAGCGCCTGACCACCGATGCCACGACTGTGGTGTGGTTTGACAGGGTGAAATACCGTTCCACCTTTAGCAAGGACACCGGCGAGGGAAAGGCTCCCGTGGGTGCTCGGGTTACAGTGGAGCCGGCAACGGCGGTGCTGATCAACGTTTCGGCAACCTTGACCATCGCGCCGGGCTACAATGCCGACAGCGTTAAGGCTGCGGTAAGGGACAACATCGCGGCCTATATCAAATCGCTAGCCTTTACCAGCGACAACGATGTGCGTTACGTCCGTATAGGGCAGGCTATCTTGGATACGCCCGGCGTGCAGGACTATAGTAACCTGACTGTAAACAACGGCACGGCTAACGTGGCCATAGGTGACCAGGAAGTGGCAGTGCTAGGGACGGTGAATCTGACGTGAGCGAGATAACCAGCACCCGCGGCAAGGAGATGTTAACGTACCTTCCGCCTTATTACGAAACTAGTCGGGTGATAAAGTCGATCCTCCAAGCGGAAGGCGCTGAGTTTGACAAGCTCCGCCAAGCCCTGGACGAAACACTCAACCAATTTTTTGTCCGCACGGCCACCTGGGGGCTGGATCGCTGGGAGGAAGAAGTGGGCCTGCCGGTCACGCCGGACCAGCCCGAGGCCGAGCGGCGGGATAAAATCATCTCCAGACTGAGGGGTTATGGTACCGCTACGATTTCCGTGGTCAAGCAGGTGGCCGAGGCCTATGACAAGGGCGCCATCGACATCGTAGAAGACCACGCGGCCTACACTATCACGGTGCATTTCGTGGATACGACTGGCGTGCCGCCCAACCTGGACGACTTGAAGGCGGCCGTCCGGGCGGTGGTACCGGCGCATTTGGATATTCTATACGAATTCAACTATTTCTTGTGGCAGGATTTAGATCAAAAGATGTGGACATGGGATGCCTTGGACAACTTAGCTCTGCAATGGCCAGAATTGGAGGTGTATGATTGATGCCGGAATTAACCCCGAAGTTGGGAATAAAAAAGCCGCTCGGCAATGAAACGGTTAGCCGGGCGGCTTTCAACGAGAACTGGGATATCATTGACCAGAACGCTGCCAGCCAAGCCGACCTTGCTGCACATTTGGCCGATAAAGCGCATATAGGTATCAATCCAGTTTGCAGGGTTAAAAACAGCGCCAACCAAAGCGTTTCAAGCGGGGTAGTTTTTACTGCTTCTTGGGATAGCGATATTTTGGATAATAATAATATTCATGACACAGCCACTAATAACTCTAGGTTGACTTGCAAAACGCCGGGAGTTTATTTGATTATGGGGTCCGTAAATTTTGCGTCAAGCACAAGTGGAATTAGGGTTGCGTATATCAGGAAAAATGGAACTTCGACTGTAAAGCAAGAAACAGCGCAACCAATAGGTGAGACACACGTCGGAATTTTCGATATTCAGATGCTTTCGGCAAATGATTATGTGGAACTTCAAGCTTACCAGAACAGCGGAAATGAATTAGATATGTTAAGTAATTCTTTTTTCAGTATGGTGATGATAGCTTAACTGTATATGGCGAGAGTGGTGATTATGCTGTAATATAGTGTAGTAGATTAAAGTAAGCGAAAGGAGATGGCAAGTGAATGTCAAGACTTCAGTGGTATATAATTATATTACTGATATCAATGGTGCTCATATTAACCTTTGCAGGTATAAGTAGTGCTAATGATACAGTGACAGGAATTTATAATGTAAAAACCTTTGGCGCGGTAGGCGATGGAATAGTAAACGACACTGTTGCTGTGCAAGCTGCATTGGACGCTGCGGATGCATCAGGTGGTGGTGAGGTGTATTTTCCTGCGGGGGATTATTATATAATCGGACTAACCGTAGGCAGCAAAACCACAATAACCGGGGCAGGCCCAGGATCTAGACTTTATTTCCCTGCGGGCGCAAATGCTATTATTAATAAAAATGCAGGCAACACACTAGGGAATAGTGATATCGTCGTAAAAGATATTACTATAGATTTAGCTGGAACCGGAAAAAACGGGATAACGCTTGCAGGTGTTTCCAGGGGCAGGGTTGATAATGTAAGAATTATAAGTCCTTCTGGATACGGTATCTGGCTGGTAAGAGCGGGGGATTCCGCTATTGGAGAGGGCACCCCTACTAAGCATGTAGTAATTAACAATTGCTACGTTACTGGCGTAACAGATGTAGGCATCGAATTTAGCGGTTCTGTAGGATGCACAGCAATAGGCAATATAGTGACTGGAACAAGAGGTATTGGTGGTTTTTATGCTTGGAACGGCGCATATGACTGTTCTTTTATCGGCAATGTATCAGAAGGTGAGGGCATAAATCCTGATTATAAAGGGTATGCAATTCAGGGCGTTGACTCTATAAATAATCCAGCCCAATTTAAAACGCAAACACAAAGAATTGAGTTTATAGGGAATGTAGCAAGAAATGTAAGACATGGTTTGCGCCTAAAGGGCGATATTGAAACGGAAGTATTGGATATTTTAATTAAAGGCAATGAATTTTATGGGCAGGGCGTTTCTGATACGGGCATAGATATTTCTTATGCAAAAAGGGTTACTGTGCAAGGCAACCAACTAAACAACTTTTATTATCCGCTATATCTAAACAATGTAGCTGCCGGCAATGATTGGGACGGAGCAAAATATATATATTTTGACGGGAACACTATCTATGGTGGCAAGCAATGTATCTTTTATGGAAATATAGGCGGTTCCTTTTCCAATAATAAACTTATCTCACTGAGCAATCATGCCTTTCAGTTATATGCTTGCAAAAACTGCAACATCAATGGGAATATATTTGTAAATCTTGGTGTCAATAGCAATGCATCGTGTATAGCCCTATTTTCATATAATCCAGGTTCAGGCGCTATTGATTGCACTGGTAATAACATAATTGGGAATAAAGCTATGGATGATAGGGAAATAAAATACATGACCGACATGATTATATTGACTGGTGCTGCTGACTTCAATATTGTGATGAGCAACAATGCTCATGGACTAAAACCCGGAGCATGGGCAGTTAAAAACATTGGTACTGGGGTTAATAATGTTATAGTCAATAATATTAACGCGCAATAGGGCTAAAATGTGCAATACCGTTTAGGGCCCCCAGCCAGTCACCGGGGGCCCGGAATATTTCACGTGAAATATTTGCCGCCGGCGGGGGCGGTTGTTTTATTTGCCGGAGGTGGGGTAGTTGGACTATGAAAAGGAAATCATCGACCTGCGGGGGGAGGTGGCTACATTGAAGGCCGATGTTGCAAACCTAAACGGCTGGCAGAAGAACCAGAACGGGGCGCTTCTGCGGGTTGATTCGAAGGTGGATAACATTTATAAAATTATGTTAACTACCGCGGGGACTGCGGGCCTCTCTTTTTTGGGAACCATCATTACCTTGCTGGTGGTGCTAAGCACAAGGGGGGCACATTAAATTGAGCGAGGCAACTTCGCTGATTGTCCCCTTCATTGCCCTGGCCATACTTTCCGTGATGATCGACCGTTTCACTTTATTTCTACAGCACGTCATGGAAAAGATCCCCGGTCTACCGGACCGGTTTGAAAAACCGATTGCTTACCTTATAGTATTAGCGGCAAGCTATATAGCCTGCTGGCGCGGAGACTACAGCCTTTTTACTTACTTGAACTTTGCCTTCCAACACAAGGAAGAAGGATACTTTTTTACTGCCCTCGTCATATCCGGGGGCAGTATGTTTTTGCGGGAGAGCTTTTCGGCGATCGACAATATACCCGTGAGTATCAGTAGTGCTTACGGGGCTATACGACGGGTGTTTCCGGGTTCAGGGGTCAATAACCCCGCAGACAACCATATAGCCCCGGAGCCTTTGGACGAGGAAGCAAAGCGCGATTGATTATTTTCTTTAATTTCAAGGAGGTGGTTTAAATGCCGCGATTCAAGGTTTGCCTTGATCCCGGCCATTAGCATGGTGGATCTGATCCGGGAGCAGTGGGTCCCAGTGGCGTGCAAGAAAAGATTGTCACTTTGTCTGTGGCTAAAATGGTGGCGGAATACCTTGCGCCGGTGGCTGAGGTTTTACTCACCAGAACTGATGATATAACTCCGGGCGGGAACCCTGATGCCGAACTGAGCTACCGGGCTAAGGTGGCCAACGACTGGGGAGCCGACCTGTTTGTTTCCATCCATTGCAACGCAGCCGCCGATTCTTCAGCTAACGGTACGGAGACCTACCACGCGCCGGGCAGTGAGAAGGGCGCGGCCCTGGCCGGCGCCATTCAGTCCCGCCTGGTGGCCGCCCTGGGCTTGCGGGATCGGGGTGTGAAGCAAGCGAATTTTGCCGTGTTGCGACGCACCAGCATGCCGGCCGCCCTGGTTGAGATCGCATTTATCTCAAACCCAATAGAGGAAGGCCTTTTAGGAAACCCCGACTTTCAGCGGAGGGCGGCCCGGGCTATTGCCCAGGGTATAGCTGATTACCTGGGAATTTCCCTGCCGGAACCGGCCCCCGCCAATAATACCGTGACCATTAAGGCCGGCGGAAAAACATTTTCCGCTATTCTGGTTGACGGCCGGACATACGGCCCGATCCGGGCGGTGTGCGAGGCCCTTGGGCACCGCGTAATTTGGTATGAAGAAGACAAGCTGGTCTACATAGAATAAGGGGGTGCCTTATGTTTCAGCTTGATCTCGCGCTTATAAAGGCTATGGTTTTCCTGTTGGCGCTTATCATTGTCAATGTGATCCTGGGGGTAACCATCGCGGTTCGCGACAATAACTTCAAGGTAGATGACCTGCCCCGGTTTCTGCAGACGGAAATCCTGCCGTACTACTTAAGCCTCTTGTCCCTGGCTGGCCTGGCCATGGTGCAAGACGTGCAGACCTATGGTACAAAGCCCCTGGCCTGGGCGGCTATCGTGGCCTATGGGACCAAGACCGTTTTCGTGGAGATTCGGAAGAAAGTGTTTAAACTGTTTGGAGTTGAAACTGGTTAACTATAACCGGCCAAACTAACCCCGGGAACCACTTCCGCCGGTTCCCTCTCCCCAGGCCCTGCTCTACAGAGCGGGGCTTTTTTGGTTTTATGGTCAATGACAAGCCCCAGGGGTTACAGAGGTGGACTTTTGGATTTTCCCAAGTTTAGTGAAGCCTCTCCCGCCTATAGAGGTGGAATCCTCTGGGCGGATGAGATAGATTTTGCCATTATTACAGCAGGAATATTAAGATTTTTGCAGAATCAATAAACTAAAAAAAAGAAAAGATAAGTAGTAATCCTATTTTTTAAAATACTGCATTACCCAATTTGTGGTGTTTTTGATTTAACCTCTTCGTTTCCGAAATTTGGAGGGGTTTTGATGAAAATTTATGATAGGGATATTAGACGCCTTTTATTAAATGAAATCGCTAGAAAAGAAGAGTTCATTTCAGATCCTAATTGTGTAGTAGTTCATGAAATGGATGTATGTTTTGGTTGTGCTAGAATTGACATTGCTGTTATTAATGGTCAGATACATGGTTATGAGATAAAAAGCGAATGTGATAATTTGGAAAGGTTGACTTCTCAAAGAGATTATTATAATAAAATATTTGATACTATTACTTTGGTAATTTCGGAAGATCATTATTTCAAGGCAGTAGAAATTATACCCAAATGGTGGGGATTATATTGCATAACAAAAAGTAATGTAGGAGCTTCTCTTAAAATAATGAGAAGCCCAGGCAAAAACAACCAGATTAAAGCGTTTTATCTTACACAGGTATTATGGAAAGAAGAATTATGTGAATTACTAAAACTTAATGGTTTATCTAAGGGAATTAGAAATAAAACAAGATATGAGTTAGGTAAAATAGCCTCTCAAAGAGTAGAAAACAAAAATATTGCATCATTTGTTAGAGATAAGCTCAAGAATCGAAAATCTTGGAAAGCTCTTCAATTACGACAGATATGTGATGATTTGCATCTATTGCAACCCAATTAGTATTATTTCCTGGACCCTTGTTATTCAAACCATAGGCTCTTTCCCTTATTTCCAAGTCACCAAAAGAAAAATCTTCTCCATAATAGTATTTTGAATTACATATTTCCTGCGCTATGGCTTTATGGTCTTTAATCCATGTTTTTGTTAAATGATTTTTTTCCCCTTTTAATACCCAATATTGATGTGAGGTAGTGTACTTTGCTTTAGGTAGAATTCCGTGCCTAAGTTTTGAAAAATCAATGTCAGTATCCGTAAATTTTGTTACACCATAATCAGAAAAAACTAAACGACTTTTTAGAGTGGACAAACTTTGTTCCTTATAAAGTTTTTCGAATATTTTTATATCTAACCTTTCAAAAAACCTACTTTCACCAGCAGGTATTGAAGAAAGATCTTCAGGGAAAGAAGTCATTGCAATAATTATTCGTTGCCAGGTATGATTGTTGATAATATATGTTTTTAGTACATTCTTCACTTCCATGTAAAGCAAATTTGCTCGTTGCTTGGTATCAATAACATTAAGATCTAGCATGATATCTAAATTTATACTATTGTTTTTACTCCACTCATCCAGGTAATCAAATATGGTCTGGTAATCTGGTCCATCAATGTCTTCTGGAACTGGAACTCTGACAACGATTCTATTGGGTGATATTTTATTTGCTAAATCTGGGAGATCTTCAAAATATAAAACTGGATGTATTGTTTGATTCCTATTTTTTGATTCTTCTATTAAAGAAGTCAAGTATTGCCTATCTCCTTCATCAACGTAGATAGTATCAACGTACACTGCATACTCATAACAATTGCACAGATCGCCTATAACTTTAGATGGCTCTTGATAGTCTGTTAATTCTAATATTGGAGTAATACGTTTTTTTTGGATTTGATGAAGAGCCTGTAAAGCTGTTTTTTCGCCCGTTTTCCATTTTAGTATTGGAGCATAGAATATTTTTTGAGACATTAAGTATAACCTCTTTTAGGTAATATTTAACTAATTATCCCGCAATTTCCCCCAAATACTTTGACAAAAATCTGTTTTCCCCTTGACAAAAATTCCGACAAATTACGACACAGTTTCCAGGCGAAATTATTCCACGTGAAATAACGCCCCGGGTGTGGCCCGGGGGTTTATAGTCATGGTGTATTTATAGAAGGAAATAGAAGCACAAAAATAAAATGTTAGATAAAATGTTGGATGAATCACCATCCAACACAAAAGTAAAAAGCTTCCGGAATCCCGGAAGCCTTTATTTTCCTGGCGGGAGTGTGTGGGAATCGAACCCACCACGGACAGGAGCGCTGCCCGACGACTGGTTTTGAAGACCAGGAGCACCACCAGGCACCATCCACCCCCGAAATATTTGAACATAATAATCTTCATTATAGCATCCCGGACACTTTCAAAGCAAGGCGGTATTATGCAGAAATTTTTGCGGTAATAACCGTTCTTCCGTAAACCCGGTAATCGTTAAATCGTTTGGAAGGGTGGACGAAAACTTGCGGAAATGTAATGCAAGAATGTAATCCGGCACGCTTGTGGAATAACTTTTCATGCAACTTTCCTATTGATGCGGGGAGGAATTTAAATTGCACCATCGAATATCATAAAGATATATTAAAACTGGAATCTGGAGCAATGTGCCATTTCGAAAGTGGCATTTTCTCTTAGTTAAGCAAGCAGGTGCGGAAAATGCTGGAGCTCTTCGCCGACATAAAAGAAGATCTGCATACCGTAGAAGAGGAGTTGAGGGCGGTAGTCAAAACGCACAACCCGATTCTTACGGAAACTTCAACTCACCTTATCAATGCGGGCGGCAAGAGGCTCCGGCCCGCCCTCAGCATATTGGGAGCAAAATTTTATAATTATAATTTAGAAAAGGTCTTGCCCCTGGCCGTGGCGCTGGAACTGATTCACATGGCCACCCTGGTGCATGACGATGTGGTGGACGCATCCATGACCCGGAGAGGCATCCCCACTGTTAAGGCCAAGTGGGGGAACAGCATATCGACCCATATCGGCACTTATCTTTTCGCAAAGTCGCTCATGCTTATAGCCAGGTATGAAAATGTTCCCCTGATTTCAAAGGTGCTTTCAGATACAAGCATAAAGATGTGTGAAGGAGAAATTCACCAGATATCAGCTTCGTTTGACACCTGCCAGACGCTCAGGGACTATTTTTACCGGATAAAACGGAAGACCGCGCTCCTTATAGCTGCGAGCGCGCAACTGGGAGCGGTGGTATGCAGCGCGCCGAGCAGTTTGTACCTTCCCCTGCGCAGGTACGGTTATAATATTGGCATGGCCTTTCAGATTACCGACGACATTCTTGACATTGTCGCGGATGAGGAAAAGCTCGGCAAACCTGTCGGAAGCGACCTGCGTCAGGGGATCATTACCGTTCCGGTTATTTACGCGCTCAACAATTCAAGTGAAAAGGAGCGATTAACTCAGCTCGTCCGCAAAGTTGAAAAGGACCAGGGTGAAATTGACGAAGCAATCAGTATCGTAAAAGGATGCGGGAGCATTGAATATTCGTTTGCGCTTGCCGGCAAGTTTTTGAAAAAGGCGAAAGAAGAATTGAAGTTGCTTCCCGACATACCGGCAAAATCAACTTTGAGTCTTGCTGTTGATTTTGTTGGGAAAAGGGAATTTTAACTTTTGTTAAAAGATTGGTTCAGTCAAATGGCAAGGGTTGATTGAAATATGCCGAGGCGTTATTTTATCTCCCTCGATCTGGAGGGGAAACATTGCCTGGTGGTGGGAGGCGGACGGATTGCGGAACGCAAAGTGATGACGCTGCTTGAGTGCGGTGCCCTGGTGCGTGTGGTCAGTCCGGAGATTACTCCCGTTTTGCGTGAACTGGCTGAAGAGAGGAAGATTTCTTACAGGCGCGGTGTTTACAAAACCTCGGACCTAGAAGGGGTCTTTCTGGCCATAGGTTCCACCAACAGGGAAGATGTCAACCGGCAGGTGGCCGATGACTGTTCGGCGCGAAATATCATCGTGAATATTGTGGACAATCCCGAAAAAAGCAATTTTTACGTTCCTGCCGTGCTCAAAAGGGGTTCTCTGACAATAGCGGTGTCTACAGATGGCAAAAGCCCGATGCTTGCCCGGAAGATTAAAGAAGATCTCGAAAGGATTTATGGCGCGCAGTATGGGGAATTCCTGGACATGCTCGGCGATCTGCGGAGAAAAACGGCTGGTATGGTTCCCGATAGCAAGAACAGAAGAAAGCTGTTTGAAGACGTTGTCAATGACACTGTCCTGAAGTATCTGAAAGAAGGACGAATGGACCTGGTGAAGGAGAGAATGCTTGATGCTTATCGCAGTGGTAGGTCTGAATCACAGGACGGCTCCCGTTGAGGTGCGCGAGAGACTTGCTCTTACCGGCAACAGTCTGATGACGGCGCTCGGCCGGCTGAAATCTTATCCGGTGATCGAAGGCGGCGTGATTTTATCCACCTGCAACAGGACGGAGATATACGCGGCCATGATGGAAATGAACGAGGGGCTGAACGCCATCTGGAATTTCCTTTCCGATTTTTCCGGCGTGGATATTTCAGAAATAAAGAACTACACATACTGCCACACCCTCTACGATACCATACGTCACCTTTTCAGGGTTTCGGCCGGCCTGGATTCAATGATTCTGGGCGAAACCCAGATCCTCGGGCAGGTGAAGGAGGCATTCCAGCAGGCATTTGAAATCGAAGCGTCGAACAGGGTTCTGAACACGCTGTTTCAACTGGCGCTTACTGTAGGAAAGAGAGTGCGCACGGAGACAGGGATAGACCGGTACCCAGTGTCGATAAGTTATGCTGCGGTGGAGTTGGCCAAACAGTACCTGGGTGGGTTGGAAAACCGCATGGTGCTTGTTGTGGGAGCGGGCAAAATGAGCGAGTTGACCGCCAGGTACCTTGTTTCAAACGGAATCTCGGGGGTAATTGTTTCAAACCGTTCCTTCGACAAAGCGGAGGCTATGGCCGCAAAATTCAACGGCAAGGCCGTCAAGTTCAATGAGCTGTACAGCTACATGGAGAAAGCCGACATTGTGATCAGCTGCACGGCTGCTTCGCATTGCGTGGTTAAATATGACGAAGTAAGCGCTGTGATGAAGAAAAGAGGCGGCAGGCAACTCTTTATGATTGATATTGCCGTACCGCGCGACATTGAAACGGAAGTGGGAAATATTGAAGGGGTCAGTCTCTTTGATATAGATGATTTGAAAAACGTGATAGACAACAACCTCGCCGAGCGGAAGCTGGCGGCGGTGAAGGCGGAAAGAATAATTGAGGAAGAGCTTGACAGGTTTATGAAATGGCACGGCACCCAGTTTGTTGTTCCCACCATTGCTGCCTTGAAAAAATGGGGCGAAGAGATAAAACAGAAGGAATTGCGCCGTGCATTGAACCGTCTGGGAGAGATTTCCGAACACGACAGGAAAGTGGTATGTTCACTTGCCAACTCCATTGTCAATCAAATCCTTCACGTTCCTGTAACGCAACTCAAGAATTACGCCTTGACAACGGAGGGGCATCTCTATACCGAGATTTTACAGAACCTGTTCAGTCTTGACGTTCCGGGTCAGAGGCCAAAGAATAAGGCAGCCTTGCAGAACAGGGAAAAACACGTGGCGACAAAAAAAGTTAGAGGGCGGGTATGAAGCAGGAAATAGCGATAGGAACCAGGCAAAGCAGGCTTGCCGTGTGGCAGGCCGAATGGGTGGCCGGCCGATTGAAGGAACTGAACCCCGGCTTGAAATGCCGGATTGTGGGAATCCGTACCAAAGGCGACAATATACTGGACACGGCCCTTGCCAAAATCGGGGACAAGGGGCTTTTTACAAAAGAGCTTGAACTGGCCATGTTGCGGGGTGATATCGACATGGCTGTACACAGCATGAAGGACCTGCCCACCGAAATTCCCGAGGGTCTCCTGATAGGGGCGGTATGCCGGAGAGAATACCCGGGCGACGTACTTATTTCACGTGAAGGAAAAAAGCTGGACGAATTGCCGCCGGGCGCTCTTATCGGGACCAGCAGCCTCAGGCGCAGTGCCCAGCTTTTACATTTCAGGAAAGATTTAATAATAGTTGACTTGAGAGGCAATATAAACACGCGACTGCGCAAACTGGAGGAAGAAAAATTTGATGCCGTGGTGCTGGCGTTTGCCGGGATATCGCGCATGGGCTGGGAGGACAGGATTACTCATCTGATACCGTTTGAAATCTGCCTGCCGGCAGTGGGTCAGGGTTCGATCGGAGTTGAAGTGCGCGGGGGCGATGAAGAAATTCTGGAACTGGTGAAAAGCATCGACCACTTTGAGTCCCACGCCGCAATCAGCGCCGAAAGGGCGTTTTTGAAAAGCCTGGAAGGGGGTTGCCAGATTCCTGTCGGGGCTTTGGGTACATTTGAAAACGGGCATGTACGTCTGGAAGGGGTTGTCGCGAGTCTGGACGGGGAAACGCTGGTGCGCTCTTCTCTGTCGGGGGACGCGGACTGTGCCGCGCAAATAGGCGTCCGGCTTGCAGAAAAGATGATAAGCATGGGCGCGGGAGAAATATTGAGAAAAATCAGGCAGGAGAAAAGTTGCAATGAATAAAGGCATTGTTTATCTGGTGGGGGCGGGTCCGGGCGACCCGAAGCTCATCACCGTTAAAGGGCTGGAGTGCATCAAGAAAGCCGACGTTATAATATATGACCGCCTTTCCGGCCGGGGACTCCTGGCGTTTGCCCGGCCGGATGCCGAAAAGGTTTATGTGGGGAAATCCCCGGACTTTCACGCCTTAAAACAGAACGAGATCAACTGGCTGCTTGTGGAAAAAGCCCGTTCCGGCAAGATTGTGACAAGGCTCAAAGGGGGAGACCCTTTCGTCTTCGGCCGCGGGGGTGAGGAAGCGGAGGCCCTGGTGAAGGCCGGTATCCGGTTCGAAGTTGTCCCGGGAGTTACTTCGGCTGTTGCAGTACCGGCGTATGCGGGAATTCCGGTGACGCACCGTGATTTTACCTCTACGCTGGCCATTATCACCGGAAACGAGGATCCGGAGAAAGAGGATTCAAGCATAGCCTGGGATAAGATTTCCACCGGTGCCGGAACACTGGTGTTTTTAATGGGAATGTCGAATCTGAAGATGATTACGGTCAAGCTTGTTGAGAACGGACGTTCCCCAAAAACGCCGGTGGCGCTGATCAGGTGGGGCACCCGGCCGGAACAGCAAACACTTGTGGGCACACTGGCGGACATTGGCGATAAAGCGGCAAAAGCCGGATTCAAAAACCCTGCAATTATTCTTGTGGGGGAAGTAGTCAACTTGCGTGATAAACTTAACTGGTTCGAAAACAGGCCGCTGTTCGGGAAGAGGATTCTGGTCACCCGCGCCAGGGAACAGGCCAGCGTTCTGTCGGAGGAGATTGAGGCATTGGGCGGCGAGCCGCTGGAATTTCCCACCATAGGAATAGCCGAGCCGGAGGATTACGGACCGCTTGACGGTGCACTCAAAGATCTGGGCAGTTTTAAATGGGTGATATTCACCAGTGTCAACGGTGTCGGGTATTTCTTTAGAAGACTCCGCTTTCACTGTAAGGATGTAAGAGATCTCCACCAGGCAAGGCTTTGCGCTATCGGTCCGAAGACCAGGGAAGCGATGGAAGCATTCGGTCTGCAGGTTGATTACATGCCTGGCGAATACCGTGCCGAAGAAATTGTTGAAGGACTGGCCGGGAAAATACAGCCGGGGGACAGGGTGCTTCTGCCCAGGGCCGACATAGCCCGCAAGGCGCTGCCGGAAGCGTTGAAGAGCATGGGCGCCGACGTTGTTGAAGTAGAGGTTTACCGTACGGTTATGGGAGACGGGGACAGCAGTTCGATAAGAGAGATGTTGAGGCAAAAACGAATCAGCATGATCACTTTTACGAGTTCTTCCACTGTCCGCAATTTTGTTAAAATGCTTGACGCGCCTGATATCGGCAAGCTGACTGAAGGCATTCCCGTCGCCTGCATCGGGCCGGTTACCGCCGACACTGCAAGGGAACTGGGTCTTGCCGTCGACGTTACGGCAGGTGACTACACGATAAAAGGGCTGTTAAATGCTGTTCTGGAGTATTATAATTGCTCATGCCGTCAAAACTGCTCCTGAAAAAGGTGTGATGATATGATCAGTGTAACCAAGCTTTTGTGCGAAACCGGGTTCTACGGTGATAACCTGCGCTACAGTCCGGCTTCGAAAGGCCAGGTCGACGGGGCCGTGGAGGGGCACGGGCCTGTTGTCGTTTGGAACAGCACCAGAACCTGTAATCTTAAATGCGTTCACTGCTATTCCAACTCCGATTCGAAAAAATACGACGGCGAGCTGACTACCGAAGAGGCCCTGCAGTTTATCGACGACCTTGCGGAGTTCAGGGTTCCCGTTCTGCTTTTTTCCGGCGGGGAGCCGCTGCTGAGGAAGGATTTGATCCAGCTGGCGCGTTATGCCGGGGAGAAAGGCATCAGGCCGACTATATCCACCAACGGCACGCTGATAGACCGGGAAACGGCGCTAATGTTGAAAAAGGTGGGAATAGGTTACGTAGGCGTCAGCCTGGACGGAATCGGTGGCAACAACGATCTTTTCCGAGGGAGAAAAGGAGCGTTTGAAGATGCGCTGAACGGTATAAGAAACTGTATGTCGGTGGGGCAGAGAGTAGGACTGCGGTTTACCATCAACAGGCGTAATTACAGGGATTTGAACGCAATTTTCGATCTGGTAGAAGATGAAAACATCCTGCGCGTTTGTTTTTACCATCTGGTTTATTCAGGCCGCGGAAGCAGGATGGTGGAAGAAGATATTACCAGGGAAGAAGCTCGCGCGGCTATGGACCTGATAATAGAGAGAACTCTTGATTTTCACCGGCGCGGTCTGAATAAGGAAATCCTTACCGTGGACAACCATGCCGACGGGGTGTATATTTACCTGAAACTTCAAAAAACCAATCCCGGCAGGGCGCAACGGGTTTTCGAACTGCTCAGGCTGAACGGGGGAAACCGCACCGGCATCGCTATCGGAGCTGTTGACTGGTACGGCAACGTCCATCCCGATCAGTTCACGCAAAACCATACTTTCGGCAATGTGCGCGAGAGAAAGTTCGGCGAAATTTGGACGGATACTACAAATCATATTCTGGCGGGATTGAAGGACAGGAAAAAGCTGCTCAGGGGGCGGTGCCGGGCATGCAAGTGGCTGGACATATGCAACGGTAATTTCAGGGCCCGGGCCGAGGCGGTGACGGGGGATTTCTGGGGGTCCGATCCGGCTTGTTACCTGACTGACAAGGAAGCAGGCCTGGAGCAGTAGTATGTTTATTTTTGGCCGACTGGTTAGGTGATGAAATGCGGCAAGGGAAGGCCTTTTCTCGTACCGCAGGTAAAAAAGCTGACGGGGGTGTTATTTAATTATGGCTTTTCCAGTTCAGCGACCGAGGCGGCTCAGGGCCAGTGAGGGCATCAGAAGACTGGTCCGTGAGAATAGATTGTCCGTGGACAATCTGATTTACCCGGTGTTCGTGACCGGGGGGGAAAATATCGCCCGGCCGGTCGCGGCCATGCCGGGTGTATATAACTATTCGTCTGACAAGCTGCTTGAAGATGTTGGAGAAGCGGTAAGGCTCGGGATACCGGGAATTCTCATCTTCGGCGTGCCGGAAGTCAAAGACGAAACCGGCTCCGGGGCTTATGACGAGAACGGGGTTGTCCAGAGAGCGGTTCGGGCGTTAAAAAAAGAGTACCCCGGCCTGCTTGTGGTGACCGATCTCTGTTTGTGCGAGTACACAAGTCACGGGCACTGCGGGATAGTGAAGGACGGGCGGGTGTTGAACGATCCCACCCTCGAGCTTCTCACCAGAACTGCCGTGTCCCAGGCTGCTGCAGGCGCTGATATAATCGCGCCGTCCGACATGATGGACGGCAGGGTGGGGGCGATAAGGAAGGCTCTTGACGATAACGGATTTG